>Ga0075163_10001262_pt1 | contig 33753 bp, 25 predicted proteins | sample JI1023141ADNA_FD_71478 | JGI IMG/M metagenome (GOLD analysis project Ga0075163, IMG submission 71478) | Wastewater effluent complex algal communities from Wisconsin, to seasonally profile nutrient transformation and Carbon sequestration -... | ecosystem: Engineered > WWTP > Effluent > Algae...
TTGTACACCACCACGCGCAACAGTGACGGTTATGGTGACATCCGGATTTTTAAAGACAGCCTTCAAACACCCATGGCAATTGATACAGTAATTAAGATTGTTGCAGCTAAACGCGATACCACTGTTGTTTCTGACAAACGTGTGAAAATTACGGGGCGGATTAGCAATTCTAAATCCGGTGAACCTGTGATTGGAAAAGTGGTTTTCCGGTCTGATTCCTTATATTCAGCTATTAGCAACCGCGAAGGAAATTATTCTCTTTTTGTTCCTTCAACGAAAGTATATTCCATTGAAGTGGATGCCAAAGGTTATGTCAACCTCTCTGAAAAACTCGATATACACACGTTCGAGATGCAAACACTGGAAATGAATTTTAAACTTCAACCGATTGAAGTAGGAGCCGTAGTAAGTTTAAAAAGTATTCTGTTTGAAATAGGAACGACCAAACTGCTGGAGGAATCATATGATGAATTGAACGTTGTGGTCGATTTTCTGAAGTCAAATCCCAAAGTGGAGATTGAACTGGAAGGTCATACCGACAATCGTGGCGATGTCAAGAAGAACCTGGTGCTTTCGCAACAGCGGGTAGATAAAATTAAAACCTATCTGGTATCTAAGGGCATAAGCCAGAAGCGTATTAAAGGCAAAGGCTATGGCGGATCCAGACCTATTGCTACCAGCGACTCGGAAGAAGCCCGCAGACTAAACCGCAGGGTAGAGTTTAGGATTTTAAAGAATTAATTTGCTTGTTTAGGTTCCTTTTAGACCAGCAATGAATCTATATTTTGCTTGCCTTGCCGCGCTTAGCTTTGGTAGAATTTCGTGCGATCAATTTTGAATTCAAGATTGTTTTTCCAAGAATAAAATGATGTCCTCTCTTTTCCACTAACCTAAAAAGTATCGTAGCTGCCTCCCGGCCAATTTCATAAGCAGGCTGGGCAATCGTTGTTAGGGAAGGATTTAGGAGGGCTGCCGTTTGTGAATTGGAGAAGCAAATGACTTTAACATCCTGCGGGATCTTTAGATTCAATTCGTTACATATTTCATACGTTGAGATCGCAAGCTTTTCAACCGATGCAAAAACACCATCCGGTCTCCGTTTTCTTTTTAGTAATTTTCGGATGAGATCATCACACTTTTCTTCACCCCCTGTACAGGTTACAATCAGGCTATGGTCCAAGGCTAGATGATTCCTTTTTAAAGCTTCCAAATATCCATTCATTCGCTTACTACTTATGGACAGGTTTTGGGATATGGATAGAAAGGCAATTCTCTTACAGCCATTTTGAATCAGATGCTCGGTTGCTTTGATGCCACAGTTATAATCATCAGTAGTGACTTTTGGTACATCCAGATGCTCGGCAACCCGATCAAAGAAAACTAGAGGCATCTCATTTAACGCTTCCAGGTGATTCGTTGTTGTTGTTTGCTCTGATAACGACATCATGATTCCATCGACCCTTCCATTTTGCAACACTTTGAAAATTTCGACTTCTTTTTGCATGTCTTCATGCGTGAGGTAAATGAGTACGTGATAGCCTTTTTCCTGAGCAATAGATTCAATACCATTAATAACAGGTCCAAAAAAATCGTTGACAACTTCCGGAATAACTACAGCTATGGTTTTACTTTTTTGCTGCCGTAAACTGCTGGCAAAAAGATTGACCTGGTAATTCAATTCTTTTGCTTTTGCCAGCACCGCATTTTTTGTAGCCGCACTTATTTCATGACTGTCGCGCAATGCTTTTGAGACAGTTGAGATGGATAAGTTTAGTTCTTTGGCAAGTTGTTTAAGATTCATAGCGACACATTAAAATTGATGAAATCTATTGTAAGAACGTAAACAAAGTTGACTAATATTTTTCATGCATTGCGATGTTCACGAAAACGTTGTAGCAGATAAATGCTTCACAATGTGGAAAAGCAGGAATACTTATTACTAAGTTTATTCAAGAAGGAAGAAATTACAATATAGAATTTAAGTGAATTATTACTTCGGTGGCTAGAGCATTGTTCTCTACCACTGCCAGAATTCTATTGAAAAAAAACTCCTTTACTCAACCCCATTATTTACCTAATTAAAAACACATGAAACAAAAACTACTTGCATTTTGGATTCAGCAAGGCAATAGGTTGCACAGCCTTTCTGGAAGAAGGGTATTGGTGCTCTGCTGTTTGCTAAGCTATTTCCCGTTAACAACTTGGGCTGTTAATCCTCCATCACTAAGGTTTTCCATTCCCGTTGAAGGGAAAGTTGCGGATGAATCCGGTCAAGGACTACCCGGAGTAAACGTTATCGAAAAGGGAACTACTAATGGAAGTACTACAGATTCGGATGGTAAGTATAGGCTAACCGTAACCGATGAAAACGCCTCTTTAATTTTTTCATTTATTGGGTATGCCACACAAGAAGTAAAGGTTGGTTCCAGAACCACTATAGACATCACTCTTCAGGCTGATGTAACCGCCTTACAAGAAGTGGTTGTTACAGCGCTTGGCATTGAAAGGTCTAGTAAGAGTCTGGGATATGCTACTTCAAAAGTAAGTTCTGATCAACTCTCCATAAATCGTTCACCAAACATAATGAACTCTTTGCAGGGTAAAATTGCTGGTGTAAATATATCATCACTGGGAACAGGCCCTGGTGGAACTTCAAAAATAAGAATCCGAGGACAGTCTTCAATCAATGGCCAAAATAACCCGCTTATCGTTATCAACGGTGTTCCAATTGATAACACCAACTTTGGAACGAATCCTGGTAACCAGGGAAGTGATAACTCAGTTGGTAACAGGGGCGGTGGTGCCACTACTGATGGGGGGGATGGATTAACAAGCATTAACCCTGATGATGTAGAAAGCATGACAGTATTGAAAGGAGCTGCCGCTTCAGCGCTATATGGATCCCGTGCCAAGGATGGGGTAATCATGATTACAACTAAATCAAGGGGAACTGAAAAGGGTCTGGGAATAACGTATAATATGAATTATATGAATGACCAGGTTCTGGACTTCACTGACTACCAATATGAATTTGGACAAGGTGAGAATGGTGTAGGCCCGGCATCTCCTAATGCTCCGGCTAACCCTGTAACGGGCCAATGGTCATTCGGCCCACGGATAAAACCAGGCATGACACAGGTACTTTACAATAATCTTGTGGTGCCTTATGAAGCACAAAAAAATATACTTGATGATTTTTATAGAAATGGTCAAACTCTTACCAACACTATTTCAATTGCCTCAAATACGGAGAAAGGAGGTATAAATCTCTCTGTTGCAAATATGAATAGTGAAGGTGTAACGCCCAACAATTCATACACCAGAAAAACTATCAACCTCGGTCTGGGATATGATTTATCTGATAAATTAAGTATCAAAGGAAACATCAACTACTCGAACGAGTATAACAAAAACCCTCCTGTTGTATCGGAACAAGATAACTCTATACCTACTTCGTTATTTGCTATGGCGAATACGATGCCGTTGGATGTCTTAAGAGACAATCAATATAATGCGTTAGGTGGAGAATATAGTTATTCACGATTTACAAACAGAACCAATCCGTATTGGGTATTGTCTGAAGTTAAACAGAACATCCGCAGAGACCGGATTTTTGGAAATTTATCAGCCAAATACGATTTTACGAAGTGGCTATTTGCTCAAGTTCGCGTGGGGCAGGACTACTGGTCACGTTCGCAGGACTATACTAACTTTCCAACTGGTAAGAACAACCTAAATCAAGGTGGTATAGCTTCTGCAACGCCTGGTTTCGTTAATGGAACATTTACTCAAGATGCACGTACCTTTAGAGAGACCAATGTTGACTTCCTCATTTCTGCTACTAAGGAGTTTGGTGATTTTGGAGTGAATATTACTGCAGGCGGTAATCAGATGTATAGACGATCTGATCTAAATAGCGTTCAGGTAACGGACTTCGTTGTTAAAGGACTTTATACAGTACAAAACGGAAGATTAAAAGATCCAATATATGACCTGTCCGAAAGGCAAGTAAACTCTCTTTATGGTTCAGCAGAAGTAAATTACAAGCAATTCCTCTATTTAAATGTAACAGCACGCAATGACTGGTTCTCAACTTTGTCTCCGGCTAACAGAAGCATTTTATATCCTTCCGTTTCGGCTAGTTATGTTTTCTCCGAGTCGTTTAACATGCCCTCTTGGTTGGATTTTGGAAAACTAAGAGTTGCCTATGCCCAGGCAGGTAGCGATACGGATGTGCCACCCTATGCCGACAAGCTTTTTTATAGTACAGCTGCGGCAACATTCGGAGGGAATCCTGTTGGTAGTTTTGGCACAACCGTGCCGAATGCAAATCTTAAGCCTATGAGTATCTCAGAGTATGAGATTGGTTTGGACTTGAGAATGTTTGACGGTCGATTAGGAATTGATTTTGCCGCATATCGTAAAATCACCAAAGATCAAATTGTAAATGCTCAAATCTCAAATGCTTCTGGCTTTACTAACACCCGCATTAACAGTGGCGAAAGTGAAAACAAAGGACTTGAAATGATGATTAACATTGTGCCCTTAAAGATGAATAATTTCCAGTGGGACTTCACTTTCAATGGAGCATACAACATCACCAAAGTACTAAGTTTATTGACAGATACAGAAGGCGAAAAAATTATTGTTGGTAACCACGTTTTCAATGGTAGTGTGGCACAGGTTGTTGGTAAGGAAATGGGGCAGATTATAGGTAATGGGTATAAGAGAGATGATGGATCTATAAATCCTGACAATAAAGGCCAGATTGTTTTTGGTGCGGATGGGCTTCCTTTAACGACCAGCAACATACTATTTGGAAGCGCATTGCCTAAATGGGTCGGTGGATTTACAAACACATTCTCATATAAAGGGATAGTGGCTTCATTCCTGATCGATTTCAAGTTGGGCGGAAAATTATTGTCAGGTACAAACTTCAATGCGTATCGCCATGGCCTTCATAAGGCTACACTTGAAGGCAGGGAAGGAGGAACGCTTGACGGCAGTGGAAATGATCCGGGTAAAGTTGTAGGCGTGGGAGTTGATGCTGCAAGTTTGCCAAATACTGCTTCTGCTACTAATGAGAATTATTTCTCGGTGGTAAGAGCCAGGGCCTTAATTGAGCCAGTTATTTACGATGCTGGTTACTGGAAACTACGTCAAATTTCTGTCGGGTATGACTTCTCTAAGTTTCTGAAATCATCGTTCCCAATTAAAGGGCTGAAGTTGAGTGCGGTAGCTAATAATGTTTATATGCTCAAAAAATGGGCTGATAATATTGATCCGGAGGCCTTTGGTTATAGCTCGGACAACGTTATAGGTATGGAATCTCCTACGATCCCTACCACGCGAAGTATCGGATTCAATTTAAACGTTAAATTTTAATTACGACTGATCATGAAAAAAATAGTAAACATATTTCTACTGGCTCTGTCGTTCACGCTAATTACTTCCGCGTGTGATGAAGGATTTGATGAGCTGAATAAAAGTAAGAGCGGGGCAACAAGTCTTGATCCTGTATTTACACTTAATAATGCAATCATTTCTTCTTCCCCAAGTTCAAGCCTGGTATATGAAGAAGCGATTGTGCAACAATGGATTTCTACCAATACAGGTGTTTTGGAAGGTGGAAACTTTAATAAGGTGGTAGTTAATAATACACCTGCCAACTGGAACAACTACTATCAGAATGTAATCCGGTACACTAATGATGCAATTGTAGCTTCTAAGGATGATGCGTTGAGACCCAACCTATATCAGATGGCAAGGATTGTTCAAGCCCATGCTTTTATGGTTCTTACGGATACATATGGTGATATTCCGTATTCAGAGGCCGGTGCAGGATATACTGGCCAGGCATTCTTTCCAAAGTATGAAACACAACAATCGATCTATTCCATGATAATTGATGAGCTAACACAAGCGGTTGCCGCATTGAATGCCTCAGCTAAGATTGAAACTGGCGATGCATTGTATGCAGGAAATATTTCAAAATGGAAGAAGCTTGGAAATTCACTTTTATTACGAGCCGGCATGAGGTTAACGAAAGCAGACCCTACTAAAGCTGCTGCAACAGTAACGGCAGCGATTGGTGGCGATGTAGTTACTAATCTGATCATGCTCAATGCTGATAATGCAATCATTAAGCATGATGCAAATTTTGTAAATGGATTGGGCAACACAGTTAACGGGGGAGAAGCCGCTAATTATTATTTGGCAGAGCCATTTGTAAATGCCCTTAAAGGTACGCCCGGTAATGTAGGAAATACCACAGTAGTTGATCCTCGCCTTACAGCGATTGCAATTCGCTATGGCGGAGCCCGAAGTGGTGGCGATCAAACTGCCAATAATTTTGGAAACGGCAGCAAGGCACCGGCTGATCAATTTGGTACCCCAATCGGCAGCACCGATGGTACAGCGGATGCCTCTGGAGCATTATTGCCAGCGGGAGGATTATATGGAACCCCGTCTGCACCTAGAACTGGAAATCGCTTTGCCTATAGCCAGGTTGATAGAAACCGGATGGTAAAAAGAACATCTCCTTTGTTTTTGGTGACTGCCGCACAAACTAATCTTTTGCTAGCTGAGGCTGCTATGAGAGGTTTTGCAGGACTTACTACGACACAAGCTGCTACTTTTTTTAACGCTGGAATAAAGGCCCACATGGATCAGATGGAATCTTACGACCCAGGTTGCAAAATTGCAATTGCGGATAGAGATACTTATGCCAATGGTGCCGAAGGCATGTTATTAAATAGTTCATTGGCTGCGGCTTTACCGCAGATAGGATATCAATACTGGATAGCCTCTTTCCTTAACGGCCCGGAAGCGTGGGCGAATTTAAGAAGAACCGGGTACCCTGCGCTTGCACCCAATCCATTTTCAGGTAGTCAGGTGCCGGGTGCTTTTATTGAACGACTCACGTATCCGGATTCGGAGAAACTTGTAAATGGTGCTAATGTCACTGATGCAATTTCAACATTGGGTGGGCCAGATGCCTTAAGCACGAAGGTTTGGTGGGCAAAATAAAATGTTCTTGATAATAAAAAGAAATGGGCAATCAACAAGGTTGCCCATTCTTTAGATCAAGATTAGAATGCAGGTAGATTGATGGCCCCAGACATCAAGTGCCATTTTAGACAACTTATCCATTACCATAATGAAACGACTGACTCATTTATTCACAATTATATTTGCCTTTCTGGTGGGTGTTGTCACTGCCCAAAAAATCTCCCCAACACCAGATGAAATGAAAGCAATTACCTCTCTTTGGACGGGCGACCGCTTCGCAGATGGTAGACCCAAAGTACATGATGCTTTGTTGGCGAGGTTGGAAAAAGTATCTATGGAAGAAGCCTGGGGATATCTTCGAAATAAAGGGTACAATAACCAGTTTGAGAATGATTGGATAATTATCAAAGATGATAAGGTAATGGCTGGAAGAGCGCTGACCGCCCAGTATATGCCACTACGACCGGACATCGAGAGTTTGGTGCGGGAAGTAGGCAAAAACGACGGACGCGTACAAGCCGGTGGTACTAATTCATGGCCAATTGATAAACTACAAAATGGTGATATCTACGTTGCTGATAGTTATGGAAAGATAGTAGACGGTACACTGATTGGGGATAATCTGGGCAACGCAATTTATTCCAAATCTAAAAAGGGTGTAATCTTTTATGGTTCAGTTAGAGACATGGCTGGCCTTACCAAAATTGATGGCTTCAACGGTTGGATAAAAGGGCATGACCCGTCTTATATTCAACAGATGATGCTATCTACCATTAATTATCCGATTAGAATTGGTAGAGCTACCGTTGTACCGGGAGATGCTGTATTGGCAAATAAGTTTGGCGTTGTGTTTATTCCAGCGCACCTATTAGCTGATCTAGTTATCAATGCAGAATTTATTATGCTGCGCGATCAGTTTGGTATTCAAAGACTAAAAGAAGGCAAGTACACAGCTGGTGAAATCGACTCTAAATGGAATGAGACAATCGTTAAAGATTTTCTCGATTGGGTAAACAAGAAAAAAGATTTGCCTATGAGTAAAGAGGAATTGGATAAATTCCTTAAGGATCGGAATTGGTAAACCTTACTTATTTTATACAACTAAATATCAACATTATTATCTATTTAAACTTTGACTAAAATGAAAAGTATTCTACAGGAAATCATTAAAAAAAATAAGCAGCGCGAGCTAGATGCAGCTGCCGTGCGGCAAGCCGAAATAGATAACCCAGCTACTCAGGATAACAGACGAAACTTTCTTAAGAAGACTGCCCTCGGTGGAATGGCACTTACTAGTTTAGTGGGATTGACCTTTGAAGATTCAATTGCACAAACAACTTCAAAAGTTCAAAGGGCATCAGTTCCTTCTGATTTAAAAATTACCGACATGAGGTATTGTTTGACTGCCGTAATGGGTGGAACAGCAATTATCCGCATTGATACCAACCAAGGCATTTATGGATTGGGTGAAGTTAGGGATGCTGCCGATCCAAAATATGCCCTCATGCTAAAAAGCCGCATTCTGGGAGAAAATCCCTGCAACGTAGAGCGGATCTTTAAGATAATAAAGCAATTTGGTGGACAAGCTCGTCAAGCCGGGGGTGTATGTGCTGTAGAAATGGCACTGTGGGATCTATGTGGTAAAGCCTACAATGTTCCAGCCTGGCAATTGCTCGGTGGAAGATATAGGGAGTCGATACGCATTTATGCAGATACGCCTGAATCAAGCAGTCCGGAAGAGCAAATGAAACGAATCAAGTATCGCACCGAAACCCAAGGGTACACATGGCTTAAGATGGATGTATCTATTAATAAATTGAGGGATATACCAGGTGCACTTGTTAATCAGGAAGTTTTGAAGCAAGGAGCTGCTCAATTCTCGGGTCCTTATATGTCATATGCCAATACCAAGCACCCCTTTACCGGAATACAAATTACAGAGAAGGGATTGGAAGAATTGGCCAGACTGGTAGATAATGTTCGCAAGATGGTAGGATATGAAATTCCAATGTCAACCGATCACTATGGACACTTTGATGTAAACAATTGTATCCGACTTGGTAAAGCACTTGATAAGTATCGTCTTGCGTGGCTTGAAGATATGGTGCCGTGGCAAATGACTGAGCAGCATAAAACCATTACCGATGCACTTGAAACGCCAACCACCACAGGAGAAGATATTTATTTATTGGAATACTTCAAGCCATTGATCGATGTTCATGCTGTAGATATTATCCATCCAGATCTGGTTTCTTCAGGCGGACTTTTGGAAACCAAGAGAATTGGGGATTACGCTGAAGAGAAAGGAATCTCCATGGCCATGCATCAGGCAGGAACCCCAGTATCATTTATGGCTAACGTTCATTGCGCTGCAGCTACCCAAAATTTCCTGGCTCTCGAACATCATTCTGTTGATGTAGAGTGGTGGGAGGGGCTTGTAAAGATGACCGATGGTAAGAAGATCATAGAAAAAGGCTACGCTCCAGTACCACTTTCTCCGGGCTTAGGTATTGAACTGGTGGATGAAGAAATTAAAAAGCATTTGGACCCGCGCGACACCACCTATTTTGCACCTACTAAAGAGTGGGATAATAAACGTTCGCATGATAGAACATGGAGTTAACTGATTACATAGATAAAACCCAGTCAATAAAAATTTAAACTGTTGTTTGGTTGGGTTTTATTCTTTGATCGTTTCATTTTAATCATTGTTAGTGTTTTGAAAACTGCCATATTCTACAAAATTGCGTTAGGTGCAGGGTTGGTCTGTCTCGTGATTTCATTAATCATCATTTTTAGTTTAGGATTGGAACAAGCGGGGCCATCATTGGTGGTCTTCCTTTTGCTGTTAGGTATTTCATTTAGGGGATATGAACACCTGAAGGGATTTACTTACTCTATCTTAATTTTTGCAGCTGTTACAATGGCATTGTATTATCCGGCCAATTTTGAAGAGGTTAATGGCTTTAAATTAACCAATCTGATAACCCCATTAATACAAATTATCATGTTTGGAATGGGTACATCCATGAGTGGAAAAGATTTTGTGGGAGTTGCTAAAAGTCCAGTGGCCGTTGGAATTGGTGTTGTGGCCCAGTTTTCGATCATGCCATCCATTGGATTTTTCCTGGCCAGCGTCAGCGGTTTCTCCCCTGAGATTGCTGCAGGTATAATTCTCATTGGTTGCTCTCCAAGTGGTTTAGCTTCTAACGTGATGAGTTACCTTGCAAAAGCCAACTTGGCGCTTTCCATCACGATAACATCCATAACCACATTAATTGCTCCATTGATGACTCCTTTACTCATGAAATTGCTGGCTGGCGCATACATTGAGATTGATATCTTTAAAATGATGTGGGATATCTTCAAGATGATTATGATTCCCATTGGGGCCGGATTGGTCTTTAATAAACTTCTGCATGGTAAATCGCTATGGTTGGATAAAACCATGCCCTTAGTATCGATGTTTGGTATAGGATTAATTATCACCATCATCACGGCTGCCGGGCGCAATAGCCTTTTAGAGATTGGCTATCTATTGATTGGGTTAGTGCTGATACACAATACAGCTGGTTATCTTATTGGATATTGGTTTGCACGTTTATTTAAGATGAATGAAAAGGATTGCCGAACCGTTGCTATTGAAGTAGGCATGCAAAATGGCGGTCTGGCTTCTGGCATTGCTAAAGAGATGGGTAAAATAGCAACGGTGGGATTAGCTCCAGCGGTTTTTGGCCCACTCATGAATATTACTGGATCAATCCTGGCCTCGTACTGGCATCGAACACCAACGAAGGAAAATATTTATCAAATAAAAATTTAGTCAACCATGAAAGTTATCTCTATACTATTATTTACATCTCTTCTTTTGGTCACTTCAGTAATAGCTCAATCTTCTACTAAGAATAAAGTCGAGGCAAGTGTAGAGGCGTTCCGCAAAGCTATGATCGATGCCGACAAATCCGCTTTGGAAAATTTAATAACAAAAGAGCTTAGCTATGGACACTCCAGCGGAGTCGTGGAAAGTAAGCCCCAATTACTGGAGGTGATCGTAAATGGAAAAAATGATTATGTGACTATGGATTTATCGAATCAAACGATTTCCATTGTAGATAACATTGCACTGGTTCGACACACAATGGTTGCTGAGATTCTAATTGAGGGTGCAGTAAATACATTGAAATTGGGAGTGTTGCTAGTATGGCAAATGAAGGAGAATAAATGGCAGTTGTTGGCCCGCCAGGCATATAAGCTATAATTCATATCATCAGAGATGACAATACTAAGTATATAGAAATGGCCTATACAAGAATTAAGGATTTGGAAAAAGATCAGCTATTTGAACATGTGCAAGTGATCAAGAAAAAGCTGGAAAGAAAGAAGAATGAACTTACTAAAACAAAAATTAAACTTTTACATACTAAGGAACGGCTAAGCAAATTGAAGGAAGTGGTCCAGTATCAGCAAGATCGGATCCTTGAATTGCATAGAAAAAGTTCAAACGTTGATTTTTAGTAGCTAATCGCTTCCTTTAACCATGCAGATCAAAAATTTATTAAACAGACTACTTTAAAGATTGAAAAATGGAGAATACAGAAATATCTTCAAGTGTAACTAAAATATTCTATGCTCTTGAAAATCTAATTCCAAACTACATGGAAGATCTTGCCGATAAGAATATTTCGAACGGCAACGTTGCTGTCTGTATTATTGATGGTTCGCAAAATGTATACGGCAAAATGTACGGAACCGATAAGGCAAGGTCGCGACAATCATATCGGGTAGCCTGGACAAAAGCAAGCCAGGTATGGCTTACAGGAATAAAGACCGGAGAATACGAACGAATGGTTTTTAACAAACAAATTGGAGAAAATGCTAATGGCATTGAGGCACCGGACTTAATTGGATGGGAGGGAGGTCAACCTCTCACGATGAAGGATGGCACAAAACTTTTCGTAGGCTTTAGTGGCTTTCGGGGAACATCGGATCTTGAAATAATGGTTAAAGCACTTGCCGCTGTCGAAAAGACTTAACGATCCGTATGACCAAACAACACCGCGTTTTCATTTGGCGAAATGTAATGGGTTCGGAAAATAAATGGGAACATTAAAAGGAAAGAATGCTTTTGTGACAGGTACCTCCCAGGGAATCGGGGCAGCAATCGCAGAGACATTGATCAATGCAGGTTGCCATGTTTGCCTTCATTATTATAGCTCGGATGTGCAGCCAAAACGACTTCAAAAGATAGCTGATGCCAGGCACCAAAATGCAATCTGTTTGCAGGGTGACTTAACTAAGCAAGCAGATGTTATTAAGTGCGTTACGGCAGGAGTTGATTTTCTGGGTTCTTTTGATATCCTTATCAACAATTCAGGATCACTTGTCAAGCGGAGTACAATCGAGGATATTACCTCAGAGTATTGGAAAACTCTAATCGATATTAATCTAACAACCATGATGTTGATCACAAAGGAATTGTTGCCTTACCTAAATCAGAAACAGGGAGCAAGTATTGTTAATGTGGCATCATTAGCCGGCAGAATGGGCGGTCATGACGGATCGTTAGTCTATTCAATGTGCAAAGGCGGTGTTCTAACCTGGACAAGGTCTTTAGCAAGAGAACTTGGATCTTGTGGAGTACGAGTAAACGCTGTGGCTCCAGGTTTTATTGATGGTACACGATTTCATGAAACGCACACCACCAAAGAATCCACCTTAAAAACGATAGCCTCCATTCCGCTTGGGCGAGCGGGTAATTCATATGATGTGGCACGTGCTGTTGCCTTCCTTGCTTCTGAATATGATGGCTTTATTACAGGTGAAACATTAGATATTAATGGCGGTGTTTATAGTGCTTAATTTACATGGTATCAACGCGCGCCCTACAATAAAGCCTTTCAATTGAAGTAGATTAGTAACGAAAACTCACTAACTAAAAGATAAACATAACTAATTGATATGCCTTACTTAGCAAATTCACAACGATATCAAGCCATGGAATATCGCAGATGTGGTAACAGTGGCTTAAAATTATCAGCCATATCACTTGGACTGTGGCACAATTTCGGTCATATCGATAAATTAGATAATGCCCGCAATATCTTGCGGCTGGCATTTGACAGTGGTATTACTCATTTTGATTTAGCAAATAATTACGGTCCACCTGCTGGCTCTGCTGAAGAGAATTTTGGAAAGATTTTTAAAGATGATTTTATCCCTTACCGTGATGAACTGATCATTTCCTCAAAAGCCGGTTGGGGTATGTGGCCAGGACCCTATGGCGATTGGGGCTCAAAAAAGTATCTCATAGCAAGTCTGGATCAAAGTTTAAAGCGGATGGGACTCGAATATGTTGATATCTTTTATCATCACCGCCCCGATCCGGAAACACCACTCGAAGAAACGATGGGAGCACTTGACTTAATGGTGCGACAAGGGAAAGCGCTCTATGTGGGAATATCCAGTTACCAACCCGAAGAAGCAGCAAAGGCAATTGGAATACTAAAACAATTGGGGACACCTTGCTTAATTCATCAACCAAAATATTCGATGTTTGAACGATGGGTAGAGAGTGGCTTGTTGGATATATTAGATAAGAGTGGCGTTGGGTGTATTCCTTTTTCTCCCCTGGCACAAGGGCTACTCACGAATAAATACCTAAAAGGAATTCCACAAGATTCAAGGGCAAGCAGTCATCGCGGCAATGGAGCCATTGATGAAGATCATATCTCCGAAGAGAAGATTAATAAAGTGAGACAATTGAATGTTTTTGCGGAAGCGCGCGGACAGAACCTTGCGCAAATGGCGCTCGCTTGGATATTAAAAGATAAACGCATCACTTCGGTGCTCATTGGTGTAAGCAGACCTGAACAGGTAACCGATTCAATTCGCTGCCTTGAAAACTATTCTTTTACACATGAAGAACTCAATAAAATCAATGCGATTCTGAAGTAGAAGTAAATGGACCTTCTATCAATTAAATTATGAATACACATCTTAACGTTCACCATAGAACGGCTCTTTTCCGGTTCGATCTAATACTCATTTGCATCGCAGTAAATTTCAATAGCATTCATTGCATCGCACAAAAAAAGAAAACTGAAAAACAGACGTTGCCCATCACCTTGTCGCTTAACGCCTTTTCGTTTAACGATACCTTGATGGCGCGTGATCCGCGAAACAATCAACAAGTATTTACTTTGTTTAATCTGCTGGATTGGTGCGCGGCCCAAAATATCAAGGCACTTGATCCAACAGCGTATTACTTCCCCACTTATCCGGAAGTGCCATCGGATGAATACTTACTAAAATTTAAAGACCGGGCCGCTGAGTTAGGCATTGTTATTTCGGGTACGGGCATCCGAAATAATTTTGCTTCACCAGATCCTGAGATTCGCGCGGAAGGAGTGGAGCGAGCAAAAAGATGGATCGTAGCGGCCTCTAAAATGGGCGCTCCCATTGTGCGAGTATTTGCAGGTGAGGTTCCTAAAGGATATGAGAATAAATGGAATGAAGTTGCCGGATGGATGATTGAATGCTTTAAAGAATGTGCTGCCTACGGAGAAAAATATGGAGTTAAAATCGGCATACAAAACCATGCTGATATGTTGCAAACCGCTGAACAATGTATTTACGTGCTTGATAAAGTCAACTCCAAATGGGTAGGGCTTATTTTAGATACGGGCAGTTTTAAAACAGAAGATCCATACAAAGATATTGAAGCAGTAATTCCCTATGCGATTAACTGGCAGGTGAAAACGAGTGTGTTTGGCCTAGAAAGCGAAGTCTCAACGGATTACAAACGATTGGTTAATATCATAAAAAATGGCGGCTACAAAGGATATCTACCAGTTGAAACACTTCGCGTGAAAGGCAAACCGTACAATCCTTTTGTATTAGTTCCTGCCATGCTTACCGAATTGAAAACTGCCATTAACGAAGTCTACGCCAATGAAAAATAAACACACATGTTATGCCCTAATAATCTGCCTGATAGGCAGTGTTCTAAATTCTTCAGTTGTCGTGGCTCAGGAAAAGTTTTCGAAGAGTTCTGCCTATGAACTGAATAAACGTCTGGGTAGGGGCATCAACGTCATTGGTTATGATGCTGCACTTTGGAAGGATTATTCTACTGGTCGCTTCAAAGAAAAATACTTTCAGATGATAAAAGAAGGCGGGTTTTCAACAATTCGGGTAAACCTTCATCCATTTAAGCATATGGATAATCAGTACATCATTAATCCTAAATGGTTAGAGACACTCGACTGGGTGGTTAAAAAAGGAGTAGAGGCAAAGTTGATGGTCATTCTTGATATGCATGAGTTCAATGCAATGGCTGATGATCCTATAGCGAAAAAGGAAATGTTCATGTCCGTGTGGCGACAGCTTGCTCCTCGATATAAAGATCAGCCTAACGAAGTGGTGTTTGAATTATTAAATGAACCCAATCGGAAGCTAACGGCCGATCTCTGGAATCAATTCTTGTTGGACGCAATCAAAATCATTCGCGAAACTAATCCCAATCGCACGCTTATTGTCGGTCCGGCCAATTGGAACGGCATTGAAAGTCTGTCAACATTAACGCTGCCAAAAGACGATAAAAATATTATTGTAACGGTTCATTTTTATCACCCTATGAATTTTACTCATCAAGGAACTCCGTGGTCTAAGGACAACAAAGATGTAACAGGTATAAAATGGACAGGCACCACGGAGGAAAAACAATTTATTAAGACAAAATTGAAAGTGGCTGCCGATTGGTCTAAAGCTAATGATTGTCCAATTTTTTTGGGAGAGTTTGGTTCGTATGACAAAGCAGATATTGAATCGCGCGCGCGTTATACAGCATTCGTAGCTCGCACCGCTGAAGCACTAGGTTTTAGTTGGGCATACTGGCAGTTCGATTCAGATTTTATAGTATATGACATAGACAAAGACGACTGGGTTATGCCCATTAAAAATGCACTCATACCTTCTGGTAGTGATTACCCCTTAGAAAATCGTGCTGGCTTTTCTCCGATTTATAATCGCAGGAACCTTGGCAGTTGGGCTATGCAAGGCAATGGTCGTTGGAGCGTGGAGCAGGGCGAAATCGTTGGCCAGCAAGACGCAAGAGAGAAAAAAGATTCATGGCTGTTTACAACCGATGAATGGGATGACTTTGCTTTGGAACTGGAGTTCCTGGTTCCGGAAAAATGCAATACCGGCATTGGCATTCGCATGCCAAAAGATTCGGTTGGCGATCCGGATGTTCATGGGTATGAAGTGCAAATCAGCGATCTGCCACAACGCAAGTTGACAGGAAGTTTGCTACATCATGTAGATTCAAAAGGCAACAACCAACTTCGACCAAATCAATGGAACCATCTTGCGATTACGTGCGTAGGCGACCACATTCAGGTGTATCTTAATCGCGAGAAAGTGGTGGACGAAAAAGTGACGGGCTCAAGGAAAGGGAGGATTGGTTTACAGGTTCCGAAAGATCCTGAGTTTGCCAAACAGGTTGTCCGGTTTAGAAATCTTATGATTAAAGATCTAAAGCCGGTTAAAACGTCTATTCCTTCAAGCTATCTGGGTCAACCATTTGTTGATGCAAGTCATACTTCAGGTCCTCAGGTTATTCCAGGTAAAGTTGAGTTAGCTTTATTTGATCTGGGAGGTGAAGGTGTTGCCTATCATGATTTCGAAACTGAAAATCGTGGTAGTGGTGGATTGAATGTAAACCCTCGACATCAGCGCCCTCATGCCACACCATATGAATGGGAGTTTAGAAAGGATGAAGGTGTGGATGTTTCCTACACAAAGGACTTTGCTGATTTCAATCATATAAAGAATTACTATATACCTGAAATAAATCAATTATATATTGGTTGGACGGAGGATAATGAGTGGCTTAATTACACAGTGGACGTTGAGCTGGTGGGTACGTATAAGATTGATGCTTTATACGCCAACAATGACGCCACTATAACATTTGATATAGATCAAAAAAAAGCCAGCATATGCAAGTTGCCTTTAAAGACGGGTGATTTTCATGTTTGGAACAAAGCAGAAATTGGCACGATCACGTTCTCGGAGCCTGGACTTCACCTGTTAACCTTCCATTACAACAAGGGCAATAATTTCGCCTACTTTGAATTTACACTAGCCGAGAAAAAATCTCCGACATCAAAATAGATTGCAGCTTTACACATTAAAAGAAATCACAGATGAAATACAGAAACACAATTTTTGCACTTACCATAATTGCGCAACTGGTTTGTTATCAAATCACAATTGCGCAAACTAAACAATTCAAAGCACTTTTAGTCACCACAACAAGAGGCTGGCATCATGAGTCGCAGCATGCAGGCGTGCTGGCTATTCAGCAACTGGGAGTTAAAAACTTTTTTGACGTGGTGCTTTTTGAAAACCCCGATGGGTTTACCGATAAATACCTCGAACAATTTAAAGTAGTTATTTTTCTAAATACAACAGGCAATATTTTAGACTCGGCCCAACAAAAAGTAATGGAGCGTTTTATCAAATCCGGGAAAGGATTTGTCGGCATCCACAGCGCATCCGACACAGAATACGACTGGGACTGGTACACCAAATTGGTGGGAAGGATGTTTCGCATCCATCCGGTAATTCAAACCGCCAGGGTAAATATTCTTGACCCGACTTTTCCTGGCCTGCAAGGTTTCACAGGTAATAAATTATGGACCGATGAATGGTATGAGTTCGGGTCGGAGAAAGTTTCCGACTTGCACTATGTACTCTCCATAGATGAATCGTCTTACGATCCTAAAGTAGATTGGCCTCACAGAAATGTGAAAGGGGTAGGCATGGGCAAAGTGCATCCAGTTGCGTGGTATCATGATTTCGATGGAGGTCGCTCTTTCTATACGGCTCTTGGCCACCTACCTGTGGTTTTCAGCGATCCCGTATTCTTAGATCATTTATATGCAGGTATTTTTTGGGCAGCAACGGGGAAGAAATAATTTCACTTTAGATGGAAAGTCCAAAACCTGTGGTCAAAAATAACAAGGCAGTCATTATAACCGGAGTATCCGGTAGCGGTAAAACTACAGTTGGAATAGCTTTAGCTGAACGACTAAAGGCTTCTTTTCATGATGCGGATGGATTCCACTCCGAATCCAATATCACCAAAATGAGTTCTGGGATACCGCTTAGCGATGCAGACCGGCAACCTTGGCTTCAGGCCATCAATAAATTTATTAAAGAGAAGCTACTCACAGAAACAGTAGTTGTTACTTGTTCTGCGCTCAGAGAAAGTTATCGAAAAATATTATCGGCTGATATTAACCCATCGCTAGTCATTTGGGTCCATTTGCAGGGCGACTATGATCTCATTTATGAAAGAATGAGAAAGAGAGAAGGTCATTTTATGACTGCTGACATGTTGCGTTCGCAAATGGATGCTTATGAGGAGCCGGGCTATGGGATTTCAATTAATGTCAATCAGGATTTTGATCAAACAATCGAGCTTATAATGTCAAAAATAGGAATCACAAAATCGGATGTTGGGCTGGTGGGTCTGGGGGTGATGGGTACCAGCCTGGCCAGAAATATCGCGGGAAAAGGTTTTGCAATTTCAATTTATAACCGCCATGTAGAGGGTAAGGAAGAATACGTTGCAAAGAAAATGGCCGATAAATATCCTGAGCTGAATCAATCAAGTGCATTTGATGATTTGGAAAAATTTGTCCTCTCTTTAAGGTCTCCTCGCAAAATATTTTTAATGGTCAATGCCGGCAAGGCAGTAGACGATGTAATCCAAAAATTGCTTCCGTTACTTGAGGCTGGTGATGTTATTGTGGATGGAGGCAACTCCCATTACACGGACACCAGCAATCGTCAAAAACAATTGGCCGAACAGGGCGTTCATTTTGTAGGCGCTGGAGTTTCCGGTGGAGAAGAAGGCGCAATACTGGGGCCTTCGATTATGCCGGGGGGCAGCAAACAAGGTTTCGAATTAGTAAAAGATATTTTGCTGGCCATAGCAGCAAAAAACAATCTGAATGAAACCTGCTGTGATTATATCGGTGATGGAGGCGCGGGACATTTCGTAAAGATGGTTCACAATGGAATCGAATATGCCGAGATGCAATTGATAGCGGAGTTTTACAGTCATCTCCGGTATGATCAAAAAATAGGGCCGGAAGAAATCGCAAAAATTTTTAACGACTGGAACCAAGGGGATGCCAGCAGCTACCTGTTGGGAATTACTGTCGATATCTTACGATTCAAAGATATTGACGGACTTCCGCTTCTTGATAAGATATCCGATGTGGCAGGCAATAAAGGGACAGGAAGCTGGACAACCATTACAGCCTGTGAATTGGGCGTGCCGATACCCGCCATGGCTGAAGCATTGTTCTCGCGGTATCTTTCATCATTTAAAAATGACCGCCTCCGATATTCAGATTTATATGCGAGTAAGGATTCCCCTATCTTCGTTGAAACCGACAATATGCTGCAGGCTTACATGTTCTGTCGCATCATAAACCATTATCAAGGGCTGAAACTTATCCAGGAAGCTTCGCAAAATTTCGGTTGGAATATTGACACTGAAGTTCTGTTAAGGATTTGGTCCGGTGGTTGCATCATACGATCTCCCCTGCTTTCTATTCTGAGAAATGGGTGGTTAAATCATCACTCGGATGTTATGCAACATACTTACACCCAAAAGTTAATAAAGGCCAATTTTCCAATGATAAAAGATACCGTTTCGAAATTGGTGTTGAGTAATCGTGCACATCCGGTTATATCCTCCTGCCTCGACTATTATAAGTACCTGATTTCACCCCGCAGTACTGCTAACATGATTCAGGCTCAGCGAGACTATTTTGGTGCACATAGGTACCAACGAGCAGATGATCCCACGGGTACCTTTTATCACAGTGACTGGGTTTGATTATGATAGAACACCACATGTTTAATTAAGAACGATACAGTTTATCAATTGGATATTGAGCTTGATTGACTATTGCAACAAGATGTACTTAAATACTATACCATAAACAAGTACTTATGAAGAATAACTTTAGTCTATTATTGGTTGCAGCATTTTTTTGCAATAGTTATATGGTAAGCGCTCAATACAATAGAGTCGCTATGGACCGCGAATACATAATTTCATTAACTGCGCAGTGGAAAGGAGAGAGGCTACCGGACGGAAGACCTTTCGTATCTGATAACGTCCTTGACCGCCTGAAGAAAGTTGTATTGACTCATGCGTGGGGAGGGTTGCGAAAAAATAAATTCAATAATCAATATCAGGGGAATTGGACCATGATTAACCCAGATAGGAATACTATAATGACTGGCCGTGCAGTGACAGCACAATACATGCCACAACGGCCAGACTTTGGAGATGTAATCAGAAAGGTAGGATTGGCAGAGGGGCATAGTGAAAAAGCACAATCAAATGTATGGCCAATAGAGATGCTTAAAGATGGCGATATTTATGTTGCTGATGGTTTTGCAAAAGTTAATGAAGGAACATTAATAGGAGATAGATTGGCCAACTCTATTTATTCAAAATCAAAACGAGGAGTTATTTTTTGGGGAACAGTAAGGAATATTCAAGAGATCAAAAAAGTAGATGGGTTTAATGGGTGGATACTTGGAGACCATCCATCGTCCATAAATGAAGTAATGCTAACTTCTATAAATGCGCCAATAAGAATAGGAGATGTAACCGTATTACCGGGGGATGTTGTTTATGCGAGTCCTTATGGTACGCTCTTTTTCCCGGCCTATCTTGTAGGAGGAATAGTATTGGAAGCTGAAATCAGCAACCTTCGTCACGTATATGGAATAATGCGAAATAAGGCTGGCGATTGGACTACTGGCCAGATTGATAGTGACTACTCTCCTCAAATGACGAAGGAATTCTACGATCACTTGCGCAAAATGACAGATGCTGAATTGCCAATGCCTCGCAAGGAACTCAATGAATACTTGGATTCCCACAAATAGAATAAGTATGAAAATGGTGGTTATGCTGATCTAGAGATTAAAGTATGGTTAGTTTTATTGAACGGTACGTTTAGAAATGATATTCAGCTATGAGATTTTATAAGATAATTATTTGTGTCATTTGGGTTACTTCAGCACCTACGGTAGTTGGTCAAAAACTTATGGATCCAATTCTTTTGTGGCCTGCCGGTGCACCAGGTGCTACAGGTGATACAGATGAGGACAAGCCTGCCATTATTCCATTTGTACCTGATGTGTCAAAGCGAAATGGTGCTGCGGTGTTGGTTGTTCCCGGTGGCGGATTCACGATTCGGGCAACAGATCATGAAGGAGTTTTGGTTGCGCAGTGGCTCCGTGATCATGGTATCACTGCTTTTCTTCTTCGATATAGATTGCGCCCACTTTATACTCGCACAGATTGGTTGAAAGATGGACAGCGAGGTATTCAGTATATCCGCGCCCATGCTTCGGAATATCACATCAATCCAAAGCATGTGGGTGCGGTTGGTTTTTCTGCCGGTGCGAATTTAATTGCTGATGTGGCCTTTAATTCACTTTCAGGCAAAGCCAATTCTGTTGATCTACTCGATCGCTTCACTACGAATCTTGATTTTATGATACTGGCATACGGATCCATGCAGATGCCTGCCACTATAGATCCACTTGTGTTAGCAAGTCTGCCGCCAACATTTATGTATGGCACAGCGGAAGATACGGGTAGTCTTAAAGGTATGATACAATTATATGCTAATTTATTCGATGCAAAAATTCCCGTTGAGGCACATTTTTTTCGCAATGGTGAGCACGGAACAGGATTCGCTATTGGTGATCCAATCTTAGGTGAGTGGCCTAAGTTGATGCATACCTGGTTGAAAGTTGGAGGATTTCTGTCTGACAAGCCAAAATATTCAATATCAGGTTTGGTCAAGTTGGATGGTGCGCCATTGATAAGAGGGATGGTAATCTTAACACCAGCTGACGAGCCAAATGCTCCACCCGTAGTTGTTTATATTACCAATACCGGCACAGACGAACTTGGACGATTTTCAGTATCCGCTAACGAGGGACTGATTGCAGGTAAGTATAAAATAGAAGTAAGACAAGATGCAACCCGCTGGATGAGTAATTCACGTGACCCCTTTATGATAAACATGATGGCCAAGCAACGTGATAATAACCTAACAGAAGAAGACATAACTCAGTGGAGTAAATACCTTCGAAAACGTGATTTGTCGCCTAGCATTTTTAATCAGCGGGTATTTCAGCATCAACATCCAAGCGATAAGCAGGATTACATAATTACGATTAAAGAAGGTGCTGAGCTACAGATTGAAGTTTTCAGTAAATGAAATTTACGTGCGGCTATACAAGACCTGACCGCAGGGTAGAGTTTAGGATTTTAAAGAATTAGTCTACTACTATTCGCCATCAACAATTTCTCCATAGTTAATGAATAACTCTTCTCCAGTTTTGATGTCGCGAATAGCTTCAAAATATTCGCCCTCCTGAATGGAAATAATATTAGGCGAATCGGAGTGATTCAGGAATAACGACAGGTCTATTTTCTTAAACCCATAATCGGGGACAAAATAATGGTCCTCGTCATACAGACAATAGTTCTCTATCAGATGTTGTGTGTGTTGAGGCAGCAATTCAAATTCTCTCTTTGAAACTTTAATCCATTGATCATCTTGATGTGGCATACTAAACATGGCCCTGCATCCTTTTGCGATATCCCTAATAGCAAATACGCCAATGCCAGCAACGGATGAAGGTCTCAAAATCACATATGTATTGTTATTTAATTCATCCAAGAGTCGCTGCTTCATCTATAAAATAGTTTGAGAATTATATTAATTCAGCAAGATAGTATTTACCTACCGAATTCTGGTATTGATTTGGAACAAGTCTTATTGCGCCTTCTTAATCTTAGTCGGGTGGCTAAGTTTATAATCAGTATTTCGTTGGTTACGATGTAATGATTTATTCACATATCCTTTCGAGTATTCTTTTACCCTGGCATCAAATTCCAAGATCGTTCCTTCGGTGAGTACAATTTTCTCAAAGCCTTGCGAATAACTAAACCAGAGATGATCGGCTACCCGTTTGTTTGTATCGGCTTCGCGCACGTCAGTAAGCAGAATTGTGTCTTCGCTATACCCTTTAAAGTTTGTCTTTTTTCCAAGCCGACTAAATGTAGCTCTGAATTTTTTTCGATCGCCTGCCTGGGCAGCCAGTTCCTTTCTCATCGATCGTTGGCCAAAACATTGATATCTTTTGTTCCGATGACATTTTTGTCGAACCCATGCAAAGTGGCATTTATCATGGCAAGCCCGATTTGAGTTGTATCATTGACGCTGTCAGGAGAGAGCACTTTTACTAATTTAAACAACCAGCCCAAATAGGTATAAAAAAACTGATAGCTGGGTGTTTTTGATTTAATGCCTCGAAGTGGTAGAATAATTCCTGGGCGAAACATGAAGGCTTGTTTAAAGCCAAGGGCCAGCAAATCATTTTCAGTTTTTCCTTTAACCCTGGCCCACATCATACGGCCTTTCTCTGATGAATCTGTACCCTGACCGGACACATAAATAAACGCTATATCGGGGTTAAGTTCAAAAAGGGTTTTTCCTAACGTAAGTGTATAATCATATGTGATCTTTCGATAATCAGATTCTTTCATTCCGCCCGCGCTTACTCCAAGACAAAAGTAACAGGCATCATATCCTTTTAGCTTTTCGCTCACTTCTGTATAATCTGTAAAGTCAGTATGTAGTAACTCCATTAGTTTGGGGTGCTTTATTCCGGTTGAGGTTCTGCCCAAAACCAGGACCGTATCAATACTGGGATGATCGAGACACTCCAGCAATACCCCTTTGCCTACCATACCTGATGCTCCGGTGATAATTACTTTTTTACCCATGGTAATGGTTTAAATGGTAAGATCTACTTGAGTTTTCCACAAGTTATAAATAGTTTTTTAGCTGGTCTTTATTTTTCCTATTTAATCAATGCGACTCGTTATCTTTATCCACCATTTAGTAGTTTATATTTTCGAAAAATCACATGCTATGAATCGCATAAAAATCACACTACTCTTACTGATACTATCAGCCAGGTTGTTCGCGCAATCTTCGCTGCCACGAAGTACACCTGAGGCAGAAGGTGTTTCATCTCAACATATCCTCAACTTTCTAGATGCGGCAACCACCAGCGATCATGAATACCACAGTCTTATGATTCTGCGGCATGGGAAAGTGGTAGCTGAAGGCTGGTGGAATCCATATGGGCCCGATTTAAAACACACAATGTATTCCGTGAGTAAGAGCTTTACTGCTACGGCTATTGGATTTGCAGTCGCTGAAAAGAAAATCTCTTTAGAAGACAAAGTCATCTCCTTTTTTCCGGAGGAGACCCCGGCAACCGTTTCTCAAAATCTGGCAGCTTTGCGCGTGAAACATTTATTAAGTATGAGCGCAGGTCAAGAACCAGACCCAACGGGTCCGGTGGTGATCAGTGATAATTGGGTTCGTAAGTTTCTTAGTATCCCCATCGTCCACGAGCCGGGTACGAAGTTTCTTTACAACTCTGCGGCCACATACATGCTTAGCGCGATTGTACAAAAAGTGACTGACCTGAAAGTGATGGACTACCTCAAACCAAGATTATTTCAACCACTAGGCATTCAGGGTATTGATTGGGAAGTGGATCCGAGAGGTAATAATGTAGGTGGCTGGGGTCTGCGATTAAAAACAGAAGACATGGCGAAGTTCGGCCAGTTGTTTCTGCAAAAAGGAAGTTGGAATGGCAAACAAATTCTTCCAGCCTCGTGGGTAAATGAAGCTTCAACCATGAAGATTATGCAAGATCCAAATGCCCCGCAAGCTAAAAAAGACTCTAGCGATTGGTTACAAGGCTATTGTTATCAGATGTGGCGTAGCCGGAATAATTCCTTTCGGGGAGATGGAGCCTTTGGACAATATATACTTGTTCTTCCAGAGAAAGATGCCGTGATCATCATAACTTCCGAAACCGATAACATGCAAACTGAATTAAACCTTGTCTGGAAATATCTTTTGCCGGCCTTTCAGGATAAAAAGCTAACTGCCAATGCAAAAGTGACTAAGCAGTTGAAAACCCGACTGGCAACACTCGCATTGCCGATTTCTGCGAGGAATGAAAATGTAACTGAGTCAAAAGTTTCAGGTAAGACTTTTGCCATTACATCGCCCGATCGGAGATTGGAAAGTTTCAACATTGATTTTAAAGAAGGAATTTGTCATTTAACCCTGAATACGGATTCTGTCGTTCATCAATTTGACTTTGGTGCCGGTAATTGGGTTAGGGGAGAAACAACTAAATGGGGACCATACCTGGTAGCGGGCGCACAAGCTAATCGAAAAGGATTGCCTGCCTTCAAGACGGAATCCAGTTATCGGTGGGTTGATGATAAAACTGCAGAATTAACCCTGCGCTATATTGAAAGTCCGCACCATGAAATTATTCGAATATCCTTCGGTGAATCCATCACTGTGATTACTTTCTCAAATTCTTTTAACCGATCAGTCATCGAACTAAATGCTATTCCAAAAGTGGTACATGGAAACGCACCAAAACTTATCGTCCGTGGTGATGATATGGGTTTCTCGCACTCAGCGGATATAGCCTTGATCAAATCTTATAAACAAGGAATTGAAACTTCCATTGAAGTGATTGCACCTTCACCCTGGTTTCCGGAAGCGGTAAAAATGTTACAACAAAACCCCCGGGTGGATGTAGGATTACATTTTGCGATCACCAGCGAGTGGGACAACGTTAAATGGCGTCCACTAACAGACTGCTCCAGTTTAAGAAATGCAGACGGATATTTCTATCCCATGCTTTTTAAAAATAAAAACTATCCAAGGCAAGCTATTCTTGATCATGACTATCGACTGGATGATATTGAAAAAGAAATGCGCGCGCAGATTGAATTGGCAAAGAAACATCTGCCCCGTATAAGCCATGTGTCGGGGCACATGGGCAGCACTGCCTTCGAGCCGGAAGTTAAAGCATTAGCTTTAAGAATTTCAAAGGAGTATAACCTTCCGATGGTAGATGTCGATCCAGCCACGACCTCCATTTCCTATATAGGTTATGATTTCCAGAATAAAACTACCGAAGAGCGCATCGCAGGCTTTATTGCCATGCTTGATAAACTGGAAGATGGTAAGACGTATGTATTTGTTGAACATCCTGGTATTGACAACGAAGAACTTCGCGCTATCTCTCACATAGGCTATGAAGATGTTGCGCAGGGCCGCCAGGATGTAACAACCATTTTCACGAGCGAAAAGGTGAAAGCCGCTGTCATCAGCAAGGGTATACAATTAGTGAGCTACAAAGATGTATTGAAATAGTATGAAAGCGTTACAATGCAGTTCGCCCGGAAGAATGGAAATGCTGGAGGTTGACAAACCTGCTTTGCAGAAAGATCATGCGTTGCTGCGCATACTTCGCATTGGAATATGTGGTACCGACTTACATGCTTTTGAGGGCACACAGCCTTTCTTCTCTTATCCCAGAATTCTAGGACACGAGCTGGCTGCTGAATTAGTAGATGTGGATGGCACCACTGAATTTCGAAAAGGCGAGTTAGTTACCTTCATTCCTTATTTCAGTTGTGGCTTATGCGCGATGTGCAAAGTGGGCCGAACCAATTGTTGCCAAAACCTAAAGGTGTGTGGTGTTCACATAGATGGAGGAATGACTGAATATTTATTGGTTCCCATTAAGTTTTTAATAAAAGTAAAGAAATTAAAAGTTGATGAAATAGCTTTGATTGAACCTCTAGCTATAGCGATGCATGCCGTGAAGCGAGCCAACGTACAATCGGGAGAGCACATAGTAGTAGCAGGAGCAGGTCCTATTGGATTTGGTGTGATTGAATATGCCCGCAGTTTAGGCGCCATCGTTACCGTGGTCGATGTAAATGAAGATCGTCTTGCTTTCTGTAAGAATACGCTAAAGATCACTCAAACCATTCATGCTATGCAGGTAGATGCTTTTGAGACTTTGCGAAATCTTACAAACGGACAAATGGCAGATGCCGTGTTTGATGCAACCGGAAATCTGCAAGCCTTGCAAAATGGATTCAAATACATGGGCCATGGCTCACGGTATGTTCTCGTGGGATTACAATTGAAAGAGGTTAGTTTCAGTCACCCTGAGTTTCATAAAAGAGAAGGGACTCTGATGAGCAGTCGGAATGCTACAAGAGCAGATTTTGAAAATGTGATTCAATCTATTGAAGAGAAAAAGATTGATCCTTTAAAAATGGTAACCCACCATGTAAAATTTGGTGCTGTTAGTGAATCGTTCCCTATATGGTTAAACCCAGGAAGCAAAACATTAAAAGCTATTGTTGAATTAGATTAATTTTGATACCATGAGAAAACTTCTTTTACTTTTTATACTTATTGTTTCAGTTCAATATTCATATGGGCAAGCGGATGATAAATTATGGTATCAGCAACCAGCCAGAAACTGGAATGAAGCTTTACCGGTAGGCAACGGCAGGTTGGGGGCAATGGTCTTTGGCCGGGTTGAAGAAGAGCTGATTCAGTTAAATGAAGAAACTTTGTGGTCCGGTGGCCCCACGAACACCAACTCCAATCCACTGGCTAAAGATGTTCTGCCGAAAATTCGGGAAGCATTGTTCCGTGAAGACTACGAATTAGCAGAAAAGCTGGCTCAGCAAATGCACGGATTATTCACTGAATCATACGAGCCACTGGGTGACCTAACGATAAAGCATCACTTTGGTTCTACTGCACCGGCCACTGATTATTATCGTGATCTCAACATCTCAGAAGCAACATCACTTACTCGCTTTAAAAAAGAAGGTATTACCTATATGCGTGAGGTATTTGTTTCTGCACCCGATCAGGTTATTGTTATCCGATTGACTTCAAGCAAAAAGAACGCGCTCAATTTTACTGCTTCCACAACGAGCCCATTGTATGTAAGGAACCTGGTACTTAGTGCAAGTGAAATAGCTATGAAAGGGCAGGCTCCCTCACATACCGATCCAAGTTATTTACAGACATTCGAAATTCCGGTTGTCTATAATGATCCTACACAATGCAAGGGAATGCGTTTTGAACTTCGTGTAAAAGCCAGGAGTGAAGATGGAAAAATTACAACAGACGAAACTGGGCTTCATGTTTCAGAGGCTACCGAAGTTGTTTTATTTCTATCGGCAGCCACCAGTTACAATGGTTTTGATAAGTGTCCTGACAAAGAAGGTAAAGATGAAAGTAAATTGGCTGGCGATTATCTAACCAACGTTATAGCTAGAAATTATGAGGCTATAAAGAAAGATCATATTACCGACTATCAAAAATTTTTCAATCGGGTAAGTTTATTCTTAAACATTCCAGCTACTTCCAGCCTGCCGATGGATGAACGCCTGAAGCAGTATGCCGAAGGAGCGCACGATACAGGACTGGAAGCCTTGTATTTTCAATATGGACGCTACTTACTGATTTCTTCTTCACGGCCAGGTGGAATACCAGCCAACCTTCAGGGTATCTGGAACAATCATGTGCGGCCACCCTGGAGCAGTAACTTTACTACGAACATAAACGCAGAAATGAATTACTGGATGGTAGAGTCAGGTAATCTTTCTGAACTGCATGGTCCTTTACTTGATATGATCAGTCGGCTGGCCATTACCGGCCGAGAGACTGTAAAAAACTATTACAACACGTCAGGTTGGACAGTACATCACAACACAGACCTCTGGGCATCTACTAATCCAATGAGTGGTAGTCCCAGTTGGGCAAACTGGCCAATGGGCGGTGCGTGGTTGAGTCAACATCTGTGGGAGCATTTTGCCTTTACCGGTGATAAAAAATATTTATCTGATGTGGCCTATCCGTTGATGAAAGATGCTTCAAAGTTTTGCCTGGATTGGCTGGTTGAAAATAAAGAAGGAGTGCTGGTGACTGCACCTTCCACTTCACCTGAGAACGTGTTTGTCAATGACAAGAATTTTAAAGGCTCTGTCTCGGTAGCAACCACCATGGACATGTCGTTGATCTGGGATTTATTCACAAATGTGATTCAAGCCTCACGGCATTTAGGTATTGATGAGGATTACCGCAAGCTGTTGATGGAAAAGCGAAATAAGTTGTATCCTCTGCAAGTGGGTAAAAAAGGAAATCTGCAGGAATGGTATAAGGATTGGGAGGATGAAGATCCGCAACATCGTCACATCTCACATTTATTTGGCTTGTTTCCCGGAAGACAGATCTCACAACTCTATACACCCGTGTATGCCAATGCAGCCAGACGCTCACTTGAACTTCGAGGTGATGGCGGAACCGGGTGGAGTAAAGGATGGAAGATCAATGTGTGGGCCCGCCTTCACGATGGTAATCATGCGTATAAATTAATTCGCGAACAACTTAAGTTAACCGGGGTAGAAGGGACCAACTACGCCAATGGTGGCGGCACTTATCCGAATTTACTGGATGCACATCCACCGTTTCAAATCGATGGAAATTTTGGTGGCTCTTCTGGAGTTATTGAAATGCTATTGCAAAGTCATGATGGAGGAGTACATCTATTGCCCGCACTGCCGGATGAATGGAGCAGTGGAAAAATTACTGGCCTTAAAGCGCGGGGTGGATTTACAATCGATATTGCATGGAAGGAGGGTAAAATCACAGAAGTAAAAATTGTTTCTTCGCTCGGTGGCAACTTCAGAGCAATGACCACAGCGCGCCTGAAGGGCGGCAATGCGCAGAAGGCTAAAGGAATAAACCCCAATCCATTTTATCAATCAGTTTTTACAGAAACAAATAAGCCAATAGTAAATCCAGACCTTAATCTCTATGATCTCAAAACAGAATCGGGTAAGACCTACCTATTGAAGGGCTATTAAGAATTGAAGTGATCTGTGATGATTTATGCAGTGGTTCCAGATTCTATCGGTTGAATATCAGAAAGAATAGCTGATAGGTAATAAAACCAACTGTACCCAAACCGATGGCATGGCTGCTCTTGATACAATAGACTGACTTTACGCCTTTTGAGAATAAAACAATAAACCAGATCAGGTAAGCAATCATTTGAATCCAAAGCAAGGTCCTCCAAAGGGTTGCTGAATTGAGAGCGATTTCATAATTACGTTGATCGATCACGTTAAGAGCACCCAATAGGCTTGTCACCCAATCATGAATTCCTGTTGTCCAGGAGGCAATCCCTATTCCAAAACCAAAAACAGTCAAGGTTTGATCAAAGCTTCCTGTATGAACAAAACAGCGACCTATTTGTTCGGAGCTCTCTTCAATAGATGTTCAGGTAATCAATTTCGATGTGCGATTCTCACCGATAGTACACGACATTACATTCAGGATGGCTGGTCTTAAAATTTTCAATTACCCGGTTGGGTACTTTTGTGTTGTAACACTTCAGGGTTTTAAGCGGCAGATAATCCAGTGCTCTGAGCTTGCTCACATTGGTATTTGAACAATCCAGGTAGGTTAGATTTTCCAATTTCTCCAGTGCATCAAGTTTTTTGAGTTGGGTTCCAGCGCAATTTAACTTTGTAAGTTTTTTTAATTTCCAGAGCTCATACACATCATCAACAGGTGTGTTTGAAATATCGAGATCTTCTAGCTCAGTTAAAACACTCAATGATTTTATATCCTGAAGAGGGCTGTTCGTAACATGTAATGACTTCAGTGTAAGAAGATTATTGGAAAGGGTAATGTTAGAAATAGCGGTGCCTGAGAAATGAAGTTCCTGGAGCCGAACAAATTCCCCTAAAGTTTCAAGATTACTAATTCTGGAATCACTAATATGGAGAGTTTGTTGTTCAACAAGTTTGTGTAAATTCTCTCTTGTTGCGCCTGGGTCCATACTAAGTTGCTTCTTGAATATTTCTTGCCATATTTCAGATAGATTACTCCACCACAATTTAAGTGTTGCTGTTTTGTAGATTATCAGACACGCAGGATTTAATTGAAGGAAGGTGGCGGCAGTGACATCATTTATGCTGCTATCATCCACGTACAATTTCTTAAGATTTGAAAGGGTTAACTTATCGATATGTTCAACTTTACATGCATCTGCTTTCAATGTAGTGAGGTGTATGAGTGAGCTGAGTACAGAAAGATCGCGTACGTTCGTGTCACTGATATCAAGGAAGATAATATCAGTAAGTTCACGCAATGGCGATAGATCGGAAACCGAGGTCTTGTTAGCAACAAGGGTTTTTAGTTTTTTCAGCTTATCAAGAGGGTCGAGATTATCAATACTTTCATTGCCACTAAGATTAATTGAGTCAAGGGATGGAATTTTTGCTAATTCCTCTTTTGTAGGAACATCGCTTAGATTTGCGGCTTTAGTAAATACAGTTTTCCACACCCCAGAGAGCCGATCCCACCAAACTATCAAATCCTTCGAGTCAAAAATGACCAATACATTTTGATTTGCAGCCATAAATGAATCGGCTTTAACCTGATTGATGCCTGTACCATCGCAATAAATTTTCTCCAGATTCTCGTGTTTGTATAAAGGAGTAAGATCTGCAATGGATGTATTATTTATAGATACTATTTTTAGCATTTCAAGACTCTCTAATCCATGGAGGTTGCGAATGAGGGTACTATCCAACGTAAGTCGTTCAAGTGCACGGATTTGGTTTAGTGGTTGTAAATCTGTCACAAGCGTGCTGGAGAGGTTTAGATCAGTAAGGTTAACCAGATTTTCAAAAGGAGCGAGGCTTTCAAGTCTTGTATTACTGATGTTTGCATGCTGTAATTCTAAAAGTTTGACAAGTGGAGTAAAGTTTAATACTGGGGTTCCACTCATCTCTACTTGGAGCAATACCGGCATTTTCTCCACTACTGAGATGTCTTCTACGGCAGTTTGGTTTATGGTCAAACGTTCCAGTTTGTTGGAATACTTTAAAGAGGATAGGTCTTTAATTTTGGTATTGGAGATATTTAATGATACTAACTCGGTTAGGTTTCGGATAGGCGTGAGGTCGCTAATGGATGTATTTGATAGATTGAGCGAGGTCAGGTTGATCAGATGTGACAACGGTGCAAGGTCTTGAACAAAGCGATTATTACTCATATTCAATTCCGTTAATGCGGTAATTCTCTTAAGGTCGGCTACGGTAACGCTGTCCTGTAAAGCAAGTTCTTTGGTTAAGATGGATTGCCATTCAAAGGACAATTCATTCCACCAGCTCATCAAGGCCAATTTCTCATCAAACTCGTGGGAGTAGATGCTTACAATTTTAAGATCCTGGTCGTTGGGATTGTAGTTGATTTCAATATAGCGTGGTAGAGTAGTGTTCACAGGTGTCAGGTCGGACGTACTGCCTTTCAGGTTTCGGGTTGTGGTGACTTTAAAAAAAGTCTGTCCATTCGGCAATGCGCTGCTGGTAATGCTTTCGATTGTAAATTCAAACCTCACATCGTGAAAGAAAAAATTTACATCCTTCAGGTAGGCAACAATGTCTTTGTTGGTGACCACCTTTCGATCGTTATCCAGATCATCTTCTACTTGTACTTTGCTATCCCGGAAGATCTTCGCATAGCTTTCAGTAATCAGTACTTCCTTATCCCGCACAGGCGTACTGCTGTTACCCAACGTATTAAGCATGAATTCCAGAAAAGCGACTATATCGCGTACTTTTTTCTCCTCTGCAACCGCGTCTTTTTTCTGTACAACAGCTGGTTTTGTCACAGCCTTTGTCACAGGTTTTTTGGTGGCCTTTTTCTGAGCTGCCGCGGCAAAAGATAACATCAAAAACACGAGCAACAAGCCCTGACTAATTCGTTTCATGGTACAGATATCTTTGTAAGAGATTCTTATCAGCATCCGTATTTAATTTTACGAGATTGGAGATCAGCCAGCCTGTGTTATAGCCCGGCCGGTTAAAGTCAGCGAGTTCAAAATACCAACCCGTTACCTGGAAGAAATGAAATTTTAATTCCCTGACCGATTTAAATTTAAGTACTCCCTTTTCGACTTCGTATAAAAAGACGGAGAGATGATCGGGTACAAATAGTTTTGCCGTAAACTGACTGATACTATCACTTTTGATAAATGCTTTATGTAAGTTCATAAAATCCAATTCGTGACTTAGTGGATGAAGAAACCTACCAACCTTTGTTGTGTCGCGAACAAAATAGGGTTGGTATGTATCGGCAAATACTTTTCGAATCACCCACTTATAGCCGAGATGATCTTTTTCAAGCTCCATAAACAGAGTAATAGGTAGATCCTTTCCATTAGACGTAAATATGGTTTGTACTTCAGAGAACCACTGTGGACCATGAAAGTCTAGAAGGGTATTCTCTTTATCAACTACCTGTTTTACAAATTCAGATTTTAGCGTGGTGCTAATGCCTTGGTTACTTTCATCAAAGAGAACACTGAAGTATCGCTTTCTTAACTTAGCACTTTGATACATTTTGTCATCCGGATTATACCGATTTCCCTTTTCGTCTTCTTCCCCATTAAAGCGCCTAAAGAACTGGTTAACTTGTTTGGATTCAGCATAAAGCCTTGTTTCATCCTCCATGCCATTCACTAATTGGGCACGCAGAGGCGGAGAAGCAAATAGAGCAGAAAGTAAGAGAAAAAAAATTGCCTTCATGATAGCAGCAGTTGCGTTTTAAATAAAGGCTACGAACTTCTCGCATTACCAAAACCCCCCACAGCGAGTTGCCCGTAGCCCAAAATATTCAG
>Ga0075163_10001266_pt1 | contig 33734 bp, 28 predicted proteins | sample JI1023141ADNA_FD_71478 | JGI IMG/M metagenome (GOLD analysis project Ga0075163, IMG submission 71478) | Wastewater effluent complex algal communities from Wisconsin, to seasonally profile nutrient transformation and Carbon sequestration -... | ecosystem: Engineered > WWTP > Effluent > Algae...
ACAACGGCATCGGCATGGGCAACGGCATCGGCATGGGCAACGGCATCGGCATGGGCAACGGCATCGGCATGGGCAACGGCCCCGGCACGACCCAGGTCTACCAGGGCACCGCGCCGACCTCGGTCCGCCTCGAGGGCACGCGGTTCCGGCGGCTGTTGCCGGCGGGCGCCGCGGTGCTCACCGCGTGCACGACCAGCGGCTACTCGCGCGACTGCGGCTGGGCCAGCGACGGGCTCGGCACCTGCACGCCGGGCCAGGCGGTCCGCGTGTCGGCCGGGAGCTGCCTCGACGCGACCGTCGCCGGCGGCGCGATGAGCGCGCCGTCCGGCAGCGCCAGCCCGACCTACGCCACGCCCACCGCCGTGCTGCGGGTGTGCGCCGGCGCCGCCGCGTGCACGTACGCCACCGCGCTCGCCACCGCGGTGTCGTGCCCGGTCGGCCCGAGCCCCGGCGCGGTCGCGACCTTCACCTGTCCGTCGGGCGGCGCCTACAACGTGCTCGCCGGCACCTGGACCCCGACCGCCGATCGCGTCGTCATCGACGCGGTCGCGTCGACCGGGACCTACCCGCAGCGGCTGTCGGCCGCCGAGGTGCTCGGGCTGCGCTTCTACGTCAGCACCACGCCCGGCGACACCGCGGTCGCCCCCGGCGACGCCGACGCGCTCGAGCTCAAGTTCGCCAGCTACATCGACGGCGTCGCGTCGGCGGCGTCGCTCTCCAGCTGCGTCGGCGCCAACGGCCCGAGCAGCTACACCGCCGACTGCGGCTGGCGCGCGGCCCACGTCGTCGGCTGCGTCAAGGGCCGGGCCACCACCGTCGGCGTCGGCGTCAACGGGCTCGGCGCGGTCAGCGGCGCCGATCCGATGCTGCGGATCTGCAGCGGCGCCGCCGCGTGCCTGTGGAGCGCGGCGCTGGCCGGCAACGACAACTACGGCGCGGGCACCGGCGCCCAGGTCACCTTCACCTGCCCCGCCAGCGGCGTCGCGACGGTGATGACCGCGCGCAAGGCCAGCGGGACGCTGTTGTCCAAGTACACGATCACGCCGGAGGCCGCGATCACCGTGGCCGGCGCGCTGGTCCGCGAGCCGCACCTCGTGCAGGCGATCGATCCCGACGTCGCGCTGTACCGCGCGGTCGTCAGCAGCGCGCCGGCGACCGCGACCGGCTTGCCCGCCGCCGGCGGCACGCTGTGCGACGCGGCCGGCACCGCGCACGGCTACCTCGGCTCGTTGACCACCGGCAGCTGGGGCCGCCGCGACTTCGTGTCGCCGGTGCCGTTCACCGACTGGGCCTACTACACGCGCGACGACGCTCGCCTCACGCTCACCTGCGGCAACGGCGCGCTGCTCAAGTGCGATCGCATCTTCGACCCGTGGCGGTCGCCGCGCCACGAGGACCAGCGCGCCGCGTGCGTGCGGATGGTGCGCGCCGACTACTGCGGCACCGGCGAGCCGCACACCATCGACGGCGTGCCCATCGAGGTCGACTGGGGTACCTGGGATCCGGCGATGCTCACCGATCCCGACTTCGAGGCGGTGTGGACGCCGCGCGGCGCGCACTGCGTGGCGTCGAGCAAGGTGCTGGCGTTGATCGCCGCCGGCCGCCGCCCGGGCGCCGCCAGCGTCAGCTGCCCGACGATCCCGTCCGGCAGCTACGGCGGCTGGGCGCCGAACCCGCCGCCCGAGTGCACCGCGTCGACGGCGCCCGCCAGCAACTGGCTGTGGAACCAGGTCTACTAGTCCTCGCGGCTCACCACGCGCCGTCGACCTGGTACAGCTCGCCGAGCCAGATCTCGGCGCGGTAGGCGACGCGGCCGTCGGACAGCACCGCGGGCTCGCCGAGCGTCTCGCCGGCGGGCAGATCGTGCAGCACCGTCGCGGTCGCCGTCGCCGGATCGAAGCGCTGGATCGCCGGGACCTCGGCGGTGACGATCGCCAGCGCGCCGTCGGGCAGCGCCCGCGCGAACAAGATCGACTGCTGCGCCAGCGCGCCGAGCCGGATCGGCGTCGGCCGCGCCGCGCCCGCGGTCATCCACGCCAGCTCGTTGGCCCCGCGCCGCACCAGCAGCCGATCGCCGACCCGATCCTCGAGCCCCCAGCCGATCAGCCGGCGGACCGGCGGCGCGGCCGGCGCGGCCTGGGTCCACACCGTCGGCGCGCCGTCGACCAGCCGGGTGAACCCGAGCCCGCCGTCGGGCAGCCACAGCGGCGCGCGATCGCCGGGGTCGGTCGTCCACGCCTCGGGCGCGCCGCCCGCGACGGCCGCGCTGTGGATGCCGGGGCGCGCGCCGCCCTGCGCCCAGGCCACGCGCTGGCCGTCGGCGGTGAACGCCGCCCGGCCGAGCTCGCCGTCGACGCGGGCCAGCGCTCGCGCCGGGGCGGTGCCGGTCCGCACCATCAACTGCGCGCCGCCCGCGGCGTCGCGCGCGACCCACGCCAGCCCGCCGCCGGGGACACCGACCGGCGAGCGCGCCAGCCCGTCATCGACCAGCACCTCGGGCGCGCCGGCGCCGACCGCGATCAGCGTGCCGTAGCTGTGGCAGTCGGAGTAGACCAGCCGCGCGCCGTCGGGCGCGACGTCGAGCCCGCCCGACGCGCGCACGCCCGGCACGACGACGCGATCGTCGCCCGTGGTCAGGTCGATCGCGCGCACACCGCCGTCGCCGGCGTAGTACAGTGTGCGGCCGCCGCGCGCGAACACCGGATCGACGTTCTGCGGCTTCACCGCCGGCAGGCACGCGACCTGCGCCGTCGCGACGGTCACGACGCACAGCCGCGGCGCGCTGGCGCGATCGGCGACGACGAACGCCAGCCGCGCGCCGTCGCGCGCCGCCGCCAGGTAGTCGGCCTGCGCGTCGACCGCCACCACCCGCGCGTCGCCGGCCGCGTCGTGGCGGTGGATCCAGCCGGGGTCGGCGTCGGTCAGGACGAACACGCCGACGTCGGTGGGCGCGACCGCGTAGCCGACCATCGGCTCGGACAGACCGCCGGTCGCGCGCGACAGCGCCTTCACGCGCATCCGCTGATCGGCGCCGTCGGTGACGAACAAGATCTCGCCCGGGTGACGGCCACGCGCCGGATGCCAGTCCCAGGCGTCGCCCGGGCTGCGGGCCGCCAGCGCCGGCGCCTGCCCGGGCACCACGGTGTAGACGTCGACGTCGGCGCCGCGCATCAGCGTGAACGCCACGGTCGTCCCGTCGACGAACACCGGCTCGTTCGCGCACGCGCCGAGCGCCGTCAGCGCGCGGCCCGGGCCCACGACCGCGCCCGCGTCCGGCGCCACGGCCGGCGCCGCGTCGATCACCGCCGGCGGCGTCGCGCGCGGCCGCACCACCCACGCCACCCCGGCCAGCGCGAGCGCGCCGGCGCCGATCATCGCCGCCGCCACCGCGCGCGACGGGCGCTCGTCGATCGCCGCCGGCGGCGCCGCGATCGCCGCGGTCAGCGCGCTCGCCAGCTGGCCGGCGTCGGCGAACCGCGCCGCGGGGTCCGCCGCCACCGCGCGATCGATCACCGCGATCACCGCCGGCGGCGCCGCGATCGCCGCGGTCGCCAGCGACGGCACCCGCGCGGTCGCCGCCGCCAGGCCCTCGCTCGGCACGTCGGCCAGCGGGTGGCGGCCGCCGAACAGCTCCCACAGCACCAGCCCCAGCGAGAACACGTCCGAGGCCGCGGTCAGCCGCTCGCCGCGCCACGCTTCGGGGGCCATGTAGCGCGGCGTGCCCAGCCGGCTGCCGGCCACCGTCAGGTCGCCGCTGTCCGCGGACGGCGGCGACATCGGCGTCGGCGGCGCTGGCGCGAACGTCCGCGTCGCGTCGTGATCGAGCGCGCGCGCCGGGCGCGGGCCGTCGGGCTCGGTCGGCTGATCGGCCAGCGACGGCGGCGCCGCCGCCGCGGGCGGCGCGACCTCGCCGCTCGGCTCGGCGAGCTTGGCCAGCCCGAAGTCGAGCAGCTTCACCGTGCCGTCCTTGCCGAGGATCGCGTTGCCCGGCTTGACGTCGCGGTGGAGGATGCCCTGGCGGTGCGCCGCGCCCAGGCCGGCGGCCAGGCCCAGCGCGATCGCCTGGCACAGCGCCGGCGCCAGCGGCCGCGGCAGCTGGTCGAGCGGCGTGCCGTCGACGAACTCCGACACCAGGTACGGCTCGCCGGCGTGCTCCCCGGCGCGGTAGACCGCCACCACGTTGGGGTGGTTGAGCCGCGCGATCGCGCGCGCCTCGACCAGGAACCGCGCGCGCGCGCTCGGGTGATCGCGGTACCCGTCGATCACCTTGATCGCCACGCGGCGATCGAGCAGCGGATCGTCGGCGAGGTAGACCGCGCCCATGCCGCCGCGCCCCAGCACGCGGGTCACGCGGTAGTCGCCGATGATCGTCGGAGCGCCAGGCATCGCCGAGCGCGACCCCCGCGCTCAGGCGAGATGGTACAGCATCACGTACACCAGCACGCCGGTGAGCGAGACGTACAGCCAGATCGGGTACGCGATCCGCGCGAGCTTCGGGTGGCGATCGAACCGGCCCTTGAGCGCCAGCCACAGCGTGCGCAGCACCAGCGGCAACGCCACCGCCGCCAGCACGGTGTGGCTGCCGAGCAGCACGAGGTAGAAGGTCTTGGCCGCGCCGTGGCCCGGGTAGCGGTGCGCGCCGGTCGTCGCGAACCGCACCAGGTAGCTCGCCAGGAACACCGCCGAGCAGCTCACCGCCGCCAGCATCGCCTGGCGATGGAAGGCCAGCTTGCGCTGCTTGATCGCGATGCCGCCGGCGATCAGGAACACCGCCGACGAGCCGTTGAGCACCGCGTTGAGCGCGGGGTGCAGGCGCACCCACGGCCAGTCGGCGTTGACCAGCGCCGCCACCAGCGGCACCAGCGCCAGCGCCACCGCCAGCACCAGCCACCCGAACGGCTGTCCGAAAAACGGACGCTCCGGCGCGGTGGTCGTCGCGTCGCTCACAGCCGTCCGTCGATGACCATCGCGGTGTAGACGGTCGGCAGGTAGACGATCGACGCCAGGAACACCGCGCGGGCCCAGCGCGCGTCGCCGCGCCACAGGCCGCGCGCCGCCAGCGCCGCGAACGCCAGGCCCGCCGCGGTCGCGACCACCAGGTAGCCCTGACCGCACACGCCGAGCGAGTACAGGAGCAGGCTCGCGGCGAGCTGCACCAGCGAGTACATGACGATCTCGATGCGCGCCGCCGCGACGCCGCGGGCGCCGGGCACCGTCACCAGGCCGGCGCGGTTGTAGTCCTTCAAGCGGTACAGCGCGATCGCGTCGAAGTGGGGGATCTGCCAGAAGAACAGCACCGCGAACACCGCGAGCCCGCCGGCGTCGACGTGCCCGGTCACGCTGGTCCACCCCATCAGCGCCGGCATCGCGCCCGGCACCGAGCCCACCCACAGCGCCAGGTGCGAGCGCTGCTTCATCGGCGTGTAGACCAGCACGTACGACACGAACGCGATCACCGCGAGCAGGCCGGTCAGCGGCCCCGCCGAGCCCAGCCCGAACGACAGGATCGGCACGGCGATCGCCGCCTGGGCGAGGCCGAACGCCAGCGCGAACTCGGGCGCCATGCGCTCGGCCGGCAGCGGGCGGTCCTTGGTGCGCGCCATCCGCCGGTCGACGTCGCGCTCGAGGTACATGTTGAGCGTGTTGGCGGCGCCGACGATCAGCGCGGTGCCGATCAGCAGCACCACCGCGTGGGACAACACGAACGCGCCCGGCGCCAGGCTCATGCCGCCGGCGGCGGTGAGCAGCGCCATGAACGCGATGTTCGGCTTGACCAGCGCGAGCGCGTCGCGCGGGGTGACCGGCCGCGAGCCGTAGGTCACGGGACCATGCCTCCCGCGCCGGTCGAGCCCGGCATCACCCGGCGGCCGCGCCCGGTGACGATGGCCATGCCGAGCCACGCGCCCCACAGCGCCGTCGCGCCGGCGAAGTGCGCGACCGCGACCGGGACCGCCCGCAGCGTGAGCACCGTGTAGACGCCGAGCGTCACCTGCGCCGCCGCGATCACCGGCGCCAGCACCGCGAGGCCGCGCAACGCCGGCCAGCCGCCGGCCCGGCGGTACACGTTGACCGCGGCGATCACCGTGACGATCGCCGTCACGCAGCCGAAGCCGCGGTGGATCATGTGGATGCGCTGGACGAACGCCGCCGGCCAGTAGCTGCCGAGGTTGCACGCCGGCATGTCGAGGCAGGCGAGCGTCGCCTCGAAGTGGCGGACCAGGGCGCCCAGCGTGAGCTGCACGAACAGGAAGCCGAGCGCGATCAAGATCCAGCGGCGGCCGTCGCCGAGCGCCGCGACCCGCGCCTCGTGGCGGTCGGCCTCTTCGGGCAGCGGGCCCACCACGGCGCGCGTGAGGTACGCGATATAGAGGAGCACGCCGAAGTAGGCCATCCCGTGGAGCAGGTGGGCCGTCGACACGTACCAGGGCAGCAGGAACGCCACGGTCACCATGCCCAGGACGCCCTGCACGCAGACCATCACCAGGCTGAGCACGGCGAGGCGACGGGCGGCCGGGCGGCGGCGCCACAGCGACACCGTCAGCGCGATCTGCAGGATGCCGAGGATCCACCCGAACTGACGGTGGCCGTGCTCGAACAGCACGCCGCCCTTCATCGTCGGGAACAGCTGCTCGTGGCAGCGGACGCTCCACTCGCAGGCGAGGCTCGACCCGGTGGCGTTGACCGTGCCCCCGATGATCAACATCAGGAACGCCATCAGCGCGACCAGCTTGGAGAGGCGATGTTCGAGCATGGGACCGGCGTTGGATGCGCCGCGGACGCCACGGGTACCACGCGCCGCGCAGGATCGCGCGCGGATCTGCGCTCGATGCGACAAATTGCCGCTCGGCCCCACGCAGGGCTGTGATTCTGGAGGGTTGGGATCGCCAGGTCCCGTGCCCGTGCCCGTGCCCGTGCCCATCCCCGTGCCCGTGCCCGTGCCCGAGCCCGTGCCCGTGCCCGTGCCCGTGCCCGTGCCCGACTCTGCCCGCCTCTGTGTCTCCCCGTCCCCGCCTCCCTCCCCGTCCCCATCACTTCACCGGTCGGGTGATTGCCGGGCGCCGGGCGCGGGCGGTAGAGTCGAGGCGCCGGTCGCCGGCGTTCGATGCAGCCTCCTCCCTGGGTGGAGAACACCCAACTCGGCGCGTTGCGCGCGGACGACCTGACCCATCCGGACTACGTGTTCCGGTACGGGCGGTACTTCTTCCGCACGCTCGGCACCCACCTCGCGGCCGGCGGCATGGGCACCGTGTCGGAGATGGAGCGGCGGCTGGACAACACCGGCGACGTCGAGGCGGTGGTCGGCAAGACCTTCCAGGTCCAGTACCTGAACCAGCTGCGCTCGGACGAGGTCACGCGGCGCGATCACGCGATCAACCTGAACGCGGTCGGCCGCATCGCGCAGATGTCGCACCCCGGCCTCTTGCCGATCTACTGCGTCGCGCCGATCGCCGACAACTACCTGTTCATCACCCCGCGCATGGGCGTGACGCTGCTCGAGGCGATCTCGAAGCACAAGCTGACCGCGCGGCAGCGGACCCAGCTGTTGATGCAGGCGCTCGACGCGCTCGGCCACCTGCACGAGCACCGCATCCTGCACCGCGACTTCACGCTGCGGAACATCCTGCTCGACGATCGCGCCGCGGTCGCCTACCTGTTCGACTTCGACCTGGCGCTGTCGCTCGACGACATCCACGGCGGGACCTACGCGTCGCACTACCGCGGGCGGGTGTTCGGCTCGCCGGGCTACTCGGTGCCGCCCGAGACCGTCGACCCGGGGCTGGCCGAGCTGCCGGTGACGCCGGCGATGGACGTCTTCGCCGTCGGCGGCGCGCTGCACGCGCTGTTCACCGACGAGCTGCCCTACGGCAAGGCCGACGACATGTGGGGCCTGTTGATGCGGATCGCCGAGGGCGTCGTGACCGACGGCAAGAGCCGGGTCCACTACCCCGACACCGTGCCGCGGCCGCTGCGTCCGATCATCGAGCGCTGCCTCGAGCGCGACCCCAACCAGCGCTACGCGCGGGTCGCGTCGATCATCGCCGACCTGCGCGCGGTCTTGCCCGACCTCGACGACCGCGCGGCCGACAGCCGGTTCTTCTTCTCGGCGACGATGGGCGCGCCGCAGGTCGATCGGCCGGCGCGCCTGCAGCAGGTGTTCAACCGGCGGCGCGACGAGACCATCAGCAAGGCCGAGATCGAGCTGGCCGACGCGTCGCTGTTCACCTGGGGCTACGAGCTGCAGAAGAGCCTCGGCCGGGTGAAGGGCCACCCGATCTACGTCGCGACGCCGCGGCCCGATCTGCTGAGCGCCGGCAAGTTCCCCGACGCCAACACCTTCCCGAAGCTGGTGACGGTGATCGACCTGCACCAGCTCGCCGACCCGCGCGGGCTGGTCGACGCGTGGCAGCAGGTGTACCTGCCGACGTTGAAGAAGGTGCGGCGGGGCATGATGACCACGCTGCACAAGGTCATCCTCGACACCAACACCGGGTCGCTGCTCCTGTTCTCGGAGTTCATCGACGACCCGAAGTTCGGGGCGCAGCTCGCCGAGGTCGACCTGCACGTCGACGGCGCGCTGTCGCTGGGGTTCCTGATCACGCGGCAGGTCGCGCTGCTCCACGAGAACGGCATGGCGCACAACAACGTCCACCCGGGCGCGCTGTTGTTCAAGGCCGCCACCGAGACCCACATGGCGCAGCCGGCGATGATCGGCCTCGTCGAGCCGTCGCTGTCGTTCGAGGCCATGATCAACGACACGCGCGCCATCGCCGCCATGGTGCTGTCGTGGCTGCGCCCCGCCCGCATCTTGCAGCTCAACGCCCGCACCCGCCCGCACTTCGACGCCCTGCGCGGCCGCCTCACCCAGATCGCCACCGACCGCGCCGAGGAGCCCCGCATCGACGAGCTCCTCGCCGCCATCTCCGACGGCCTCGCCATGGTCGACTTCAACTTCTCCGTCCTGCGCGACTCCGGCGGCGACCTCGAGGAGTACGCCCAGCTCGTCCTGTCCCACCGCGCCTACCACGCCCTCTGGCCCGACCGGGGGTGAGGTCGCCGAGCGGGCGCTTTGCGGCCCGTCGCGAGGCGCCGCGGTGTGGCGCGCGCGCCGTGCGGCAGGCGGCGCGCGGGCCCAGAACCGTGGATCGCGCCACGCCGCGACGGCGCGAGGCGGGGCCTCGCGCGGCGGTGGCGACGGACTCTCGATTCAAGCGACGGCGGCGACGGGGACGTTGGCGAAGCGCCGAAGCCAGTAGGTGCCGGCGGGAAACTCGACGGGGAGCTTGGCCAGCCAGCGGCGGCGCGCGGCGGTGTATGCGGCGATGAACGCCTGGTTTCGCTGCAGCGCCTCGATGCGGCGCCACGCGCTGCGCGCGGCGACCCGCGGTCGGAGCCGCCGCCGCGCCGGGCGCGTCCGCGGCCGGTCGCGCCAGCTCTGGGCCAGCACCGCGCGCCGCCCCAGCACCCGCGTCCCGGCCTTCCGCCGCAGCCGCGCGTAGTGCTCCTCCGCGGCCGTCACCATCGCCGCCAGCTCGTCGCGCAGCTCGTCGCCGCGCTCGAGCTCGGGCGGCACCGTCAGCGTCAGCGTGACCTCGGCCGGCATCTCGCCGCGCGCGTCGAAGAACCGCGGCGGCCGCTTCACGCGGATCGGCCGACGCTTGAGCAGCGCCTGCAGCCCGCTCACGCCCGGCCACTGATGGACGCGCTCGACCAGCCCGTCCTTCACCGGGTTGATCGCGGTGTACACCAGCTTGGCCAGCACGTCCGCGCGATCGATCAGCTGCACCAGGCACGGCGGATCGCTCGACCAGAAGTTCTCACACCGCTTGCGCAGGGCGTTGCCGGCCTTGGCGATCAGCAGGTGCATCCGCGCGTAGAACTCGACGATCTTCCCGTGCCGGTCGTACAGCACGACGTGATGATGGTTCGACATCGCCGTCGGCAAGATCACGTCGATGCCGAACTGCGCCGCCGCCTCGGCCAGGCAATACAGGAACACCTGGTTCATCCGCCGCCCCGGCTTCAGCAAGAAGCCGCGCTGCGTACACGACCGGGTCAGCAGATAGTACCGCCCCGGCAAGATCTCCCGCGCCACCGACACGCCGCGATCGTCAGCAAGCCGCGCGCCACCCGCAACCGCGCGACACCACGTCACCGCTGTCCGGGTTCCGGCCATCCCGCGTCCGGTTCCCGGACAAAACCGGACGAATCCGGCCACTCCCGGACACGCCGCGCCGGGCGGCTCGCGTCTTTGGTAGACCGGGTGGCGCGCAGGGTGCGCCAGGGCCGGTGTCGCCCACGGGCCGCGCCGGAACGGCGGGCGGCTGGCGCTCAGGTGAAGATGATCTGCGCGCCGTCCGCCAGATCGTAGAAGTCCCCCGCGGTGATCACGTCCTTCACCTGCGGCACCAGCTCCTCCTTCTTGCGCTTGAACATCTGCATCGCCAGCTCGCACCCGTACAGCTCGGCGCCGGCCTCCTCGAGGACCTGCAGCATCTCGCGCACCGTCGGCAGCGACAGCTCGGTCATCTGCTTGCGCATCATCCGCCCCGCCAGGCTCTCCATGCCCGGCAGGCCGGCCAGCATGGTCGGCATCCCCGACGCCGGGTTGCCGGCCAGGTTGACGTGCAGGTGATCGACCTTCTCCTCGGTGATCACGTCGAGGCCCCAGAAGGTGAAGAACACGAACGCGTCGATGCCCGACTGGCGCGCCGCGTTGGCCAGGATGAGCGCCGGGTAGCACTCGTCGAGCCCGGCCTTCGAGCAGATGATCGCGACCTTGCGATTGGCAGTCATGGTGGCTCCTACAGGCACCCGGCGGGCTTGGGCAGGCCGGCGATCTTGGCGATCGTCCGCCCCGGCGCGCGCGGGAACAGCACGTACAGGTCCTTGGTCGACACGCCGGCCACCTGGGTCAGCCGGCGGATGTTGGGCGAGCTGCCGGTGGCCGCGAAGTCGGCGCGCGCGGCCTCGAGCACGGCCCAGTGCGCGTCGGTCAGCGCCACCCGCTCGGCGTCGGCCAGCGCCGCCGCCAGGCCGCGCGTCCACGCCGCGGCGTCGACCAGGTTGCCGTCGGCGGTGAACGCCACGCCGTCGATCACCGCCGCGACCTGGCCGGGCTTGCTCGGCACCGCGCACGCCGGCGCCGGCGGCGCGGCCTTGACCACCGGCGCCGCCGGCAGCGCCTTGGGCGGCGCGGCCCGCTCGGTGCCCAGCACCTTGCGCTGCCGCTTCGGCCCGAGGATCTCGGCCAGCTTGGCCTTCTTGTCGTCGGCGTGCTGCTGCTTGGCCGCCATCGCGTTGACGCCGTGGCCGATCCGCCGCAGCACCTCCATCATCACCGCCATGCCGCGCTGGACGTCGTCGTCCTTGGTCGCGCGCATCATCCCGAACAGCCCCATCGGCTTGGCGGTGTCGGCGTGCTGGATCGCGTCGCCGGCGTCGGCCGCCACCCGCATCACGTCGGGCTGGGTCAGCGTGCGCACGGTCTCGAGGATCGTCACCACCGCGTCGCCGAGCTGGCGCACGTCGGCCGCCGAGAAGTTCGCGAGCACCTTCTGCCCGACGCCGCCCAGCTCGCGCACGAACGCCAGCGTGCCGTCGCGCTCGAGCGCGTCGAGGCGCCCGATCGCCGAGCCCATCACGACCCGCAGCACCGGCGCCAGCTCGTCGTAGAGATCATCCTGGCGCGGCCGCTCGGCCAGCCGCGCGACCTGAGCGGTCAGCGCGTCGAGCCGCTCGGCGATCATCGCCAGCTCGGTCTTGGTTGTCGCGGTCATGGTCACGCCACCTGCTTGCCGGCCATCGTCATGCGGTGCTCGAGCGGCAGCTCGCGCCCCGCGAGGAGCAGGTTCCAGTAGATCCACTTGAAGGCCAGCTTGCCCCAGTGGTTCACCTCGGACTCACCGAGCAGCGTGAACGGCCCGATGCCGGGCAGCGGGAACTTCCCGGGCAACGGCTCGGTCGTGTAGTTGAAGTCGATCAGCATCGCCTTGCCGTGGCCGGTCTCGATGAAGCAGTTGGCGTGGCCGTCGAAGTCCGGCGCCAGCGGCCGGCCGCCGATCGCGCGCACGATGTTGTCGGTCAGCACGTCGGCCTGGAAGTGCGCCACCGCGCCGGCCTTCGAGCTCGGCAGATCGGTGGCGTCACCCAGCACGAACACGCGATCGTGGTTGCGCGCCGCCAGCGTGTACTTGTCGGTCGGCACCCAGCCGCTGCCGTCACCCATCCCCGACGCCGCGATCGCTGCCGCGCCCGCGTGGGCCGGCACCGTGACCAGGAGGTCGTACGGCTCCTCGCGCCCGTCGTAGGCCTTGAGCACCCGGCGCCCGCCGTCGACCTCGGCCGCGGCGAAGTCGCCGATCACGCCGATGCCGCGCCGCGCCAGCATGCCGCCCAGGTGCGCCGACGCGACGGGCTTGGTGAACGCGCCCTCGAGCGGCGTCGCGTAGACGATCTCGACCTTGTCGCGCATCCCCCGCTGCGTGAAGAACGCCTCGGCCAGGAACAGGAACTCGAGCGGCGCGACCGGGCACTTGATCGGCATCTCGACGACGTTGACCACCAGCCGGCCGCCTGGGAACCGCTCGAGCGCGCCGCGCAGCGCGTCGGCGCCTTCGAGCGTGTAGAAGTCGAACGCGCTCTGCCGCCAGCCGGCCGCGGTGAGCCCGGGCGTCGCCTCGGGGACGATCCGGCTGCCAGTGGCGATGATCAAGAAGTCGTACGGGATCGCCTCCCCGCCGACCAGGCGCACCTCCCGGGCGTCGGGCGCGATCCGATCGATCGCCGCGAGCCGCAGCTCGACGCGCGGATCGAGCGTGCGGTGGCGCGGCCGCACCAGCTCGTCGTCGCGGTACATCCCGAACGGGATGAACAACAGCCCCGGCTGGTACAGGTGCTCGTCGTCGCGATCGACGACGGTCACCCGCCAGGCTGGGGACAGCACGCGGACCAGGCGGTTGGCCATCATCGTGCCGGCGGTCCCCGCTCCCAGGATCAAGATGCGCTGCATGGCTCCTCCTCGTGGCGTCGAGGTGACCGCCACTGCTTCAAGCCGCGTGCCGTCGCACGGCGCCGCGTTCGGGCCTATGACCGCGCAACCCTGCGTGACCCGGCGTCAACGCGCGCAGGGTCTGCGCATCTCGCCGGCGCCGCGGCGCTCGCCCCCCGCGCGCACATCGCCAGCGTTGACGCGGTCGCGCGTCAGCGCTTGCCGAGCTTGACCAGCGCCTCGGGCGCCGCGATCGCCGTCACCCGCTGCACCTGCTCGTGGTTGCAGTCCGAGGTCGGGTCGGCCGTCACCTGCGACCGCAGCGCGCGGTTGTGCTTCATCAGCGCCTCGATCACCGCGGCCGGGAAGCCGTGGGCCACCATCGCCTGCCGCCACAGCTCGAGCCGCCGATCGAAGTGCCCGCCGAGGATCGCGACGTGCTTGTGCGCCTCGCGCATCGCCCGGCCGGTGTACGCCACGTCGCCGCCCAGCATCCGCGCCGCCAGCTCCCACTCGCGCGCGATCAGCCGCGCGCGATCCTTGCCCGCGAACAGAAAGCCGATCATCGGATCGACGAACACCGCCGCGTAGAAGTCGGTGACCATCGCGCGCAGCCGATCCGCGCCGACCTCGTCGTAGAGCGTCACGCCACCGCTCCCGCGCCCGCGGCGACCGCCGCCACCGTGACCGCCTGGCCGGCAAGCACCGCGGTGCCGGTCAGCGCGTCGACGCAGCCGGGATCGATCACGTCGTTCATGCTGACGCCGGCGTGGGCCGCCGCCACCGCCAGCCGCGCGCCCGCGCGGTGATGGCCCCAGCCGTGCGGCAGGCTGACCACGCCCGGCGCCAGCGCGTCGGTCAGCTCGACCGGCACCTCGACGGCGCCGACCGCCGAGGCCAGCCGCGCCAGCGCGCCGTCCGCCAGCCCGCGCGCGCGCGCGTCGTCGGGGTGCATCAGCAACGTGCACCGCGGCTTGCCCTTCACCAGCCGCTGGCTGTTGTGCATCCACGAGTTGTTGCTGCGCAGATCGCGGCGGCCGATCAAGATCAGCGCGTCGGTCGGCGGCGCCGCCAGCGCGCGGTCGAGCCGCGCCAGATCGCGCTCGTAGATCGCCGGCACCAGCTGGATCCGGCGATCGCGGTGGCGCAGCCGCCCCGGCAGCCGCGGCGCCAGCGGCCCGAGGTCGAGCCCGTGGATCGCGCCCCGCACCTTGGCCAGCGACAGCTTGTGCGGGCCGGCGCGCAGCCCCAGCTCGAGCATGCGCTCGGGCGGCAGCGCCCGCGCGGCCCGGACCGCGACCGCCGCCAGCGGCGCCGGCAGGTGCACCCGCGCCGCCAGCTCGGCGGCGATCTCCCAGTCGTGGCGCTGATCGTCGCCGCGCGCGAACACCGCCGGCGAGTAGCGCGCGACGTTGCGGACGCTGAACGCCGCCAGCGCCAGGTCGTAGTCGCTGCGCTCGAGCGCCGAGGTCGGCGGCAGGATCACGTGGGCGTGGCGCGTCGTCTCGTTCAGGTACGGATCGATCGACACCATGAACTCGAGCGTCGCCAGCGCGCGCTCGAGCCGCGGCCCGCCCGGCGTCGACAGCACCGGGTTGCCGGCGCAGGTCAAGAGCGCGCGCACCTGCCCGGGCCCGGGCGCCTCGATCTCGTCGACCAGCGTCACCGCCGGCAGCTCGCCGCCGAACTCCGGCAGGCCGCGCACCCGGCTGCGCCAGCGATCGAAGCCGCCGTCGAAGCCGAGCGTGCGCGCCAGCGGCAGCGCGTCGATCGCCGGCGTCGTGAACATCAGCCCGCCCGGCGCGTCGAGCGCGCCCAGCACGACGTTGACCGCGTAGCACAGCCACGCCGCCAGCCCGCCGAACGCCTGGGTGCACACGCCCAGCCGGCCGTAGACCACCGGCCGGGTCGCGGCGGCCAGCGTCCGCGCCAGCGCGGCGACGGCGTCGGGCGCGATCCCGGACAACGCCGCGGTCCGCGCCGGCGGGTACGCCGCGGCGATCGCCGCGAGCCGATCGAGCCCGTCGGTGAACCCGGCGAGCCGCCCCGGCCGCGCCAGGCCCTCGGCGAACAGCACGTGCAGCAGCGACAACAGCAGCGCCGCGTCGCCGCCGGGCCGGATGAACAGGTGCTGGCTGGCCAGCGCCGCGGTCTCGGTGCGGCGCGGATCGACGACGATCACCTGGCCGCCGCGCGCCAGGATCGCCTTCAGCCGCCCGCGCACGTCGGGCGCCGTCATCAGGCTGCCGTTGGACGCCAGCGGGTTCGCGCCGAGCGCGACGAAGCAGTCGCTGCGATCGATGTCGGGCACCGGCATCAACAGCTGGTCGCCGAACATCTGCAGCGCCGCCAGCATGTGCGGCAGCTGATCGAGCGAGGTCGCCGAGTACGCGTTCTTGGTGCCGAGCCGCCGCAGGAACAGCTGCCCGTAGGTCAGGAGGCCGAGGTTGTGGGCGGTCGGGTTGCCCTGGTAGACCGCGACCGCGTCGGGGCCGTGGGCCGCGCGCACCGCCTTGAGCCGGCTGGCGACGCGCTCGAACGCCTCGTCCCAGCCGACCTCGCGCCAGCTCGCGCCCTCGCGCACCAGCGGCCGCGTGAGCCGATCGGGATCGTGGTGCAGGTCGGCCAGCGCGGTGGCCTTGGGGCACAGGTAGCCCCGCGAGAACGGATCGGCGTCGTCCCCCCGCACCGCCGTCACCTGCGCCCCCTCCACGTCGATCGCGACGCCGCAGGTAGCCTCGCACAAGGGACAGCTGCGATAATGGGTGACGGCCATGGTGTGCTCCGGCCGGCAGTGTAGCCCATGACGGTCCTCACGCTCGACGACGTCCATCGCTTGCACCCGTGGCCGGCGCGCCACGGCGAGGCGCCGTCGATCGAGTTCCTGTGGCAGTTCGAGCTGACCGCGGCGCCGGCAGACGTCTGGCGCGCCACCGCCGACACCTCGCGGCTCAACCGCGCGCTGGGCACCGCCGAGATGCACTTCACCGAGCGCGACGGGCAGCGCTTCGGCACCTCGCACAGCGGCGGCCGCGCCCACAGCTGGCGCGAGCTGCCGTGGAACTGGGTCGCCGGCGAGTGGCTCGAGTGCGTGCGCCTCTACGATCGCGGCTACCCGCGCGCGATGCACGCGGTGCAGCGGGTCGACCCGCACGGCACCGGCACCCGCTACACCGCGTACTTCGGCTTCGTCCCGCGCGGCGCGCTGGGCCGGCTCGCGCTCAAGCTCGGCTTCGGCGGCCTCGAGCGGCCGTACCGCAAGGTCATGGCCGAGCTCGATCGCCAGCTCACCGCGCTGGCCCCCGCGCTGTTGCCGGTGCCGCCACCGACGCTGCCGCCGCCGACCCTGGCCCGCATCGCCAGCCTGCGCGCCGAGCTCGCCGGCAAGGGCCTCGATCGCGCCGCGGTCGAGCGGCTGTGCGACTTCGTCGCCACCGCCGACGATCTCGAGGTCGGCCGGATCCAGGTGCGCGAGCGCGCGCGGGCGTGGGGCCTCGACGAGGAGCGCCTGCTGGCGGTGTTCCTGCACGCCACCCGCGCCGGCCTGCTGGCGCTGTCGTGGGACGTCGTCTGCCCGCACTGCCGCGCCAGCGAGGGCATGCCGGCGCTCGACGCGCTGCCGGCCGCGGCGCGCTGCGAGACCTGCCAGCTCGATTTTGGCACCGACCGCGACCACGCCATCGAGATCACCTTCCGCGTCCACCGCTCGATCCGCGAGGTGCCCGAGCGCCACTTCTGCAGCGCCGAGCCCGCGCGCAAGGATCACATCCGCGTGCAGTGGGTGGTGCCGCCCGGCGCCGCCGCCGAGCTGGCGCCGACGCTGGCCCCGCGCCGCTACCGCGCGCGCATCGAGGGCGAGGAGCGCTACGGCTACCTCGACGTCGACGCCGCCGGCGCCGACGCGGTCGAGTGGCGGGCCAGCGCCGGCGCGGGCGAGCACGCGATCGCCGCGACGCCGCGGCTGCGCCTGGCCAACGATCGCGCCGCCGACGCGGTGTTCATCGTCGAGGAGGCCGCGTGGTCCGACGTCGCGCTGCGCCCCGGCCGGCTGCTGTCGTTCCAGGAGTTCCGCGATCTGTTCAGCGAGGAGTACCTCGGCACCGACGTGCAGCTCGCGATCGGCGAGCAGACGATCCTGTTCACCGACATGGTGGGCTCGACCAACCTCTACGCCACCCGCGGCGATCCCGGCGCGTTCGTCGAGGTGCGCCGCCACTTCGCGGTGCTGTTCGAGCTGGTGCGTGCGCACCGGGGCGCGGTGGTCAAGACCATCGGCGACGCGGTCATGGCGGCGTTCGGCGACCCGCTCGACGCGGTGACCTGCGCCAAGGCGATCCACGATCGGTTCCCGCCGGGCTGCACCGACTCGGTGGCGGTGTTGCGGATCTCGCTCAACACCGGCCCGTGCATCGCGGTGCGGCTCAACGCCAACATCGACTACTTCGGCAGCACGGTGAACGTCGCGGCCAAGCTGCAGGCGCTGGCCGAGTCGTGGCAGATCGCGATGAGCAAGGCCACCTACGACGCGCCCGGGGTCGCCGCCTGGTTGCACGACCAGGGCGCGACCCTCGAGGACGACGCCTACACCTCGCCGGCGCTGCCGGCGCCGGTGGTGGCGCGGCGGTGGACCGTCTACCGCGGCTGACCGCGCGCGCCGCTCACGGCACGCACATGCGCATCGCCCACAGGGACGTGGTCGTGCCGTCCACCTGCAACCAGAACAGGAACGGCACGTCGCCGTGGGTCGCGACGTCGTGGGCCTTGCGCCCGGCCGCGGTGACGACGACGCCCGGGGTCAGCGCCGGCAGCGGCTGCGAGTCCGGCCCGAGCAGCGCGCGGCCGTAGCGATCGGCGCCGACCTCGAACGCGTACCAGACGCCGGCGCTGGTGACGCCCAGCCGCGGGTTCGACGAGATGTTGTCGGCGTCGTCGCCGAACACCTCGTGGTGCATCGGCAGCATCGTCCCCGGCGGTCCGCCGGTCGCCCACACCCGGTTGTCGTCGCAGTTCCACCCGGCCACCACCGCGGCGCCGTCGGGCGCGACCACCAGGCTGGCGTTGTGGCAGGTCATCGGGATCGCCTGGCGCGTGGTGGCGTTGGCGGCCAGCGCGCCGTCGGCGACGACGACGTCGCAGTTGCTGGGGTTGCCGGTGATCGCCGCGTAGCCACCCGCCAGCGGGCGCAGCGCGAGCGCCTCGGGCATCGCGGTGAACATCGGGTCGGGCCCGTCGACGAGGTTGCCGTCGACGTCGAGCGCCACCGCGTGGGAGTCGACGCCGGTGCCCAGCATCGCGACGAACCGCCCGCGGCCGGGATCGCCGGCCAGGTAGTCGAAGCCGAACGCGCGGTAGCCGTCGATCCGCGTCGCCCCGGCGCGCTCGTAGCCGGCGGCATCGAGCGGCAGGAACTTCACGCCGACGTTGGCGGCGTCGTCGACCGCCAGCAGCACCTGGTCGCCGACCGCGGCGATCGCGATCGGCCCCTCCTTGCTGGCGGCCAGCGCGTCGCTCTGGATGTTGGCCAGGTACGGCCCGCTGGCGTCCTGCGCGAAGGCCAGCCCGCTGGTGTGGGTCTGGGCCCCGCCGGTCTGCCACGCGGCGACGAAGCCGGTGGCCGTGGCGGCCACGTCGAGCGCGAACGTGGTCGCGGTCGCGCCGCCGGTGTCGCCCAGATCGATCAGCTGCACCGGCTGATCGCACGCCATCAGCGCGCCGGGCGGCGGGCCGGCCTCGGCGCTGTCGCCCTGGGCATCGACGGGCGCGGCGTCGTAACCGATCCGGCCGCAGCCGGCGACGGCGGTCACGACGACGAGCCAGCGCGCGATCATGGTCGGCGATGGTAGCCCAGCCCGCCGGCCGCGGAAACCGGCCGCTACCGCCGCGTCAAGACCAGCTGGTGATCGGCCAGCGTGCGCTCGGCGAACGCGGCCTGCGAGAACGCCAGGTACAGGTGCCACGCGCGGACGAACGCGGCGTCGAAGCCGAGCGCGGTGATCGTCGGCAGCGCGGCGTCGAAGCGGGCCCGCCACGCCGCCAGCGTCGGCGCGTAGTCGGGGCCGATGTCGTCGGCCGAGGTCAGCGTCAGGCCGGTGCCGACCAGCGCGGCGCCGATCGCGCCGAGCGACGGGATCAGCGAGCCCGGGAAGATGTACGTCTGCATCCAGTCGACCGAGCGGCGGTACGCGGCGAAGCGCGCGTCGGGCATCGTGATCGACTGGATCGCCGCGCGCCCGCCCGGCCGCAGCCGCGCGCCGACGGTGGCGAAGTAGCGCGGCAGGTACTCGTAGCCGACCGCCTCGAGCATCTCGCACGACAGCACCGCGTCGTAACGGCCGTCGACGTCGCGGTAGTCGCACAGCCGGAACGTCACGCGATCGGCGAGGCCCTCGGCCGCGGCGCGCGCGGTGGCGTGGGCGAGCTGCGCCGGCGACACGGTGATCGCGGTGACGTGACAGCCGCGGGTGCGCGCGGCGTGGAGCGCCAGCGCGCCCCAGCCGCAGCCGATCTCGAGCACGCGATCGCCGGGCCCGATGCCGGCCAGCGCGCACAGCCGCTCGAGCTTGGCCTCCTGCGCGGCGGCCAGATCGGCCGCGCCGTCCCGCCACAGCGCGCACGAGTAGACGAGCTGCGCGTCGAGGAACGTCTGGTAGAACGCGTTGCCGAGGTCGTAGTGCGCGACGATGTTGCGGGCCGCGCCGGCGCGATCGTTGGCCGCGCGCTGGTGCCGCCAGCGGGTCGCCACCTGAGCCACCCAGGTCAGCGGCGACTCGACGCCGCTGGCGCCGGTGGCGCGCAAGAACCAGCCGACCGCCGCCGGCAGATCGTCGGCGTCCCAGTCGCCCGCGGTGTAGGCCTCGCCGGCGCCCAGCTCGCCGCGCCACAGCATCCGCGTGAACGCGCGCTCGTCGTGGACCCGCACCACCGCCGCGCGCGCGCCCTGCCCCAGCGTCAGCCGGCGCCCGTCGGGCAGCACCAGCTCGACCCGGCGATCGGTCGCGCCGGCGGCCAGCCGCGCCAGCACCGCGCGGCGCGCGAGCCACCCCAGCGGCGCGAGGGCGCGCGGCACGGGCGGGGTCAGCGGGTGCGCGGCGCGGCGCACGAGCGAATCCATGGCGCGACTTGGACGCATGCGCGGCGCCGAGGTTACAGCGCGGCCGCGCGGTCCGTCACGACGCGGCCGGGCGATGCGCCGGCCCCGGGCGCCGGAACGGCATGCGCCGCGCGTGGTTCCACATCGCCTCGGCGTAGATCAGCGCCACGACCTGCAGGCTCATCAGCGGGAAGCGCACCGCCGCGGCGGCCAGCGCGCGATCGGTGAGCGGCACCCGCGCGCCGGCGAGGTGCGCGACGAACACCCGCTCGCCGTCGGGCCGGTCGACGTCCATGTGCACCGCCAGCCGCGGGCCGTCGGGCGGCCCGGCCGCGAACTCGAACGCGTAGGTGGCGTCGCCGTGCAGGAACGGCGAGACGAAGAACGTCCGGTCGACGACGAACCGCGCGCGCGCCGGGCCGGCGGCGACCCGCTGCGCCGGCCCGAGCAGGTAGCGGTGCCGGCCGCCGTAGGTGTTGCGCACGTCGGCGATCACCGACGTCAGCTGCCCGGCGCCGTCGTAGCCGCAGAAGAAGCTGACCGGGTTGAAGACGTAGTTGGCCGTGCGCAGCTGCGTCACCAGCCGCGCGGTCGCCGGTCGCGGCAGCCCGGCCTCGGCCAGCCGCGCGTGGTACGCCGCGACCACCCCGCGGCCGGCGTCGTCGTAGTCGCGATCGAACAGCGACCACAGGTTGGCGCGGTTGTAGCTGAACAGCCGCAGCCGCCGGTGCAGCGCGGGCAGCTCGTCGAGATCGAGGTGCGCGGTGACGATCGGATAGCGGAACGTGCGCCGGTGGCGATCGCGGCGCGCGTGCACGAGGTGGCCCTGGTACAGCGCCGAGTTCACGCGCCCTCGTCGGCGAGCAGCCGCGCCGCCGCCACCTGCCCCGAGCGCAGGCCGTCCTCGTGGAAGCCGAACCCGGTCCACGCCCCGGCGAAGTAGGTGCGCGCCGCGCCCTGCAGCCGCGGCAGCCCGGCGTGGGCGTCGAGCGCGGCGAAGTCGAACTGCGGGTGCTCGAAGGTCACGGCGTGGTGGACCGGCGCCAGCGGCCGGTCGGGGTTGAGCGTCACCAGGTACGGCGGCGCGGTGGGCAGGCCCTGCAGCCGGTTCATCCAGTAGGTGATGCGCGCCGGCCCGGCGCCGCCGACGTAGTTCCACGACGCCCACGCGTCGCGCGCCCGCGGCATGACCCCGACGTCGCCGTGCAGCACCGTCCGGTTCTCGGACGTCGCCAGCGGGCCGAGCAGGCGCCGCTCGTCGGCGGTCGGCGCCGCCAAGAGCGCCAGCGCCCGCGGCGCCGCGGTCGCCAGCACCACCCGATCGCAGCGGTGCTCGCGGCCATCGACCACCAGCGTCGCGCCGCGATCGTCGCGGTGGATCGCGGTCACCGCCGCGCCGGCGCGCACCGCGAACCCGCCGGACGCGAGCAACGCCCGCACGTAGGTCGCGCTGCCGCCGATCACCGTGCGCCACGGGTGCGGCCGGGTCAGCCGCAGCATGCCGTGGTGGTGGAGGAACCGCAGGAACGTCTCGGCCGGGAACCCGCCGCAGCGCTCGGGCGCCATCGACCACAGCGCGGCCGCCAGCGGCACGACGAACCGATCGCGGACGTCGGCGACGACGCGGCGGTCGTGCAGCCACGCGTCGAGCGTCGCCCGCCGGGTGCGATCGCTGCCGAGATCGCGCCGCCCCACCGCGAGCAGCCGCGCCACCTCGGCCAGCATCCGCCAGTGCCGCGGCGAGCCCAGCCGGCGCCGCTGCGCGAACCAGCCGCGCGGCGACGCGCTCGACCACTCGAGCCGGTCGTCGCCGTCGTCGACCGCCACCGAGAACGCCATCGGCGTCGCCCGCGACCGCACGCCGAGCTGATCGAGCAACGCGGTGAAGCGCGGGTAGCTCGGCTGCGAGAACACGATGAACCCGAGGTCGACCGGCGTGCCGTCGACCTCGACGGTGTGAACGTGGCCGCCGACCGCCGGCGCGGCCTCGAACACCGTCACGTCGGCGCGGCCGGCCAGCGCGCGCGCAGCGCCCAGGCCGGCGATGCCACCTCCCACGATCGCGACGCGCGGTCGGGTCACAGCCCGGTTCGTAGCACCACGCCGCGCAAGCGCACGGGCGTGGGCGGCGCGAGGTCGTGGCCGTCGCGGACGAGCGCCGCCAGCGTGAAGCCGGGCGACGCCACCGCGCGGATCGCCTCGTCGGACAGCGCGACGTCGGCCGCCAGCGTGGCGTGGCCGCCCGCGGCCAGGCTGCCGAGGTACAGCACCCGGCCGTCGAGCTCCATGCTCGACGACGCCAGCACGACGCGCACCCCGTAGCCGCGGCCCGGCCCGACGTTGTCGATCGCCAGCGACACCCGCAGCCGGTTGCCCGCGGTCAGGCTGGCCGCCAGCGGCCCGGCCTCGTACTGCGCGACCTTCTCCAGCGCCGCCAGCGGCGGCACCGTCGCGTCGAGGCCGCGCTCGGCGAAGAACCCGGCCCGGGCCGCGGCCAGCGCGCCGGGATCGATCACCGTGTCGATGCGCACCGCGACGCCGGCGACCACCAGGTCGATCGCCAGATCCAGCGCCGGCAGCCGCGGCTCGAACGCGTCGACGAAGTCGAACGGCGACACCGCGAACCCGCCGGCGTCGTCGACCGCCCCCTCGACGTGCAAGCCGCTCCACAACAGCGTCGCGCGCTCGGCCGCGACCGGCTGCTCGCCGCACGGCTGCGCGGCGCCCGGCCGGCGCACCTGCTGCACGCCGGTCGGGTTGCGCTCGACGCGGTTGCCGACCAGCGGCCCGATCACCAGCGGCACGCCGACCGCCAGCATCCCGGCGCCGGCGTAGGTCAAGGGCGCGCCAGCGTCGTCGTCCGACAGCACCCCGGCGGCGGCGCCGACGAAGCCCAGCCCGGTGGCGATCACCCCGACCACCAGCGTCGCCGGGTTGGGCGTCACCTTGACCACGTCGAAGCCGGCCATGTCGGTGACGGTCTCGGTCGCGCACGCCAGCGGCGCGACGAACCGCAGCCGGCCGCGATCGTCGAGGCGCGCCGCCGGCGGCAGGGCGCGCGGCGGCGCGGCGGTGCGCTCGACGCGGGTCTCGCCGGCGCGGGTGTCCTGGTAGGCGATCGACGCGTGGCAGGCGCCGAGCGCCACCAGCACCGGCAGGGTGCGCGGGTTCACCCGCGCCATCGTACGGGCCTGGGAATGGGGAAGTCGATCGTTCTCGCGGCCGATCCATCCCCAGGCCCTGACGCAGTAACGTGCGCGCATGGCGCCTCCGCCCCCGCCCGCCGATCTGGCCACGCCGGTCGACATCCCCGCCGGCGCTCGCGCGATCGCCGGGCGGCTGTGGCGCGCCCCGGGCGCGCACACGATCTACGCGCTGGGCCACGGCGCCGGCGCCGGCATGCACCACCCGTTCATGATCGCGATCGCCGCGGCGCTGGCCGAGCGCGGCGTCGCGACGCTGCGCTGGGAGATGCCGGCGATGACCGCCGGCAAGCGCCTGGCCGATCGCCCCGCCGTGGTGCGGCCGCTGGCCCGCGCCGCCTGCTTGCACGCCGCGGCGCTGGCCCCGGGGCTGCGGCTGATCGCCGGCGGCAAGTCGATGGGCGGGCGGATGACCTCGGAGGCCCACGCCGCCGCGCCGATCCCGGGGCTGGCCGGGCTGGCGTTCCTCGGCTTCCCGCTGCACCCGGCCGGGGCGCCGGCGTCGACCCGCGGCGCGCACCTGCACGGGATCGCGCTGCCGATGCTGTTCGTCTCCGGCACCCGCGACGCGCTGGCCACCCCGGCGCTCCTCGACGCGCTGCTCGCCGCGCTCGGCCCGCGCGCCACGCGCTGCCCGATCCACGACAGCGATCACGGCCTCGAGGTGCCGCGCCGCCCCGCGCCCGACCGCCCGCGCACCGCCGATCCGATCGCCACCGCCGCCGCGGCGATCGCCACCTGGGCCGCCGCGCTCCCGGCCCCCGCCTTTCCTTGACAGCGCCGATCGCGTGCGCAAATCATCGCCGCGTGTGGTCGAGCTACTCCCCGCGTCACGCCGCCTCGCTGCTCGGCCTGCCCGAGTCCACGGTGCGCGGCCTTGCGCGCGCGGGTGTGATCGCCGGCCGCGAGCTCCCGCTCAAGCTGTCGTTCCGCGATCTGGCGGCGCTACGCACGATCAAGGGCCTCATCACCGGCGGCGTGCCGCTGGCGCGGGTGCGGCGCGAGCTGGTCGCGCTGCGCGGCCGGCTCGCCGACGGCGCGTCGATCGCCGAGCTGCCGCTCGAGGTGCGCGACGGCCACGTCGCGATCCGCGGCGAGGCGGCGCCGATCGTCGGCCAGCTGTCGCTGCCGTTCGCGGCCCTGCCGGCGACGCCGCCCGGCGGTGAGCTGCGCGCGCTGCCGAGCCGCCCGGTCGAGGTGCCCGAGCCGGCGCCGGCGCTGACCGGCGACGACTGGTTCGATCGCGCGGTCGCGCTCGAGGAGCAAGACGGGGCCGCGGCGATCGACGCCTACCGCCGCGCGCTGCGCCTGCGCCCCGATCACATCGAGGCGTGGATCAACCTCGGCCGGCTCCACGCCGAGGCCGGCGCCTCGGCCGCCGCCGCCGAGTGCTTCGGCCACGCGCTGACCCTCGACCCGACCGACGCGACCGCGCTGTACAACCTCGGCGTGGTCGCCCAGGACGACGGCCGCGAGGCCGACGCGATCGTCTTCTACACCCGCGCCCTCGAGCTCGACCCCGGCCTGGCCGAGGCCCACTACAACCTCGCGACGCTGTTCGATCAGAGCGGCGACTCGCGCTCGGCGATCCGCCACATCAACGAGTACCGCAAGCTGACGCGCTGACGCCGCGCGGTCAGGGACAGCCGGGCGCCGGGCGCCCGTGGCCCAGCTCGACCAGCGTGTGGAACCGGTTCCGCATCGACGCGGCCATGTCGCTGGTCGCGCCGCGCACCGCCGCGAGGTGCTCGATGAACTCGATGTCGGTCGCGCCGGCCTCGGCCGCGCGCAGGATGATCGAGCCCTCGATCAGCGTGATGAAGTCGGAGCCGAACACCTTCTGGTAGCGGATGATCGCCAGCTCCGGGGCCTCGGGGGTGCCGGTGATCGTGCCGAACCGCCACAGCTCGTCCCACGCCACGGTGATGATCTCGTCCACCTCGTAGTGGAACTTCCAGCCGTACTCGTACTGCGGCTCGACCCCGACCATCGCGCTGTGGCGGGTGGTGGCGCAGCTGTACAGGTGCTCGGGATCCTTGGCGGCCGCCCACACCAGCGCCGGCGGCGCGGCGATCAGCCCGCGGCCGTGCACCACCTTGGGGTCGCCCTCGGTGGCCACCGTCAACAGCTCCTCGACGCCGGCCCCGGCCTGGGGCACCGGCGCGGTGTTGTCCTCGAGCGGCTCGAGGCCGTCGGGGAACACCGTCGTGATGTCGTCCTGGCAGGCGGCCAGCACGAGCACCATCGCCAGGGCGTAGCGCATCGCGTCCACTATCGCGCCGCGGCCCCGCAGACGCAAGTTCGGGGTCCGACCAGCCGGCGCGGGACGGACTGTTGTCACACGGAGCGCAATCGGCCGCACCGCGAACGGCGCGCGTGAGGTGCCCGCGAGATCTACCGCGGACGCACGTCCGGTGCGACACTAGCGGCGGCATGCGCGAACCGCGCCGCGATGAACCGACCGAGACGTTCGGCTCCTACGTGCTCTTCGAGTGCCTGGGGCGCGGCGGCATGGCGACGGTCCACCGCGCGAAGCAGACCGGCATCGAGGGCTTCGAGCGGCCGGTGGCGCTCAAGCGGATGCTGCCGTGGCTGACCAGCGATCCCGAGTTCGTGAAGTCGTTCGTGCGCGAGGCGCGGCTCGCCGCCCAGCTGCGCCACACCAACATCGCGCAGACCTACGACCTGGGCAAAGTCGACGGCGTCTACTTCATCGCGATGGAGATGATCGCCGGGCGCGACCTGCGCGAGGTGCTGCGCCAGGCCCACAACACCGTCGGGCCACTGCCGGTGCCGATCGCGATCCACATCCTGTTCCAGATGTGCGACGCGCTCGACTACGCGCACAACTTCCGCGACGAGCAGGGCCGCGCGCTCGGGCTGGTCCACCGCGACATCTCGCCGGCCAACGTGATCGTCGGCGAGGACGGCTGCGCCAAGCTGGTCGACTTCGGCGTGGCCAAGGGCTCGACCGCGACGCTGGCGACGATGAGCGGCATGCTCAAGGGCAAGTTCGCGTACATGGCGCCGGAGATGCTCCAGGGCCAGGTCGACGCCCGCTGCGATCTGTTCGCGGTCGGCGTCGTCGCGTGGGAGCTGCTCACCGCCAAGCCGCTGTTCGCGGGCGGCGACGACATGGAGATCCTGCAGCGGGTCACCACCTGGGATCCGCCGCCGCCGTCGTCGATCAACCCGATGGTGCCGCGCGAGCTCGACGCCTGGGTGCAGATGGCGCTCAACAAGAACGCCGCGCGGCGGTTCCAGTCGGCGGCGCAGATGCGCGCCGGCCTCGAGCTGGTCGCGCGGGTGCCGTCGATGCGCGCCACCGGCCCCGACGTGGCCGCGTGGATCGCGTGGGCGTTCCAGCAGAAGAAGGGCCAGGTCGCCGCGGCGCCGACGCCGATCGGCGCCACGCCCGCGGTCGCCGTCCCGACGCCCGCCCCCGGCGGTGGCGACAGCGTGGTGATCACCGTCGAGCGCCCGCTGGCGCGCGGCGTCTCGGACAGCCGGCCACCGACGGTGCGCGCCACGCCGCAGGCGGTGGGCCTGCCGCCGATGCCGCCCGGGATGGGCGCCGCGCAGACGCTCCTGGTCGACGACGCCGCGGTGCTGGCCTCGGCGCCGGCACCGGCGCCGACCGACCGCAAGACCACCGCGATGTTCGGCTCGGGTCTGCCGCCGCGCCCGTCGAGCCCGCAGCTCACGCCGGTGCCGACCCCGGCGCCGCAGCTCGCCAGCGGCCCGGTGGCCACGCCGATGCCGCCGCAGGCGTCGAGCGCGGTCGCGATCCCGCCGTCGGCGATGGACCGCACCCGCTCGCCGAGCGTGCCGCCGGCCGCCGGCGGGCCCCACGCCACGATGATCGGCGCGGTCGTGCCGATCCCGGTGGCGTCGCCGTCGGGGCGGTTCTCGGCCACCGCGCCGCCGCCGGCGATCGGTCCGTCGACGGTGCCACCGCCGCTGGTCACGCCGCGCGCGATGCCGGCGCAGCCGATGCACACGCCGCAGGCGGTGCCGGTGCCGAGCTACACGCCCCAGGCGTACCCCGCGCAGCCGGCGCCGCTGGCCCCCCAGACCGGCGCCCACGCCCAGGCGCGCACGGTCAACTTCGACGGGCCGGCCTGGTCGGCGGGCCCCTCGCCCCAGGCGACCCCCGAGTACCAGCAGGCCGCCGCGGCCTTCGCGCGCGGCACCGCCGAGCCCGGCGGCGCGCCCAGCCCGGCGCCGACCGCCCCGCTGCCCCCGGCGCCGCGCGGCAACGGCGCGCTGATCGCGGTGCTGGTGCTCGGCGCCGCCGCGGCGGTCGGCGGCTTCTTCCTGGTGCAGCACTTCCTGTAGGCTGCGCCCATGCACGAGTCGCTCGCCGACGCGGTCATCGAGCTCGAGATCCGCATCGCCTACCAGGACCGCACCGTCGCCGCGCTCGACGAGATCGTCCGCCAGCTCCACGCGCGGGTCGACACCCTCGAGGCGGCGCTGCGCGAGCTGCGCCAGGCGAACGCCGCCGCGTCGCCGATCGGCCCCGCCAACGAGCCCCCCCCGCACTACTGAACTTCAGGGAGGCGCGTCGCCGCGCCTCCCCTCGGCGGGGTCATGCCCCCGCCGAGCCTCCCCACCGCGACGTGCGGCCGCCGCACCTCCCGGGCGCCGCGCACCGGTCGAGCGGGAGGCGCGACGTGAACCAGATCCGGTGACGCACCGACCCAACCCTGAGCAACCTCATCATGAAGAAGCGCATCGCGATCATCTCCACCGGCGGCACCATCGAGAAGACCTACGACGAGCTGTCGGGGCTCCTGCAGAACCAGGTCTCGGTGCTCGACATCATGCTGGCCTCGCTCGAGCTGCGCGGCGTCGAGGTGCGCCGGGTCCAGCTGATGAACAAGGACAGCCTCGAGATGACGCCCGAAGATCACGCGCTGATCGCCGAGACCGCCGAGAGCATGGCGCGCGCCAGCGACGGCGTGGTCGTCGTCCACGGCACCGATCGGCTGCAACACTCGGGCGAGGCGCTGGTGGCGATGTTCGGCACGCCGCGCACGCCGGTCGTGTTCACCGGCGCGATGCGGCCCTACCAGCTGCGCTCGACCGACGCGCTGCAGAACCTGACCGAGGCGCTGCTCGCGGTGCAGCTCTTGCCGCCCGGCGTCTACGTCGCGATGCACAACCAGGTGCTGGCGTTCCCGGGCGTGGTCAAGGACCGCCAGGCCGGCACCTTCACCAAGCTCTGATAACATCCAGTTATCACGCCGAGCACGCCGAGACGGTTTTGCTGGATGCGCGCCGACGCTAGCTTGTCGGCATGCGCACCACCCGGAACGATCTGGCCTCGGCCACCCGCACCACCGTCATCGCCACGCTCGCCCCCGCGCTGGCCACCGCCATCGACCTCGCGCTGGCCGCCAAGCAGGCGCACTGGAACGTCCGCGGCCGGCAGTTCGCGCCGCTGCACGCGCTGTTCGATCAGGTCGCCGACGCGGCCGGCGCCTGGGCCGACGAGCTCGCCGAGCGCATCGTCCAGCTCGGCGGCGTCGCCGACGGCACCCTCGCCGCGGTCGCCCGCCACACCGCGCTCGCACCCTACCCCGCGGCCGCGACCGCCGGCGACGACCACGTCGCCGCGATCGCCGAGCGGCTGGCCGGCTTCGGCGCGCTGACCCGCGCCGCGATCGCCGCCACCGGCGAGGCCGGCGACGCCGTGACCTCGGACCTGTTCACCGAGCTCACCGCCGGCGCCGACAAGCAGCTGTGGATGGTCGAGGTCCACCTGTCGTGACGTCGCTCGCCGCGGCGTGATATCTCCGGGACCATGAGCGATCCATCGATCCCGGTCGTCGACGTACGCGACTGGCATGGCGACGCCGCCGCGCGCGCCCGCTTCGTGCGCGGCGTCGGCGAGTCGCTGGCGGACATCGGCTTCTTCGCGCTGGCCAACCACGGCATCGCGGCGACCGAGACCCAGCGCGCCTACGCGACCGCCCGCGAGTTCTTCGCGCTGCCCGGCGCCACCAAGGCCCGCTATCACCGCGCCGGCGCCAAGGGCCAGCGCGGCTACACCGGCTTCGGCACCGAGCACGCCAAGGACGCCAAGGCCGCCGACCTCAAGGAGTTCTGGCAGGTCGGCCGGGTCGACGTGCCCGACGATCACGAGGTCCACCAGCCGTTCGGGCCCAACCTGTGGCCCGACGCCGACGTGCCGGCGTTCCAGCCGGTGATGTCGGCGCTGTACCGCGGCCTCGACGGCCTCGGCGCGATCTGCCTCGAGGCCGCCGCGCTGTACCTCGGCGAGCCCGCCGACACCTTCGCGGCGATGGCCACCGACAGCGACACCATCGTCCGGGTCATCTACTACCCGCCGACCGTCGGCGCGCCGCCCGGCGCGGTGCGCTCGGCCGCCCACGAGGACATCAACCTGATCACGCTCCTGTCGGGCGCCACCGCCGACGGGCTCGAGCTGTTGCGCCGCGACGGCACCTGGATGCCGGTGCACGTCTCGTTCGATCACATCGTCGTCGACTCCGGCGACATGCTGCAGAACCTGACCAACGGCCTGTACAAGTCGACCACCCACCGCGTCGTCAACCCGGCCGACGCGTCGTCCGATCGCTACTCGATGCCGTGCTTCATCCACCCGCGCAAGTCGGTCGACCTCTCGCCGATGGCGTCGGCGGTGGCCCGCACCGGCGGCGTCGCCCGCTACCCGAGCCTCGACGCCGGCACCTACCTGGCGCAGCGCCTCAAGGAGATCGGGCTGGGGTGACGACGCCGGCGGGGCGGCGATGCGCTAGGGTCCGCCCATGCGCCGCGCGCTCGCCTGTCTGACGCTCGTCGCCGCGGCCAGCGCCGCCGCGCCGGCCCACGCCAACGGCCGCTTCCCGCGGTCGATGAAGCTGGTGTTCCAGCCCGGTCACCCGGAGACCGCGCTGGCCGGCCTGACCTTCGGCGTGTTCCTGACCAAGGACGACGGCGCGACGTGGCGGTGGATCTGCGAGGCCGCGGTCGGCTTCGAGGGCACGTTCGATCCCGACTACGAGCTGAGCGGCTCGGGCGCGATGTTCGCCACCACGCCCCACGGCCTGCGAATCAGCCGCGACGCGTGCGCGTGGCTGCCGCCGGCCGGCGTCGTCGGCACCACCCAGGTCAGCGCGCTGGCGATCGGCGGCGACGGCGCGCTCTACACCGGCACCTCCGACGTCGTCGCCGGCAGCGCGATCTACAAGAGCACCGACGACGGCGTGACCTTCACGCCGACCGCGCTGGTCGGCGCCGCCGGCGATTGGTGGAGCTCGATCGAGGTCGCGCCGAGCGCCGCCCAGCGGCTGGTGATCACCGGCTACCGCCTCGCGGGCGGCAACCCGCGCGAGCGGCTGTTGTTCCGCTCGGCCGACGGCGGCGCGAGCTGGGACACGCTGCCCACCGCCGCGCTGGTCGGCACCGACGCCGCCGACCTGTTGATCGCCGCGATCGACCCGGCCAACCCCGACGTGGTGTTCCTGCGCATCACCGCGACCGGGCCGACGATCGGCGAGGCGATCTATCGCACCGCCGACTTCTGGACCACCGCGCCCGGCGGCCCGACCTGGACCAAGGTGCTCGAGCAACCCGATCGCATCAACGCGGTGCTGGCGCGCGCCGGCGGCGAGGTGCTGGCGATGACGCCCACCTTCGGCATGTTCCGCTCGACCGACGGCGGCCAGACCTTCGCGCCGCTGCCCGGCGTGATGTTCGACGCGCGCTGCCTGGTCGAGCGCCCCGGCGGCGACCTGTGGATGTGCACCAACAACGTGCCGCCCGACTCGGCGACGCTGCACCGCTCGACCGCCGGCGCGGCCGGGCCGTGGACGCCGGCCTTGGCGTTCGCCGATCTGACCGGGCCGGTGCGCTGCGCCGCCGGCACCGCCCAGCACGACACCTGCGAGGCGATGTGGTGCGGCCTCAAGGAGAACTTCGCGATCCGCTCCGAGGAGATCAGCTGCGGCGCGGCGATCGACGCCGGCGTCGACGCGGCTGGCGGCGGCGGCGGCGGCAAGGGCTGCTGCGCGACCAGCCCGCGCCCGGGCGTCGAGCTCGGCGGCGTCGCGCTGGTGCTGGCGTGGCGGCGGCGGCGGCGCGCGCGCCGCGGCGTGACGGCTCAGCGCCCCGGGCGGGTCTCGAGGTAGGCGCGGCCGCGCTCCATCAGCGCGCGGAACCCGGCGGCGTCGCCGGCGCGCACCACCGAGCGCACCCGCTCGACCGCGTAGAGCAGCGCCGACAGCGACTCGCTGCCGTAGTCGTTGAGGTGCTGGATCTCGAAGTACAGGTCGGGGTTCTCGGCCGCGACGTTGGCCGCGACCCGCAGCTGCGCGTCGAACGTCGTCGACGACAACGTCGCCAGCCGCGGCGCGGCCTCGCCGCTGTCGGCCAGCGCGGTGAAGAACGCGATGTTGAGCGCGTGCGACAGGCCGAGCACGTAGGCGATCAGCCGGTCGTGGCTCTCGAGATCCATGTCGACCAGGGTCGCCATCGTCGCCGCGAACAGGTCGCGCGCCACCGCGGTCGCCGTCGGGTCGCCGACGTCGACGAAGATCACGTGGCGCCCGCTGAGCAGCTCGGTGTCGGGGCCGAACATCGGGTGCACCGACGTCACCCGGCCGCCGGCCGCCGCCAGCGCCCGCAGCCCGGCCCGCAGCGGGCTCTTGAGCGAGCCGACGTCGAACACCACGCCGGCCGGCGGCCGCGCCGCCAGCTCGTGCAAGATCGCGTTGGTGATCGGCATCGGCGCGGCGACGATGATCACCTCGTGATCGAGCGTGAGCGTCCGCCAGTCGGCGACGCACGGGAAGCCCGGCACCTCGCCCGCCGGATCGGCGATGTCGACCGCGTAGCCCTGGGCGGCGAGGAAGCGCGCGAACCACCGGCCCATGCGCCCGGCGCCGCCGATCACCAGCACCCGCCGACCACCGCCGGTGCCGGTCGTCGCCACCCGGTCGCGCTCCTGCGCGGTGAGCGACGCGCGGATCAGCGTCAGCATCAGCTCCTCGCCGAGCGCCGGCGTCAGCCCCAGCCCCGCCGCGGCGGTGCGCGCGCGCTCGATCACGTCGCGCTCCTGCCGGAAGTCGCGCACCGGCGTGCCGGCCGCCTGCTTGATCCGGCCGATCTGCTGCGCCAGCGCTTGCCGCCGCGCCACCGCCGCCAGCAGATCGCGATCGATCGCCGCCAGCTCCGCGCGCAGCTCGTCGAGGGTCGTCATCGGCGCAGTCTACTCGCGGTCACGGCCGCGCGAACACCAGCGCGGCCGGAGACACCGCCAGGTCGGCCTCGAGCGCCGCGTCGACCCGGGCCAGCAGGTACCAGAGCCCCAGCGGGTTGGGGTGCAGGTGATCGAGGAACAACAGCTGCGCGGCCGCGATCCGCTCGCCGGGGGCCAGCTCGACCTCGGCGTCGGCGAGCAGCGGCGCGGTCCACGCCCCGAGCGGCAGCACGACCGTGCGCGGGCGGGCCGCGGCCCACGCCCGCACCCGCGCGTTGAGCGCCGCCAGCTCGCCGGGCGACGGCACCGCCGCCGGCGCCAGCATCCGCGGATCGGCGCCGCGCATGTCGGCCAGATCGCCGACCGCCAGCGGTCCGTCGAGGCGGGCCAGGAGCGCCAGCCCACGCTCGAGCGACGCCGCGCGGCTCGCCGCGTCGCCCGGCTGGTAGCCGAACCAGAACAAGAAGTCGATCGCCACCACCAGGGTGGGCGCAGCCGCCGCGGCCGTCGCGACCTGCGCCGCGCCGTTGCCGTCGGGGTCCCGGAACATCCACAGATCGGCGGCGTCGGCGACGACCACGCCGCCGGCCGCGGTGATCGCGGCGGCCACCCGCGGCGCGGTGAACCCAGCCGACACGCTGGCGCCGATCACCGCGACCCGATCGACGGTCGCCGCCGGCGGCGCCGGGGCCGGCCGCGGGGCCGTGACGGTCGGGGCGGTCGGGCGCGGCGCGATCGGCGCGGGCGCTGCAGTGCAGGCCACCAGCGCCAGCGCCGGCAGCCAGCGCCTCATATCGACAGCTCGTCGCCCAGCACCTCGAGCGGGAACACCGGTCGGCCATCGGCCACGCTCTCGAGCAACGCCCGCAGGTCGGCGCCGCGCAGCTGCAGCGCGCGCACCTCGTCGAGCGTCAGCCACGCCGCCTTGAGCGACTCGTCGTCGGCCACCGACTTCGGCGGCGTGTCGTCGCACGGCGTGGCCGCAAAGATCACCCGGACCCGCGACGTCGCGCCGTTCGCCGTGTGCTCGATCCGGTAGATGCCATCGAGCCGCACCGGCACCTCGGTCTCCTCGAGCACCTCGCGGATGCACGCCGCCGTCATCGTCTCGCCCGGCTCGACCCGCCCGCCCGGGATCGACCAGGTCGCGCCGTACTTGCGCTCCTGGGTCAGCAGGAACCGATGGCCCAGGCGCACCACCGCCAGCGCAAAGAACCAGGTCGG
>Ga0075163_10001267_pt1 | contig 33731 bp, 39 predicted proteins | sample JI1023141ADNA_FD_71478 | JGI IMG/M metagenome (GOLD analysis project Ga0075163, IMG submission 71478) | Wastewater effluent complex algal communities from Wisconsin, to seasonally profile nutrient transformation and Carbon sequestration -... | ecosystem: Engineered > WWTP > Effluent > Algae...
AATACCCACCACGCGCCACACCGATCTCTTCATCAGCCGCCCGGTAGGCGTGCCACTTCGAGGTCACTTCCGGACTGTTCAGAACCGCTTGCTGCGCTACTTGCTTCAGGGTGGCGGGGGGAGTGCCTTGAGCCTGAGCCAGGACAGGAAGGACGGCAAGCAGCAGCAAAGATAGTTTTTTCATTCTCATGAGGAATAATCCACAAAATTTTTGGCGGATTGTAGCCGCTGCGTCATGCTGACGTTGTGTAATATCCCACGTTTGCCACACGATAACGCGCCTCTTGCGTAACCGAGCCTCCCTGCTACGTTTGCTGACCATTGCGGCCACGCTGGGCATGCTATGCATCGGCGGTTTGCCTCATGCACTGGGCTGGGATTTCGAACGTCTGCAACAGCTGGTCACGAGCCGCTTCGGCGCAAGCCAGGTGCCGCTCCTGCTCGACTGGCAACGCATGCTCGGCGAAGGCCGTAGCGGTCCTGAAACGGACAGGCTGCGACGGGTCAACGACTTCATCAACCGCCGCATCGCTTTCGATGACGACATGTCGATCTGGGGCCAGAACGATTACTGGGCGACGCCGGCCGAGTTGATTGGTCAGGGACGTGGCGACTGCGAGGATTTTTCCATCGCAAAATACTATTCGCTGATCGAACTCGGCATCCCGATCAGCAAGCTACGCCTGGTCTACGTCAAGGCCGCCTTAAGCGGTCCGGATGGCGTATTCCTGCAGGCCCACATGGTGCTGGCCTATTACGCCACCCCGAATGCAGACCCGCTGGTCCTCGACAACCTGAACCCCCAGATCCTGCCAGCCTCGCGGCGCAGCGATCTTTCACCGATTTTCAGTTTCAACAGCGCAGGCCTTTGGCAAGGCACCGGCAACCAGTCCAGCAAGAGCAATCTCTCGCGCTGGCAGGACTTGCTGGCCCGAGCACGCGCCGACGGCTTCCAGTGAGGTAACCGACATGTCCTTGTTCCGACAACTCTGGCTCGCGGTAATAGCGAGCACCGTGATCGCCTTTGCCGGCAGCTTCGTCGCCAGCATGCTGACGGCACGCCACTATCTGGAATCGCAACTGGCGATCAAGAACAACGACAACGCCTCGTCGCTGGCACTCTCGATGTCGCAACAGGACAAGGACCCGGTTACGGTGGAGCTGCAGGTCGCCGCCGTCTTCGACAGCGGACAGTACGCTGCGGTCCGCCTGGTCGATCCAAACGGCAAGACGATGATCGAAAAGACCAGCCCGCCTATCGCCGGCAACGTGCCCGAATGGTTCGTTCGCGTTTTCCCCATCGAGTCGCAGCCCGGCCACGCCCAGGTCTCCGCGGGCTGGAACCAGTTTGGCACCATCGAACTGGTCAGCCACAGCCACTTTGCCTATCAGGAACTGTGGAGCGGCGCGCTCAAACTACTAGCCTGGTTCGCCGTCGGTGGCGGGATAATGGGGCTACTGGGCATGCAGCTGCTACGCCGGATCAAGCGCCCTCTCGATGCCGTGGTCGGGCAGGCGCAGGCGATCAGCGAACGCCGCTTCATCGGCATCCCCGTTCCCTCGACACCCGAACTGAAAAGCCTGGCCAGCGCCATGAACGCGATGGTGGACCGCCTCAAGGCGATGTTTGCCGAGGAAGCAGCGCGGCTCGAGCAGGTCCGCCGCGAAGCCAACCTCGACAGCCTGACGGGCCTGTCCAACCGGAGCTTTTTCATGAACCAGCTGGCCGCTGCGCTCAGCGACGACGATGCGATTCCCTCCGGTAGCCTGATCATGCTACGCCTGGCCGACCTGGCCGGAATCAACCGTCGCGCCGGCCGCGAAATCGCCGACGAATTGCTGCGCCGGATCGGCATGGTGCTCAACGAGCAGGCGAAGGGGAAGCAGAACGCCGTCGCAGCCCGATTGAACGGCGCCGATTTCGCGCTCCTGCTACCGGGCGTCCACGACCCCGCAGCGCAGGCGGAAAAGCTGTTGCACGCACTGAACGATCTGGCTGCCGCCGGTTTGATAGACAGCGACCGCATCGGCCACCTGGCCAGTGGCAGCTATTTGCACGGCCACTCGGTTGCCCACCTGTTGTCGCGCCTTGATGCAGCCCTGGCTTCGGCTGAAAGCCAGAGCGGGCTGGCCTGGTGCCGGGCCGAGAGCCACGACGACCAGCGCGCCACCTCCAATGCCGACTGGAAAAAGCTGCTCGATGGCGCCATCCAGACCCAGCGCCTGCGCCTGATCGACTTCCCGGTCGCCGGCAACGCCGGACAGCTGCTCCACCTCGAATGCCCGCTCCGCCTGCAGGCTGCCGAGGATGGCGAATGGCTGGCTGCTGGCAGCTTCATGCCGATGGCCTCGCGCCTGCAAATGACGACCGAGCTGGACCTGGCCGCCGCCCGCCTCGCGCTGGAGCGAATTGCCGCCGGCGCCCCGGCCGTGGCGGTCAACCTGTCCGGCGAATCGATCCTCGACGCAGCCTTCCGCGCCCGCCTCTACGCTCAGATCGCCAGCCGCAAGGATCTGGCGCCCCGCCTCTGGCTGGAAGTATCGGAAATCGGTGCCTTCCAGCACTTCGAAGAGTTCCATGCCTTCTGCGACGCCCTGCGGCCGCTCGGCTGCCGCCTGGGTATCGAGCATTTCGGGCGCCAGTTCAGCGAAATCGGCCGCCTGCACCGGATTGGTCTGGATTATCTGAAAGTCGACGGCAGCTTCATCCGCGCCATCGACACCCAGACCGGCAACCAGGCCTTCCTCAAGGGCCTGTGCAGCATCGCCCACAATATCGGCCTGACCGTCATCGCCGAAGGTGTGCAAACGCTGGAAGAACTCGCCATCCTGCCCGAACTGGGCTTCGACGGCGCGACCGGCCCGGCTATCCCGAGGAACTGAACGCCATGGCCACAGAAATCGAACTCAAGCTGCAACTCAGCCCGAAGGCCGCGCGCAATTTGGGCAGCCACCCACTACTTGAAGGGATCCCTTCACAAAAGCAGCATCTGTTGAACACTTACTTCGACACCCCGACGCTGGAGCTGCACGCCCGCCGCGTCGCGGTCCGCTTCCGCAAGAAGGGCTGGCAGTGGCTGTGCACCGTCAAGTCGGCCGAACCGGCGAGCGGCGGCCTGGCCATGCGCAGCGAGTGGGAAACCCCTGCCACGCCCGGCACCTTCGACTTCAGCCATGTTGACGCTAACGATTTCCGCGAGTTTCTTGAACAGCGTAGCGACCGATTCGAGCCCGTCTTCACCACCGATTTCCACCGCCAGATCTGGCAGGTGCCATTTGGCGAATCGCAGATCGAACTGGCCCTCGACCGCGGCCAGATTGAAAGCCGCGGCCGGCGCACGCCGATCTGTGAAATCGAACTTGAACTGCTCTCTGGCAAGGTTGACGACATCTTTGGCCTGACCCGCCAACTGCAGGACGATATTGACCTGCACCCGGCCATCGCCAGCAAAGCCGAGCGCGGCTACAAGCTTTTTCTCGACGAGCCGCTCCGCCCCTTCAAGGCCAGACTGGTGGCCATCGACGCCAGCCAGACACCGGTCGAAGCCTTTCGCACCATCGCGCTCAGCTGCCTGGAACAGTTCCAGCGCAACGAACCAGGGCTGCTGGCCGGCGGCGAGCCGGAATTCATCCACCAGGCCCGCGTCGCCCTGCGCCGACTGCGCTCGGCCATCAAGCTGTTCGCCCCGGTGCTGCCGCCTGAATTCGTTGCAGCCTACGGCCAGACCTGGCAAACCCTGGCCGGCTCACTGGGCGATGCGCGCAATTGGGACGTCTTTCTGGAAGAAACCCTGCCACCGATTGCCGCGGCGTTTCCAGACAACAAGGACGTCAAGCGACTGCGCAAGGCGGCGCAAGCTCGCGCCGAAAGCGCTCGCAAATCGGTGATCGGCCTACTCGCCGTCAGCGAATATCCGCGCCTGCTGCTTGAATTCACGGCTGCCATCTACACGCTGGGCGACACCTTGCCGATGCCACTGACCGACTTCGCCCGACAGCAGATCGCCAGCCACGCCAAAAAAGCGCGGAAACTGGCCAGCCGACATGGGGAGCTTTGCCCGGCCGAGCGCCACAAGATGCGCATCGTTTTCAAGAAGCTGCGCTACACGCTGGAGTTCTTTGCGCCGCTGCTGCCGCCACGCCGCCTCAAGGCCTACCTGGCCGCGCTAACGCAACTGCAGGACGAACTCGGCCTGATCAATGACCAGGTCACGGCCGAAACGCTGATCGCGGAAGCCTTGAAGGGGCGGCCCATTGGGCCGATACACGGCTGGGTTGCCGGGCGGCATGCGCTGCTGGTCGGAGAATTGCCGGAAGCTTTGAATACCTGGCTGGCGCAGCATACGCCTTAAAATCAAGACAAAGAAAAACCGGGGCATCTGCCCCGGTTTCTTTTAATTAGTGGTCTGAACCTATTAACTTCTCGAATTAGGGAGCGACGGTGCAGTTACCATCAGCAATGGTGCAAGACGTTGTCTTGGTGCCCGGAGTTTTCGGAGTAGCAGTAAAGTCAGCAGCAGCAGCAGCAGTAGCCGGTGCAACAATATCAGTACATGCCTTATTAGCCGGAGTAGCAACCAAATTGTCGTCATTATTGGCTTTTGCCGCGACCAGCGTATTCATATAGGCCTTAGCCTCACCAAGACAAGCATTGTTAGCAGCCTTTTCCGTGTAAGCACGATACTGCGGCAAAGCGATGGCAGCCAGAATACCAATGATGGCAACGACAATCATCAGTTCGATCAGGGTGAAACCTTTTTGCACGTTCTTCATTTGAATCTCCTTTGAAATAAGGCGGGAAAGCCGCTGGGTTACCTATAACAGGTTCCGTGCCAGGTTTTCGAAAGCCTCCGCCACGAGCGTTCGATTTTCTAAAATCTCTATGTTATTCATTAACTTGGGCAAGATTGCCCGCCCATAAAAAAAATGTAGCTCTCAAACAAAGCGGACGGGCTGACAATTTACGGCACCCTAGCTTGACGTGATGCGTCAGACATATCGCTCCGACAGGGAAAATTTGGCAAATTCATCACCAATCAGCGAGTGTGCGGCAATCAGCAATCGATCTGATATGGTTTCAGGAAAGCGGTGGCATAGCGCCGATAAATCTCGCCCTGAACGAAGATCGCATGCAGGTCAGCGTCAATGTGGCCAGTCAGGCTGAAGCTTTCAAGGATGCCGAGCGCTTGGGAGAGGGTCATGCCCTCTTTGTACGGCCGGTCCTTGGCAGTCAGCGCTTCAAAGATGTCGGCGATGCCCATGATCCGGGCTTGCCAGCTCATCTGTTCTCGCTTCAGGCCTTTCGGATAGCCTTTGCCGTCCATGCGCTCGTGGTGGCCGCCGGCGTATTCGGGGACGTTCTTCAGGTGTCTTGGCCAAGGGAGCTGCTCCAGCATCCGGATGGTGGCGACGATGTGGTGGTTGATGATGTCGCGCTCGGCGGCGGTTAGCGTGCCGGAGGGGATGGTGAGGTTTTCGAGTTCGTCGGCGCCGAGGAAAGGCACTTCTTCGCCATCCGGATTGCGCCAGCGGTAGGTTTCGGCGATCCGCCGGACCTGCGCAATATCCTCGGCGGCCATTTTTTCGCTGCCGATGTTGGCCTGGCGCAGAATGCTACGGTCGGTGGCAATTTTTTGGCAAAAACCAAAATAGGCTTCTTCGGCTACGACCGGATCAGCCCCCTTGGCAATGCTGCGCCATTTGCGCACTTCGGCGTCGCGCCGGACGATCTCGAAGCGGGTATCGATCAGGTCGATCCGGTCGTAGATCGTCTGCAGCTTGGTCGCCTTGTCGACAATATGAACCGGTGTCGTGACCTTGCCGCAGTCGTGCAATAGGGCGGCGATGCGCAGTTCGTAGCGGTCCTTGTCGGTCAGCTTGAAATCGGCGAGCGGGCCTTCGCTGGCAGCATCGGCGGCTTCGGCCAGCATCATGGTCAGTTCCGGCACGCGCTGGCAGTGGCCGCCGGTGTAGGGCGACTTTTCGTCGATGGCGAGGTTGATCAGCTTGATGAAGGATTCGAACAGCGCTTCGAGCTGCTGCACCAGCTGGCGATTGCTTAAGGCCACGGCGGCCTGGGAGGCAAGGGATTCGGCCAGCCGCTGGTCGGCCAGGGAAAAGGCGACGACCTGCCCCGAATCGGCAGCGATGGCGTTGATCAACTGGAGAACCCCAATCACTTCGCCTTCGTGATCCTTCATCGGCACGGTCAGGAAGGATTGCGAGCGGTAGCCGGTGCGGGCGTCGAACTGGCGAGTGCCGGAAAAATCGAAGCCTTCCGCAACGTAGGCGTCGGCGATGTTGATCGTCTGGCCGGCAACAGCCGCCGCAACGGCGACCATGCTGTCGTTGGCCGAGCCATCTTCACGAAAGAGCGGCAAGTCGGGAAATTTGCCGGAGGTCGGCTGATCGCTGCTGCCACCGAAGGCGATGCCCAGCGAATCGGTGCGGACGATTTCAAAATGCAGCTGGCGCCGGTCGTCAGAGACCAGATAGAGGGTGCCGCCATCGGCATGAGTGATTTGCTTGGCGGCGAGGACGATCTTTTCGAGCAGCAGCTTGAGATTGCGCTCGTCGGACAGCGAGGCGCCGATATCGTTGAGCTGGTCCAGGCGGCGGAACAGGTCGTCCTGGGTTTCCATTAAAACAGGGCTCCGACGGAGGAAGCGACCAACGCCATTTCAAAACTCGAAAATATCGTTGTTCTGCAACATGTTCGGACCATAGTCGCCCAGGCAGGCTTCAATTTCGGACATGGTCGCTTCGACTTGCCCGGGCTTGAGATGGGTGATGTGCAACTGGCAACCGCGCTCCAGCTTGGCAAGTTCCGCGGCCAGCAGCTCGGGGCAGAGATGGCGGGAAACCTCGGCCAATTTCCGTTCACGGTTGGAAAAGGCGCATTCGATGATCAGGTGGCGCAGGTTGCCGATGCGGTTGACCGCCTGCCAGAGGGCGTCGCACGGCCCGGTGTCGCCGGAATAGACAAGACTGGCGACGCCGGAATCGAGCTGGTAAGCGACGGCCGGCACGGTATGCTCGACTGGCAGTGCGGTGATGAGACGCCCGTCGAGCAGGACAGGTTTGCCGGGATCGACGGGCTGAAAGCGCATGAACGGGGCCGAGGTGTCCGGCACGCTCGTGAAGTCGGGCCAGATCGCCCAGTTGAAGATGTGCTGGCGCAGACTGTCGAGCACTGCCTGGATGCCGTAAACGGTCAGCGGTTTGCTTCGCAGGTCGGCGACGGTATCGATCATTAGCGGCAGCGAGGCGATATGATCGAGATGGGCGTGAGTGAGGAAGACATGGTCGATGCCTGCCAGTTCAGTGACGGACAGTTCGGCGACGCCGGTGCCGGCATCGATCAGGATGTCGTGGTCAACCAGGAACGACGAGGTGCGCAGATGCCGGCCACCGATGCCGCCGCTGCAACCGAGAACGCGTAACTTCATGTTGTCCTGGAAGCTCAGCCCTTGAGGAAAAATGCCATTTTGATGCCGGCGATATCGATCACATCGTGATCGCTGAGAGGGTGAGCCTGGGCATCGAGAGACTTGCCATTGACCAGCGGGAACTGCGCGCCTTCGACATGGGTGATGAAATAGCCATGCGGCCGGCGGGCGATCACGGCCACCTGCAAGCCAGGCTTGCCCAAAGTCGTCAACGTCTTGGTCAGGTCCAGCTCCTTGCCGGCATTCGGACCGTTGAGCAATTGAACGGCCGCCGCCATGCCGGGAGCCGGTGGCTTGGGCTGGGAAGCGACGCCAACGTTCGAACGAGAAAGGCCCTCGGCGGGTTCCAGTTGCAGTTCTGAAGGCAGGCGGAGCGAACCAGAACGGATCGCCGCATTCTTCTCGAAATCGCTGGCTGCAGCCCCGGCCTGCAGGTCGGCCATGTATTTCATCTTGTACTTGCCGAGCTCGATCACATCGTTGTTGCGCAGGAAATGCTTCTTGATCGGCTGGCCATTGACCAGAGTGCCGTTAGTGCTATTCATGTCTTCAAGAAAGGAGTCAGCCAGGATGGTAACCACCACGGCGTGCTCGCCGGAAATGGCCAGATTGTCGATCTGGATGTCGTTATGGGGCTTGCGGCCGATGCTCAGGCGCTCCTTGTTGAGAGGGATCTCCTTCAACACCAGACCGTCCATCGAAAGGATCAGTTTTGCCATCTTGCCATCCTCATATCACTTCAATCGTGCCAGCAAACGCTGCCACCAGCCTCGTTTTGAGGCAAAGTCGCCCAGAACCTTGACCAGGATGACCGAGATATTGTCCCGCCCCCCGTTCTCGTTGGCCATCTGCACCAGATGATCCGCCGCCAGCTGAAGGTTGCCCCTAAGCGTCTGCAGCGAGAGGCCGATCTCATGATCGTCCACCATGTCGTTCAGGCCGTCCGAACATAACAGGACAATATCCCCCGGTACCACCGAAAAATCATGAATCTCGACCTCGACGACCGGGTCCACCCCGAGCGCCCGCGTGACAAGATTCCTGTTCCCGGAAAAACGGGCTTCTTCCGGAGTAATCATGCCATTATCAAGCTGTTCCTGTAAGAGGGAATGGTCCCGGGTCAACTGCTCGAATTTCTCACCACGCAGACGATACAGACGCGAATCGCCGACATGCCCGACGCTCATCCGGTTGTCGTAGAACCAGGCCATGACAAGCGTCGTTCCCATGCCGGCATAGGTCGGCTCGCTCTGTGAGGCGTTGAAAATGGAAAAATTGGCGGCCTCGACTTCATTGACGATGTGCTGTTCGACCTCGGCAGCATCGAAGGCGCATCGCCCCTCCTGCGAGCTGGCGGTCGAAATGACGCGGGCGAGGTCGGCGGCCAGCCGGGTCGTCGCCATGCCGCTGGCCACTTCGCCGGCGTTGTAACCGCCCATGCCGTCGGCCAGGATGGCCACCCCCAGATCGGCATCGGCAAAGACGGCATCTTCGTTGTGTGAACGGATGGCACCCGGATCGGTGCGCACCGCGACTTCAAGGAAGGGCGCGAGACTCATTGGTACGGCAACTCGCGGCCCAGGCCGCGCTCCTCGGCCAGCTTCACGACCCGCAGCGCGACCGCCAGATCCTGGATGGCCATGCCCTGCGACTCGAACAGCGTGATCTGCCCGGCATCGGTGCGCCCGGCATGACGGCCGACGATCACCTCGCCCAGCTCGACCAGTTGCCGCGCGTGCAGGCGGCCTTTTTCCAGCAGCGGCAGCAGGTCGCCGGCCTCGGCCAGCGCGGTCGGCACCGCATCGACGGCAACCAGATCGCAACGGCGAACAGCCGCTTCCGACAATTCCTGGCGAATCAGCGCGTTGGAGCCCGCTGCGTTGATGTGCACGCCCGGCTCAAGCCACTCGGCATCGAACAGCGGTTGCGCCGCCGTCGTCACCGTACCGACGATATCGCTGCCGCGCACCGTCTCCTCGGCGCTGGCCGCCGGCACCACGGCGACGCCGGTTGCTTCACTCATACGCTGGCAGAAGGCCTGCAATTTGTCGGCCTTGCGGCTGAATACCTTGACGCGCTCCAACGGCAGCGCTGCACAGATCGCCCGGACGTGCCCTTCGGCCTGCCAGCCGGCACCAAACACGCCGGCCACCGTCGCATCCGGACGGGCCAGCCACTTGGCGGCGACGCCGCTGGCCGCGCCGGTACGGATCATGCCGAGAAAATCGGCCTCGATGACCGCCCGGAGTTGGCCGCTGGCCGCATCGAACAAATGGACCAGGAAGCGGTTGCCCGAACGGTTACTGGTGTAAGCCTTGTAGCCGAGCACGCCCTGGGCCGGCAAGCCGCCCTGCAGGATGTGCAGCACGGTTTGCGACAGGCGGGTACGGGCGCGCGGAACGTCCTGCGCCTGGCCGAGTGCCAGGTCACGATGCGCCGATTCGACGGCCTCCATGGCCAATGCTACGGTCAGCAGGTTTTTTACGTCATTTTCCGAGAGAAACAAGGCCATGCCCGGATGCTCCTGAGTTTTTCCCGCCCACGCGAATGCCCTTCAAACGAGCGATTCTACTTTTGGATGCGAGAGATGAAACGACGACTATTTCACGAATGCCGGAATTTTCAGACGACAGTGACATCCTGCCGGGCCAGCATCCGTTGTTCCAGCCAGCGCCCGATGCCGACAACCAGCACAGCACCGACCGCCCCGGCCACCTTGCTCGACCATGCCGGTAACGGCGGCAGGAGCGCCAGCACGCCCGGGTCGCTGAAGATCATCTGGCCGGCGACATAGCCGAGCAGGCCGGCGCCAAACAGCACGATGGACGGATAGCGTTCCATCCAGTGCAGGATCAGCTGGCTCGACCAGACGATCAGCGGAATGCTGACGGCCAGCCCGAAAAGCAGCAGCGCCAAGCTGCCGTGCGCGGCACCGGCAACGGCGATGACGTTATCCAGGCTCATCACGAAATCGGCGACGACGATGGTTTTGACCGCCCCCCACAGGTGGGCCGATGGCTCGATGTCGTGGCCTTCCTCATCCTCGGGCAGCATCAGCTTGACGGCGATCCAGATGAGTAGCAGACCGCCAACCAGTTTCAGCCAGGGCAGGTTCATGACCAGCGCGGCGAACACAGTGAGCACGACGCGCAGGCTGACCGCGCCGGCGACGCCCCAGAAAATGCCCGTCCTGCGCTGTTCCGGCGACAGGTTGCGGCAGGCCAGCGCGATGACAACCGCGTTGTCGCCTGAGAGGACGATGTCGATCAGGATGATCTGGCCGACAGCGATCCAGAAGGCGGCGGAGGTGAGGTCGAGTTCCATGTTTCAATCCACGCCCGGAATAGCCGGACGAAAAAAAGCGGGCACATGGCCCGCCTTTTTAGTTGAGCAAAGCTCGAATTTTACAGCATGGCCTTCAACAGCTTGGCCATTTCGGACGGGTTGCGCGTCACGGTGAAGCCGCACTCTTCCATGATGGTAAGCTTGGCATCGGCGGTGTCGGCACCGCCGGAGATCAAGGCACCGGCGTGGCCCATGCGCTTGCCGGCCGGAGCGGTGACGCCGGCGATGAAACCGACGATCGGCTTCTTCATGTTGGCCTTGCACCACTGGGCGGCTTCGGCTTCGTCAGGACCGCCGATTTCGCCGATCATGATGACGGCGTCGGTATCCGGGTCGTCGTTGAAGGCCTTCATGACGTCGATGTGCTTCAGACCGTTGATCGGGTCACCACCGATACCGACGGCGGAAGACTGGCCGAGACCGATTTCGGTCAGCTGGCCGACCGCTTCGTAGGTCAGGGTGCCGGAACGCGAAACAACGCCGATGCGACCCTTGCGGTGAATGTGACCCGGCATGATGCCGATCTTCACTTCGTCCGGGGTGATCAGGCCGGGGCAGTTCGGGCCGAGCAGCAGTGTCTTCTTGCCGCCGGCGGCTTCCTTGGCCTTCATCTTGTTGCGCAGGATCAGCATGTCGCGGACCGGAATGCCTTCGGTGATGCAGATGGCCAGGTCGAGGTCGGCTTCAACGGCTTCCCAGATCGCGGCAGCGGCGCCCGGGGGCGGCACGTAGATCACGGAGACGGTGGCGCCGGTTTCGGCGGCGGCTTCCTTGACCGAGGCGTAGATGGGGATGTTGAAGATCGACTCGCCAGCCTTCTTCGGGTTCACGCCGGCGACGAAGCATTCCTTGCCGTTGGCGTATTCCTGGCACTTTTCCGTATGGAACTGACCGGTCTTGCCGGTGATGCCCTGGGTGATGATGCGGGTGTTCTTGTTGATGAAAATGGACATTCAATAGCTCCTTACTTGACCGCAGCGACGATCTTGGTGGCGGCTTCGGCCATGGAATCGGCAGAGATGATCGGCAGACCGGAATCCTTGAGGATCTGCTTGCCCAAATCTTCGTTGGTACCCTTCATGCGCACGACCAGCGGCACGCTGAGGTGGGTTTCGCGAGCGGCTGCGACAACGCCGGCAGCGATGGTGTCGCACTTCATGATGCCGCCAAAGATGTTGACCAGGATGCCCTTGACCTTGGTGTTCTTGAGCATGATCTTGAAGGCTTCGGTGACCTTCTCGGTCGTCGCGCCGCCACCGACGTCGAGGAAGTTGGCCGGCTCGGCGCCGAACAGCTTGATGGTGTCCATGGTGGCCATGGCCAGACCGGCACCGTTGACCAGGCAGCCGATGTTGCCGTCGAGCGAGATGTAGGCGAGGTCGAACTTGGAAGCTTCGATTTCGTCAGCATCTTCTTCGTCCAGGTCGCGCATGGCGACGATCTCTTCCTGACGGTAGAGGGCGTTGGAGTCGAAGTTGAACTTGGCGTCGAGCGCCTTGACGGTGCCGTCGCCTTCGTGGATCAGCGGATTGATTTCAGCCAGCGAAGCGTCCGTTTCCATGTAGCAGGTGTACAGCTTCTTCAGCGTATCGACACACTGCGGAATCGAGGCTTCGTTCATGCCCATTCCCTTGGCCAGGGTCAGGGCCTGCTCGTCGGTCAGGCCGACCAGCGGGTTGACGAAGACCTTGACGATCTTTTCCGGGGTCTTGTGGGCGACTTCCTCGATGTCCATGCCGCCTTCGTAGGAGGCCATGATGGCCACCGACTGGGTGGCGCGATCGGTCAGCGCGGCAACGTAGTATTCGTGCTTGATGTCGGCGCCTTCTTCGATCAGCAGGTGACGGACCTTCTGGCCTTCCGGGCCGGTCTGGTGCGTGATCAGCTGCATGCCGAGAATCTGGCTGGCATATTCGCGAACTTTTTCGAGCGAGGTTGCGACCTTGACGCCACCACCCTTGCCACGGCCACCGGCGTGAATCTGGGCCTTGACGACCCAGACCTTGCCGCCCAGGGTCTCAGCTGCCTTGACTGCGTCATCGACGGTCGTGCAGTGAATCCCGCGCGGAACCGTAACGCCGAATTTCTTCAGGATTTGCTTGCCCTGATATTCGTGAATTTTCATGCGCTTTCCTTGCGTTTAGTAGAGTTGCGAGCGAATGGACAAGCGGTTATCCGTTGCCCAATTTTTGTGACAGCCAACCAAGAATACTAGCACAACCTTGCACGAAGCTTTCATCTCAAAATTCATAATTACGACGTCGAATCAGTACTTACCAGCACCCTATGGAGCAAATTCAGTAGCAAGCCGGCGGCCAGTACGAGGCTGACCACGGCCGCCAGCCAGAATCCGGCCACGCCCAGTGGCGGCTGCCAGCGGTAGCAAAGCCAGGCGCCACCGAGCAGACCGACACCCCAGAAGCAGAAGGTCTGGACCAGCATCGGCAGGAAAGTCACCCGGTAGGCGCGCAGGCAATGGCCGGCCACCGTCTGCAGGGCGTCGAAGAACTGGTAGAAGGCGATGTAGCCGATCAGCCCGCCGGCCACCGTACGCACCGCCGGATCGTCGGTGTAGGCGGCGATCAGCGGTTCGGCAGCCAGCCAGAGCAGCAGGCCCATCAGCGACGACAATCCGGCCGACAGGAGCAGCCCGGCGCGGATGGTGGCTCGTGCCCGCAAGCGGTCGCGCGCGCCGACCGCCTGGCCCAGTGCCGCCATGGTCGCGATGGCCAGCGACAGCGGCAGCATGTACACCAGCGCCGACAGGTTGGCGACGACGCGATGCCCGGCGACGACCGGCGCCCCGAGCGAGGCGATGAACAGGGCGATCAAGGTGAACGAGGTGATCTCGACCAGATTGGAGAATCCCATCGGCACGCCGATGCGCAGCAGTTCGCGCGCCCCCGGCCAGCGCGGCAGCTGCCAGTCGGCGAACGGCCGGTAGGGCCCCCGCAGCGGCCCCCAGGCCAGATAAGAGGCGCCGCTGAGACACGCCGCCCAGCCGATCAGGACGTTCGACAGCGCACAACCGGCAACGCCAAGCGGCTCGCCCAGCCAGCCCTCCAGCGCCAGGCCGCGGGCCAGCACGGCGTGAATGCCGAGGCTGACCAGGCCGATGCCCATCAGCACGCGCGGTTTGCCCAGGGCATTGCAGAAGGCGTAGAAAGTCCGGTAGGCGAGCGCCGCCGGCAGACTCCAGGCCAGGATCGCCAGGTATTGGCGGACCTTTGCGTCGACCGCGGCATCCATCTCGGCCATGCCGAGCAGCGCATCCGGATGGAGCAAGAAAAGGACGCCGGGCACCGAGAGCAGCATGGCCAGCCAGAAACCCTGATGCAGGACACCGGCCACCTCGCCATCGCGGCGCGCGCCATGCAGATGTGCCACCACCGGCCCGACCGCCTGCAGGACGCCAGCCAGCGCGAAGACCAGCGCAACGTGAATGCCGCCGCCGATGGCCACGGCCGCCAGGTCGAGGGCACTGACATGACCGAGCACGGCCGTGTCGATGACCATCATGCCGATCGACGACAGCTGAGCGATCAGGATGGGAAAGGCGTGGGCGATCAGCCCGCGGGCGACGGTGAGAAACATGGCGCCGGATTGTCGCATGCCGCCCGGCCCGGGGACGACTCCCCGCGCCCCCCCGGAGCGAATGCTACGGTCGGCCCAAAAAAATGGCCAAAATCGGAATTAGTCGGTAGTTGCTAGTTGCTACCGACTACCGACTAAATACTACCTAGACGATCCGGGCACACAACGTCCCGACGCCGTCGACACCGGCTTCGAGCAGATCGCCCGACACCACCGGCCCGACCCCGGCCGGCGTGCCGGTAAAAATCAGGTCGCCGGCTTCCAGCCTGACCATCGTCGACAGGTTGGCAATGATGTCAGCCACCTTCCACATCATGGCCGACAGGTCGCCGTCCTGGCGCAGCTCGCCGTTGACCTTCAGCCAGATGCGGCCGCTGGCCGGATGGCCGCTCGCCGCCACCGGGCTGATCGCGCCGGCCACTGCCGACTGGTCGAAACCCTTGCCCATGTCCCACGGATGCCCCTTCTCCTTGGCCCTGGCCTGGATGTCGCGGCGGGTCAGGTCGAAGCCGACGGCGTAGCCGAAAATCAGGTCTTTTGCGGCATCGACCGTAGCATTCTCGGCGCCGGCACCGAGAGCGACGACCATCTCCACTTCGTGATGCAGGTTATTGGTCAGAGACGGATATTTGACGCAGACCTCACCCGCGCCGCCGACCACGGCGTCGCCCGGCTTGGTGAAGAAAAACGGCGGTTCGCGTCCCTCGGCCTGCGCGGTTGCCCCCATTTCGCGGGCATGGTCGGCGTAGTTACGGCCGACGCAAAATACCCGGCGCACCGGAAAACGCAGTTCGCTACCGACGACCGGCAGGCTGGAAACGGGATGCGGAGCGAAGACAAAATCCATGAGAGGCTTCCTGAACGGGGGACGAGAGTCGAAGTTTGCAATATTTCACGGAGGCTCGGCCAGCCCGATGTTAAAGTTTGTCCCACACAAAACCGCATGACATAAGACACGGCATGATCGCTTCACGATCGCTGCGCATTCTCCCCTGGTGTGCCGCACTCCTCTCCAGTCAGGCCGCCGCCCTCGGACTCGGGGAAATCAACCTCTACTCGCGCATCGGCGAACCGATCCGGGCCGAGATTCCCCTGCTCGCCGCCGGCGAACGGCTCGACCCCGCCTGCTTTTCGCTCGCCGCCATTCCCGGCAGCGACATTCCGGCCATCACCGCCGGACGCATCCAGCTGCTTGGCGGCAACCGGCTGCTCATCACCGGCCGCGCCCCGGTCACCGAACCGGTCTTCATGATCAACGTCAAAGCCGCCTGCGGCCATGATCTGCAACGCGAATACACCCTGCTGCCACTCCCCCCCGAGAGCCAGGCGCAAAGCGATAACGCGGTTTCGCCAGCCATCGTCGAACCCGCACCGCGCAAAGCCCGCCGGGTTCGGCAAACGACGCCCGCTGACATTGACGGCGGACCGCTCCGCCAAGCCGCAAAACCCCGCCAGTCAGACGACGAACCGGCGATGGCCGAGCCGCGCCGACCGGCGAAGCCCCGGGCGGCGCTTGCCGAGCGTGCGCCCGGCAAGGACAAGCTGGTGCTCGGCGCCGCCCTCGACCAGCTGCCGCCGCCGGCCGCCGGCGACCCGCTCGCTGCGGTCAATGACCTTGAAGAACGCATGTTGAAGATGGAAACGACGCTGCATCTGATCAACGCACAGGTCGACAAACTGGATGCTGCCCTGACCCTCGATGCCGAAGCCCGCTCCATGCGCCAGAAGCTGCAGGACATGCAGGCGCAGCAGTCGGCACCCGGCATCGCGCCGCGTGTCGAAGCCAGCCCGCCCCCGGCGCCAGTCCGGACCGACAGCAGTCACGACGGCTGGGTCGAACTCGTGCTCGGCATCCTGCTCGGCGGCAGCGTTTCCGCCACCGTCGCCCATCTGGTCAGTCGCCGCCAGGACAACTCGCGACCTTTCGATCTGCCGCCGCCGCACATCGCCAAGCCAAAGCCCGTCGCAACGACCTGAGGCGCCCAGCTACACCGGGTTGTCAAGATCGACGAACTCGCGGGCAATGCCGACTACTATGCCCCCGCCCCCACATCAGGCGATGCCCCCCGGATTCCGCCTCCGCGGTATCGTTCGGAATTCCTCAAAAAATCACCGTCCCTCCGATCACGCAGCGTGAAATATTTGTTTGCTGGATGAATAAAATACAATTAGCCTCTACTTATTGACCCCTTCCTTCATTCTGTCCTCATTCGGTACTGCGACACGCATCGATGGGGGGGAGTATCAAGATGATCAGGCGCACACAAAGGCGCGGCCAGGCAGAGGATGCCATGGACCGAAACGCCGTGGCGCCAGCCTACAGAATGCGGTCTCACCGGAGAAAATAGTGAACATGCCCAACCGCCTCGCCTTCAGCGAAGGTGAGCCGTTTTGCCACCTCCCCGAGGACGACCTTGGCTGGCTCGCCAGCCGTATGGTCCAGGAAGACTACCCTGCAGGCCGGACAGTGCTCGCTGCCGGAACACCTGGGGACTATCTGTTTTTTATCGAGAGCGGCTATATCGCCCTCTTTCCAGAGATGGGTGACACCGTTCTGGCCGAGCTGGTGCCTCGGGAATGTTTCCCCCTCGAAGCGCTTGAAGTTGGCAAGATCGTCAACGTCCGCTTCGACGCCTTGCAGGACTCAGTGTGCTGGCGCTTGAAAACAGACGACCTGCGCGAACTCTCACGACGCAACCCCCATTTCGGCAACCGTCTCGCCGCCCGCGCCCAATCCCTGTCGAACCACACCAGCCGCCCGGCCCCTGTATCACCGCCCCAAGCGCAGGAAATCCCCATACCACAGACCCTGGCCGCCTGTGCCGGCCGGCCGGTGGCCGAGGTCGATGGCGACGACGCATTGGTCTCCGCCCTCAAACGCTTGCGCGACGATGGCGCCCACCTGCTCATCGTACGCGACCGCAACGGTTGCCCGGCCGGCGCCTTTGGCTATGGCAACCTGCTTGACGCGGTGCTGGCAGGCAAAGCAGAGCTTACGACCGCGATCGCCGCGCGCATGAGCGCCTTGCCGCCATCACTGCCGGAATCGACTTCAGTACACGAAGCAGCGGCGCTGATGTCGGAACGGGGCATCGACGAGATTCTGGTCGAAAGCTCCTCGCCGCGCCGGCGCCTGCGAGTCGTCAGTCATCCCGAGCTGCTGGCAGCCGACGCGGCACGTTTTGGCTGGCTTCGGCACCGCCTCGCCAACTCGGACTCCAGCCGCGCCCTGCAGATGGCTGCCAAGGATATTCAGGCCTATTCGGCCCAACTCCTCGGCCAGGGAGTCGCCGCCTGGCAGGCAACGCAAATCGTCTCCAACCTGAGCGACCAATTGGCGCGGCGGGTGATCGAAGTCTAATTCGCCCAGGAAGAACTCACCGGCCTCGACCAGCTGGCGTGGATCGTCATGGGCAGCCAGGGGCGCCACGAACAGACGCTGCTGACCGACCAGGATAACGGCATCATCTTCACGCCCCGCGATCCGGCCGCCACAGAGGCTGTGCGGGAAACCCTGCTGCGCGCTGCAAAACGGGTCAACCAGACCCTCGCCAACTGCGGCATCCCGCTGTGCGAGGGCGGCATCATGGGCGGCAACCCTCGCTGGTGCCTGACCCTGAACGAATGGAAGACCCAGTTTCGGCAATGGCTCCAAGTACCCGAGCCGGATGCGATCCTCAACGCCACCATTTTTTTCGATCTCCGCCACCTGTGGGGGGATGGAACGCTAACCGCAGAACTGACCCGCGAGATTGCCACCCAGGCCCCAGACAGCCATCGCTTTCTCCACCTCCTGGCAGAAACTGCCCTGTTGCGCTCGGTGCCCATCGGCTTCTTTCGAGATTTCCGTGTGGATCGTGACGCCGAACCGCCCAACAGCATCGACCTCAAGCAAGGCGTGCTGGCCGTCTTCGTCGATGCCGCCCGTCTCTACGCCCTGCGCCATGGCATCCACGAGCAGGCCACGGCGGGACGACTGCTCGCCCTGGGCGCCGCCGGCCACCTACCGGGCAAGGAGGCGGCAGCTCTGGTGGAGGCCTTCCGCTTCCTGCAGTCCCTGCGTCTGCGCCTGCAGCACGAGACCTTGGCCCGCGGCAAGAAACCGGGCAACCGGGTCGCCCCCTACGACCTCAACGACCTGGATCGGCGCTTTCTGCTCGAAGCCCTGCGCCAGGCGGCGCGGTTTCATAAGCGCATCAGCCTCGACTTCTCCCTCGCCAGCTGAGACTCCCCTTCAAACGGGATTAGGTATATCGACAAAGGTGCAATCCAGGCCGAAGCGCTCGGCCAGATGGCCTGCCAGCGCGCGAACGCCAAAACGTTCAGTGGCATGGTGGCCGCAGGCGAGATAGGCAACGCCACTTTCTCGCGCCAGATGGGTAGTCTGCTCCGATATCTCGCCCGAAACGTAGGCGTCGACGCCCAAGGCGATGGCCTGCTCGAAATAGCCCTGAGCGCCGCCGGTGCACCAGGCGATACGACGAATTTTGTGCTCGCCTTCGCCGATAAGCAGGGGTTCGCGCCCCAGGGCGCCGGCCAGCCGAAGCCGCAACTGCTCGGCTGAAAGCTCCGTAGCAGGTCTGCCTAGCCAGGCGATGTCCTGTTCGCCAAAACGACCCTCAGACTCCCAGCCCAGGCTGGCCGCCAGTTGGGCGTTGTTGCCCAATTCCGGGTGCGCATCAAGTGGCAGGTGGTAGGCGAGCAGGTTGATGTCGTTGGCCAGCAAGGTCGCCAGCCGCTTGCGGCGAATGCCGGTCACCCGGCCATCCTCGCCCTTCCAGAACCAGCCGTGGTGCACCAGGATGGCATCAGCATGACGCTCGACCGCCGCATCCAGCAGCGCCTGGCTGGCCGTGACGCCCGCCACGATGCGGACGATCTCTGGACATCCTTCCACTTGCAGACCATTTGGGCAATAATCCCTGAACTTTCCGGGCTGCAACAGCCCGTCCAGATAGCTCACCAATTCTTCGCGCTTCATCGAGACAATTTTCCATGCACAGGTTGTGGCTGATTTTTGCACAAACGGTGACCGTTGCGCTGGCCATTCTGTTCGTCGTCTCGACGCTCAAACCTGAATGGCTGCCGCAGCGGCATGCGGTCGTTGCTTTGCAGGAAGCGCCGGCCGTCGACGATGACGGCAAGGCGCCGACCGGCTCCTACCGCGAAGCGGCGCGCGCCGCCCTGCCCTCGGTCGTGCACATCTACACGACGCAGGAAATCAAGCAGCAGCGCCATCCGCTGTTCGACGACCCGATCTTTCGCCACTTCTTCGGCGACCGCCCGGAAGGCCAGCCGCAACGTAACTCCGGACTCGGCTCCGGCGTCATCGTCAGCGCCAACGGCTACATCCTGACCAACTTCCACGTCATCGAACGCGCCGATGACATCCAGGTCTCGCTCAACGACGGCAAGACCTACAAGGCGAAGATCATCGGCAGCGACCCCGAATCCGATCTCGCCATCCTGCAGATCAAGGCCGACAAGCTGCCGGCAGTCACTTTCGGCCAGGCCGACAGCCTGCACGTCGGCGATGTCGTGCTGGCCATCGGCAACCCCTTCGGCGTCGGCCAGACGGTAACCATGGGCATCGTCTCGGCGCTCGGCCGCTCGCACCTTGGCATCAACACCTTCGAGAATTTCATCCAGACCGACGCGGCGATCAATCCGGGCAATTCCGGCGGCGCACTGGTTGATGTGCATGGCAACCTGGTCGGCATCAATTCGGCGATCTATTCGCGCACCGGCGGCTCGCTCGGCATCGGCTTCGCCATCCCGGTCTCCAGCGCCCGCAGCATCATGGAACAGATCATCCGCACGGGCGCCGTGACGCGGGGCTGGATCGGCGTCGAGGCGCAGGAAATCACGCCGGAACTGGCCGAATCCTTCGGCCTGCCCGACAATGAAGGCGCCCTGATCGCCGGCGTCGTGCGCGGCAGCCCGGCCGACGCCGCCGGCATCCGCCCCGGCGACGTGCTGCTCTCGGTCGACGGCAAGGCAGTCAAGGATCCACAAGTCATGCTCGACCTGATTGCCGCGCTGAAACCTGATGAGCGCACCGCCTTCCGCCTGCGCCGCGACAAGACCATCGTCGAAGTCCAGGTCAAGATCGGCAAGCGCCCGGCCATGCGGGCCGAGCAAGAGTAAGCCGCGATGTGCCAGTTGCTCGGCATGAACTGCAACGTGCCGACCGACATCTGTTTTTCGTTCAGCGGCTTCCAGGCCCGCGGCGGCGCCACTGATGTCCATTCCGACGGCTGGGGTATCGCCTTCTTCGAAGGCAAGGGCACCCGCCTGTTTCTCGATCCGCAACCCTCGAGCACCTCGCCGGTCGCTGAACTGGTGCGCCGCTACCCGATCCGCTCGATGAACGTCATCGCGCACATCCGCAAGGCAACGCAGGGCGCCGTCGGGCTGGAGAACACCCATCCTTTCATGCGCGAACTGTGGGGCCGCTACTGGATCTTCGCCCACAACGGCAACCTCTTCGACTTCATGCCGCAACTCGACGGCAGCTTCGTGCCGGTCGGCCTGACCGACAGCGAACGCGCTTTCTGCTGGTTGCTGCAGGAACTACGCCGCCGCTTTGGTAGCCACGTGCCGACGCGCAGCGCACTATTCGACGCAATTCATGCGCTGACCCTGGAAATTTCACAGCACGGCGAATTCAATTTCCTGCTCTCGAACGGCGACTGCCTGTTCGCGCACGCCTCAACCAAGCTCAGCCACATTATTCGGCAGGCGCCGTTTGCCCAGGCGCACCTGAAGGATCAGGACCTGAGCGTCGATTTCAGCGACGTGACCTCGCCCGATGATCGGGTGGCGGTGATTGCCACGCTGCCGCTGACCGACAACGAAGTGTGGACGGAAATGCCGCCGGGAACGCTGTGGTGGTTCGAGGAAGGGGCGCCGGTCAAAACCTTGCCGACACGCCCCGGGCCGGTCAAAAAGTCCTGATCAGGACAACTTGCGGAAATCTTCTTCCGCTTGATCCATCTCGGCATCCATTTTTGCCGAATTTTCGGGGGCGACCGTAGCATTTGCCACGACCGGTGCCGGACGCGACACAAAGCGGGAGGCCAGGATGCCCAGCTCGTAAAGCAGGCACATCGGGATGGCCAGCGCCAGTTGCGAAACGACGTCCGGCGGCGTGACCACGGCGGCGACGACAAAGGCGCCAACGATGAAGTAGGAACGCCATTCCTTCAGCTTCTCGACGGTCACCACGCCGAGCTTGACCAGAACGACCAGCGCCACCGGCACCTCGAAGGCGATGCCGAAGGCGAGGAACATGGTCATCACAAACGACAGGTAAGCCTCGATATCCGGCGCCGGCGTAATGCTCTTCGGGGCAAAGCTGTTGATGAAGCCGAAAACCTGCCCGAACACGAAGAAGTAGCAGAACGACATGCCGGCCACGAACAGCAGCGTGCTGGAAATGATCAGCGGAATGCCCAGGCGCTTTTCGTGGGCATAGAGGCCCGGCGCAATGAAGCCCCAGGCCTGGAAGAGGATGAACGGCAGCGCCAGCACGAAAGCGACCATGGCGGTGACCTTGAGGGGCACCATGAATGGCGTGATGACGCCGATGGCGACCATCTTCGTGCCTTCCGGCAGCGCCCTGGTCAGCGGTGCGGCCAGGATGTCGTAGATTTCGCCGGGACCGGGATAGATGCACAGGACGCCGAGCACCACGGCGACGGCGATCAGGCTGCGCAGCAAGCGGTCGCGCAGTTCGACCAGGTGCGAGATGAAGGAGTCTTCCTGGGCAGCGCTCATGCGGCAGTCTTTTTGGCAGGCGCTTCAGCGATGGCGGCAGGCAAGCCCTCCGCCAGCTTGGCAGTTTCATGCAGTTCGGCGACGGCCTCCTGGGCCGGGGCCTCGATGCTGCTGCGCGCTGTTTCCATTTCCTGGCGCACCGAGCTTTCCAGCTCACGCGCCGAATCAGTGACCTGAGACTGCAGCTTCTTCAGCTCATCGAGCTGGATCTCGCGGTTGATATCGGACTTGACGTCATGGACATAGCGCTGGGCACGACCGAGCAGATGCCCGAGCGTGCGTGCCACCTTGGGCAGGCGCTCGGGGCCGATGACGATCAGCGCCACGATGCCGATCACCATCAATTCGGAAAAGCCGATATCGAACATAGTTTTTAGTAGTTAGCTGCTAGTGACTAGTTATTAGCTACAAGCTAACGACTAGCGACTCGAAACTAGCCTTTGGTCTTTTCCTTGACTTCGACGTCGATAGTCTGGCCGCCGACCTGCTGGGCCGGCTTGGCTTCCTCGGCCGGCTTGTCAGCATTGGCTTCCTTCATGCCGTCCTTGAAGCCCTTGACCGCGCCGCCCAGATCCTGACCGACGTTACGCAGCTTCTTGGTGCCGAAAATGAGCATGACGATGACCAGAACGATCAGCCAGTGCCAAATGGAAAAACTGCCCATGATGTGTCTCCTAGAGTCGTTTGAGCATGGGGCCGACCGGATCGGGCCCGCCCACGATATGCGCGTGCAGATGCGGCACTTCCTGCTGCCCCACACGACCGGTGTTGATGATCACCCGGAATCCATCCGGGCTGCCTTGAGCTACTGCAATCTCATTGGCCTTGGCCAGCATTTTCCCCAAGACCATCGTATCTTCGGCCAAAACCGTCGCCAGCGAGGTGATGTGCTTTTTCGGAATCACCAGCACATGCACCGGACGGGCCGGATTGATGTCCTTGAAGGCGAGGATGTCTTCGTCCTCATAGACCTTGGCTGCCGGAATCTTGCCATCAACGATCTTGCAGAAAATGCAGTCGCTCACTTTGCCCCCCGTGCCGCCTTCTCGTCAATCCCGGAAATACCCTCACGCCGTCGCATTTCCTGCGACACGTCTTCGATGCTCAGGCCGTAGAACGCAAGCAGCACAAGCACGTGATAGATCACGTCGGTCGATTCCCAGACGATGTTCAGCTTCTTGCCATCCTTGGCCGCCATGATCAGCTCGGCGCACTCTTCGCCGATCTTCTTCAGGATCGAATCGGGGCCTTCGGAGAACAGCTTGGCGGTGTACGACTTTTCCGGATCGGCATGGCGACGGGAAGCCAGCGTCTCGGAGAGCCGGTGCAGGATGTCATGGGTGCTCATTGGTAGATTTCCTTCGGGTCTTTCAGAACCGGATCAGCGGGAATCCAGCGATCCCCGTTCAATTCATTGAAAAAGCAACTCTCGCGACCAGTGTGACAGGCAATACCGCCCACCTGTTCAATGCTCAGCAACAACACATCGCCATCGCAATCGGTGCGGATCGAGCGGATTTTCTGGAAATGCCCCGACTCCTCACCCTTGCGCCACAGTCGCTTTCTCGAACGCGACCAGTATACCGCGTTGCCGCAGCGAACCGTCTCCTGCAGCGACTCGCGATTCATGTAGGCGAACATCACGACGCGGCCATTTTCGTCCTGCGCAATGGCTGGAATCATGCCGTCGGCGTCCCATTTGAGCGCCTCCAGCCAGTTCTGGGAGTTATCGAGATCGCTCACAACCGCACTTCAATGCCGCGCGCCGCCATGAATTCCTTGGCCTGGCGCACGGTGTATTCGCCGAAATGAAAGATCGAGGCAGCCAGCACCGCGTCGGCGCGGCCTTCAGTCACACCGTCGGCCAGATGATGCAGGTTGCCGACGCCGCCCGAGGCAATAACCGGAATGGACACTGCATCGGAGACGGCACGGGTCAGCGCCAGGTCGAAACCGTTCTTGGTGCCGTCGCGATCCATGCTGGTCAGCAGGATTTCACCGGCGCCCAGCGCCGCGACCTTTTTCGCCCATTCAATGGTATCCAGGCCGGTATCGTTGCGGCCGCCGTGCGTAAACACGTGCCACTTGCCCGGCGCGACCTGCTTGGCGTCGATGGCGACAACGATGCACTGCGAGCCGACCTTGGACGAAGCATCGAAGACCAGGTCGGGATTCTGCACCGCGGCGGTATTCATCGACACCTTGTCGGCGCCGGCGTTGAGCAGGCGACGGACATCCTCGACCTTGCGCACGCCACCACCGACGGTCAGCGGAATGAAGACCTGCTCGGCGCAGGCTTCGACGATGTGCAGGATGATGTCGCGCTGGTCGCTGGAAGCGGTGATGTCGAGGAAGGTTACCTCGTCGGCGCCCTGCTCGTCGTAGCGGCGGGCGATCTCGATCGGGTCGCCAGCGTCACGCAGGTCGACGAAGTTGGTCCCCTTGACGACGCGGCCAGCCGTGACGTCGAGACAGGGGATGATCCGCTTGGCGAGCATCAGGCGCCCAACTGGTCAGCGAGTTCCTGCGCCGCCTTGAAATCGAGCGAACCGTCGTAGACGGCACGACCGGCGATGGTGCCGATCACCCCTTCGCGTTCGACGGCGCACAGCGCCTTGATGTCGTCGAGGTTGGACAGGCCGCCGGAAGCGATGACCGGAATGGTCAGCGCCTGAGCCAGGCGCACGGTGGCGTCGATGTTCAGGCCAGAGAGCATCCCGTCGCGGCCGATGTCGGTATAGATGATCGATTCGACACCGTAGTCCTCGTATTTCTTGCCGAGGTCGACGACATCGTGGCCGGTCAGCTTGGACCATCCGTCGGTCGCCACCTTGCCGTCCTTGGCATCGAGGCCAACGATGATGTGGCCGGGGAAAGCGACACAGGCGTCGTGCAGGAAGCCGGGGTTCTTGACCGCAGCGGTGCCGATGATCACGTAGGACAGACCGCCATCGAGGCAGGCCTCGATGGTGTCGAGGTCGCGGATGCCGCCGCCGAGCTGGACCGGAATCTCGTCGCCGACTTCGGCCAGGATAGCCTTGATCGCCGCCGCATTCTTCGGCTTGCCAGCGAAGGCACCGTTGAGGTCGACCAGATGGAGGCGCCGGGCGCCAAGATCCAGCCAGTGGCGAGCCTGTTCGGCCGGGCTATCGGAAAAGACAGTGGCCTGTTCCATCAGGCCCTGCTTGAGACGGACACATTGGCCGTCCTTGAGGTCAATCGCAGGAATAATCAGCATGGGAGTCTATGAGAATAAATTCGACAGAAGCGAATCAGGGGTGCCATTCAACGAAATTCTTCAGAAGTTGCAGACCGTCGCGAGCACTTTTCTCGGGGTGGAATTGAACCGCAAAGATATTATCCCGCGCCACTGCACAGGTAAAGGGCACGCCATATTCGCAAGTGCCCGTCACCAGCACCGGATCGGCCGGTTCGACGAAATAGCTGTGCACGAAATAGAAGCGGGCACCATCGGCGATGCCCTGCCACAGCGCGTGCGGCTGCTGACGCACCTCGTTCCAGCCCATGTGCGGCACTTTCAGGCGCTCACCACCCGGCAGCACCATTTTTTCGTCGGGAAAGCGTTTGACCTTGCCCGCGAAGATGCCGAGCGCCGGCACGTTGCCTTCGTCGCTGTGTTCGAACAGCATCTGCTCACCAACGCAGATACCGAGGAAAGGCTTGTCCTTGGCCGCAGCCAGCACGGCCTCGCGCAGGCCGCGCGACTCCAGTTCGCACATGCAATCGGGCATCGCGCCCTGACCGGGAAAGACGACGCGCTCGGCGGCGCCGACCACGGCCGGATCGGCGGTGACGATAACTTGCTTGCCGCCGGCGACATGCTCCAGCGCCTTCGAGACCGAGCGCAGGTTGCCCATGCCGTAGTCGATGACGGCAATGCTCACAGCGTACCCTTGGTCGACGGCATGGCGCCGGCCATGCGCGGATCGGGCGTCACCGCCATGCGCAAGGCGCGGCCGAAGGCCTTGAAGATGGTCTCGGCCTGATGGTGGGCGTTTTTGCCGCGCAGGTTGTCAATGTGCAGCGTCACACCGGCGTGGTTGACCAGCCCATGGAAGAATTCGCTGACCAGGTCGACGTCGAACTGGCCGATGACAGCGCGCGAGAATTCGACGTTGAGTTCAAGCCCCGGACGACCGGACAGGTCGATGACCACGCGCGACAGCGCCTCATCAAGCGGCACGTAGCTGTGGCCGTAACGGGTCAGGCCCTTCTTGTCGCCCCAAGCCTTGGCCAGTGCCTGGCCGAAGGTGATGCCGATATCCTCGACGGTGTGGTGCGCATCGATGTGCAGGTCGCCCTTGGCGTCGATGTCGAGATCGATCAGTCCATGGCGGGCGATCTGGTCGAGCATGTGGTCGAGGAAGGGGACGCCGGTGGCGAATTTTCCCTGGCCAGACCCATCGAGATTGAGACGCACGGTGATCTGCGTCTCCAGCGTGTTGCGAGTAATTTCGGCTTGCCGCATGGTGGAAGGCTGCAAAAGGCTTTTGATGGAGGCCCATGATACCATTTCGGCCTACTTTTCCGCTTTTCGTGAATCCCATGAGTCGCTTCTGGAGCAAGGTCGCCCGCGGCCTCACCCCTTACGTACCGGGCGAGCAGCCCAAGATCGCCAACCTGATCAAGCTCAACACCAACGAGAACCCCTACCCGCCCTCGCCCAAGGTGCTGGCGGCGATCCAGGTGGAACTCGGCGCCGACGCAGCGCGCCTGCGCCTCTACCCGGACCCAAATGCCGACCTGCTCAAGGCGGCCATCGCCCGGCGGCATGGCGTGACGCCGCAGCAAATTTTTGTCGGCAACGGTTCGGACGAGGTGCTCGGCCACGCCTTCATGGCGCTGCTCAAGCACGAGGCGCCTATCCTCTTCCCGGACATCACCTACAGTTTCTACCCGGTCTATTGCGGACTGTATGGCGTTGACTACACAACCGTGCCGCTGGCCGATGATTTCAGCATCGACCCGGCTGATTACTGTGTTCGCCCGAACGGTGGCATCATTTTCCCCAACCCGAACGCGCCGACCGGCTGCCTGCTGGCGCTGGATGCCATCGAGCGCATCCTGAAGGCCAATCCGGATTCTGTGGTGGTCGTCGATGAAGCCTACGTCGACTTCGGCGGCGACACGGCGATTCCGCTGGTTGATCGCTACGACAACCTGCTGGTCGTACACACGCTGTCGAAATCGCGTTCGCTGGCCGGCCTTCGCGTTGGCTTCGCGGTTGGCCACCCGGCGCTGATCGAGGCGCTGGAGCGAGTCAAGAACAGCTTCAACTCTTACCCCCTGGATCGCCTGGCCATCGCCGGCGCCGTCGCTGCCATCGAGGACGAGGCGCATTTCGAGCAATGCTGCAAGGCGGTCATCGCCAGCCGCGACCGCCTGACGACCGACCTCGCCAGCCTCGGCTTCGAGGTCCTGCCCTCGGCGGCCAACTTCATCTTTGCCCGCCACGCGCAGCGCGATGCCGCAGAACTGGCCAAGGCGCTGCGCGATCAAAGCATCATCGTCCGCCATTTCAAATTGCCGCGCATCGACCAGTTTCTGCGCATCACCGTCGGCACCGACGCCGAATGTCAGGCTCTGGTCGATACGCTGCGCAAAATCCTCGCATGAGCCCCACCCAAGTCATCTGGAAGCGCCCCGACGGCAGCGTCGTCGCCTGCACCGAGAAGATCAAGGTACTGCGCGAAAACCTCGAAGAATTGCGCCAGATGGCGCAGGATGCCTTCGAGGACGCGCTGCTGCTGGAGTGCGAGGAAAATCAGATCCGGGCTGTGTTTCAGGAAGTGATCGCCGGCCTGAAAAACCCCTACAACGAGATATAAAAGCAAAAAACCGGCAGGAGCCGGTTTTTCAGCGGAGCGTGCCACCCCTGGTAGCGGATAGAGAACGCTTCGTTGGCTATTCAGCGGACGATCAAGGGAACGGTGCCTGAAGCGTGCTTTTTGACTTGCTTCGCGGCTTTCTTTTCCTTGGGAGTCAATGCGGACTGCTTCTTGGATTCCTTGTTGCCTTGTCTGATCTTGCCCATGATGAAACTCCTTTGGCGCACCGGCAAAAATTGCGGCGCTGATTCAGTATAGGCCGATCGACGATAGCCACCAGAGAAGTTGTGTGACCGAACTCTGCCTGCCACGGCAAATGCTACGGTCGGCCCTAAAAAAGGGCAAAAATCAGATCAGGCCAAACAGCCCGAGCCCTGCACCGACACCGATCAGCCATAGCGGGTGCAGTTTCGTCCGCAGATTGACGACGACCGTTACGCCGACCAGCGCCCAGGCCGCCCAGCCGAAAGCCGCCGCCTGCGCGATCAGCGTCGCCCCCGAGAAAACCAGCCCGACGGCGAGCGGCGCAACACCGATGCTGACCGCCTTCTGCCAGCGCTTGCCGGCGAAGCTTTCCCAGCGGTCGATCAGCAGGTAGATCAGCACGCTCATCGGCAAACACATGGCCAGCGTCGCCGACAACGCGCCGGCCAGCCCGGCGACTTCCCAGCCGATCAGCGTGACGACCAGCGCATTCGGCCCCGGCGCCGCCTGGGCGATGGCGTAAAGGTGAGTGAAAGTGGCGTCGTCCAGCCAGTGATGGTTTTCGACCACGACGCGGTGCATTTCCGGCAGCAGGGCCGTGGCGCCGCCAAAGGCAACCAGGGCGAGCAAGGCGAATTCGAGGAACAGTTCGACGACGATCACGGCCGGCCTAGTTTCCAGTACGCCACACCGCCGGAGAGCAGCAGGCCGACGAGCATGACGCTGGGCATCGGCCAGCGCAGCCAGGCGATGGCCGCCACGGTCAGCGCCGTAAAAGGCAGGAAGGCCGGCTTGTCCTTGATCGCCATACCCATCCGCCAAGCCATGGCGAACAGCAGGCCGACGCCGACGGCAGCGATGCCGCGCAACATGCCCTGGGCCAGCGGCAGACTACCGTAGCGATCGTAGAGCAGCGCCAGCAGCAGGACGATGAGCAGCGGCCCGGCGAGCAGGCCGAGCGGCGCGACGATGGCGCCGGCCAGGCCGTGAAAGCGCTTGCCGACGACGACAGCCAGGTTGATCACATTGGGTCCGGGCAAGAACTGACAAAGGCCGAACTGGGCGTTGAACTGCTCGGCGGTCATCCAGCGCCGCTCCTCGACCAGCATGCGCCGCGCGAAGGGCAGCACGCCGCCGAAGCCGGACAGGCCGACCGAGGAAAAACCCAAAAAAAGCGCCCGGAGGTCCGGGCGGATTTCGGGTTCGTCGCGAGGCTCGGCCAAGGCTGTCTGGACTCAGTCTTCCAGGCGGTAGGCCGCCGACTGGGCGTGCGCCGGCAGGCCTTCGCCCTCGGCCAGCGTGCGCGCGATGCGCCCCAAGGTCTGGGCACCAGCCTTCGACACCTTGATCAGGCTGGTCCGCTTCTGGAAGTCATAGACACCAAGCGGCGACGAGAAGCGGGCACTGCCCGAAGTCGGCAGCACGTGGTTCGGGCCGGCACAGTAGTCGCCGAGCGACTCCGAGGTGTAGTGGCCGATGAAGATGGCGCCGGCGTGGTGAATCTTGCTCACCCACGGATCAGGATCGGCCAGCGACAGCTCAAGGTGTTCCGGTGCAACGCGGTTGGCGATGGCCACCGCCTCTTCGAGATCACGCACCAGGATGAAGGCACCGCGGTTGGTCAGCGATGTTTCGATGACTTCGCGGCGCGGCATGGTCGGCAGCAGTTTTTCGATGCTGGCCTGCACTTGTTCAACGAAAGCGGCATCGGTGCAGATCAGGATCGATTGCGCCAGTTCGTCGTGCTCGGCCTGCGAGAAAAGGTCCATTGCCACCCAGTCCGGATTGCCCGAACCATCGGAGACAACGAGGATTTCCGACGGCCCGGCAACCATGTCGATGCCAACGATGCCGAACACCCGGCGCTTGGCCGTGGCAACGTAGGCATTGCCAGGCCCGACGATCTTGTCCACTTGCGGCACGGTGTGCGTGCCGTAGGCCAGCGCGCCAACGGCCTGGGCGCCGCCAATCGTGAATACGCGGTCGACACCGGCCAGGCAGGCGGCGGCCAGCACCAGCTGGTTGTGCTCGCCGCCCGGCGTCGGGACGACCATGATCAGTTCCTTGACGCCGGCGACCTTGGCCGGAATCGCGTTCATCAGCACCGACGACGGGTAGGCCGCCTTGCCGCCCGGCACGTAGAGGCCGACACGATCAAGCGGGGTGATCATCTGGCCGAGCATCGTGCCGTCGGCTTCGGTGTAGGACCAGCCTTCCATCCTCTGCCGCTCATGGTAGGCCTTGATGCGGCCGGCAGCCGCTTCCAGTGCGGCGCGGCGCTCGGCCGGCAGGGCATCGAGGGCCCTCTGCAATTCGTCCTTCGACAGTTCCAGATCGGCCATCGAAGCGGCAGTCAGGCGGTCGAATTTGTTGCTGTACTCGACCACGGCTGCATCGCCGCGCGCTTTCACGTCAGCCAGGATCGCGGCGACAGTGCGCTCGATGTTGTCGTCGGCTGCCGCCTCGAAGGCAAGCAGCGCATCCATTTTTGCCTTGAAATCGGCATCGACCGTAGCAAGACGCTTGATGGCCACCATTTACTTCTCCACCGCCTGGGCAAAGGCGTCGATGATCGGTTGCAGGGTTTCGCGCTTGACCTTCAGCGAGGCCTGATTGACGACCAGACGCGACGAAATGTCCATGATGTGCTCGCAGGCGACCAGCTTGTTGGCCTTCAGGGTGCCACCTGTCGACACCAGGTCGACGATGGCGTCGGCCAGACCGGCCAGCGGCGCCAGTTCCATTGAGCCGTAAAGCTTGATCAGGTCGATATGGACGCCCTTGGCGGCGAAATGCTCGCGCGCCGTCTTGGTGTATTTGGAGGCCACCTTCAGGCGATTCCCCTGGCGCACCGCACTGGCGTAATCGAAGCCTTCGGGAATGGCGACCATCATCCGACACTTGGCAATCTTCAGGTCGAGCGGCGCGTAGAGACCTTCGCCGCCATGCTCGATCAGCACGTCCTTGCCGGCCACGCCGAGGTCGGCGGCACCGTACTGGACGTAGGTCGGGACGTCGGTGGCACGAACGATGACGACGCGCACATCCGGCTTGTTCGTCTCGATGATCAGCTTGCGGGAAGTTTCCGGGTTTTCGGTGGGCACGATGCCGGCTGCGGCGAGCAGCGGCAGGGTTTCATCGAAAATGCGGCCCTTGGAAAGTGCGATGGTGATGCCGGTCACGGGAGTTCTCGTGGCAAAAGAATGATTTTACCGCAAAGCCGCAAAACGGCCGGGCAGAAAAGCAAAAAGCCCGGCAAGCCGGGCTTTCTTTGATACAGGCGAATCCGCGAGCTTATTCAGCCGGGCGGATGTTGGCAGCCTGCTTGCCCTTCGGGCCATTGACGACGTCGAAGGTAACCTTTTGGTTCTCGGCCAGGGTCTTGAAACCATTGCCTTGAATTGCAGAGAAGTGGGCGAAGAGGTCTTCACCACCTTCGGACGGGGAGATGAAACCGAAACCCTTGGAGTCGTTGAACCACTTAACGGTACCGTTTGCCATTTGATAGCTTCCTAAAATAAATATACGGGCTTGCGCCACAAAAATACGAGAACCAAGACCGAGGAGAGCTGACAAACCGTGGTACGGCGCAGGAACAAAACACTGCCTGGAAATCCCGAGTTTCAGAGTATGGGCCAGCTTTTCAAATACGCCAAGCTTTTTTTGCCAAATGCTACGGTCGGCCCGAAAAAAAGGCCAAATTCCGCATTTCGACCACAGGCTGGCTTCATGCCAACCTGCACCAAAAGCGACGATCAATGCACCCGCTTGACCGATGCCCCCAACTTTGCCAGCTTCTCTTCTATCCGCTCGTAGCCGCGGTCGAGGTGGTAAATCCGGTCGATCACTGTCTCGCCTTGCGCCACCAATGCTGCGATTACCAGCGAGGCCGAAGCGCGCAGGTCGGTCGCCATCACCATCGCACCTTCGAGCTTGTCAACACCACGGACGATGGCGTTGTTGCCTTCGATCTGGATGTTGGCACCAAGTCGCATCAGCTCGTTGACGTGCATGAAGCGGTTTTCGAAAATGGTTTCGCGGATGGTCGCCACGCCATCGGCGACGCAGTTGATGGCCATGAACTGCGCCTGCATGTCGGTGGGAAAGGCCGGGTACGGTGCCGTGCGCAGGCTGACCGCCTTCAGGCGCCTGGGTGCGACGAGGCGGATCGCGTCGCGTTCGACGGTGATTTCGCAACCGGCATCCATCAGCTTGTCGACGACCGTGTCGAGGTAGGCCGCCGAGGTTTTAAGCAGACGGATGTCACCGCCGGTGATCGCTGCAGCGCACAGATAGGTGCCGGTCTCGATGCGGTCCGGCATGATCGCGTGCGTCGCGCCGTGCAGCTTGGCTACGCCCTGGATGCGGATGACGTCGGTGCCGGCGCCGGAAATGCGGGCACCCATCGAGACCAGGCAGTTGGCCAGATCGACCACTTCCGGTTCGCGCGCGGCGTTTTCGATGATCGTCTCGCCGTCGGCCAGACAGGCGGCCATCATCAGGTTCTCGGTGCCGGTCACGGTGACCATGTCGGTGCAGATGCGGGCGCCCTTCAGGCGGGTCGCCTTGGCATGCACGTAGCCCTGCTCGACCTTGACCTCCGCACCCATGGCCTGGAGGCCCTTGATGTGCTGGTCGACCGGCCGCGCACCGATGGCGCAGCCGCCGGGCAGCGATACCCGGGCCTCGCCGCCGCGGGCGACCAGCGGGCCGAGCACCAGAATCGACGCGCGCATGGTCTTGACCATCTCGTAGGAAGCGACCGGATTGTTCAGACCGCCGCCGTTGAGCACGATGCCGTCCACGCCGTCCATCGTCACGCCGACGCCCATGTCGCCGAGCAGACGCAACATCGTCGAGATGTCGTTGAGGTGCGGCACATTGGTGAAATGCACCGGCTCGGCGGTCAGCAGGGACGCGCAGAGAATCGGCAGCGCCGCATTCTTGGCGCCGGACATGGCGACTTCACCCGAGAGGACCTTGCCTCCCTCGATCAACAACTTATCCACGCTGCGCGCTCCATTCTTCCGGGGTCAGGGTTTTGAAGGAGAGGGCATGCAATTCCCCGGAGTCAAATTTTTCCTTCAGTATCTTGTTCACATGCTGCTGGCGCTGCACGCGGTTCTTGCCGACGAATTCGCCGCTCACGATGATCGCCTCGAAATGCTGGCCGTCGCCATCGAGGGACAGGTATTCGCAGGCCATGCCGGCGAGGATGAGTTGCTTGATCTGGTCGGGGTACATCATTTTCAGCCTCTAAGCTTCCAGCCTCGCTTCAGCAGGCTCAGTGTCACCATGGACACGGCGGCGAAACAGGCAATGACGACTGCCAGGCTGGTTTCCGGCGCCACGTCGGAGACACCAAAAAAGCCGTAACGGAAGCCGTCGATCATGTAAAAAACGGGATTGTAATGCGATACCACCTGCCAGACTGTGGGCAATGTGTAAATCGAGTAGAAGACGCCGGACAACATGGTCAGCGGCATGATCAGGAAATTCTGGAAGGCGGCCA
>Ga0075163_10001268_pt1 | contig 33704 bp, 23 predicted proteins | sample JI1023141ADNA_FD_71478 | JGI IMG/M metagenome (GOLD analysis project Ga0075163, IMG submission 71478) | Wastewater effluent complex algal communities from Wisconsin, to seasonally profile nutrient transformation and Carbon sequestration -... | ecosystem: Engineered > WWTP > Effluent > Algae...
CTGGGGGCTCTCGTACCTGATCGCCTATCCGTGGCGACGGATGAAGGTGGGGATCGAGCTGCTCTGCGATGCCCACGGCGCGCGGGTGGCGGGTCTTTTCGGGGCCATGAGCACCGAGGTGAAGATGCAGGCCGAGAACGAAGTGCGCAGCGAACTGCTCGCCCTCACTCTCGAATCCCGGCTGAAGCACGGAGGAGACCTGCCTCTGCAACGCCTGGTCGAGACGTATCAGGAGGCCCTGCCGTTTGGTCGCTCCGACCCCTTGGCCACGCGGGCCGAACTCGAGCGCCAGTTCGAGAAGCAGCAGAAGGAACAATCAGGGCCGTCGCTCGCCGGCTTCCTTGCCTTCATCGGTTTCGGCGGCGGGCAGGATGAAGGCGCGGTGGACGACGCCTCGGTCGAGGAGAGCCTGCGTCTGCTCCGCGCTCTGCACGAGGTCCCCGTGGTGGAAATCGACCGTGAGATCTATCTGAGCGGCTCGGCGCAGTGGACCGTTGAAAGCGCCCAAGACCTCGTGGAGAGGATCGAGCGGCAGCCCGAGCGCCTCCTTTTCCGGGTGGCGGACGAACTGCCCGGAGCCGAATCCACCCATCCGAATGCCAGCCGTCGGGTGCTTTTCCTATGGCGGAACCGTGAGCGCTTCACCGCCCCTGGTTCCGCCTCCTGAATCAGCGCCGTATCGTCACCAGATTCACGCCGTAAGGATCGAGCTGCACCTTCACGCCGGGGGCGGCGCCGGGGATGACCAGCCGGCCCGACACGATGAGGTCCCTGCGGGCTCCGCCCACGAGCGCAGTCACCGGCAGAGGACCGGCATAACCCCGCACCACGATCTCCTGATTTCCATTGTGCGATTCCAGGCTCATCGAGGGTAGCGCGGTGTTGCGCACGAACACCTCCCACAAGGATTCGAGGTTCACCGATCCCGTCGACTCGAAGGCGCGCCGGACCATTTCCGAATCGACCTTGCCGAACCGATGGTCCTTCTGCAGCTTTCGCAGCCCTTCTCCGAAAGCCTCCTCGCCGATCAATCGGCGGACCATGTCGAGCACCAGAGCGCCCTTGTTGTAGACGATGGCGCGATGGGCCTGAGGATTGTTCTGGATGTGGCCTACCCGGTTCCCGAGGTCGACGGGTCCAAGGTGGGTGAGGCGTCGCGCCCAGTTCACCATCTTCCGCAGAACTCGATTGAAGGTCTCCTCCCCGAGGGCCTCCCGGCCCCACAGGGCCGCCGCATACTGAGCGAAGCCCTCGGCTACCCAGCGATCGCGGTACGACTTCGGGGTGACGCCGTGGCCCCACCACTGGTGGGCGAGTTCATGCGCGAGAAAGAAGTCGGGAAGATCGTAGAAGGTCGCGGGGTCGTCCTTGAGCCCGCTGCCCATCAGGAGCGGTCGCTGCTGCAGGATGATCAGGCCGGGAGGTGAATGTCCGCCCGGGCTCGGCGCTTCGACCATGGCGAGATTGATGGGGCTGTAGGGTTGAGGACCGAACAGGCCTCGGTAGAAAAGAGCGGCGGCCTTCAGCGCCTCTACCGAACGCGAGGCCTCGCGCCGGGATCGCGACTGCCCGTAGGCATCAAACGACAGAGTCTCCGCGCGTTCGCTGGCGATGGGGAGGAGACGCGCGGCCACGAAGGCCATGTATTTGGCCTCCTGGGTCTGTAGGTGGGTGATGGTGGCGAAACCCTTCTCCGAGGTTTCCGAGCGCGCCCCGCCCGCCACCACCATCCAGCCCGTGGGCACGGTGACCTTGAGGGCCGAGGTCGCGTAGTCGTCGTCCCCGAACTGGGGATAAAACCACCGACGTCTGGAGTAGATCAGTGCGGGCTCCATGAAGAAGGTGGTGGGTTCCTCGACCGAGAAGGTCTGCCCTTGCAGGATCTCGCTGTCCACGGTGCCCGCGGGCAGTCGCCCTCCGTATTCGATGGCGAGATTCAGCCGGCCCAGACGACCGGCCAGCGAACCCATGGAGACCAGGATCGAGTTCTGTCCGCGCACTCGAAAGAACAGGTGTCGCCCTCCCTCGGCCGAGCGCACCGAGCGCACCTGGAGGTCGTTGTCGAGATGAAACCGGAACGAGTTCATGGGGGCGCGCACATCGACCGACACGAGGTCGCGACCGTTCAGCTCGAAAGTCTCGGGGTTCAGGGTGAGCGAGAGGTCGTGATGGGCCACATCGAAGGCCAGCTCGCCCTCCTCCGGATCACCGAGCGAGTTGGCCCGGGGGTAGACCGCGATCTGCTTCTGGGTGGTCCGGTTGAAGAGGCTGATTCCTTCGACCTCGGAGTTGCTGAGAGAGAGGGTGAGGGAGCCGAAGCGTCGGGTCTCGAAAGCGATGGTGGCGTCGCCAAGACCGGGAAGCAGCCACCAGGGGGCGCCCGCGATGGGGGCGTCGAGGACGAACGCGTCTCCTTTGTGACGCTCGAAGAACTCGAGCGCCTTGGCCAGCCGCTGCGGGCTCGTGGGGTCGTCAGCGAAGGTGCCGGGCCGAAGGGTGCGATAGAGGTCGGCGGGGTGCAGGCGCAGGAAGGCCCGGGACACGTCGTCCTCGAGCACTTCGGACCGGGCGAAGATCTTCATCTGTCCGCGTTCGGTCACCGGTCGAGGTTTGAAAGTGACGCGGCCCTTGCCCACGAACACCAGGGCGGTGGGGCCCGCTTCCTGGGTGTTCAGAAAGAACGTGCCCTCGAGCATCCGAAGCGTGAAGTCCTCGAGCTCGATGGTCTGGCCGGCGGCCACGAAACCCTGCTTCTGGAGGTTCAAGTGCACCAGACCGTCGATGCCGCCGAACGTCTCCCTTGACACGATGCGCCAGCCCGCCGGCGTCCTGCGCCAGAGCAGGCTCCACTGCTCCACCGCCCCGCGTGGCTCCGAGACCTGGGTGAGGGTGCCGAGGGTCACCGCACTGTCCCCATCCGCGCTCGTGGTTGGCGCGTCTGGAGTGAAAGCCACATCCGCCGCGGAAAAGACGCCCCGCAGCATGCTTTCTTCGGTCGCTCTCCGGGCCGCGGTGTCGAAGGCCCAGGCCGCTGAGGCTGCGCCGAAGTCCTTCTGACGAAGCGCCGTTCCGAAAGCGCGGATGGCTTCGGTGAGGCCGGCGTCGCCTGATGTCTGAGCGGAGCCATTGGCTAACATGCCGAGGCCGATAGCACAGGCCAACGCAACCAGGCGCACAATGCGCCCTCTCTTCCCGCCCTTCGAGGTCCAATAGGCCGACATGAATGAATCCGTATCCCTATTTACCGCATTCATAGCGGGAATCGTTTCTTTCATCTCCCCCTGCGTCCTGCCCATCGTTCCCGGTTACCTGTCCTTCATCAGCGGGATCAACGTTTCGAAGTTCAAGAATCAGGACACTTCCCGCGAACAGACCCGCCGGGTCGCCATCACCTCGCTCTTCTTCGTCCTTGGCTTTTCCACGGTTTTCGTCCTGCTTGGCGCGGCCGCGACCATGGTCGGGTACTACCTCCAGCAGTACAAAAGATTGCTCGGCATGGTGGGTGGAGCCGTCATCATTGTCCTCGGCCTGCACATGATGGGAATTTTTCGAATCCAGTGGCTCCTCGGCGAGATGCGGGCGGAAGTCAAACAGAAGCCGCTGGGCCTTTTCGGGGCTTACGTGGTGGGCATCGCCTTCGCCTTCGGCTGGACGCCCTGCATCGGGCCGATCCTGGCCGGGATCCTCCTCTACGCCTCTCAGCAGGAGACGGTGACCCAGGGGGTGATCCTGCTCTCCGCCTATTCAGCCGGACTCGGGATTCCCTTCATCGCCGCCGGCCTGGCCGTGAACTGGTTCTTCGCCGCCTCGGCCCGCATCAAGACCCAGATGCGGAAGGTGGAGATTGTTTCGGGCGCCATGCTCATCGCAGTGGGACTCCTTCTCGTCACCGACCGCCTGAGCGCCATCGCGCAGTGGTTCACCACGATGTTCCCCAGCCTCGCGATGCTTGGATAGTGCCCCTACTGCCGCATCGGCTTGAGCTTGGCCTCGTCGACGATGAGCTTGGTTCCCGTGGCTTTGCGCACTTCTTCCACGGTGACGCCTTCCGCGATCTCGACCAGGTGGAGGCCGTCCTTCTCCACTTCCATCACCGCGAGTTCAGTGATGATGATGTTCACGCAGCGCCTGCCCGTGAGGGGAAGGGTGCACTGCTCCACGATCTTGTGCGCGCCCTTCGCGGTGTGCTCCATGGTGATGACCACGCGCTTGGCGCCGGCCACGAGGTCCATGGCTCCGCCCATGCCCTTCATCATCTTGCCGGGGATCATCCAGTTCGCGAGGTTGCCTTCGCGATCGACCTGCAACGCGCCCAGGATGGTGAGGTCGACGTGTCCCCCGCGGACCATGGCGAATGAATCGGCGCTCGAGAAGTACGAAGTCCCGGGGAGTTCGGTCACCGTTTCCTTGCTGGCGTTGATGAGGTCGGAGTCTTCGGTGCCCGAAGCGGGATAGGGACCCACGCCCAGCATGCCGTTTTCCGAGTGGAGCACGACGCTCACATCCTTGGGCAGGTAGTTCGAGGCGAGGGTGGGCATGCCGATGCCGAGGTTCACGTAGTCGCCGTCCTTCATTTCGAGAGCGGCGCGGCGGGCGATGCGCTCGCGGATGGCGTCGATCTCCATGGCTCCCTGGCCGAGCACGGTGCGCTTCTCGATCCGCTTCTCGTACTTCTCGCCCTTGACCACGCGCTGCACGAAGATGCCCGGGGTCATGATGGCGTCGGGCTCCAAAGCACCCGCGGGCACGATCTCCTCGACCTCGGCGATGGTGACTTTCGCGGCCATGGCCATCATGGGCGCGAAGTTGCGCGCAGTCTTGCGGTAGATGAGGTTGCCCTCCGTGTCGGCCTTCCAGGCCTTGATCAGGGCGAAGTCGGCGCGCAGAGCGTTCTCGAGGATGTGCGGCCGGCCGTCGAACCAGCGGACTTCCTTGCCTTCCGCGATGAGGGTGCCGTAACCGGTGGGAGTGAAGAAGGCGGGCACGCCCGCGCCGCCCGCGCGCATCCGCTCGGAGAAGGTGCCCTGCGGCACCAGTTCCACTTCAATCGAGCCGTCCAGGGCCATGCGCTCGAAGACCTTGTTCTCGCCCACGTAAGTCGAGATCATCTTCTTCACGAGGCCGGCCTCGAGGAGAAAGGTGATTCCGAAATCCGAGGTGCCGGCGTTGTTGCTTCCCAGAGTGAGGTTCTTCGGACCCTTCTCCTTGACTGCCTGGATGAGGTTCTCCGGAATGCCGCACAAACCGAATCCGGACAGGAAGATGGTGGCGCCGTCGGGGATATCCCGGACCGCATCCTGGGCAGACTTGAAGATCTTGTTCATGGCTGCGAGGAATCTTAAGACCTGGCGTTGGCCGATCGGCGAGCGCAGGCCGAATTCACTTCGGCCGGAGTGCGGGGGTTGCGCGAAGCCTCCCCGAAGGGGGATGGGGGGCTGAGCACTTTGCGGCCCCCCAACTCAGAAGGAGCGCAGGCCGAATTCACTTCGGCCGAAGCGCGGGGGTTTGGGGGGCTGAGCACTTTGCGGCCCCCCAACTCAGAAGACGAAACGGTGTACGCTTCTTGACGTCATGAAGAGTCCCGATCTCGCAGCACCCTACATGCTCGTTGCTTCGCCCCTCATGAATGATCCGAAGTTCGCGCGGACCGTCATGGTCATCGGCCACCACGATAAGACCGGCGCCCTGGGCTGGGTCGTGAACCGCGTTCTGGATGTGAGTGTTCAGGACGTCCTGCCTGATCGCCTCGCTTCAGGACTTCATCCCGACACGCCGCTGCGTCTCGGTGGCCCGGTTGGCGCTACCGGGCTGACCGTGCTCCTGCGCGATCCCTTGAGTGAGGACGCCACCGAAGTGGCGCCCGGGCTCTTCGCCTGCGGAAACGCCAGCATCCTGCCTATCGCCTTCTCCGAGCCGCCCGATGGCGAAGTCGCCGAGGCCATTCTGGTCATCGGCTACGCGGGATGGGAGGCCAAGCAACTCGACCGCGAGATCACCGACGGCTGGTGGTTCGTGCTCGGCTACGACCCGGATCTCGCGTTCACCCACGCGGCCGCCGATCTGTGGGATGCCTCGATGGAGCGCCTCGGCCTCGCCGCGGCCACCGCGTTCGGTCGGTCTGAGCAGATTCACTGAACCGCATTTCGCCCAGAGTCATGGTCGGGTTGGGGTTCCTGGCCCTGGCCGCCTTCACGCTGCGGGATGTTCTTTTCTTCGGTGAGGCGTTCTTCGAGCGTGATCTGGCCTGGCTTTATTTTCCCCAGGTCGAGGCCTTTGTTCGGGCTCTGGCCGAGGGAGCGCTACCGCTAAGAGACCCCACCATTGGGTTCGGTCAGCCCCTTCTCGCGAGCCCGGATACGCAGATTCTGTATCCCCTCGGCTGGCTCCACCTGATCTTCCTGCCGGATCAGGCTTACTCCCTGATGGTGCTGGCGCACTTTCTCATTGGGGCGAGCGGCGCCGCGGCTCTCGCCTTCCTGATCTCGCGTTCCTGGGGATCCGCTTTCTTCGCGGGGGCTTTGTGGATCGTGAGCGGTCCTTTTCTCTCCGCCCTCAATCTCTGGCACCACTTCGCGGGGACGGCGTGGATGCCGTGGGTACTCGCGGGCTTCGAACGATTGCTCGGGAACCCCACACCACGGCGCGTTCTCGTACTTGGCGGACTGTTCGGGATGCAGATACTCGCCGGTTCGGCCGACTTGTGCGCCATGACCGTTCTGCTGGCCCTGCTCCGCCTCCTCTGCGAAGGCCGCGGTTTCACTGTGCTGCTTTCTCGCCGGCTGGGTGGCGCTCTGGTGGCGGCGGTGATAGCGCTCGCCATTGGGGCAGGCGTCTGGCTGCCCGCTCTCGAGGTTGTGCGAGGCGCGGGGCGCAACGCGCTCAGTCACGAGTCGCGAACCGACTGGTCCGTGCACCCCGTGGTGGCGACCGAACTCGTGGCTCCGATCCAGATCGGAGCGCTTCCACTCAGCCCCGAACAAACGAGGCGTCTCACGGACAGTCGCCCCCCGCTGCTTAAGTCTCTTTTCCTTGGCGCGCTCATCCTTCCCCTTCTGGTCGCGGGCCTGGTGAATCGAGACGTGCCACGGAAGCACCGGCTGTTTCTCGGCCTGGGCATAGCGCTCACCCTGCTGGCCGCGCTCGGTCGGTACACGCCGGCCTACGACCTCATGGTGACGGTTGTGCCGCCCCTCACGCTGTTCCGCTATCCCGTGAAGGTGGCGCTTCCGCTATCGCTCCTTGCTTGTGTGCTGGCAAGCCTTGGTGTTCATGCCCTTGAACGCCGTCGGGATCGGCTACTGGTTGGGGGCATCTCCGCACTGCTGGCCCTGAGTCAGGCAGGCCTGTTCGCGAATGCCCAGGCCTTCTTCTCTCCTTTCCTCGATGGCCCGGGGACGGCCGAGGCGGGCGCGGTGATTGCGAAGACCGCCACGGGTCTCTTGTTGGTCGCCATGGTCCTCGGCGGCTTCGCCGTTGTCGCTCTCCGGGGCCGAGGCATGCCCATCCGCGCGTTCGCTGCGCTCGGGATCGTGGTCACCCTCTTCATCAATCGCGAGATCAACTTCACCATCTCGCACGAGGTGATGCGCTTCCGGCCCGCCCACGCCGCGCTCTTCAAGGATGCGGAGCCTTCCCGCCTATACACCTTCCCCTATCTGTACTACCCCGAACTATTGCCCGAAATTCTGGCCCCCCGCTCTCCCATTCCCCCCGAGACCTTCATTCTCCTGATCCGCAGCGCGCTGATGGCTCCCATCGGTGGACTGTGGAACATCGAGTACGCATGGGACTACGACCAGAAGGCCCTGCTCGATCAGACCCTGTCCCAGCTCACGACTTTCGTGAACCGGCCCGACCAGAAAATCGGTGCGGTGGTGCGCCTGCTGCAGATCGCGGGGGTGAAGCGGGTGGCGGACTTTGATCCCTCGCGGTGGCGGGGGCTCTCGCTCACAGGCACGATCCCGCTTCCCGGTTCGCGCCCCCTTCAAGTCTTCGAGGTTCCCAATCCTCGCCCGCGGGTCTATGCGGTGAGCGGGGCACGGCGACTCACCCTGGCCGAATCGCAAGTGGTCATCCTCGATCCGCGCTTCGATGCGGCTGCGGAGGTGGCGATCACTGAAGGCATGGCGGCACCCGTCTCGTCCTCTTTTCGCAGCACGGTGAAGATCGTGGAGCGCCGATCGGACCGCGTGGTCATCGACGCCACGCTGAACGAGCCGGGTCACGTGGTGCTGCTCGAGGGCTTCCTGCCGGGGTGGCAGGCCACCGTGGATGGAGCGCCCGTCCCGGTTCGGCGGGCGAACGCACTCTTCGTATCGACCGAAGTTACGACCGGCGAGCACCGCGTGGTTTTCACGTACCGGCCGCTGAGCGCCCTTCTGGGAATCGCCCTCACCGCGCTCAGCGCTTTGGCGTGGCTTGCGGCGCTGGTCCACCTTCGATCACGACCGGAACCGTAGGTGTAGGCGCCGGCTCATCCGCGAAGCGGACGCGGACTTCGAGGTTCGCGGCGTCGTCGTAGTTCGCGATGAGAAAGTTCCGCACGAACTCCGCGGTGGCCTTGCGTCCGGTTTCGCGGACGAGGGGCAGGTGGTCCCGGGCGCGCTGATCCAGCAACACCGACAGGCCCGCCTGCAGGGCATCCCGCACCGCGGCTTCGTCGCGAAGGACCGAGCCGCGCTTGATCTCGAAGGTCAGGGTGGAGGGGTCGAGGGCAGGCACACCGAACTCGGGGGCGGGGGCTATCACGTCGACGCGGCCGTTCTCGAGCTTCATGTCCCATCTCTTCTGGAAGTCGAGCAGGTACGTGTAGACCACTCGCCCTCGCGCCTCGACCACCACGTCGGGCAGCGGAATGGTTCCCCACGCGAGCGCGGCGCCTTCCGTCCGTTCGAAGGATTCGAGCTGCTTGAGTTCGGCGAACTGGAACTTCGACATGCTCTTGACGCTGGTGGCGTAACTCCGCAGGGTGGTTTCCACGCTCCTCGTGGCGAAGGCCTCGGCCGCGTTGCGCACGCTGATGAGGGCGCTCTCCGCGGTGCCGCCCAGGCTTCGCACCCGGGTCATGGCCGAGCGGATGAGCAGGATGGGAAGAACCAGGCAGGCGATGATGAGCAGTCCCATGGCCACCGCCCAGTAGCCGCCGCGGCTGCCCCTTCGCTCGGGAACAGGAGGAGTCTGAGGAGACGAAGGTGTTTCAGTCATGCGAACCGCCCATTGCGGAAGTCCTCGAAGGCCTGATGGATCTCCTCCCGCGTATTCATGACGAAGGGACCGTAGCGGGCGATGGGTTCATTGAGGGGCTGGGCGGCGATGCAGAGGAAGCGGAGGCCTTCCTTGCCCGCGGTGGCGGAGACCCGGTCGCCCTTGGACAGAATGCCGAGGATCTTGGGCTCGAGGCCGGTTCCTCCGACTGATCCGCCGCCTTGGTAGACATAGACGAAGGCGGTGTGATCCCGGGGGATCGGAGTCTCGAACGTTCCCGAATCGAGGCGCACGTCGAGATAAACGGGATCGGTCACGATGCCCTGCACCGGGCCGGTGACGCCACCGAAAGCCCCCGCGATCACGCGCACCGTCCCGCCTGCGATCTTCACCTCCGGGATCGCTTCGGGAGCGATGTCCTGATACCGCGGGGCCGTCATCTTGTTCCGGGCGGGAAGATTCACCCAGAGTTGAAATCCCCACATCAGACCGCCGTCCTGCTTCGGGGTCTCCGAGTGGATGATGCCGCGGCCCGCGGTCATCCACTGAGCGCCTCCGCCCACGAGCAGCCCGCGATTGCCGGCGTGATCGGCGTGCTCCATGTTCCCGGCCAGCATGTAGGTGACGGTCTCGAAGCCGCGGTGGGGATGATCGGGGAAGCCCGCGATGTAGTCGTTGGGGTCGTCGGAGCGGAATTCGTCGAGGAGCAGGAAAGGATCGAGATCCTCGAGTTCGGCGTTCGCGATCGCCCGGCTGAGTCGCACGCCCGCGCCATCGGAAGTCGCCACCGCCCGCACCGTTTTATCGATCTTTCGTTCCGCCATGCCTATAGTTTGACTTAACGGTCTGTACGGGAGAAGAACCATGATCTTGCGACTCTTGCCTTCCATCGTCCTTGTGCTGTGGCTGACCGCTCCCGGGGGGGCGGACGACATGAGCCAGACTCTGGGCCTTTCGCAGCGGCATCACGACCCCCAGGGAGTGTGGTTCAAGTCCCGCATCCGTCTCACCGTCGAGGAAGAGCGCGCCGATGGAAACACCCGGGTGAGCCTGGTGGTCCTCGACCACCCCGGATCGGCCTTCGAACTGAAGACCAAGCGCGACGATCGGCAGATCGTGATGAGCGTCTTCAAGGAACAGACCTCCGCGTCGCTTGACGGCCGTATCGACTTCCCGAAAGCCGAGGCCGAGAAGTACGGCCTGACTTCCGACGGTGTTTTGCGACGACGCAACTACTACGCGTATCTGTACGGCCTGCCCATGAAGCTCAACGACCCGGGGGCCATCGTGGGCCTGCCCGTGCCCGGGGTGAAGTTCGAAGGTCGCTCGTATCACAAGGTGAGGGTCACCTACGATCCCAAGGTCGGGGGCGACGCATGGGACTTCTTCTTCGATCCCGCGACGAACGCGCTCTCCGGATATCGGTTCTTTCACGACGAGAAGAAGGGAGACGGCGAGTTCATCACCCTGCAAGGCGAGATCGACTGCGGTTTTGGCGTGAAACTTCCGAAGTCGCGGTCCTGGTACATGAATCAGGACCGCAAGTATCTCGGCAAGGACACCATCACTGCCTGCCTGGTGGAGCGGCTCTGACCACCCGCAGGGTTCTTTGGGACTACGGTCGGGGCAGGAACTGGGGGATGTCGGCCACCACGTAGGCCAGGAAGGCGATGGCCGCGGCGTTGTCGGCGAGGTCCTTGGGGTCGAGTTTGTCCACGGTGTCCGCGGGAGTGTGGTGGAGGAGGAAGTACTTCGAGCCGTCCACCTCGAGGCTCGCGGAGGGGATCTTGCCCGCCGCCACCGAGGGCCCGATGTCCGCTCCGCCGCCCTGCGCGCCGATGGCGTCGGCGCCAAGGGGCTTGAGCAGCGAGGCGATTTCGGTGAGTGTCTTGCGCGCGGCGTCCGAGCCCGTGAAACCGAAACCGCGGGGCTTGAAGACGCCGGAGTCGGACTCGAGTGCGAGGACGTGTTTGTCGAGTTCGGCGCGGTGCGCGTCGCGATAGGCGTTTCCGCCGGCGAGCCCATTCTCTTCGTTCGTGAAAAGAACCACGCGGATGGTCCGCTTGGGCTGAAGGCCCAGGTTCTTGAGCAGACGCAGCGCTTCCCAGGTCACCACACATCCGCCGCCGTCATCCATGGCTCCCGTGCCTACGTCCCACGAGTCGATGTGGCAGCCCACGAGAACGATCTCCTCCGGTTTCTCGGCGCCGCGCAGTTCGCCGATGAGATTGGCGGAAGGGGCGTCGGCCACGAAACGGGCCTCCATCTTGAGACGGAGGATGACGGTCTGGCCGCGCTTCACCATGCGCGCGAAGCGATCAGCATCTTCGGTAGTGATGGCCGCCGTGGGGATCTTCGGCGCCGTCTCGTCGTAGCCCATGCCGCCGGTGTGCGGCGTTCTCATCCCCGGAGGGCCCACCGAGCGAACGAGCGCAGCCACCGCCCCCACCTTCGCCGCCGCCGAGGCGCCGCCGCCCCGATAGCGCACGGTCGCCCCGTAGTTGGTGTAGGGCACGTTGAATAGGACGATCCTTCCCCGCGCCTCGTCCTTGCGCGCGGTCAGTTCGTCGAAGGATCCGACCACCATGAGCTCGCCGCTCACGCCTTCGGGCCGGGTGCTGACGCTGCCCCCGAGGCCGAGCATGGGTACGGAGTTGGGAAATGGTTCGACGATTTCGAGGCTCTCGTCGCCACGGATCCAGTGGGGAACCATCACCGGTTCCAAACGAACGTTCTGCAGGCCGTCCTTTTTCATTTCCGCCTCGGCCCAGCGCAGCGCCGCGTCGAGGTTGGGGGAGCCCGAATGACGGGGTCCGAAGGTGTCGGTCATGAAGGCCAGGCGATCCCAGGCGAAGTGGCTTGAAGCGTCGCGCGTGGTGGCGATGATCCGGTCCGCGACGGGTCGGTACGGGTTGAGCCAGACCGGGTCGGCACTCTCGGCCTTCTTCGGCTTGCCGGACTGGGCCCACGCCGGGCTCGACAGGGTCATGAGGACGAGAGCGAACGACAGTACAGTTCGGCGCACGGGGGTCTCCTTCGCGGGATGAGAGCGCCGAGCCTAGTCGTTCTCAGACCCCGGCGCGAGCGATTCTCCGGCCTTCCGTAGAAGACGCGAAGGCAAGGAACGCCCAGCCGAGGACGGAGAGGGCGAACCCCGGCCACAGCCCCGGCGTCTGGTACTCGAGTTCGACGAGGTGCTCTCCGACCCCAAGGTCCACCGACTGGAAGAGCAAGTTGGCGGGGAGAACTTCTTGTCGCCTTCCGTCGACCCGGGCGCTCCATCCCTCGGAGAAACCATTCAGAACCACGAGTGTCCCCGGGGCGGAGAGCCGGGTTCGGATCACCATCCGACCCGCCTCTTCGAGTTCAACCCTGGCGGAAGAAGGTTGAGGGTCCGATGCGGGCGCCGCGTTCGGGCGCGCAGCTTCGTCCACCCGGACAATCGTGCGCACGCCATCGAACGATGGATCGCTCATGGCGCGGATCGCGTCCAGGGACGACGGCTCCTTGTGGGTACGATGCACCACGTACGCCATCGGACGAGGGTCAGGGACCCGGAGGACGAGAACGGGTCGATCATGGAAGGTCGGAACACTGGCCACGACCGGGAGTTCGGGCGGTTCCGGTCCGGGAAAGCGCACGGCGTGGGTGACGCCGGCGAGGCGCAGGAGGTGTTCGTTCACGGTCTCGCCGCTCCCCGCGACGCCGGTGAGGATCGAGTACTCGAGCCTTCCGAGGCCGCTGAACTCGCCATCGAAACTCCCCTTGATCGACCAGCGCAGGGATTGGGGCGGGGCCAGGAACTGTCCCTGGCCGAAGTAGTAGGCCTCCGCGTCCGACCACTCGTGCGGAGATTTCCAGCCAAGACTATCGACCCGTGATTTCTGGAAGACGTAGATGCGGCCGGCCTGCTGGCGGTGGAGTTCGTCGACCAAGGACGGACGGATGTGGAACATCGCGCCGGCCGAGTATGCGTTGTAGCCCAGGGCGGGGACGAGCAGATCCACAGCCACGATCAGGGTCACGGCTTTGAGGGCGTGTGAACCGCGAGATATCGCGAGCAGCATGGCCCCCAGGGCCAGGGGCGCCCACAACGTGAGATGCCAGAGACGTTGCCAATCGCCATGATCGAGCCCCGCGGCTGGACCGGAGGTCGCGATACCGGCCGCCCCGGCCAGCATCGCGAAGGCTGCGGCGGCGAGTCCCCCCTTGGCTCGTGGCGGCTGTCGGCCGAGTTCCTTCACCCCGATGGCGGCGAGGGCGGCCCAGCACGCCGTCACCAGCCACAATAGCTTTGAGGGAAAACGGAAGGAGGAAACGACGGGGAGGTAGCCCGCGAGACTGCCAAGCGGGGTGTGCCGTCCGAGGGCGAGAATGAGGACGAAAAGCAGGAACAGCCCGCCCCGCGGAGCGCGCCGAACCCCCAGGATCAACAGGGGCAGGGTCGAGGCGCCCAGGTACATCCAGGGAATCAGGCGGAGTCGCTGCTCGCGGAAGTCCGGATCGCCCGGGACGGCATGAGCCACGGCGCTCCACGGCAGCATCAGATCGATGAGGGTCGGAGGCGATACCGACCAATGGAGGCGCACCTCGGGACCAAGAGACGACCGAGCGGATTGGGCGGCGAGCCTGGCTGTGGGCAGCCACTGCACGGCGGCCAGGGCCAGGCACAGGGCGAGGGCACCCGCGAGCTTTGGAACCAGTCGGAGCAGTCGGCCGGGCTTTCCGGGCAGCAGTGCGAGCAGAGTCATCCCCGTCATCACGCACACGTCGGCTGAGCCGGCGAGGGCCTGCAGTCCGGTGAGCAGACCGAGGCGGCGCGCGCTCCCCCTACCGGCCCGTAGACGAAGAAACGCGTCGACGATCCACGGCAGGTACATCAAGGAGGCGAAGTGATGCCACAGATTGGCCGAGGACGCCACTGGACCGGCGGCGGTGAAGATGGCGGCGCCCACGAGGGCCGAGGGAGCCGAACGAAGGCGGGGGCGCAGCAGCCGGAAAGCCCCGATCGCTCCGAGGATCGCGTGCCCCACCACCAGGACGGTGAAGGCGGGGGGCGCGGGCAGGATCCAGTTGAGGATCGACGGAGGATAGAAGAACTGGAAATTCGGATCGGCGAGGAAGGGGCGGCCGAAGGCGCTGAAGGGATTCCACTGGGGCAGTTGGCCCGCCGCGAGCGAACGGGCCGCCCACTCGATGTGCGGCATCCAGTAAAGCCACACGTCACGATCGAAGAAGAAGCCGCGCCCGGAGACGGCCTGCCCGTAGAGGAGCAGGACGAATCCGGTCGTCAGGGCGAGCCCCAGGAGATGGCGCGGCTTTCCGGGCATTGGCCTTGGAGCCTACCCGCGTTTCACAACATCCAGGGGCCAAGCCCTGGACCCCTCAGCCCGCCAGGTTCTGCGAAGCGAATTCCCAGTTGAGGAGTTTGTCGAGAACCGCGGCCACGTAGTCGGCGCGCCGGTTCTGGAAGTCGAGGTAATACGCGTGCTCCCAGACGTCGAGGGTGAGAAGCGGCCGGGCCGCGGTGGTGATGGGAGTTTCCGCGTTCGGCGTCTTGGTGATCTTCAAGACTCCGCCGTCGGACACGAGCCACGCCCAGCCGGAGCCGAACTGGCCCATGGCCGCGGCCGCGAACTGTTCTTTGAGCTTCGCCATGGAGCCGAAGTCCTTCTCGACCCGATCGGCCAGATCCTTCGAAGGCGCGGTGGACTTGGGCGAAAGAGAGTTCCAATAGAAGGTGTGGTTCCACACCTGGGCCGAGTTGTTGAAGATGGCCGCCTTCTCCGGCTTGCCCGCCACTTCGCGGATGATGTCGACGAGCGACTTCTCAGCCAGGTCGGTGCCTGCGATGGCCTTGTTCAGGTTGTCGACGTAGGCCTTGTGGTGTTTGCCGTAGTGGAATCCGATGGTGTTCGATGAAATCGTCGGGGCCAGGGCGCTATCTTCGAAGGGCAGTTTGGGGAGTTCGATGGGCATGGGTTTCCTTTGCAGGGCGGGCGCGGTCGTCTGGGCGAGACCAGGGGAGGCGAGCGCCGCCACGGTGGTGGCGCCGGCGGTGACGAGGAACGACCGGCGAGCTTCTTTCATGCCTTCAATTCTGGGCCAGGCGCATGGTTCGATCCAACTCCCCAGGTCGGTTCGGCCAACAGACCGAAGACCCGCCGGGCAGCGACGACCGCTGTGCCCACGAGCAGGGCAACGCTGCCCGCGGCGAACCAGGGGTGACCATCCAGAAAAGCCATCCTCATGAAGAGGAGATGGGGTCCGGCGTAAACCCCGACGGGAGTTTCGACCAGGGTCACGAAATCGCGCGAGAGCCCGATGACTGCCGAGGCGAGGCTGACAAGGCTCAGCGCGCCCGCAGTGCGCGCGGACACCGGAGCCGCCCGGGTCATGAGCAGAATCACCCATCCCGCGACGAGGGGAGCAAGACGTCTTGCCGGCTCGGGGCTCGAGAAGACTCCGAAGAAGACCACGGCGGGGAGGAAGAGGGCCAGGGTCTCGATGGTCACCCGCTTCCCGCCGCGAGCGGTGAGCCAGGCGAGGGGAAGTGTCCACGCCAGCAAGGCGCCCGCGAATCCGGCGACGCCGACCACGGGATGACGCGGAGTGAAGAACCGGTCGCTCGCGTACTGATCGTAGCCGCCGAGCACCAGATGTCCGTGGACGGGAAGGTTCCACAAAAGCGCGAGGCTCAAGACGCCGAGGATGCAGCCGGCAGCGGGCCGGAGCGCGCGGGCGTCGATCGATCCCTCCCGGACGACAAGCCAGGCGAGGGCTCCGACGGCGAGCAAGGGACCGCTCGCGTGCACCCAGGGCAGGAGCGCCAGGCAGAAGAAGCGGGCCAGGGCTCCGCCGCTCATGAAGCCCGCGACCAAAGCGAGCAGCAGAGGTTCAGGGCCCAGCCGGCGCGCGATCATCCAGACCGGCCAGTTCAGGCCGAGGAGCAAAACGCCGAGCGCTGCGGCCCGAGTCCCGGCGACCCTCGAGATGAAACGACCGGCGATCACAAGGGCGAGGGCCACGAAGAAGTGCCCCTGGAGGTGCACCACCTTGAGCGCCCCTGGAGCCCGAAGGCCCAGCGCATGATCGATCAGGAGGAAGGGGGTCAGGGAAAGGATCGACAGGGGCAGGAAGCGAGTGTCCGCGGTGGGGCGCGCGGCCACGATGCGTTCCCAGTCTTCCCAGCCCGGGCCCAGGTCCTTGAGGTCGAGCCCTCCGTGTTCGAGAAAACCGGCGGCAACCGCGAGGATTTCTCCGTGGTCGGTGATCCACCAGGTACCGGCAGTGGAGAGCAGATGCAGGGCGAGGACGAGAACGATCGACCAAAGCCACCGCGTGGGTGGCAGGGACTCTTTTCGGGCCACGGTTTCGAAAGACTACAGGTGTTGCGAGGTTGCTGGACCCGATCGTTCCTTGGGCTAACATGGTGGTGTGCCGGTAAAGATCGGGGAAATGCTGTCCAAAGAGGGGCTCATCACCGCTCAACAGCTCCAGGACGCGCTTGCCTACCAGAAGCAGAACGGGATCAAGCTCGGCCGCGCTCTGGTCACCCTCGGGTTCGTCAAGGATGACGAAATCACCGGGCTGCTCTCGCGGCAGTACGGCGTGCCCTCGATCAACCTCGCCACCTTCGACATCGACGCCACGGTTCTGAAGGTCCTGCCCGGGGAGACCTGCCGGAAGTACCAGGTGATTCCGATTTCGCGCGCGGGCGCCGTCTTGAGCCTCGCCATGAGCGATCCCACCAACGTCTTCGCCATGGACGACATCAAGTTCATGACCGGCTACAACGTGGACCCGGTGGTGGCCTCCGAGATCGCCATAGAAGAAGCGATCAACCGCTTCTACGGCAGCGCCCGTTCGCTGCAGCTGCGTCAGGAGGGCGGCCCTCCCAGCAGCGGCGGGCAGCGCTCGGGCGGCGGTGGTGGCGGCGGCGGTCTCGGCAAGACCCCGTCTCTCAAGGAAGTCATCGACGGGCCGGCCCTTACCTTCGACGACATGGCATCGGTCGGACTCTCGGAGCTCGACGTCGATGCCATCGGCGAAGATGAAGGCGAGGTCGAGACCCTCAAGACCGAAGAGGACGAAATCGATCTTGGAGCCCTGTCGCGCTCGTCGGAAGCGGCCCCGGTCGTCAAGCTCACCAACCTGCTGCTGATCGACTCCCTCAAGCGCGGCGCCTCCGACATCCACATCGAGCCCTACGAGAAGGACTTCCGCGTCCGGTTCCGCATCGACGGCATCCTCTACAACATCATGGCCCTGCCCATGAAGCTGAAGGATCCCCTCACCTCGCGCATCAAGATCATGTCCAAGCTGGACATCTCGGAAAAGCGCCTGCCCCAGGACGGCCGCATCAAGATCCGCCTCAAGATCGAGGACCGCAGCAAGGAAATGGACTTCCGGGTGTCCTGCCTTCCTACTCTGTGGGGCGAAAAAATCGTCATGCGCCTCCTCGACAAGAGCAAGCTCATGCTCGACATGACGAAGCTCGGTTTCGAGCCCGCCTCGCTCGAGAAGTTCAAGCGCAACATCGACAAGCCCTACGGCATCGTCCTCGTCACCGGTCCAACCGGATCGGGCAAGACGAACACTCTCTACTCGGCTCTGGCTTCGCTCAACAAGCCCGACATCAACATCATGACCGCCGAGGACCCGGTCGAGTTCAACCTGATGGGGATCAACCAGGTTCAGATCCGCGACAACATCGGCCTCAACTTCGCCGCGGCGCTCCGGTCGTTCCTCCGGCAGGATCCGAACATCATTCTCGTGGGTGAGATCCGCGACTACGAAACCGCGGAGATCTCCACCAAAGCGGCGCTCACCGGCCACCTCGTCCTCTCGACCCTGCACACCAATGACGCGCCCTCCACGGTTTCGCGCATGGTGAACATGGGCATCGAGCCCTTTATCGTGGGCACGGCGGTGAACCTCATCCAGGCCCAGCGCCTGATTCGTCGAATCTGCGCCGGCTGCAAGGAAGAAGTCCGCGACGTCCCGGCCAAGGTTCTTCTCGACGTCGGATTTCCCTCCGAAGCGGTGGGGACATTCCCGATGTTCAAGGGCAGGGGCTGCTCCACATGCAACGGCACCGGCTACAAGGGCCGGGTTGGCCTGTACGAGGTTCTGGAGATCAACGACGCGGTCCGCGAACTCATCATGATGGGGGCCAATTCCGTCGAGTTGCGCAAGAAAGCGATCGAGGAGGGGATGATCACCCTCCGCATGAGCGGCCTCGAGAAGATCAAGCAGGGAATCACCACCATCGAAGAAGTCCTCAGGGAAACGGTCCTGTAGGCCCAGGTGACCGAGACTCCCCCCGAGAGCGGGGCGAAACTGCCTCAACGCGGCCACGCCTCCTTCGGTTTGACCTCGGCGCAGGCGGCGGTGGCGGCCTTCCTGGTCGCGGGGGTCGTGCTGGCGCTGCAGATCCTGATCCACCGCATCGTCTCCGCGAAACTCCTGAACAACTACGCCTTCCTGGTCATTTCCCTGACCATGCTGGGTTTCGCCGCGTCGGGCGTGATCCTCACCGCGATCCAACGGCGGATGCTCGCGCGGCTCGGCGAATCCCTGGTGATCGGGTGCTGTCTGCTCGCGCTGTCCTCGGTTGCCGTGACCTCCCTGTTCGCGGCCGCCCAGCTTGAGGCCGACCTTCAGCTGACTCGGGTGTCCCTGTTGCGTTCACTCGCCGCCTGGGCTCCATACGCGCTGCTGCTCACCATCCCCTTCGCTCTGGCCGGAACCATGCTGGGCGCTCTGCTCTCCGATACCCGCCTCTCCACCCGACGGGTCTACGCCTTCGACCTCGCGGGTTCGGCGCTTGGGTCCCTCATCGTTCTTCCCCTGTGCCGGTTCATGAGCGTCGAGAGCGCGATCGTGGGAGCGCTGCTCGTGCTGGTGATTGGAATCGCTCTCGCCGTGCGACCCCTGCCGCGATCGTCGTGGACCTGGCTCGCGGCCACGGTCTTCCTCCTGCTGGGCGCGTTTTCGGCGCGGGACCGGATGTTCGAGATCTACTATCCCAAGGGTTCGATCCTGGCCCAGACCCGCAACCCGAAAACCCGCGTCGTTCTCGAGTACAAGGAGTGGGATCCCCTCGCCCGCATCGAGGTCTCGTCGGTCCCGGGCGTGGCTCCGAGTTCGGGGGTGTACGCCTCCCTGTTCGGGGAGAACCGGGCCTTCCTCGCCCGCTACCGGAAGCTCATCACCCAGAACAACTACGCCTTCACCTACGCGGTCGACTACGACGGAAAGCCCGAGTCGCTGATCGGGATCGAGGAGACCATCTACGCCGCGGGCTACTACGCCACCCCGGTGAAGCACCCGAAGGTGGCGGCCATCGGAGTGGGCGGAGGGTTCGACATCCTTGCCGCCCTGCGTTTCGAGGCTCGCGAGGTCGTCGGCATCGAGATCAACGCGGCCACCGTGAACATCCTGAAGAACGTCTACGCGGATTACTTCAGGCACTGGGTCTCGGATCCGCGGGTAAAGATCGTGAACGCCGAAGGGCGGCACTATCTCTCGACCGTCGACGATCGTTTCGACCTCATTCAGCTGTCGGGCGTCGATTCCTACAGTGGAACTCCAGGAGCCGCCCACGTGTTCTCGGAGAACTACCTCTACACCCTCGAGGCCTTTGATCTCTACCTCAGCCGGCTCTCGGAGCAAGGCGTCATCAACATGATGCGGCTCGAGCACGTGCCGGAGAAGGAAATGCTGCGGGCCTTGACCACGGCGGTGGCTTCTTTGCGGCGGGCCGGGGTCGCCGAACCCCGCACACACATCGTCACCCTCACCGAACGCACCGGCACCTTCACCGCGCTGCTGGTCAAGAAGACGCCGTTCACCGACGCCGACCTCGATCGCCTGAAGGAGTGGACAGCCGCGCGCCCGAGCTTCGGCATTTCCGCGGAGCCTCGTAATTTCGGCGGCGAACCCAAGAACGCCTATCAGGCCTTCCTGGCTCTCGGCCAGCCCTTTCTCGAACGGGCGTTCATCGCCGGATACCCCTTCGCCGTCGATCCGGTGAACGACGATCGCCCCTTCTTCTTCAATTTCGCGCACTGGTGGCACCTCTTCCCCGAAGACCCGAACATCTGGGCCACCGTGCCCGTGTTGCAGATGAGTCTCGTGCTCCTCTCCCTGGTTGTCTCCGTGGCCGCGGTTCTCACCGTGGTGGTCCCGCTTCTCCTCATCTCCGGGCCCGGCATCGAATCCGGCCGCCATCGCCGTCGCTTCGCCCTCTATTTTTCGGGCGTGGCTCTCGGATTTCTCGCCATCGAGATAGCCCTCATGCAGCTCTTCGGCCTCTTCCTCGGCCATCCCAACTTCGCGATCTCGGTGGTGCTTGCCGCATTGCTGCTGTCGAGCGGCATCGGGGCCCTGCTCGCTGATTTGATTCTGGCCCGACTTCCCAACATCCGCTTCGTGGCTTTCCTCCTCGCCCTGTTCATCCTGGTCGAGTTCCTGGTCGTCTTCCCGAATCTTCCGTCCCTGCTCGGTCTGCCCTTCGCCTTGCGCGCAGCCATCTGCGCGCTGCTGATCTTTCCGATCGGGGTGTGCCTGGGCGTGTTCCTTCCCACCGGGATCGAGCTCCTGAAACGCGAGTCTCCCGACCTCATTCCCTGGGCCTGGGGCGTGAATGGGGTGTTTTCCGTTCTGGCTCCATTGATCGCCGTCGGCGTCTCCACCACGTTCGGGATCTCTGCGCTCTTACTCTCGGCCGTTCCCATCTACCTGGCGGCCGCATTCATCCTCCCTCCCTTCTCCTCGGAGAGGGACGTGACAGCGTCATGAGTCCGCGCGGTCAGGCGGGCCTGCTCCTGCTCATCCTCGCCACCCTCGAGTTCACGTCGAAGGCCGGCGTACTGTCGGGGACGCTGGCCCTTTTTCAGCGCGACCTGCTCTTCATCTACTTCCCCCTGGTTCAAGCCACGCTTCGCGAGCTGAGCCAGGGCGCGCTGCCACTGCGCGATCCCACCACGGCTTTCGGCCAGCCCTTGCTCGCCAATCCGGATGCCCAGATTCTCTATCTCCCCTCCTGGCTGCAGATCTTTCTGCCCTCTGCCCTCGCCTACGCCTGGTTCGTGTCCCTTCACTCCGTCTTCGGCGCCTTGGGCGTGGCGCTCCTGGCCCGCCGTCTCTCCGGCGGATCGTTCGCGGCCGCCCTCACCGCTTCGCTGGCCTGGCTGATCAGCGGCCCCCTGCTCTCGCTCGCCAGCCTCTGGCACCATATGTCGGGGGCGTCCTGGATTCCGTGGGTGTGGCTGGCCCTCGAGCGGGTGCTGGCGCGGGAACGGGGGAGGCCCGGACTCGTCTTCGGCGCGGTGGTGGGCGCGCAGATCCTGGCCGGGTCGGCGGAGATGTGCGCGAGCACGCTGCTCATCGCGGCCATGAGAGTGATCGCGGCCCGCGAATGGGGCCTATGGAGGACATGGGTGACGAGCGGAGCGACCGCCATCCTGCTCGGTGCGGGCGTCTGGCTGCCGGTGGGCGAACTGATCATGAACACCGGTCGCGCGGCGATCCTGGAAAGCACTCGCACCTACTGGTCGATGCACCCGTTCAATCTGTTCGAATTCTTCCTCCCCATTCCTCTCGGCGCGCTTCCCTTCAACGAGGTGTGGCGCGGTGGTCTGTTCGAGGGTCGGGAGCCGTTTCTGGCTTCCATGTTCTTCGGTGCACCGATCCTGCCCCTGCTCATGGCCGCCTTCGCGGATTCCGCCTTCGCTCGCTCCATTCGCGTGCCCGGCTTTCTCGGGATGATGGGAGGGGTTCTCACCGCTCTTGGCAAGCATGCGGTCTTCTACGGCATCCTGGTGACCGCGCTGCCGCTGCTGAAAGTCTTCCGGTATCCGAGCAAGGCCATGGTCCCGGTGACGGTTCTGATCTGCGTGTTCGCGGGTCTCGGCGTCGTTTCTCTGCGCCGCTCGTCGCGGTCCCGGTTGGCCGCCGTCGTGGGGATCGCCGTTCTCTGCGTGGTCGGGCTTGCCCTGGCCGGACCGCTGATGGAGCCCATCCAGAGGGAGACGATGGATAACGTCGACTCCGCGCGCGTCGCGTCCCAACTGCGCGCGGACTTTCTGGGGTCGCTCATCATCCTGGCCGTGCTGCTCGGGTTCATGGCCGTGAAGTCCTCGCGGATCAGCATGGTCCTGCTGGCCCTCGTCGGTGTTCTCCAGATCCGTCAGACCCTCGTCATGCAGTCCGGATTGAGCCCAACCGTGCCCTCGGCCGTGGTTTCGTACCGGCCCGAACTCCTGGAGATCATGCGCCCGCCGGCCGGTGGCCGCATCTACGTATACGACTACTGGAGCTTCAGGGGAAAGGCCAATCGCTTCGTTCCTCAAAACGCCCCTATGGACTGGGAGGCGGTGAAGGCCCTTGAGCATGGTGCCGCCCATCTCGTAACCACGCGCCACTACCTCGCCCCCCTCACCGGTGCGTTCTGGGGCGTCGAATACGCGTGGGACAGCGACCTTCGCATGCTCTTCGACCGAAGGCTGAGGGCCCTGACCCTGGGGATCCGTGGCGCCGAGGAGACTCCGGGCTTTCTGAAGCTTCTTCAGATCTCGGGCGTCCACCGGGTGGTGAGCATGCACGCGCAGGGAATGGAGGCCCTGAAACTGCTCGCGATCAAGGATTTTCGGCCACGCCCGATACACATCTTCGAGGTGCCCGATCCGCTCCCCCGGGCCTACGTGGTCAGCGGCCGAAAGGTCGGGACCGGGCGCGATCTTCGCGAACTTACCGACTACCGGTTCGATCCGCGGACCACTGTGCTGGTCGACCGCGGCCCGGCACGTGCACCGGTCGATGCTTTCACCGGCGAGGCGAAGATCACGGAAGAGCGCGCCGACCGGATTCGCGTGGAGACGCGGTCGAGCCATCCCGGCTTCCTTACCGTTCTGGCCGGCACCATGCCCGGCTGGCGGGTGTGGGTGGACGGCCGGCCGGCCGGTCTAGAGCGAGCCAACGCCATCTTCATCGGCACCGAGGTTCCTGCGGGCGATCACGTGGTCGAGTTCCGGTTCCTCCCCGTAGGCGCAGTGGTGGGGGTGTCCGCTACCTTGCTGACCGCTTTGTTCCTGCTCTCGGCGTTTGTGACCGGTGTTCGTTTCCGGTAACCCCCGCAGAGGGTATGCTTCAAGACAGTAAAGTCGCTGTGTCTTCAAGGAGGTAGTCGTGCCCGACGCCCCACCCCTATCACTCCACCACCTGCTCAAGACCATGGTCGAGCGGGGAGGTTCCGACCTCCACATCACCACCAACTCTCCGCCCCAGATCCGGGTGGATGGACACCTTCATCCTCTTGAGGGCTACGGCCCCATGTCACAGGCGGACACCAAGACGCTCTCGTACAGCGTTCTGACTGACGCCCAGAAGCACCGTTTCGAAGAGAATCTCGAACTCGACTTCAGCTTCGGCATCAAGGGACTTGCTCGCTTCCGCGCAAACAACTTCTTCCAGCGCGGCGCGGTGGGCGCTGTCTACCGGACCATTCCCGTCGACATCAAGTCCTTCGCCCAGCTGGCTCTTCCTCAGGTGGTCGCGCAGATCTCGGAGAAGCCCCGCGGTCTGGTGCTCGTCACCGGCCCCACCGGCTCAGGCAAGTCGACAACACTGGCCGCCATGATCGACAAGATCAACGTCGACCGTCACGATCACATCCTCACCATCGAAGACCCGATCGAGTTCGTGCACCAGCACAAGAACTGCCTGGTCAACCAGCGCGAAGTCCATCAGGACACCGCTTCGTTCAGCAATGCTCTGCGCGCCGCTCTCCGCGAAGACCCCGATGTGGTTCTGGTCGGCGAGATGCGCGACCTCGAAACCATCGAAGCGGCGCTTCGCATCGCGGAAACCGGTCACTTGACCTTCGGCACGTTGCATACCAACTCGGCCGCCCAGACCATCAACCGTGTGATCGACGTCTTCCCCGCCCACCAGCAGGGCCAGGTGCGCGCCCAGCTCGCCCTGACCATCGAAGGCATCCTCTGCCAGGCGCTTCTCCCGAAGATCTCCGGCAAGGGCCGCGCCATGGCCATGGAAATCCTCGTGCCGAACCCCGCCATCCGCAACCTGATCCGCGAGGACAAGATCCACCAGATCTACTCCACCATGCAGACCGGGCAGGAAAAGTTCGGTATGCAGACCTTCAACCAAAGCCTCGCCCAGCTCTACCAGCAAAAGCAGATCAATCTTCAGACCGCGATCCAGCGAAGTTCGCTCCCAGATGAGCTTCAGGACATGATCAATCGCGGCGTCGGTTCGAACGCTCCCACCGGCGCCTCGCCTCGTCCGGGTATGCCTCCGCGGCCTCCCGCGCCGGGGCGTTGATCCGCAGTCCAAGGACCAGTAAGGAGAAACTCCCATGCCGACCTACATAGTCAAAGGCAAATTCCGCGACGGCAAGCCCTACTCGGGCGAGCGCATGGGCGCGAACGCCGACGAGGTGACTGCCGGCCTGCGCAAGGAAGGCGTCACGATCAGCGCCATCGCGGAGAAGAAGAAGGGCGGACCGAAGGCCACGGGCAAAGCGGTTCCGGCCAAGCTTCTCTCCATCTTCGTCCGCCAGTTCTCGGTCATGATCGACGCCGGCCTTCCCCTGGTGCAGTGTCTCGAAATTCTCGGCTCGCAGCAGGAGAACCCACACTTCGCCAAGGTCATCATCGCCACCCGCCAGGACGTGGAAAGCGGCCTGAACCTGGCCGACTCGATGCGCAAGCACCCCCAGGTGTTCGACGACCTCTTCTGCAACATGATCGCGGCCGGTGAGGCGGGCGGTATCCTCGATACCATCCTCAAGCGCCTGGCCACGTATATCGAGAAGTCGGTCAAGCTCCAGGCCCAGATCAAAGGCGCCATGATGTATCCCGTCGCGGTCATCAGTATCGCCGTCCTGGTCATCGGCGTCATCCTCTGGAAGGTCATCCCGACCTTCGCCGCGATGTTCGCGGGCCTGGGCGCCGAGCTTCCGTTGCCGACCAAGATCGTCATCACCGCCTCGAACCTTCTGGTCCGGCTCATGCCGTTCATCGTGATCGGCGCGTTCCTGATCCAGTACTCCTTCCGCCAGTACTACGCGACCTATTCGGGGAGACGGGTGGTCGACAACCTGTTGCTCAAGGCTCCCATCTTCGGAGACCTCATGAGGAAGATCGCGGTCTCCAAGTTCTGTCGCACCCTGTCCACCCTGATCGCCTCAGGCGTCCCCATTCTCGACGGCATCGACATCACCGCCAAGACCTCGGGCAACGCCATCGTGGAGGACGCTCTCGTCTCCGTGCGCAAGGCGGTGGAAGGTGGTCTCACCATCGCCCAGCCCCTCAAGGAAACCAAGATCTTCCCGGGCATGGTCGTGCAGATGATCAGCGTCGGCGAACAGACGGGCGCCCTCGACGCCATGCTGTCCAAGGTCGCCGACTTCTACGAGGATGAAGTCGACCAGGCCGTGGCCAACATGTTGACCCTGATGGAACCGATCATGATCCTGTTCCTCGGATGTTCGGTCGGCGGCATCGTCATCGCCATGTACCTGCCCCTCTTCTCGCTCATCAGCGAGCTGACCTAAACCCCGTGGCCGGGCTCCCCGTGGGGTCCGGCGCGCCAGGACCATCGTGATCGACCGACTGCGAGACCACCCAACCTCGCAGGAATCCCCCTTCTCGCTGGGGGCCCTGATCGGGTTCCGCCTGGTCATCGTCACCGTGCTGCTCTTCGTCGCCGGTTACATGGAAGCGGTCCAGGAGGGGACGCTGAGCGCCCCCATCTTCCTGCTCATATCCGCGACCTTTGCCCTCAATCTCATCTACGCGATTCTGCTGGCCGTGGCTCCGTTCCGGCTGCAGGCCCTGATTCAGGTTCTCGGCGACCTACTGGTGATCACCGGTTTCGTCTACCTCACCGGAGTGAACCGGACGGGGTTTTCGATCCTCTATCCCATCGCCGTGCTCTGCGGCAGCGTGTTGCTTGGCCGCGGCTTCCTCTTCGCCACGGTGGCAAACGTTCTCTTCGCGTCGGTGCTGCTCCTTGTACGCAACGGAGTCATACCGGACGAGGCGGTAGGTCAAATCGCCCGCGCGCCCCTTCGCCCTTTCTTGGGTGCACTGGTGGGGATGGCTCTCTCCTCCTATCCGGTCGCAGCGCTTGGACAGTTGTTGACCCGGGCGCTCAAGAAGGCGGGGGAGAGCCTTGACGCCGCGGCGGGCGAGGTCGCGATTCTCCAGGACTTCAACCGGCTGGTGGTCGAAAACATCCATTCAGGACTCCTGGTTACGGACAGCTCCGACCGTGTGTCGTTCGCCAATGCCAGCGTCGCCGAGATGCTTGGCGTGGCCCGGGATGAGCTTTACGGGCGCTCGGTGGACGAGCTATTCAATTCGATCGAGTTGCGGAATCGCTCACAGCCCGACGCCGAGACCAGTCTCGAACTCGAGCACGTCCGGGGCGACGGTGACCAGCGGACCCTGGGCTTGTGGATCTCCGAACTTTCGGGCTCGGGTTCGGGCGGGCGCCTGATGGTGATTCGCGACCTTACCGAGGTCCGCCGCCTCGAGGCTCAGGCGCTGCTGAACGAAAAGCTCGCGGTGGCGGGCAGCGCTGCGGCCCAGCTCGCCCACGAAATCAGGAACCCTCTCGGTGCGATCAGCGCCGCCACCAAGCTGATGTCGGAAGGGTCCCCGGTGCCCGAGGATCAGAAGAGCCTCCTTCGCATCATCTCGAAGGAGGTCGACCGCCTGGCTGCCACCGTCACCTCCTACCTGCGGGACGTCAGAACCCAGCGTCCCGCGGTCTACTGCGACCTGAACGCGGTTCTTGCTGACGCCGTCCGCTTGATTGAGATAAGCCCCGAGCGTCGGCCCGATCATCAGATCGTCTTCCTGCCCCACAAGAATGCGCTGCGGGTCGCCATCGCCGAGGACGAGTTGATGCAGGTGCTCTGGAATCTGGCGCGCAACGGCCTTGAGGCCATGCCGCGCGGCGGCGCTCTGTGTTTTGCCGTCCGCGCCATAGACGGCGCGGTCGAGATCGACGTTGCCGATGAAGGGCAGGGGATGGACCGTCGCCAGCTCACTCAGCTCTTCGAACCGCTGCGCACCAGCAAGGACATGGGCACCGGGCTTGGTCTTGCCATCGCCCATCGCCTGGTCCGGGCCCGGGGAGGAGATCTGCTGATTTCATCTGAGCCGTCGCGCGGCACGAAGGTGAGGATCCGTCTGCTCGTGGAAGCTGTCCTGCCGACCGCGGAAGAGCGAACGGGAGCGGTGGCGTGAGCGAGACCACCATGCCCCAATCGGAAGGCCGAATCCTCGTTGTGGACGACGAGCCGTCCCTCCGCGACGTCTTGAAACTTGGTCTTTCTCGGGCCGGCTTTACCGTGGGCGTTGCCTCGACCCACGCCGAGGCCATGACCCAACTCGACCAGCCCTGGGATCTCGTGCTCACCGACCTGCAGTTGCCCGACGGCGACGGCCTCTCGATTCTGCGCCATGTAAAGGAGCTTGCGCCAGAGACCGCGGTGGTGCTTCTCACCGCTCACGGCTCCGCCGACACCGCGGTGGCGGCCATGAAGCTCGGTGCCCATGACTACCTCACCAAACCCTTCGACCTCGACGAACTGCGCATCCGCGTGCGCCAGGCCATCGAGGGCGAGAAACTCCGGCGCGAGAACCGGGAGCTGCGGGCTCAAGTGGGCGCGCGCGCCGGCATTCAGGGCCTCGTCGGCAAATCGGCGGCCATGCGTTCGGTGATTGATCGCATTCGCGCCGTGGCCGGATCGTCGTCCACGGTCTTGATCGTGGGCGAGAGCGGCACGGGCAAGGAGCTCGTGGCGCGGGCCATCCACGATCTTTCACCACGCAAGAACCGCCCCTTCGTCGCCATCAACTGCGGGGCCATCGCCGAGTCGCTGCTCGAAAGCGAAATGTTCGGGCACGTCAAAGGCGCCTTTACCGATGCCCGGCAGTCGCGCGCCGGGGTGATCGAGCAAGCGAACCAGGGGACTCTCCTGCTCGACGAAATCGGCGAGATGCCTCTCAGCATGCAGGTGAAACTACTGCGAGTGATCCAGGAGAGGCGAGTGCGCCGGGTCGGGGGAGCCGAGGAGACTCCGGTGGACGTTCGCATCATCGCCGCCACCCACCGCGACCTGATGCAGATGGTGCGCGAAGGGACTTTCCGCGAGGATCTCTATTACCGCGTCGACGTCATCCAGGTTCCGTTGCCGCCACTGCGCGAGCGCCCGGATGACATTCCCCTGCTCGTGGCGGAGTTCTGCGGCCGCCTCTTTCGGCAAGGTCTGCCGCAGCGCGCGTTCTCGCCCGCAGCCATGGCCGCATTTATGCGCCACCCGTGGCTCGGCAACGTCCGCGAACTCGAGAACGTGGTCGAGCGGGCCCTCACCCTGGCCACGGCCGACACGGTCGGGCCCGAAGATTTGTCCCTGGCCCCGCCCATCCGCGATCAGGCTATCCCTGATCCCCATCCCGGATTCTCGCTTCAGGATTACCTCCGCCGCACCGAGGCTCACTTTGTCAGGAGGGCGATGGAACTTGCGGGGAGCCGACGGGCCGAGGCCGCGAAGCTCCTCGGTCTCTCCGACCGTGCCCTCAAGTATCTCCTTAGCAAGACCGGGGAATAGGCTGGACATTTTTTGTCCGGCCGAGTACAACTTTTGTCGCACGTCGATCGCCGCATCTTGCTATTCATCAGTCACTTACCGCCAGATCCAGGTGGCATATTTCGTGCACTGGGATAGGCCCACACCGCTGGACCCTCCAGCGATGGCAAAAACCCCCTTAAGGAAAGAACTCCCAATGAAGAAGAATCAAAAAGGCTTTACCCTCATCGAGCTCCTGATCGTCGTTGCGATCATCGGCATCATCGCGGCGATCGCGATTCCCTCGCTCCTCCGCGCCCGCGTCTCCGCTAACGAAGCTGGCACCATCGGCGACGTCCGCGCCGTGATCTCCGCCCAGGCTGCCTTCCAGTCGGCCGCCAATGGCTGGTACGCGCCGATCACCTGCCTCTCCACCCCGTCCAGCTGCATCGACAGCTACCCCACCAGCGCGCCGACCTTCGCCGACCAGACCATGACCGCCCTGACCCCCAAGAGCGGCTACAACCGGAGCTTCAGCGCCGGTTCGACTCCCACGAACCTTCCCACCACCCTCATCGGCGTGGTTGACGGCTTCTGCTACGGCGCCAACCCCAGCACGGTCGGCCAGACCGGCGTCCGCGCCTTCGGTGGCGACGCCTCCGGTCGCGTCTGCCAGGACATCGACGGCGCTGTTGACGTCTGCGACGCGGTCACCATGGCTGCGACCTGCGCCGTCATTCAGTAACTCACCGAGAACCGGCGCGGCAAGAGTCGCCGCGTCTTTGCAAGACCCCGGGTGCCGTTGTGGCCCGGGGTTTTGTCTTTCCCGGGACACGCGTGGCTGTAAAATCCAAATAGTTCCCCATGTCAGGCAATCTCCTCGTTCTCGGTGAGGTCAAAAAGACCCTTCGGACCCCCTTCAGTCGCAAGCCAGGGTTCCCCGTCGGCCCCCTCAACCTGACCATTGGCCCGGCCGAGATCGTCGGCCTCATCGGCGCGAATGGCGCCGGCAAAACCACCACCATCAAGCTCATCCTGGGCCTGCTTGTGCCCGAGGCCGGACGGGTGGAACTTGTGGGAACGCCCAGCACCTCTAACGCCTGGCGATCGCAGGTGGGCTACTTGCCGGAGCAGCCCGCCTTCTACGACTATCTCTCGGGCCTCGAGTTCATGCGATTCGTCGGAGAGCTGTTCGGTTTGCGCGGTGAAGCGCTGAACCTCAAGGTGAACCACCTTCTCGATAGGGTGGGCCTTTCCGACAGCCGTCAGCGCCCCATCCGCACCTATTCCAAAGGCATGCTCCAGCGTCTGGGCATCGCGCAGGCCCTGCTCAACGATCCGCGCCTGCTCATCATGGATGAGCCGATGTCCGGCCTCGACCCGCTGGGGCGCCGCTTCGTCCGCGACCTGCTGCTGGAGCTGCGTGCCGAAGGACGGTCGATCCTTTTCTCCACCCACATCATCCCCGACGCCGAGTACGTCTGCGACCGGGTGGCCTTGATGCGCGGCGGGCAACTCGTGGCCGTGGGTACCTTCGACGAACTCCTCGGACTCCCCAGCGAGTTTGAAGTGGCGAGTGTTCGCGCCGCCGAGGCCGGCCTGGCCCAGCGCGTCAGCGTCACGGTGAAGCCCGCCGAATTGACCGCGACCATCGGTGACATCGTCTCTCGGGGCGGCCAGCTGGTCAGCGTCTCTCCCGTGCGCACCGCGGTGGAAGATCTGCTCGCTCCTGGAACCCGGGAAGGGCACTGAACGATGGCTTCCCATCTCCGTCGTCTTTGGGCGGTGGCGTACAACACGTATCTTGAGTCGGTTCGACAACGACTCTTCATCGGCCTTCTCTTCTTCGCCTTCCTGCTGCTCACCACCAGCCTTATTCTGAAGGATGTGTCGGTCAGGCAGGACTTCAAGATCCTGCAGGACATCGGCCTCGCGGCCACCGAGTTCTTCGGCACTCTGATCGCGATCTTCCTGGGCGCCGACCTGATCGGCCGGGACATCGAACGGCGCACGCTTCACCTGCTCGTGGTGAAACCGCTCACACGCGCCGAGTTCCTCGTGGGACGTTATCTGGGCCTATGCCTGACCCTGCTCACCAGCGTCGTCCTGATGGCCAGCGGCCTCGCGCTGGCCCTGCTCACGGCCCAAGGAAGGTTCACCTGGGCTCTTGCCCTCGCCACATTCGCCATCTACCTCCAACTATGTCTGACCGCGGCTATCGCCACCTTCCTTTCGGCCACCGCGTCGCGCGCTCTCGCTCTTCTGGGGGCCACGGTGCTGTGCGTGCTCGGCCGGCTCACCGATGTTCTGAAGAACGCTTCCCTGATTCTCGAGGGATTCCCAGACTGGCTGGGCCGGGGTCTCTATCTCACCCTTCCCAACCTCTTGAATTTCGATCTCAAGACCCGGGCGATCTACGGAGACCCGATTCCGCCCGGGCTCCTCGTTGAGTTGGTGGCCTACGGGGGCGCCTACATCATCGTTCTCCTCTCCGTGGCTATCCTCGCCTTCCAGCGTCGCGACCTCAAATGAAGGCCGTGATTGCCGTCGCCCTCCTGGCCGCACTCCTGGTGCCTCAGGCCCAGGGCCGAATCGATCTGACGTTTGAGAAGATGGGCCCGGAACCTGATGTGTCAAGCGTGTGGACGGGTCCGGTGGTGCGTGCTTTCAGCCTCGGCTTCCGCGAGGTTCTGGCCGATCTCTACTGGCTGCGGGCCGTCCAGTACTACGGTCGCCAGAAGCTCCTCGACGCGCCCACCGGTTACGCCGACCTTCGGCCGCTGCTCGAGACCGCAGCGGAACTCGATCCGCGTTTCGAGATCGTTTACCGCTATGGCGCGGTCTTCCTCTCCGAGGCCATGCCGGTGGGCGCCGGCCAGCCCGAAGCCGGGGTTGCCCTGCTCAAGAAGGGCGCGGACCGGAACCCCACGAACTGGCGCCTGAGACAAGACGAGGGGCTTTTCAACTTCTTCTACCTCGACGACCCGCACCGGGGTTCTCAAGTCCTCCTGCAGGCCGCGGAGATCGAAGGGTCGGCGCCGTGGCTCAGGCCCCTGGCCGCGCAGGTCCTCGCTCAAGGCGGCGAGCTCGATGCGTCCCTGCAGATGTGGACCATTATCCGGGAACAGTCCGAACCGGGTGCGCTGCGCGAGAACGCCGAGGCCCAGTTGGGCGTGGTCCGAAATCGGATCGTGGCGCGCGCCCTGCGGGAGCGGATCGCCGAGTATCAGAAGCGGACCGGCGATATGACATCCACGCTCGATGAGCTTCAGGCTCGCGGAGTGATCGGATCAACCCTGGATCTGGCCGGCGTTCCCTTCGAGTTCAATCCCGCGGACGGCACGTTGTCCATCTCGAAGAAGTCGCCTTTGTGGCGTCGCCCCACCGGCTCCAATTGATCGAGTCGGGTCTCTCCGAAACTCTCAGCGAGAGGGGGACTGGAAGGCAGCGTACCAATAGGCTGCGTATCGCCCCTCGATGCGAAGGCGCGTGACCGGCCCTTCCACAAGAGCCGCGGGAATCCGGTAGGCCACCTCGTTCCAGCCCGGTTCGAGGGTGTGTCGGATCCATTCAGTGCGACCCCGCGACGTGGAGATGCGCACCGCGCTCTCGGCCATGGCGAGGTCCACGCGACTCTCACCCGCCGGGTGCCGGACCCGCGCCGAAGGCAGTCCGTGGGTACGCATCATGAGGAGCACGTCTCCCGCTCGCGGCGTCGCCATCCGCATCTCCTCATGGCCGAGAATGATCCGTCCCCCGTCCGCGACCTCGGTGCCCGAGCCGGGCAGGACCCCCTGATAGCGGTCGATCTTCAATGCGGCATACAGATGACGCACGCCCACCGTGGAACGAAAGCCGTACCCATGGTTTCGCTCGTCCACGGGGTCGGCCACGTTGACCGAGTCGACAAGCGTCCACTCTGGCCCCGGGGTCGCGCGGATCAGGCCGCGCTGGCGGCCGATCAGATCGCCACGCGTGGGATAGATGGCGAACTCCGCGCCATCGAGCGCCGCGGTCGCGAAAACGGGCGCTCCGCCCACCAGCGCCGCCCAGGCCGGAGACCCCTCGATGTAGGCCTCCTGCGCGATCAGATAGGGAGGCAGGGCGCCGGTTTCGGGACGGGACAGAACTTCGAAGGCCGAGGCTTCGGTCTCCACGGGCAGGATGAGGGCGAATCCGGGAGTCACCACGCCGCTCAGATTGAGGCTGCGACGTCCCGTTTTGTATTCGATGGACACCCCGTTGCTCAGGAAGGTTGCGGTCTCGGGAAGACGGGTGCTGATGAAGTCGAAAATGGCCTCGTCCTTCTTGTAGATCCCCGCGGCGGAATCCGCGTACACGAGAGCGAAGCGTGAGACGCTGATCAGACCGAAGACGCAGGCCAAGGCGGCGAGGCGCCGGAAGACGCGCTCGGTCGGCACAGAGAGTGCGGCGCCCATGAGCCTGGCCGTCTGCTCGAGCCCCAGCGCCGAGAGCAGGAGAAGGGGCGGGAGAGCGAACAACAGGTATCGGTTGGAGTGAACGCCCATGTGGATGGTTGGCGTCACCGCCACGGCAGTGAGGAACGCCGCCACCAGAAACCACGAGGCGCGGGTCAAGGCCCGCGTCTTCTGGAGCAGGGCCATGAAGACGAAGACCAGAAGGAAGGGCGCGGCGTAGTAAGGAGCATTCGCGCCACCCAGACCCAGTCGCTGGTCGGCCGGATAGAAACCCATCAACACGCCGCGGAGCAGATCGCTCCAGTATTCGATGGAGAAGGTGGCGGCCGCAAACTCTCCCCAGTTCGTGGAGAGGAGCTTCTGCGCGTACGAGGATTGGGAGGCCTCACCCGCGTACAGCCGCAGCCCACCGGCCAGTCCCACCGCGATCACCAACGGCGCGAACCACTTTG
>Ga0075163_10001269_pt1 | contig 33697 bp, 28 predicted proteins | sample JI1023141ADNA_FD_71478 | JGI IMG/M metagenome (GOLD analysis project Ga0075163, IMG submission 71478) | Wastewater effluent complex algal communities from Wisconsin, to seasonally profile nutrient transformation and Carbon sequestration -... | ecosystem: Engineered > WWTP > Effluent > Algae...
CGATCCCGTCAAGGATGTCGTGCTCACTGACCACAAGTGAGCCGATGCCGGCGCGGGCACCCAATTCACGCGCCAACTCCTCGACGACTATCGCGCCGCCACCGATCACGTCGACTCGACCGTCATGCATCGGGCCCAGCGCGGCACGGCGCGCACGCGTCATCCCGATCAGTTCCGCACACACCGGTAAAAGATCGCCGAACGACACCCTGGAGAGATGGATCGCGTCGGTGTCATAGGTCGTCATGCGCTGGGCCAACGCAGCAATGGTCGTGAAGGTGCCTGCCAGGCCAACCCATGTCGCCGCATTCTCGACCGGCACCACTCGCAGCGCCTCGGTCAGCTTCTCGCGCACCAGTTCACGGGCAGAGTCCACTTCGACGGACGAGGGCGGATCGGAGTGCAGGAATCGTTCGGTGAGACGCACGCATCCGATATCGGCGGAATGCGCGGCCAACACACCCGTGGCACCCAGTACCACCTCGGTTGACCCGCCACCGAGATCCACCACCACGAACGGTCCCGCATCGGAGTCCAGTTCGGCGACAGCGCCATTGAACGACAATTCGGCTTCCTGCGCACCGCTGATGACTTCCGCGACCGCACCGGGAACGACTGCACCCAGGAGGTCTGCGGTCATCTCGAAGAAGGCCTCACGATTGGAAACATCCCGTGCCGCCGACGTGGCGACCATCCGAATTCGATCGACTTCGTAGCCCCCGAGCAGATCCGCATAGTCACTCAACGCGGCCCGCGTCCGGGCCAAGGCGTCCGGGGCGAACTGCCCAGTGGCATCAACGCCCTGCCCCAGGCGCACGATCCGCATCTCTCGATGCAGGTCGCGCAGGGCGCCATCCGCAGTGTCGGCGATCAGCAATCGAATGGAGTTGGTGCCGCAGTCGATTGCACCAACCCTGGTCACGTCCACTCCTCAGGCAGGAGCACTCCGGCCATCGCCGGATCGACTGCGAGAGTTGCCAGCGCCTCGTCGCCGAATGGGTTGACACCGCGCCCTTTCGCGAGCGAGTGCGCCATCAGCACATGTAGGCATTTCACCCGGTCGGGCATGCCGCCACCCGTGAAGGTGGTGTCCAGTGACTCGATTGCATCACGCTCAGCCAGATACGAATCATGCGCGCGACGGTAGGCGGCCGCCAGATCCGGGTCGTCCGACAGACGGGCCGACATCTCACGCATGACGCCCTCGGACTCCAATCTGCTTGCGGCAGAGGTCAATAGCGGATGAGTCAGGTAGTACAGGGTGGGGAACGGCGTCCCGTCCGGAAGGCGCGGCGCCGTCTTGACGACGCCGGGTTCCCCGTTGGGGCAACGGTATGCGACCTCAAGGACACCGCGCGGCTCACGCCCCAGCTGGCGCGTGACGGCATCGATGTCGGCAGGATCAACCACCGGCGGGTACCGGCGGACCGGGTGCGTCCGGCGCGGGACTCCCCGCAGGCCCGGGTTCCGGTGACGCGGGTGCGGGCGGGCCGTGCGGGGTGTCGGCAACCGTGTGCCACAGCGACGTGTACCACGGGTTGCTGTTCTTCGCCGCCTCGACGCGTTCCTCGGCCGGCTCCGCTTGCGTGGCAGACGGTGGCAGCTGCACCTGATAGGGAATGTCGCCCGGCATCACAAAGCCCAGCCGTTCACGGGCCTGTGCCGCGACGTAGACCGGATCGGCGAGCTTCTGCTTCTGCTGTTCGAGATCCGAGATCTGTTGGCGCATAGTGGCTTCCGCGGCAGCTAATTGCTTCATCTCGGTACGCTGCGCGAAGTAGGTGCGCACCGGGCCGGCGATCGTCAATGTCAGAACACACACCACCGCCGCCAGAATCGCCGCGCGGCGTGCCGTGAAACCCAGCCGTTGTTCGTTCTGCCGATCCAGCGACGCCTCGATCGCACGGCGAATCGGACCGGCGATTCCTTCACCGGCGTTTCCGGGGTTCGGATTCCCCGCTGAACCTCGCGATTCCCGCTTCGCTATGACGGCCGGCCGCGAACGTCCCTGCCCCGACGCCCCCGGTCTCGACCCCGGTGAGCGCCGCTTCGAATCACTCCGCTTGCCTTCTGCCACAATGCGTCTGCGCTAGTGCTCCGGTCCGACGAACCGCGGGAACGCCAAGTCACCCGCGTAGCGGGCCGCGTCGCCCAGCGCTTCCTCGATGCGGAGGAGTTGGTTGTACTTGGCGACGCGTTCGCTGCGCGCCGGAGCACCCGTCTTGATCTGACCGCTGCCGACAGCGACCGCCAGATCCGCGATCATGGTGTCCTCGGTCTCGCCGCTGCGGTGGCTCATCATCGTCCGATACCCGCTGCTGTGCGCGAGGGAGACCGCGTCGAGCGTCTCGGTCAACGTTCCGATCTGGTTCACCTTCACGAGCAAAGCGTTGGCGGCACCTCTCTCGATGCCGTCCTCGAGCCGCTCCGGGTTGGTGACGAACAAGTCGTCGCCGACGATCTGCACCCTGTCACCGATGGCGGCGGTCAGTTCAATCCAGCCGTCCCAGTCGTCCTCGGATAACGGATCCTCGATGGAGACCAACGGATAGGCGTCCAGCAGCCCCGCGTAGAACTGACCCATCTCCGCGGCCGTACGCGTCTGCTTCTCGAAGCTGTATCCCGTTCCGTCCGTGTAGAACTCCGTCGCAGCGACATCGAGAGCCAACGCGACATCGACACCGAGCGTGAATCCGGCGGCCTCGATGGCCGACCCGATCAGGTCGAGCGCCGCCTTGGTGCCGGCAACGTCAGGAGCGAAGCCGCCTTCGTCGCCGAGGCCCGTCGACAGTCCCTGCTTCTTCAGGACCGCCTTCAGAGAGTGATAGACCTCTGCGCCCCAGCGCAGCGCCTCCTTGAAGCTCGGCGCGCCGATCGGCGCCACCATGAACTCCTGAACATCAACACCGGTGTCAGCGTGCGCGCCGCCATTAAGAATGTTCATCATCGGGACCGGAAGGATGTGCGCGTTGGGGCCACCCAGGTAGCGGAACAGCGGAAGCCCTGCGGAATCCGCCGCGGCCTTGGCCACCGCCAGCGACACGCCGAGGATGGCGTTGGCACCCAGCCGGGACTTATCCGGGGTGCCGTCCAGGTCGAGCAATGCCTGATCGACCAACCGCTGATCATCAGCCGAGAGTCCGATCACTGCCGGGGCGATCTCATCGAGAACGGCCTCGACCGCTTTCTGCACGCCCTTACCGCCGTAGCGGGATCCGCCGTCACGCAACTCGACCGCTTCATGCTCGCCCGTCGAAGCGCCCGACGGCACCGCCGCACGCGCAATCGTGCCGTCGATCAACGCCACCTCGACCTCGACAGTCGGGTTGCCGCGCGAATCGAGGATCTCGCGGGCTGCAAGCTGCTCGATGATGGGCACTGACGCCTCCTAATGTCTGGTCGACCTGCTTGTCCAATGATCGGCGACCGGGCCTCACCACAGCCTGCCGTCCGGGGTAAAGCCTAGATGGTGTCGGTCAGCGAGGCTGCCCGGTCGCGTATCGCGTCGCCCAGTCACGCACCGCGCGTGCGTACTGATCGGAATGGTTGTAGGCCCGCAGCGCGTTCATCCAGCCGGCGGGCGTCGCCATATCCTTGCCCCGAAAGCACAAATAGCCGGCGGCGGACAGCGCTGCGTCATCGAAATTGTCGGGGCTGATGGCGCCGTCGTTATTCGCGTCGACGCCGTAGAGCCGCCAGGTCTCAGGAATGAACTGCATCGGGCCCATCGCGCGGGCGTACACTTCGTCGCCGTCGAGCGAAGACTCGCCGTCGATGATCTCGAGATTGCCATCGGTGCCGTCAAGACGCACGCCACGAATCGGCGGGGTCACGTCGCCATTCGGCGCGATGGCCGAACCGCGGTAGGTGCCATGCCGGCTTTCTACCATTCCGATTCCGGCGAGGGTGGTCCACGCGAGATGACATTTGGGATTTTCCACTTCGGCTACCCTCGCGGCATACGCGTAGGCCTCCAGCGCCTCGATCGGAATTCCCAGTACCGGCGCCCGCTCGGCGGCCCATTCGTGCAGCTGGTCCGCCGGCCTGCCCGCGGCATGGGTGTCGACGGCCGGCACCGGGTCACCTGTTGGCGGCGGAACGCCGTCCGGGATGGACCCACTCGGTTGCCACGAGCAACTCGATGCCAGCAGTATCGCCGCCGCCACAACGACGACGGCAATCCTTAGCCATCGCGATCTGGACACATGACTCCTCGAACCGAGCTCAGCTTCATCATCGTCCCATGCAACTGTCGTAATGGGCGCTACCACTGCCGCCACGGATGGGTAACAACCGGCAGCCCACCGTCTGATAAGGTGAGCCACACCTTGCTTTGGCAAGCCGAAGCTGCTCTAGAGTGAGGACAGTCCGATGACCGGCGCAGCCCATCTTCTGACCAGCGCCCAAACAACCTTCACCGCAGCAGGTCCGAGCATCGGTGCTCAAGTCTTCGGCAGCGGTCTCATCGGCCTGCGCGAAGGCCTAGAGGCAAGCATGGTTGTGATGATTCTCGTCGCGTTCCTGGTCAAGTCAGGCCGGCGCGAGGCCCTCAAATGGGTATGGCTGGGAGTCGGCGCCGCGGTCGCGATGACGATCGGGATCTTCCTGTCCATCCAGATCGGCGCCTACACCATCAAAGACCTGGACGCAGAGGCTGTGGCGGGCGTCGCGTCTCTGGTGGCGGTCGTGATCGTCACATCGATGGTGTTGTGGATGCGGAAGGCCTCCGGAAGCCTGTCGAGCGAGTTGCGCGCGGGCATGTCGCGCGCGCTGGACACCGGACCGCTGGCAGTGCTGGTTCTGGCATTCCTGGCGGTCGGTCGCGAGGGCGCGGAGACAGCGCTCTTCATGGTCGGCTACGCGGAAGCCGAGACGACGTGGCCTCTGGTCGGCCTGCTCACCGGGGTCGTGGTCGCCGCTGCCATCGCCTATGGCATGTACGCGGGAGCGGTCCGAATCAACCTGCACAAATTCTTCCGCTACACCGGAATCTTCCTGATCATTGTGGCTGCGGGGATCCTCTCGTACGGAATCGGCGCACTGCAGACCGTCGGCTGGCTGCCGGGACTGGGCGCCCGGGCATTCGACATCACGGCCTGGTTCGATTGGTCGTCCTGGTACGGCTCTCTGATCCAGGGAGTTTTCAACGTCACCCCGACGCCCACCCTGCTTCAGCTCGCCGCCTGGCTCACCTACCTTGCGGTCATCCTCGGACTGTTTCTCCGTCCGGCACCGACGCTGCCCGCCAGGCCCCGGCAGAACGGGCAGCCACCGCAGTCGCCCGAATCATCCAGTAGCTCATCGCAGAGCACTCCCATCACTGAAAGGTCGACCACGTGAAATCCAGCTCCCCACAGGGCACCAGGTCAGCCACCGCCGCCCTCGCAGTGATCGCGGCAGGGGTTGCGGCGGCTTCGCTGGCAGGTTGCACGGCCAAGGAGACCAAGACCTCCGAAACCGCCGGCAACAACGCGGCAGAAATCACCGTCACTGCGTCTGACACTGAATGCAAACTCTCCGGAACCACTGCGGCGACTGGGTCGACCAACTTTGTGATCACCAACAACGGAACCAAGGTCACCGAGTTCTACGTCTATGGCGACGGCGCGCGAGTCATCGGCGAAGTCGAAAACATCTCTCCCGGCCTGCAGCGCAAACTCGTCGTTTCGCTGAATGAGCCCGGCACGTACCAAACCGCCTGCAAACCGGGCATGGTCGGCGACGGAATCCGCGGCGACTTCACCGTCACAGGAGAGGCCGTCAAAGCCGACACCGAAGGCAAATACAAGGAAGCGGCCGACAACTACAAGGAATACGTCGAGAGCCAGGCCGAAGCGCTGATTCCGGCAACCGAAGCCTTCACGGCAGCCATCAAGAAGGGTGATATCGCCGCAGCGAAGTCGCTCTACCCGACCACCCGCACCTACTACGAGCGCATCGAACCCGTCGCAGAGTCGTTTCCAGACGATCTCGACCCGCGGATCGACCTACGCGAGGCCGACCTGGAACCGGGACAGAAGTGGACGGGCTTCCACCGTCTCGAGAAGGACCTGTGGGTAACCGGCCTGCAGCCCGACACCAATGCCGTCGCCGACCAACTACTCGCCGACATCAAGGAACTCAACGACAAAGTGAAGTCACCCGATTTCACCGTCGACCCCACTCAAATCGCCGGCGGGGCGCAGGGACTGCTCGACGAGGTCGCCATCAGCAAGATCACCGGCGAGGAAGACATCTTCAGCCACACCGACCTGTGGGACTTCCAGGCAAACGTCGAAGGCTCCCAGACCGCATTGGCATCGGTGCGACCCATCCTGGACGAGCGCAATGCCGAGCTCGGCAAGAGGGTGGATCAGCGATTTGCCGCGGTGGAGGCGTTGTTGGCCAAGTTCCGCAACGGCGACGGTTTCGTGCTGTACACCACTGTCACCGAACCGCAACGCCAGGAACTCTCGCATGCGATTGACGCGCTGAGCAAGGAAGTAAGCCAGGTGCAAGGTGCCGTTGCCCAAAAATAATTCCGGCGCGGCCGAACCGCGCGCCGGGATTTCCCGGCGCACACTGTTCGGCGCAGCAGGTGTCAGTGCGGCCGTGGTTGGTGCCGCGGGCGCAGGCGCTCTAGCGGGCCATGCCTGGGGCAGCAGTACCGCAACCACCGGGATGGAGAAGCCGGTCCCCTTCCGTGGTGAACGGCAGGCCGGGATCATCACGCCGGCCCAGGACCGGATGCACTTCTGTGCATTCGATGTCACGACAAACTCCAAGGCCGACGTCATCGCGATGCTGCGGGAGTGGACGGCCATGGCCGAGCGCATGACCGCCGGCGAAGAAGCCGTCGCCGACGGCGCTATCGGGCTCAACCCCTACTCGCCGCCCTCGGACACCGGCGAGGCACTCGGGCTCCCAGCATCAGCGTTGACACTGACGATCGGCTTCGGCCCCGGCTTCTTCCTCAAAAACGGCAAAGACCGATTCGGGATCGCCCATAAACGGCCGACCGTATTGGCTGACCTGCCCAAGTTCCCGAACGAAACGATGGATCCCGCCCGCTGTGGCGGCGACATCGTGGTTCAGGCCTGCGCCAACGACCCACAGGTCGCCGTGCACGCCATCCGCAATCTTGCCCGGGTGGGGTTCGGCACAGTGGCCGTCCGCTATTCGCAGCTCGGTTTCGGCAGAACATCCTCGACCACCCGCGAACAAAGCACCCCACGAAATCTGTTCGGGTTCAAGGACGGGACCAACAACATCAAGGCGGAGGACACCGACGTCCTCAATGAGCAGGTCTGGGTCGCAGACGGCGACGGACCGTCCTGGATGACGGGCGGCACCTATCTGGTGGCCCGGCGAATCCGAATGCGCATCGAGAACTGGGACCGCACAACGCTTCTCGAACAAGAAAGGGTCATCGGTCGGCAGAAAGGCAGCGGAGCGCCAAACGGATTGACGGAAGAGTTCGAAGAACTCGACCTTGACGTCATGACCGATGAGACCACACCGGCGATCGACGTCGACGCCCACGTGCGGCTCGCTTCACACCAGCATCTCAACGGAATCCGGATCCTGCGCCGCGGATACAACTTCACCGACGGCAGTGACGGCTTCGGTCACCTCGACGCCGGGCTGTTCTTCATCGCCTTTGTTCGCAATCCGGTGACACAGTTCATTCCCATGCAGACCGAACTGGCGCGCACCGATGCCCTCAATGAGTACATCACTCATACCGGTTCAGCGGTGTTCGGATGCCCGCCCGGGCTACGCGCCGGCGACTATTGGGGTTCGACCCTACTGGGGTAAAGCCCAGTACCAACGCCACAGTTCGTCAGTGATCGGAGTCTGCCCACCCTCACCGAATTCTGCTCGAGCCGCGACCGCGGCCCGCTCGGTGGCACGGATGGAATCCATGAATTGCAATACTGCACTTCGTAATTGAGTTTCGGCATCCCCGCCCGGAAACAACGTCACCGTGGTGATCGCGACGGGAATCAGGTCGAACGGGAACCCCGCGTTAATCACACGTTCGATCACCTTCTGCGCCAACGCCAAGGCCGGCTGAGCCGTGGGAATGTCGTCGACGCACGACTGCCTGGACTTGGAGGTGAGTTCCTGCGCTTTACGCTCCTCCCACTGCGCAAGCTGATCTTCCAACGAAATCGACTGCCCGGCAAGAACAGCGGGCACGCGGTTGCCGAGCTTCTTCACCAGCGTGTCGGCGACATCGTCGATCGTGAAGGCTCCGTGAGTCGCCTCCTGAGCTATCCGGGCATGAAATAAGACCTGCAGCAACACATCACCAAGCTCTTCACGCAACGCCTGCGCGTCGCCTCCGTGGACGGCGTCGAACAACTCGTAGGTCTCTTCCAGCAGATAGCGGCGAAGCGAATCGTGCGTCTGTTCACTTTCCCAGGGGCCGGCGGTGCGCAGTCGATCCATGATCTCGACAGCATCGACAAGTCGCTCGCCGGCTTGTGGCGACGGCGCCGCAACGAGTCGCTCACCCGCAGCGAGCCTGGCCTGCACGGCCGGATGGTCGCGATCCGAAGACAACAACACCGGAGCCGGCCCTCCGGAATACACGGATCGCGCCAGGGGCAACGACCATGGAACTCGAACTGGCAACTCCTCGGTGTATTGCACCTCGCCACTGAGCATTTCGACCGCATCAACCGGAACCAGGGCGGGCCGCCGCGGGTCAACCAGGATGACGGTCACGCATCACCCCTGGACACGAAGCTGCTCATGTCGATCTCACCCTTCGGTCTGCCATCGAGCGCGAGCAGCAGGTCGCTCACCATCTGAACCAATTCCAGGTCACGGATGCGCGGGGCGCCGATACCCTTTCCCGAGCGCGGAATAGGCACCTGCACCATCGAGGTTGTCGCCCGGTAGTTGGACCCCGGATAGACCCTCTTCAGTCTCAGCTGAGCGGAATCCGCCAACACCAAGGGCGAGAGACGAAGCGTTGTGGCGGAGCCGGCTCCAGTGGCTCCCACTTCCGTGACCCCGTAGCGGCGGCACACCAGCCGCAACCGCGCCACCGCCACCAGCAGCTGTGCCGGCTCGGGCAACGGGCCGTACCGGTCGATCAACTCATCGACAACCCTGGCCACAGCGGCCTCATCGCCGGCCGCGGCCAGGCGCCGGTAGCCCTCGAGGCGCAACCGGTCACTGCCGATGTAATCGGGAGGCAGGTTCGCGTCGACCGGAAGGTCGATCCGGACATCCTTCGGTTCGTCAGCCGTGGTGACCGTTTTACCGTCCGCCGCCGCGCGGAAAGCCTCGACGGCCTCACCCACCAACCGCACATACAAATCAAAACCAACCCCGGCGACGTGGCCGGACTGCTCGACGCCCAACACATTACCGGCGCCGCGAATCTCCAAGTCCTTCAACGCAACTGCCATCCCAGCGCCGAGTTCGTTGTTCTGCGCGATGGTGGCCAGCCGGTCATGGGCAGTGTCCGTCAGCGGTACCTCGCGGGGGTACAGAAAATAGGCGTATCCGCGCTCGCGGCTACGGCCCACCCGGCCCCGCAACTGATGCAGCTGGGACAGACCGAAGGTGTCCGCGCGCTCCACGATCAGTGTGTTGGCGTTGGAGATGTCCAAACCGGTCTCGACGATCGTCGTGCAGACCAGGATGTCGAATTCGCGATGCCAAAAACCCTCGACGGTGCGCTCCAGAAGGTCCTCAGCCATCTGACCGTGGGCGACCGCCACCCGGGCTTCGGGCACCAGGGCCCTGACCCGCCCCGCGGCGGCATCGATGCTGTTAACGCGATTGTGGATGTAGAACACCTGCCCGTCCCGCAACAGTTCGCGCCGCAGAGCCGCAGCGACCTGCTTTTCATCATGCGGCCCCACGTAAGTAAGAACCGGATAACGCTCCTCGGGCGGGGTCAGGATCGTCGACATTTCACGAATGCCGGCCAGGCTCATCTCCAGCGTGCGCGGGATCGGTGTGGCACTCATGGTCAGCACGTCGACGTGGGAACGCAGAGCCTTGATGTGCTCCTTGTGTTCAACCCCGAAACGCTGTTCCTCGTCGACCACCACCAGCCCGAGATCTTTCCAGCGAACGCCCGTCTGTATCAGGCGATGCGTCCCGATGACGACATCGACGCTGCCATCGCCCATGCCCTCGACAGTCTTCCTCGATTCGGCGGGATCGGTGAACCGCGACAGTCCCCTGACCGTCACCGGGAATCCCGCCATGCGTTCGGTGAATGTCTGCAAATGCTGGTCGGCGAGCAGAGTCGTGGGCACCAGAACGGCCACCTGTTTGCCATCCTGCACCGCTTTGAACGCGGCCCGGACGGCGATCTCCGTCTTGCCGTAACCGACGTCGCCACAGATCACCCGATCCATGGGCACCGGCTTCTCCATGTCCGCCTTCACCTCCTGGATGGCGGTGAGCTGATCGATGGTCTCGGTGAATCCGAAAGCATCTTCCATCTCGGCCTGCCACGGGGTGTCCGGCCCGAACGCATGCCCGGGTGCGGCCTGACGCTTGGCGTAGAGCGCCACCAGTTCGGTGGCAATCTCACGAACGGCCTTGCGCGCCTTGGTTTTCGTATTGGCCCAGTCGCTGCCGCCCAGCCGCGAGAGGCTGGGTTCTTGACCACCGACGTATCGGGACAGCTGATCAAGCGAATCCATCGGCACGAACAATCTGTCGGCCGCCTGCCCTCTCTTACTCGACGCGTATTCGAGCACCAGGTATTCGCGGCGCGCACCTCCTACGGTGCGCTCCACCATCTCGACGAAACGGCCGATGCCGTGTTGGTCGTGCACCACAAGATCGCCCGCGGTCAGTGCGAGCGGGTCGACCGTGTTGCGGCGTTTGGCTGCCAGTCGTTTACCGTCGGGGGCGGCGACCCGATTGCCCGTCAGATCGGACTCGGTGACAATCACCAGGTTCGCGCCGCCGATGACGATGCCGTCGTGGAGCGGACCCTTCAGGACTCCGACGACTCCCGGCTTGGGCTTGCCGCCCGGCTCCAGAAGCGTTGCCGGAGTGTCGCGTTCGGCTAGCTGCTCAACCACCCGCTGCGCGGTGCCGGTGCCGGGGGTGACCACCACGGCGTCGCCTCCGGTCAGCACATGTGCCCGCAACATCGCGAAGATCTCGTCCACGTTGCTTTGCTGGCCGCGGGCAGAAGGCGCCGGCCGCACATCCAATTCGAGGGCGTCCTCGTCACCGAGCTGACTCAGCGTCCACCATGGGTGACCACCGGACTTCGCGACGGCGCGAACGTCGTTCAGCTCCTGGAAGCCGGAACCGCCGAGCTCCTCGATGTCGATGGGAGCCTGACCGCCGACCGCCGCCACCGACCAGGAGGCCTCCAGGAACTCACGTCCCGTCTTGATCAGATCTGCGGCGCGGGCCCGCACCTTCTCCGGATCACACACCAGCAGCGGCGTGCCCGGCGGCAGATGATCAGTCAGTAGCGTGGGCTCACCCGACTGCAGGACCGGTGTCAGCGCCTCCATACCGTCCACCGCAATGCCCTCGGCCAACTTGGCCAGCATGTCAGCCACGCTCCCGGTGACCTGGTTGTCGTCGCCGCGCGGATGGTCTGCGGCCAGCTTTGCCGCGTTGTCCCGCACCTCTGCAGTGAGCAGCAACTCCCGGCATGGCAGCGCCACGACGCCGGCGTCGGCGATGTCGATCTCAGGTATCGACCGTTGATCCGCCACCGAGAACATCCGCATCTCGGTGATCTCGTCGCCCCAGAACTCCACCCGCACCGGATGTTCGGCCGTCGGCGGAAACACGTCGAGAATTCCGCCGCGGACGGCGAACTCACCGCGCTTTCCCACCATGTCGACCCGCGTGTAGGCCAACTCCACCAGTCGGGCGACGACTCCGTCGAAATCGAGCTCGGCGCCGACGGACAACACCACCGGCTCGATGTCGTTGATATCCGGCGACATCGGCTGTAGCAGCGACCGCACGGTGGTCACCACGGCCCGCAACGGCGGCCCGAGGAGCACCTCGTCAGGGTTCGCCAGCCGGCGTAACACCATCATCCGCGCGCCGACGGTGTCCACGCCCGGCGACAACCTCTCGTGAGGCAGCGTCTCCCACGACGGGAACAACGCCACCCCCGCACCGAACACGCCCCGCAACTCGGCGGTCAGGTCATCGGCCTCTCGGCCGGTCGCGGTCACCACCAGCAGGGGCCCATGGTGAGCCAGCGCGCAGGCGGTGAACAACCGCGCGCTCACCGGCCCGAAAAGTGCCAGCTGATCAGGCTTCCCGGCGGCACGGTCGATCAGATCGGAAAATGTCGGTGCGGCCAGGGCCAGGTCAACCAGCCCCGTCAATGGAGGCTGGGCATGGGTCTGCCCCGGATCGATCATCGTCGGTCAGTCTAGGCGTTGCTCAACACTGCTCACCCGTCGCGCAGGTGGGGGTCGGCCTCCAAGTGTGTCAACCCGTTCCACACCAGGTTGACCAGATGCGCTGCCACAACTTCTTTCTTGGGCTCGCGCGCGTCCAGCCACCACTGCGCCGTCATCGACACCGATCCAACGAGGGCCTGTGCGTAGAGGGGAGCCAGCCCGGGATCCAGACCCCGGCGGGCGAAGTCGCCGGCGAGAATCGACGCGACCTGGCTGACCGCGTCGTTCAGCAGGCTCGAGTACGTGCCGGAACTTATCGCCGCCGGTGAGTTCCGGATCATGATCCGGAACCCGTCGGTGCGCTCCTCGACGTATGTCAACAACGCCAGGGCCACCCGCTCGACGCGCACCCGGGAGCGGTTGTTGGTCAACGACGACGTGATGCCGTCCAGCAGCGCCTGCATTTCGCGGTCGACGACGACGGCGTAAAGACCCTCCTTACCGCCGAAATGTTCGTACACCACCGGCTTGGAGACGTTGGCGCGCTGGGCGATCTCCTCGATCGAGGTGCCGTCGTAGCCGCGCTCGGCGAACAGCGACCGGGCGATATCGATCAATTGACGTCGACGCTCGCTGCCGGTCATCCGGGCGCGCGGCGCCCGGGGCTCCTTCTCCGGTGCTGGCACCCGAGCCAGCGTAGTGGTTTGCACTAGAGTCTCAGTCGGGCTTTGGCGCCCGGTCCGTCGTGGTGTAATCGGCAGCACCTCTGATTTTGGTTCAGATAGTTCAGGTTCGAGTCCTGGCGACGGAGCAATCGCGGCGGAGTATTGATGAGCACAGACGCACCAACGGCCGTCATCGTCCTGGCGGCCGGTGCCGGTACGAGGATGCGCTCGGCCACTCCCAAAGTTCTGCACGAACTCGGTGGCCGCAGCATGCTCTCGCATGCGCTTCACTCGGTATCCGGTGTTGAGCCGCGGCATCTGGTCGTGGTGCTCGGCCACGAGCGCGAACAAGTCGGTCCACTCGTCAAGACGATTGCCGACAAGCTCGGTCATCCGATCGAGGTGGCAATCCAGGATGAACAGCTGGGCACCGGACACGCCGTGTTGTGTGGACTGTCCGCGCTGCCGGACGATTTCGACGGCGTACTGGTGGTCACGTCAGGCGACACGCCGCTGTTGGACACGGCCACCCTGTCCGGCCTGATCGAGGCGCATCGCGACACCGCTGCCGCCATCACCGTGCTCACCACGACGTTGCCCGACTCCACCGGGTACGGCCGCATTCTGCGTGACGAGAGCGGCGAGGTGGTCGCGATCGTCGAGCAGGCCGACGCCACGTCGGAGCAGCGGGCGATCCGCGAGGTCAACTCGGGCGTCTACGCCTTCGACGTTGCCGCGCTGCGGTCCGCGTTGGGCCGCTTGTCGTCCGACAACGCCCAACATGAGCTGTACCTGACCGATGTCATCTCCATCGTCCGGTCCGACGGAAAACCGGTGCACGCCAAGCACATCGACGACCATGTGCTCGTCGCAGGCGTCAACGACCGGGTACAGCTGGCGAATCTCGGTGCTGAATTGAATCGCCGAATAGTCACTGCGCATCAGCGCGCGGGCGTCACGGTGATCGATCCCGGCAGTACGTGGATCGACGTCGACGTCACCATCGGCCGGGACACCATCGTCCGTCCCTGCAGCCAGCTACTGGGCTCCACCCGGATCGGCGAGAACTGCGAGATCGGACCAGACACCACGCTGACCGATGTGACGGTCGGGGATGACGCCTCGGTGGTGCGGACACACGGCAGCGAGTCTGAGATCGGAAACAAAACGTCAGTCGGCCCGTACACCTACCTTCGTCCCGGGACGCGGCTGGGCGACAAGGCAAAGTTGGGCACCTTCGTCGAAACCAAGAATTCCGTCATCGGTACCGGAACCAAGGTGCCCCATCTCACCTACGTCGGTGACGCCGACATCGGTGAGCACAGCAACATCGGCGCTTCCAGCGTGTTCGTCAACTATGACGGGGTGACCAAGCGGCGCACCCGGATCGGATCGCACGTCCGGACCGGGTCAGACACGATGTTCGTCGCTCCGGTGGTCGTTGGCGACGGCGCCTACACCGGAGCCGGCACGGTGCTACGCGACAACGTTCCGCCGGGTGCACTCGCGGTTTCCGCTGGAAGCCAGCGCAACATCGAGGACTGGGTCCTACGGAAACGGCCCGGCACCGCGGCCGCCGAGGCGGCCGAACAGGCGAAACGGGCCGACTCCCGCACAGCCACCGAAGACGCGGCGGAATAACAAGCGCCGCGGGCAGTAGGCTGTCCTGACCTGAGAAAGCAGCAATCCCGCTGCTACGTACCATGGGCGAATATCGACCCCCAACCGGTAAGGGCAGCGCAGTGGGCACCGACTGGATCGACAATCGCAAGAATCTGATGCTCTTCTCGGGCCGTGCACATCCCGAGCTCGCTGAACAGGTCGCCAAGGAACTCGACGTCAGCGTCACCGCAACAACCGCCCGAGACTTCGCCAACGGTGAGATCTTCGTTCGCTTCGACGAGTCGGTCCGGGGTTGCGACGCCTTCGTGCTGCAGTCGCACACCGCGCCCCTTAACAAATGGCTGATGGAACAGCTGCTCATGATCGACGCGCTCAAGCGGGGCAGCGCCAAGCGCATCACGGCGATTCTGCCGTTCTACCCCTATGCCCGTCAGGACAAGAAGCACCGCGGCCGCGAACCGATTTCGGCACGGTTGGTCGCCGACCTGCTGAAGACAGCCGGTGCCGACCGCATCGTCTCGGTCGATCTGCACACCGACCAGATCCAGGGATTCTTCGACGGCCCGGTCGATCACATGCGGGCTCAGCCACTGCTGACCGGCTACATCAAGGACAACTACCAGTGCGAGGACGTCGTGGTGGTCTCCCCCGACTCCGGCCGGGTGCGCGTCGCAGAGAAGTGGGCCGACGCGTTGGGCGGCACACCGTTGGCGTTCATCCACAAGACACGCGACCCGAAGGTGCCCAACCAGGTGAAGTCCAACCGCGTCGTCGGCGATGTGGCGGGCAAGACCTGCGTGTTGACCGACGACATGATCGACACCGGCGGCACCATCGCCGGAGCAGTCAATCTGCTCCGCGAAGCGGGGGCGCGTGACGTCGTCATCGCAGCGACCCACGGTGTTCTGTCCGATCCCGCAGCAGAGCGATTGGCCTCCTGCGGCGCCCGCGAGGTGATTGTCACCAACACGCTGCCCATTGAAGAAGCAAAGCGCTTCCCGCAGCTGACCGTGCTGTCCATCGCTCACCTGCTGGCCAGCACAATTCATGCCGTGTTCGAGAATGGTTCGGTCACAGAGCTTTTCGACGGCGACGCGTAGGGAATTCGGTTGCCTGACACCGCAGTCATCTATCACAACCCGCGCTGCAGCACGTCTCGTAAGACTCTCGAACTGCTGCGCGATAACGGCCTGGAGCCGAATGTCGTCGAATATTTGAAGGATCCGCCTTCACGCGACGAACTGATCACGATGATCGCCGACGCCGGAATTTCGGCGCGAGACGCGGTGCGCAAGCGCGAATCTCTTTACGGTGAACTCAATCTCGCTCAGGCGAGCGATGACGAACTGCTCGACGCGATGATCGCCAACCCGATCCTCATCGAGCGCCCGTTCGTGATCACCCCCAAGGGCACCCGGCTGGCACGCCCCATCGACGCCGTGCGGGAGATCCTGTGAGGTCGGCGCGAATCGGGCAGGTGCTGGGAATCTGCGCGCTGAGTGTCGCGGCGATAGGCACCGCGTGTGGGTCATCGGTACCGGACTATTCCTCGGTGTGGAGCAGCAGTCCGACGTCGTCCACCTCCACGACTTCGACCTCGCCGACACCGATTGCCCAATATCTGGAAGGCGTCGGGGTCACAGGTGAGCCAATCCCACTGGACAAGCTGACCGACCTCAAGGTGACGCTTCCGCAACCGGCCGGATGGGTGAAGTACTCCAACCCCAACCTGTCCCCCGCAACCCAGGTGATCGCGAAGAACAACACCTACCCGACTGCCACACTCATCATCTTCAAACTCAACGGCAACTTCGACGTGGCCGAAGCCATCAAGCACGCCAACGTCGACGCGGAGATTTCGCAGAACTTCACCAAGCTGAACTCGTCGGACGCCAATTTCAACGGGTTCCCCTCGGCCATGATCGAGGGCAGTTACGACCTCAACGGCAAGCGCCTCCACAGCTACAACCGAGTGGTGATTCCGGTGACGGCTGCACCCAAGTTCCAGAGGTACCTGGTGCAGTTGACAGTCACATCGCTGGCAGAGCAGGCCGCCCCGGACGCCGCCGACATTGAGACGATCATCAAGGGCTTTGCCGTCTCAGTGAAGTAACGCTTCCCCCGCGTAGGGTGAGACGCATGTCTTGGACCGCCGCAGACCTTCCCACGTTCGCCGGCCGCACCGTGATCGTGACCGGCGCCAATAGCGGGCTCGGCCTCGTCACAGCCCGTGAACTGGCACGCGTGGGCGCCCACGTCATCCTCGCGTGCCGCAACACCGCGAAGGGCGACGAAGCCGCCGCGACGCTGCGGGGAAGCGTCGAAGTTCGGCCCCTCGATCTGCAGGACCTCGCATCGGTGAAGGATTTCGCCGATCACGTCGCGAAGGTCGATGTGCTCATCAACAACGCCGGCATCATGGCCGTGCCGTACGCGCTGACCAGGGACGGCTTCGAAAGCCAGATCGGGACCAACCATCTCGGCCACTTCGCACTCACCAACCAGCTGCTGCCCAAGGTGTCCGAGCGCGTCGTGACGGTGGCATCGATGATGCATCTGTTCGGCATGATCAGCCTCAAAGACCTGAACTGGAAGTCCCGTCCGTATTCCGCATGGCTCGCATACGGCCAGTCGAAGCTGGCGAACCTCCTGTTCACCCAGGAACTGCAGCGGCGCCTCGACGCGGCCGGCTCGACCGTGAAGGCCCTGGCCGCCCATCCCGGCTACTCCTCGACCAATCTTCAGGGGCACTCCGGAAATCAGCTGGGCACTCGTTTCTGGGATCTCGGCAACACCTTGCTGGCCACCAGCGCCGACTTCGGTGCACGGCAGACTCTGTACGCGGCCTCACAGGACCTGCCCGGTAACAGCTACGTGGGCCCCAAGTTCGGTATGCGCGGCCCCACCGGCCTCGTGCCGCGCAGCCCCCTGGCCGGCAACGCCGACACGGCCAAGGCCCTGTGGACTCTGTCCGAGCAGCTCACCGGCACCGGATTTCCCGTCTGACGAGCTGATCAGCTAGCCTGGTGCCCGCGTCACGGCGAGGGTGGCTTGGCCACCGTGATCGGCGGGATAGCGCGTTCAACGAAATCGTTCAATGCGTAGTGCCGATGTCTGCCGTGCGGAAAGACCCGACAGACATATCTAGGAGCACTAACGATGGCTAAATCCACTAACCCGGCGTCCACTAACACCGCGAATGCGCTGAGCGTCGAGGTCCGCACCAAGACCGGCAAGGGCGCGTCGCGTCGCGCACGCCGCGAGGGCAAGGTTCCCGCTGTGTTGTACGGCCACGGCACCGACCCGCAGCATCTTGAGTTCAACGCCCACGACTTCGCCGCGATCCTGCGGCACTCCGGCACCAACGCCGTCCTCGGCCTGAAGATCGACGGCAAAGAGCAGTTGGCGCTGCCCAAGGTGATCACCATTCACCCGATCCGCCGGACCATCCAGCACGCCGACCTGATCGTGGTGAAGCGCGGCGAGAAGGTCACTGTCGAGGTCGCCGTCACCGTCGAGGGCGACGCTGCATCGGGCACGCTGGTCACCCAGGACGCCAACACTATCGAGATCGAGGCCGAGGCGCTGTCGATCCCCGACGGTCTGGTCATCTCGGTCGAGGGCGTCGAAGAGGGCACCCAGATCACCGCGAGCCAGATCGAACTTCCGGCCGGCGTGAGCCTGATCAGCGATCCCGACATGCTCGTCGTGAACGTGGTTGCAGCGCCGACGGCCGAGGACCTGGAAGGCGACACCGCTGAAGAGGACGGCGAGGCAGCAGGCGATTCCGCGGAAGCGGGCGACGGCGAAGCCAAGTCCGACGAGGCCGAAGCCGAGTAACGCTCAAGTCCAGAAAGAACAGGCGAAGGCACAGTGGCCGAGCCTCTTCTGGTCGTCGGCCTGGGGAATCCCGGGCCGCAGTACGCCAAGACCCGCCACAACCTGGGCTTCATGGTTGCCGACCTGCTGGCTGCCCGCATCGGTGCGCAGTTCAGAGTGCACAAGCGCTCCGGCGCCGAAGTGGTCACCGGCAGGCTCGGCCACCGGCCGGTGGTCCTGGCCAAGCCACGGACTTACATGAACGAATCCGGCCGCCAGGTCGGCCCGTTGGCCAACTTCTATTCGGTGGTCCCGGGCGACGTGATTGTGATCCATGACGAGCTCGACATCGACTTCGGTCGTATCCGGCTCAAGCTGGGCGGCGGCGAAGGCGGTCACAACGGTTTACGCTCCGTGGCAAACGCATTGGGTACCAAGAACTTTCAGCGTGTGCGGATCGGCGTCGGCCGCCCTCCCGGCCGTAAGGACCCGGCCGCGTTCGTGCTGGAAACATTCTCCAGCACCGAACGCACCGAGATCCCGACGATCTGCGAACAGGCCGCCGACGCCACCGAAATCCTGATCGAACTTGGTCTGGAACCAGCGCAGAATCAGATCCACGCCTGGTGATCCCGGACCCCGGTCAGGGGGTCGGGGTTTCCCAGAATTCATTCATCGGAACCGCATATCGGTCGTTCTGGGTCAGAGGTGCAAGCCCTAGGGACTCCTCGATGGTCCGCATCAAGCTGTAGTGGTCATAACGCGTGCCGACCTCGAAGTTGCCTGATTTCATGCCCGCCGCGACAGCACCCGGCGACGGGATGACGATCATGACGATGTGGTTGCCCTGGTTGTCGAAACCGAGTGAAAGATTGTTGTTGTCCTCATCCCACGTCAGGAAGATCGCGCTCTTAACATTCGGGTCATTCCAGGTGTTCGACGACATGATTGTCGGGATGGTCTGCCCGATGAAGTTGTCTCCCGCTTTCACGTTGTACTGCTGATTGGTGAGCTGGCTGATCGCAAACGAAAGGACGCCTCGCAGATTGTCGACGGGACCTTCCATGTTGTTGTCCTCGTCGGCCGCCCACCACACGAAGTTCGGGGTGGTCTCGGGAGACTGAAGATCTGTGGCCATCTGAGTGAGCGGCCTTATATTCGCGTTCACGAGATCGGCGTTGTTGTAGATGTTCGAGAAGGTCAGGAAGCCAAGTTCACCGGCGTTGGTGTAGCCACCGCCGTTCTGCTCATAGGCCGCCCAAGTCTTGCCGGCGTCGGCAATCGTGTTCGACAGGTTCGGTGCGTCGACGCAGTTTTCGTCGCAGTCGTAGTTGATGTTGAAATCCGACCCGCCCACCACCGCGCTGTAGTTCGGAGTGCTGGGATGCGTGATCGCATACATCTGCCCGGCCTGGCCGTAGGTGTTGAAGTAGGTGTTGATGATCGGTGCATTCGGACTGCCGACGATGTTGGTGTAGCCCTTGTTCTCCATGTAGACCAGGAAGACGTGATCAAGCTCGCCCACGGTGGACTCGGGCGGCGTCGGGTCTCCTGGATCCTCCATGGCGGTACCGATGCTGAAGGAGATGTTGTCGGCGTAGGCATTGTTGTAGTTGCCCAGGATTGGGTTCCGGTCGTCGAAGCTGACGACCACTTGGGCGCTGCGGGTGCCCACCGGAATGGTTCCTGAGGTGGTCCGCTCGATGAATCCGGTGACAAACCTGCGATTCCACATGCTGACCGTCTGCAGACTGCCGGTGCCCAGGCTGTCGCCGTCAGCATCCAGGAAGGTGACCTGCACCTTGGTGTGCGATGGGTCGATGAACGCACCGCCCAGGCTCGCGCCCAGGTTGTAGGTCAAGCCGCCGAGATCGATGGCAGCTTGTGCGGCGCTGAGGTCGACCGTTTGACTCAGTGAAGAATCCGCGACAGGTCCTCCACCAAAGAATTGCTTGCCGCTGTCGGCGGGGGTCTTCAGAGTTTCGTTGGCAAAGATCGGGAAACCCACCGGCGCGATGATCGGGCCGGGGATCTCCAGGGCGGACGGGAAGCGCCGCACGGTGCCGTATCGGATCACCGTCGGTGTCCCGGTCACGGTCCAACCCGGAACCGTCACCGAGCTGTATCCGGTGAGTGACGGATCACCGAACTCGGCGCCGGGGTTTTGCAGCAGGTTGACGCTCTGCCCGTCGGCGAGCTGAACCTGCTGGTCCTCCCCGACAGATGCGACTTCGGCCGCACCGTCCCGCGCGATCGCGCGGTGTCGGGCTTTTCCGATAAGGGGCGAGGTTGACCGTCCCGCCTTCTGAGCGGCGACCGGCGGCTTGGCGCTCGACTGCGAGATAACCCGTGCCTGTGTCTGGCTCGATCCTTTGGCACCGTCGTGCGCCGACTTGCTTGCCGTCGCAGACGTGTCCGACGGTGATCCCGTGTCGGCTGACGCCGCCGAAGCGGCCGCAACCGCGATTCCGGCCCCGACTCCGAGAGCTACTGCAAGCCCCCCGACACGACCGATACAACGACCAGAATTCGCCGAATAATTCATTGGTAAGCCGCCCCTTGTCGGTTGCCCGCGTCGCGTCAGCGAGACGGGAGTGCTGAAATCGACACGAGCGTAAATGAGGGTAGGGAAACCTTAGTAGCGAATCGTCAAATTCCCTCAACGCGGAAATCTGACCGACGGAGCGGCGCGCGAAAGCCCCGCCCGGATCTAGGTGACCAGCGCAACCGAATTCGCCCGGCGAAGCTTGCCCGACGGCGTCTTCGGAATCGTGCCCGGGCCGAGGACGACCACGTTGCGCGGCCGCATATCGACCTCGGTCACCACCTCGTGGGCAACCTGATGTTCGATGCGGCGGACTTCCGCGGGATCCTCCCAGGCATTCGATTCCACCGCGACGGCGAATGTCTCACGGGAGTGGCCGGCATCCAGCCGAACCGCGACGGCACAGCCCGGGCGGACACCGTCGACGCGGCTGGCCGCCCGTTCGATGTCCGTCGGGTAGATGTTGCGGCCGGCCATGATGATGACGTCCTTGACGCGACCACAGACGACGACGTGGCCGTTCTCCATCTGGTAGCCGAGATCGCCGGTGTCGTACCAACCGTTCTCGTCCTGTGCGGGAACGAAGCCCCCCATGGTGATGTAGCCGGGGGTCAACGGTTCACCACGCAGCTCGATGATGCCCACGCCGCGAGCGGGCAGCACATTGCCGTCCTCGTCGACGATCCGTGCCTCAAGGCCTTCCAGCAGCGGGCCCAGCGAGGCCAACCGCCGGGTATTGCCCTTCGATGCCGGGACAGCGCGGCGCAGCGCCGCCAACAGGTCGGCATCAACTTCATCGACCACCAGGCCGGCGTTGCACTCGGAGAAGGACACCGCCAGCGTGGTCTCAGCCATGCCGTAGGCCGGCAGGATCGCCCCCGGGTTGAGTCCGAAAGGCTTGCCGGCATCGATCAGATCTTCGACGTCGGCCGGGTCGACCGGCTCAGCGCCCGACAGCGCAAAACGCAGGGTCGACAGATCGAATTGGCCCGGTTTCGCTTGCTTGCGTAACCGTTTGGCGAACAACGCGTAGGCGAAGTTCGGTGCCGCGGTCATGGTGCCCTTGTACTTGTCGATCAACTTGGCCCACAGCAGGGTGTCCCGCAGGAAGTCCATGGGCGTGACCTTGACCAGCTCGGCACCGAAGTACATCGGAACGGTGAGGAAACCGACCATCCCCATGTCATGGAAGCAGGGCAACCAGCTGATCATGACGTCCTTGTCGACGTCGTACTCGGCGCCGATGAACATCGCCTCTGCGTTGGAGTAGATGTTGCGGTGCGTGATGATGACGGCTTTGGGCGAGCCCGTCGACCCGGACGTCAGCTGCATGAGCGCGACGTCGTCTTCGGAGGTCTCGACGGGGTCGACGGGGTCTGCTGCCAGTAGCGACTCGACGGTCAGAACCGTGAGTCCGCGTTCTTCCAGGATCGGCGCGGCAACCAGGAACGGCTCGGAGATGATGATCGCCTTGGCCTCGATCATATCGATGACGGTGGCGGTGTCCTTGGCCCACAGTTCGAGATCCGTCCGCGGGGTGGGCTGGTGGAGCATCGTCAGACTGGCGCCGCGCATCCATAGGCCCTGAGCCGCCGGCGCGATTTCCACCGGAGAACCGGCCAGCACGCCTACCGCGTCGCCGGGGCCGACACCGGCCTCGGCCAAGCCTCCGGCAATGCACCGGGCACGCTCGTGAACTTCTCGCCAGGTGTGCCGAACCGGCTCGACCGGTTCACCTGTCACCATGCCTTTGTCACAGGTCATGGCGCTCTGGAACATCTTCTCGGTAAAACGGCTCACGACGACCTCCTCGTCACCAGCGACGCCGGACACGGCGCTACCGCCCGGGATTTCATGCTCCACCCGGCCGAACGCCCTGCATAGCAGGCACGCCAGAACAATGCGGGAGCTTTTCGATCTCGAAACGGTGATGGCTCGGCAACTCGGCCTCGCCCAACTCGTATCACGAGGGGCGATTCGTACACGTCCAGTGTCCGTCCGCTGTTAGTCACCGCCGACCATCTTAAACTTTCCTTAAGTTCTTGCCAAACATCGGCGCGGATGAGTCGCGAGTCACAGGCGGCTCAGTTAGGGACCACCCGGGCGCCGACAACCGGCCCGCTCGCCACCCGCACCGTGCGGCACACACCCTCGCCCGCCAACTCTGTCCCGACATCGACGGCTGAGGAGGCCGACGAGCACAGGAATGCGCAGGTAGGCCCCGAGCCCGAGACGATCCCCGCCAAGGCGCCGGCTTCCACACCGGCTCGCAACGTTCTTCGAAGGCCGGGATCCAGGCTCAGGGCGGCCGGCTGCAGGTCATTACCGAGCAACGGGGCCAACTCGTGTGGGTTGCCACGGGCCAGAGCCGTGAGAAGCGGTTCCGGATCGGACACCCGCGGGGGATCTCCAGACTCGCGGAGACGGTCGATCTCGCCGTAGACGGTCGCGGCGGACAGACCGCCCTTCCCGAAGGCAAGTACCCAATGGAATGAATTGCGCGCCAGAACGGTGGCCAACTCGTCGCCTCGTCCGGTACCAAGGGCGGTCCCGCCGTGCAGCGCGAAGGGCACGTCGCTGCCCAGCCTCGCCGCCAGTGCGTGAAGGTCTCGACGCGGAACTCCAGGTTCCCAGAGGCTGTTGATGGCGAGCAGTACTGCCGCAGCGTCAGCGCTCCCGCCGGCCATGCCGCCCGCAACCGGGATCGCCTTCTCGATGGTGATCTCGACGTCGGGCGCCCGCCCGAGGTGCTCGGCCATCAACTCGGCCGCCTGCCAGGCCAGATTCCGATCGTCGACCGGCAGCGTCTGAGCGCCCTCGCCCACGACCTGAAGCGACAGGAGATCGGCCGTTCGCACTGTCACCTCATCGACGAGCGAGACAGCGTGAAAGACGGTGACAATGTCGTGGTAGCCGTCGGGCCGGAGATCACCCACACTGAGGTGCAGGTTGACCTTGCCCGGGACGCGTACGGTCACCGATCCGGTCGGCACCCATTCACGTGCCGTATTGCCGCTGGACGAGGACACCGCACGAGGGTAGCGCGCAATGGCCGATTCACCCGACCGGCGTGTCCGCCGATCCTATGGTCGACAGATGGCGCATCCCGGACAGCTGTTCGAGGGATACCGCGTCGAGGCGTTGCTCGGGCACGGAGGTGAGGCCGGGGTCTATCGCGCCCACCGAGTCTCCGGCGGCCCTGACGGCCGCCGCGCTTCGGTGGTGGCGATCAAAATCCTTGATGAGCACCACCGCGGCAACGCCGACGTCGCTCGGCTTGCACGCGAGTTCCGGATAGCTCGGAGATTGCAGCATCCACACATCATCGAAGTCCACGAGCACGGCGACTTCTGGATGACGATGCAGTACATCGACGGCGGTCCGATCAGCCGGCTCCGGACGCTCGATGCCCAACTCGATGCGCTGGCGCAAGTCGCCGGCGCTCTGGATGCAGCGCACCGGTCCGGAATTGTGCACACCGATGTGAAACCCATCAATATCCTTGTGCACCAAGCCTTCTCACACGGAGGGGCAGTCCTTGTCGATTTCGGCGCCGCCCATGTTCTCGCGGAGGACGTCTGGACCCGGTCCGGCCGGCCACTCGCCTCATTGCCTTATGCCGCACCTGAACTGTTGCAGGGGCGCCTGCCTCAGGCCGCCACCGACGAGTACGCACTGGCGTGCACGGCACTCGAAGTGCTCACGGGCCGCCCGCCGTACTCGTCGGACAACCCGTCAGACCTCATCGACTGTCACCTTCACCGGCCACCGCCCGATATCTCCACGATGGTGCCGTGGCTTTCCAAATCGTTCGACGTGGTGCTCGCGAGGGCAATCGCGAAGGATCCCGACCGGCGCTACCAGTCGTGTACCGAAATGATTCACCACATTTCCGAGGCGATCAGGCGCTGAGATCAGCGTGGGTTCAGAGAACCTGTGCTGACCGGTGTTCGACGGCATCCGCGTCCGCGGTGGCAACGCATTCCGGGGAACGCTGATAGAGCCGGACGAAATCCGCTACGCCCAGGGTCTCGCCGCGCCGGGCCGGATCGATGCTCGCCGCCAACAGTCGCTCCGCAGACTCGTTGCCGGAGCCGGCCCAGTCCACAAAGACGTTTCGAGCGGTCTTGCGGCGTTGGCTGAATGCCATATCGACAAGGTCGAACACGTTCTCACGGAAGTCCGCGGCAACCGGCCAAGGCGGGGTCTCGTAGCGATCGATGCGGACCAGTCCGGAGTACACCCGCGGAATCGGCCAGAACACCGTCGGCGACACCATGCCGTATCGGCGGACCTTGCCGTAGAACCGGGCCTTGACACTCGGAATGCCGTATTCCTTTCCACCGGGCTCCGCGGCCAGTCGTTCGGCCACCTCTGCCTGCACCATCACCATGACCGTTCGGATCGAGGGGAATTCGGCGAGCAGGTGCAGAAGTGCCGGCACCGCGATGTTGTACGGCAGATTGGCAACCAGAGCGGTCGGCTGCTCGAAGAGGTCCGTGCGCTCAAGGGTGAGGATGTCGGTGTTGAACACACTCAGTCGATGAATCTCGCTGTGCGTGTGGCCGGCGACGGTCTTGGGTAGACGCTGAGCCAGCAGCGAATCGATCTCGATGGCGGTGACTGTGGCGCCACGGTCGAGAAGCGCGAGTGTCAGCGAACCCAGACCCGGCCCGACCTCAAGAACGTGATCTTGTTTGTTGACTCCGGAGGCAGAGACGATTCGTCTTACGGTGTTCGCGTCGTGGACGAAGTTCTGGCCCAGCGACTTACGAGGCCGGAACTCAAGTTCCTTGGCCAAGTTTCGTATCTCGGTACGACCGAGTAGACGAACGGTCAGGATGCACCCCTACCACACACGGGCCACGCTCCCCAGCCTTGCCGCGATTGAGTCACTGACGCGATCGCGATCTGCTCTTCTCTGGTTGCCAGGTCGGCTCGCTCAGCGTACCTCAAACCACCGTTTCTCACCCAGGTGTTTTGATCAAATTGCACGCCGCCGTAATAGCCGTTTCCGGTGTTGATGGCCCAGTTGTTCCCGGATTCGCATCTGGCGATCGCATCCCAGATCGGACCGTTCATCACAGGCGGCACTTCGGTGCCCGGCTTGACCCCAACCCGCAGCACGGAATCACGCGCCGGAACAACGACGACGTTCGAGACCGGCAGACGGCCGGTCTCCTTTCCATTGATCATCGCCACAGCAAAGACGACATCCTGGACGCCGGGAGTCCCCGGGTCTTCGACGACCTGGCGGCTCATGTTCATGTTCGGATCTTCGATCCGCCGTGCGACGGGCGCCAACGGAACCTGCGCGGACACCTGCTCGATGCGAATCCGGGTGACCTGGATCTGCATGCCCGCGACCACCGGCGAACTCGCCGCCGGGACCACCGTGTCGCTCTGTTCAAGGGGAACGCCCGCGGCGGCCAACATGCCGGCCACGGTGGGCGCCGCCAGCCGCACCGTGCTGACAACGCCGCCGTCGTCGATCTGGACGGTCTTGGCGCTCACCACGGGCAGAGCCATACCTTCGAGAGGCAGCCGAGTGCCACGGGATGCGGCGGCCGGCGCGGTATCGGTCATCGAGAGTTGAGCCAGGGCGTCATCGACGGTGGAAGCCGTCGTCCAGACCTGCTTGGGGGCTTCACCGTCCAGGGAGATATCCAGTGGGCGGCCCCGCCGCAGGACGATCGTCTCGTTATCGCGAACTGCATTGCCCCCGGCGGGGAAGAGATCGTCGCGGTCCGCAACGGAATATCCGTTCTCCTGAAGAACGTCAAGAACATGGGTCTTCATGGTCGCGACCGTCATACGAGTGCCGTCGACGTCGAGCGTCACCGTCTTGTGAGCCGCGATCGCCACACCACCGGCGCCCGCGAGCGAGACAAGGAGGGCAGCGACCGTCCCCCGGAGGAGCTTGGATCGCGATTGCTGAAGCTTGTTCAAGGTGTTCAAAGCGTTTAGTCCCGACCTAGGCGACAAAAAGAGTCATAAAAGAACGATCTTCGATAACGAGACGGTAACGAACAGGTCGCGGAATGGGCAACTTATCGCTCGAATGCCTCTACAGATCCGCACTTCCGGGGCTTCCCCAGCGGAGTGCGTCAGGCTAGACGGTACACCCGCCTGGCGTTTTCCCACGACTCCTGCGCGAGGCTCTGCGATGGCCGATCGGTCACATCCGCAAGAGCGCGGACCGTGTAGGGCAGACAGTACGGCTCGTTCGGGGCACCCCGAAACGGGTGCGGCGTCAGGAAGGGTGCGTCGGTTTCGACCAGAAGTTGCCGCGGCGGGATGAGGGCCGCCGCGGCCCTCAGATCATGGGCGTTTTTGAAGCTGACCGTGCCGGACAGGCTCAGCATCCACCCGTTGTCCAGACATCGTTGTGCCATCTCAGGACCGGATGAGAAGCAGTGGAAGATGACGGTGTCGGGGGCGCCCTCGGCTTCGAGCACGTCGAGGGTTTCGGTGTCCGCGTCTCGGTTGTGAATCATCAATGGCTTGCCGACCCGCTTGGCAAGGTCGATGTGCCAGGCGAAGGCCTCCCGCTGCACCGCCGGATCGGCGCAGCCGTCGAGTTTGCCAGGCCAGTAGAGGTCCAATCCGGTCTCGCCGATCGCCACCACCCGGGGGTGGCCGGCCAGCTGCTCCAGTTCGGCCCGGGCCTGGCCGGTCAGGGTGTGAGCCCGGGTCGGGTGAAGTGCCACCGCCGCGTAAACCCGCGGATCCCACTCCGCCGCTTGGACGGCCCACTTCGCCGCGTCTAGGTCGTCGGCGATAGTCACGACGGCCTCGACGCCGACCGCCTCAGCGCGGTCCAGAATGGCTCGGACGTCGTCGGCGTCTTTGGCCCCGCAGGCGTCGAGGTGGGTATGGGCGTCGATCAAAGGCGCCAACGGCTTTGGTGACGGCGGTGCCGGACGCTGCGAACCCACCCGAACACAATAAGGTGATGCCCAAATGACCGAGCCGCACAAGACCCCGTTCTACGTCACCACGGCGATCGACTACCCGAACGGCGCACCCCACATCGGCCATGCCTACGAGAAGGTCGCCACCGACGCGATCGCCCGGTTCAAACGGCTCGACGGATTCGACGTTCGGTTCCTCACCGGAACAGACGTGCACGGTCTCAAGATGGCCGAGACCGCGGCGGCGCAGGGCATTCCCACCGCCGAATTGGCCCGGCGCAATTCCGACGTGTTCCAGCAGATGCAGGAACTGCTCAACGTCTCGTTCGATCGCTTCATCCGAACCAGCGACGCCGACCATTACGAGTCGTCCAAAGCCATCTGGCGGCGGATGCAGGATGCCGGCGACATCTATCTCGGCAGCTATTCCGGCTGGTATTCGGTGCGCGACGAACGCTTCTTCACCGAAGACGAGACCGAGGTCCGCGCCGACGGGGCCCGCTATGCCTGCGAGACGGGAACGCCCGTCACGTGGACCGAGGAGCAGACCTACTTTTTCCGGCTATCGGCCTATGCCGACCGACTGCTCGCGCACTACAACGCGAACCCGGACTTCATCGGTCCCGATGCGCGCCGCAATGAAGTGATCAGCTTCGTGTCGGGCGGACTGCGCGACCTCTCCATCTCCCGAACCACCTTCGACTGGGGCGTTCCCGTTCCGGACCACCCTGATCACGTGATGTACGTCTGGGTCGACGCCCTGACCAACTATCTCACCGGCGTTGGCTTCCCGGACACGGATTCAGCTCTGTTCCAACGCTATTGGCCCGCCGATCTACACATGATCGGCAAGGACATCATCCGCTTCCATACGGTCTACTGGCCCGCGTTCCTGATGTCGGCCGGCCTGGAATTACCCAAACGGGTATTCGCCCACGGCTTCATCAACGTCAAGGGCGAGAAGATGAGCAAGTCGGTGGGCAATGTGATCGACCCGATGGCGTTGGTCTCCGAGTTCGGTGTCGATCAGGTGCGCTATTTCCTGTTACGCGAAATCCCGTTCGGACAGGACGGCAGCTACAGCGAAGAGGGAATCGCCACCCGGATCAACACCGACCTGGCCAACGAGCTGGGCAACCTGGCTCAGCGCTCGTTATCGATGGTGGCCAAGAACCTCGACGGCGCGGTGCCTTCGCCCGGCGTGTTTTCGGCCGCCGACGAAGAGCTGTTGACACTTGCCGACGGCCTTCTGGTGCGGGTGCGCTCGGCGTTCGACACGCAGGCCATGCATGTCGGGCTGGAGGCGATCTGGCTGATGCTGGGGGCCGCGAACCGGTACTTCTCGGCGGCAGAGCCCTGGGTGCTTCGCAAGTCGTCGTCACCCGCTGACCAGGAGCGTTTCCAGACGGTGTTGTACGTGACCCTGGAGGTCGTGCGGATCGCCGCTCTGTTGATCCAGCCGGTGATGCCGGCGTCCGCCTCGAAGCTTCTCGATCTGTTGGGCCAGCCTTCTGATGAGCGCGACTTCACAGCCGTGGGCGTCCGACTCGTTCCCGGCACGACATTGCCGGAACCCACCGGCGTCTTCCCCCGCTACCAGGCCGCCGAGTAGCTTCCCGTCGGGCCTTCCCCGAGGAACCTCACCTTCCGGGGGCACCGGAAAGTGACCTGCGCCACATTTGGCGGTTGGCTGTCACACTCGAAAGATCCGCGGTGTCTTGAGGTCAAACGGATCGAACCTCGAAGGAAGTGACAACATGACCGAGCACAGGACCCGAGTCGTCGTCCTGGGGGGCGGATATGCCGGCACGATCGCCGCGAATCGGCTCCGGACACGACCCGACACCGACATCACCCTGGTGAATCCGCGCACAGATTTCGTCGAACGCATTCGACTGCACCAACTTCTCACCGGATCCGACGACGCCGTCATCGACTACGCCGAAATCCTCGGCGACGGCATCCGCTTGGTTGTCGACACCGCGACTCGAATCGATCGCGTCGGACATCAGGTCGTCCTCGCCGACGGCCCACCGTTGGGCTACGACTATCTCATCTACGCAGTGGGCAGCACCTCTGCCGAATCCACCGTGCCGGGAGTCCGCGAATTCGCCTATCCCCTAGCCGATTTGGAAGAGGCCCAGCGGCTGGCGGGTGCGCTCGAGAGCCAGCCGCCGAGTGCACCGGTATGCGTAGTGGGCGCCGGGCCCACCGGAATCGAAGCAGCCGCCGAACTCGCAGAAGCTGGCCGTGCGGTCACGTTGGTGTGCGGCCCCGTGCTCGGGCCGTATTTTCGTGAGCCCGCCCGAAAGGCGACTGCCAAGCGGCTGCGCAAACTCGGCGCTCAAATCGTCGAGGGCTCCGGCGCAAGAGCCGTGGAAGTGGGTCCGGACGAGGTGGTCCTCGCTGACGGCCGCAGGATTCCCAGCCGCGTGACCATCTGGACCGCCGGATTCGGCATCCCCGATCTCGCCAGATCCAGTGGACTTCGGACCGATGCGGTGGGACGCCTGCTCACCGACGAAGCCCTGACGAGCCTCGATGACCAGCGCATCATCGCGGCCGGTGACGCCGCCGCACCATCGGGCGCGGCCTTGCGGATGAGCTGCCAGGCCGCCTGCCCGCTCGGCGCCCAGGCCGCGGACACCGTCCTGGCACGTATCGCGGGAAGCGCTCCCGCGCCGATCGATCAGGCATTCACCGGTGAATGTGTGAGCCTGGGGCGGCGCGGCGGCGTGATACAGATCGCCCGCCGAGACGACACTCCACTGCCGCTCTACATCGGCGGCCGCGCCGCCGCGACGGCGAAGGAGGCGGTCTGCAAAGCCACCGTGAGCTTCATGCGCCGCGAGGCACGCAAACCAGGTTCACTGTTCTGGATCAAGGGTGGCCGCCGCGAGGCCGCTGAGCCGGCGATCGCGCCATGAGCGCCGGCGAGGGTGATCATGGTGACCGGTTCACCCTGCTGCGGCCACTGCTGTTCACGATCGCGTATGAAATCCTCGGCTCAGCCACCGAGGCCGACGACGTCTTGCAGGACAGTTACCTGCGCTGGGCAGAGGTCGACCTCACCGAGGTTCGCGACACCAAGGCCTATCTGGCGCAACTCGTCACCCGGCAGGCACTGAACACGCTGCGGGCCGGCGCACGGCGCCGTGAGGATTACGTCGGACCGTGGCTACCGGAACCGCTGCGGGTCGACAACAACGACGCCTCCACCGATGTGGTGCTGGCCGAATCGGTGTCAATGGCCATGCTGGTGGTGCTCGAAACACTGGGACCAGACGAGCGTGCGGTGTTTGTGCTACGGGAGGTGTTCGGCTTCGCGCATAACGAAATCGCCACGGCCGTAGGAAAATCCGAGCCCGCGGTGCGCCAGATGGCGCACCGCGCGCGGGAACACGTGCAAGCACGCCGCCGGCGCTTCGAACGGGTGGACCCCGCCCACTCTGAACTGATCACCACAAAGTTCCTCACCGCAGCGGCAACGGGTGATCTTGATGCTCTGATGGCATTGCTCGCGCCGGAGGTCGTGTTCACTTCGGACAGCGATGGGAAGGTCAGTGCCGCCCGCCGCCCGGTGGTCGGCCCTGACAAGGTGGGCAGGCTGATCCTCGGGCTGATGCGGCGGGCGGGGCTCGACTACCGCTTCGAACTCGCGGTGTGTAATGGCGCTCCGGCGTTGATGTCCTACTACCAGGACCGGCCAGACACGGTGATTACCGTTGAGATCACCGGTGACTCGATCACCAATTTCTATGCGATGCGCAATCCGGACAAGTTGGCTGCGGTGCTGACGCCCCGCGAGATCACCCGCTAGCCGCAGCTTCCCGTGTGCAGACGCAAAGGCTCTCGAACACACGGACCGCTTCACCCGACGTGTCGGGAGCCTTTGCGTCTGCCCGGCACACCAGTCAAGCTAGGGGCCATGCACGTGGAACACCTGGGTGGCGTCGCCGACTTCGGCGACGCCACCCAGGTGTTGCGCGCACTCGCGGATGCGAACCACCGCCGGCGCCTGCCCCCACCGGCCGCGCTCATCGGCGAGTGGTTCGACTCGGCCGCCGTGATAATCCCCAATGTGCTGGTGCGCCAAGTGGACCCGGCGCAGGCATTCGCAATACCCGCAACCGAATCCCACAACCGGGGCGTCATCGGCGGTGGCTGGATCGGCTACCTCTCCTACCCGGACGCGGCAGCCGACAACGGTCCCCCGAGAATCCCGCAGGCCGCAGGCGGCTGGACGGACTGCGTCCTGCGACTCGACCATGCCGGAAACTGGTGGTTCGAAAGCCTCGCGGCAACGACGCCCCCCGACTGGCTGATGCCGGCCCTCACCGCGAAGCCGGACCCTGGATACTGTGAAATCGATTGGCATCAGCCCGATTTCGATCTACACCAAGCCGCAGTGCAGAGCTGCCTGGAGGCGATCCGGTCCGGCGAGGTCTATCAGGCGTGCGTGTGCACCCAGTTCACGGGGGCCGTGAGCGGATCTCCGCTGGAGTTCTTCACCGACGCCGTGGCGCGAACCGTGCCGGCCCGGGCGGCCTACCTCGCCGGCGAGTGGGGCGCGGTGGCGTCGCTGTCGCCGGAACTGTTCATAAAACGCGTGGGCGACCACATCGTCTCCAGCCCGATCAAGGGGACCCTGCCCTTGGACGAACACCCCGACCGGTTGCGTACATCGGCCAAGGATGTAGCGGAGAACATCATGATCGTCGACCTGGTCCGCAACGACCTGGGCCGTGTCGCGCGCACGGGTAGCGTGAATGTCCCTGAACTGCTGGCGATTCGGCCCGCCCCGGGTGTCTGGCATCTGGTGTCCACGGTCGAGGCACAGGTGCCCGGGGACTTGCCGGCCGAAACGCTGCTGGACGCCATATTCCCGCCCGCCTCGGTCACCGGTACTCCGAAAACCCGTGCGCGCCAGCTGATTTCGCAGTGGGAACAACAGCGACGCGGGGTCTACTGCGGCGCTGTCGGCCTGACTTCCCCGATCGCCGGATGCGAACTCAACGTGGCCATCCGCACCGTCGAATTCGACGCCGCCGGAACAGCCGTTCTGGGAGTGGGCGGCGGCATCACCGCGGATTCGGATCCCGATGCCGAATGGCAGGAGTGCCTGCACAAGGCGGCGCCCGTCATCGGTCACGATTTGCGGGCGCGCAGCACCGCGTCGTAGAGCTCGCGCCGCGACGGCGCCCCGGGGTGCGCCGCGACCACCTGTGCGCACGCGTCCTTCATGCGCATACCGTCATCGGCCAGGGCGGCGACTTCCGACACCAGCAGGGGTAGGTCGGCCTCGGGCGTGGCACCCGCGAGGACCACGGTGATCTCGCCCAGCACGCCCTCACCCGCCCAATCCGACAATTCGGCGAGTGTCCCCCGCAGCACCTCCTCGTGGACCTTGGTCAGTTCCCGGCACACGGCCGCGCGGCGGTCCGCCCCGAGAACGTCTACAGCGTCGTCCAAACATTCAGCCAGCCGCCGGGGCGACTCGAAGAACACGCTGGTACGCAGTTCGGTTGCCAGCGACGCCAGCCAGGTGCGCCGTGCCGCCCGGCGGCGCGGGGCGAAACCTTCGAAGCAGAACCGATCCGACGCCAGGCCCGACACCGCCAGCGCGGTGGTCACCGCTGACGGTCCGGGAAGGCAGCTCACCGGCAATCCGGCCGCAACACATGCGTTGACCATGCGGTAGCCAGGGTCGTTGATCAGCGGCATACCCGCATCGCTGACCACCAGCACGGTCGCGCCGGCGGCAATATCCGCGACCAACGCAGG
>Ga0075163_10001270_pt1 | contig 33685 bp, 27 predicted proteins | sample JI1023141ADNA_FD_71478 | JGI IMG/M metagenome (GOLD analysis project Ga0075163, IMG submission 71478) | Wastewater effluent complex algal communities from Wisconsin, to seasonally profile nutrient transformation and Carbon sequestration -... | ecosystem: Engineered > WWTP > Effluent > Algae...
CTACCGCGACCCGCACCGCGTCTACGTCGTCGTCGTCGGCCTCGCCCAGCACCGCGTCGGCCTCGTCGTCGACGAGCTGCTCGGCCAGCAGGACGTCGTCATCAAGCCGCTCGGCAGCGCGGTCCGCAACGTCCCCGGCATCGCCGGCGCCACCGAGCTCGGCGCCAACCGCACGGTGCTCCTGCTCGACGTCGGCCGCCTCGTCGACGAGGGCGTGCGCCAGGCCGACGCGGCGATCTCGATCGGAGTGGCCGGCCATGTCCGTTGAACGCGAGGACCTGTGGACCGCGCTGCTGCGCAGCGGCGAGACCGTCGCGACCGACGAGGACTACGAGCACGGCTACAAGCGCGACGTCCCGCAGGACCTCCAGCAGTACGTGACGTTCCGGGTCAGCGGCGAGATCTACGGCCTCCCGATCCACGAGATCGAGGAGATCAGCAAGGTCTTCGCGACCACCCACGTCCCGCGCACGGCCGACTTCCTGGTCGGCATCGGCAACGTCCGCGGCCGCATCATGCCGGTCGTCGACCTCGCCCGCCGCCTGCGCCTGCGACCGACCGAGCGCGGCCGGGCCGCCCGCGTGCTGATCGTCCACCTCCACGACGAGCCCTACGGCCTCGTCGTCGACGCCGTCATCGACGTCACCCGCATCCCGCCCGACAAGATCGAGGAGAAGCCGGGCGGCATCACCGGCGCGCGCGCCGAGTACATCCGCGGCCTCGGCCGCCGCAAGGGCGCCGCCGGCCCGCGCCCGCCCGGCCTCGGCGGCGAGGGCCGCGCGGTCGAGGAGCCCGAGGACATCGTCATCATCCTCAACCTCGCGACCCTGCTCGACCCCAAGGACTTCGTGCGCTACGGGCCGACGCACCCGGGCGAGGAGGGCAGGGGATGAGCAGCAGCTCCGACCACGAGGGCCGCAGCGCCGCGCTCGAGGACGAGCTCAAGCTCGCCGGCTTCTACGTCGGCGCCGGGCTCTACGGCATCGAGATCATGCGCATCAAGGAGGTGATCCAGGCGCGCACGCTGACGGTCCGCCCGGTCCCGTTCGCCCCGGCGATCGTCGAGGGCGTGATCCAGCTGCGCGGCGTCGTGATCCCGGTGGTCGACCTGCGCCGCCGCTTCGAGAGCCCGATCGACCCGTCGATCGAGCACCTCAACAAATTGATCATCGTCAGCGTCGCCGGCCGCATCGCCGGCCTCAAGGTCGACCGCGTGCTCGGCGAGCTGCGCGTCGCCGCCAACAGCCTGCGCCCGGCCCCGTCGATGCTGCGCCCCGACGCCGAGCGCGGCGGCGACAACGTGTTCAGCGGCGTCAGCCGGATCACGCGCGACCGCTCGGATGTCTCGGAGATGGTGTTCGTCATCAACCTCGACGTGCTGCTGCGCACCTCGGGGGGGAGGTAGGCCCGCGCGATGGACAAGCTGCAGATCCTGGTCGCCCACGAACGCCCGGTCATCGGCCAGGCGATCCGCCGCGTGCTCGAGGCCCAGGGCCTGCGCGCCGAGGTCCTCTTCGACGGCGACCGCGTCGCCGAGGCGCTCAAGGCCCGGGAGTACGACGGCCTCGTCCTCGACGTCGCGCTCCCCGGCGCGCCCGTGCACGAGCTCGTCGAGCTCGCCAGGACCGGCGTCGCCCTGCCCGTGAAGGCGGTCGTGCTCGTCGCCTCGGTGTTTCGCCGCACCAGCTACAAGCGCAAGCCGCAGCAGCTCTACGGCGCCGACGACTACGTCGAGATCCACCACCTCGGCGAGCAGCTCGCCAGCAAGCTGTGGCGCCTGCTCGGCGCCGACCCGTCCGGCGTCCCCGGGCTCGTCGAGGCCGAGGCCGCGCTCGCCACGCTGCAGGCCGAGCCCGACGAGCCGCCCGCCGACGCGGCCGCGGCCGCGGCCGCCGACAGCCAGCGCCGCGCCCGGCTCGCCGAGCTGCTCGTCGCCGACCTCGTGCTCTACAGCGGCGACCGCCTGCTCGCCGCCGAGTCGCTGCCGGAGGCCCGCGCCGCCCTCGCCCCCGAGCTCGAGCAGGCCCGCCTGCTGCTGCGCCCGCTCGGCCGCTTCGTCGCCGACCCCGCGCCCGCCGCGGACGCGCAGACCACCGCGGACGCCGGACCCGCGCAGGACGACCCCGTCGACGCCGCCCTCGCCGCGCTGCTGCGCTCGCTCGCTCCGGAGGGCGCCTGGACGTGACGCCGCTGCCGCCCGAGCTCGAGCGCCTGCTCGCCGGCTTCGCCGGGGAGAGCTGGCGCGAGCGCAAGCAGGCGGTCAAGGACCTGCAGGCCGCGCTCGAGCGCAGCCCGCCGCCCGCCGAGGCCTTCGAGGCGCTGCTCGGCCGGCTGCTCGACGGCCTCACCGCCGAGTCCGTGCCGGCGCGCTCGACCTGCCACGAGATGCTGGTCTACCTCGGCCCGCGCGGCCTCGAGGGCGCGCTGCGGCGGCTGCGGGCCGGCGGGCGCGGGGCCCGGATGTACGTCGACCTGCTCGCCGACATCGGCACCCCGGAGCAGGTCCCGCTGCTGACCGAGGTGCTGCTGCGCGACAGCGAGGACGACAACGTCCGCGCCTCCGCGGCCGCGGCCCTCGGCGCGATCGGCGGGCCGCGGGCCGAGGGCGCGCTCAAGGACGCCCTCGCCGGCAGCTCCGACATGCTGCAGCTGTTCGCCCTCGACGCCCTGCGGTCGATCGGCGCCTCGCTGCGCGTCGACACCCTGATGCCGCTGGTCGACAACGCGGTGACCCGCCGCGCCGCGACCTCGCTGCTCGGCCACAGCGCGACCCCGGAGGCGCTCGAGCTGCTGGTCGTGCTCCTGCGCGACAGCATGGCCGGCGTGCGCGCGGCCGCGGCGGTCGCCCTCGTCACCCTCGACGCCGCGCTCGCCGACCACGGCCGCCCCGACGCCGTCGCCGCGGCGCTCGCCGGCAGCGTCGACGACAGCGTCCGCGAGCGCCAGCGCGAGCTCGTCGAGCACCGCCAGACCGAGGTCAAGATCGCGGCGCTCGAGCTGTGCCGCATGACCCGCGACGCGGGCGCGCTGGGACATGTCCTCTCGGCCATGTCGGACCCGATCGTCCGCGAGCGCGCCGCGGGCTTCGTCGCCGGCCTCGGCGCCGAGGCCGTGCCCGCGCTCGCGCAATTGCTCCCCGCCGTTCCCGCGCCCGCGCTCGCCGACTTCTTCGCGCTCGTCGGCGCGCTCGGCGACGCGCCCGGACACCTCGCCGTCGACCCGCGCCTGCTCGCCGGGCTGACCGACGCCCTCGGCCACCCCGATGTGGCGACCGCCTGCGCCGCCGCGGCCGCGCTCGGCCGCGTCGGCGAGGCCCAGGCCTTCGCCCCGCTGGCCCAGGCCCTCGGCGCCCCCGACCCGCTCGGAGAGGCCGCCGCCACCGCCCTCGCCGCCCTCGCCCAGCGCCACGGCCCCGGCGCCCCGCCGGTCCAGGCGCTGCTGCGCGGCGCGTCGGCGGCCACCGGCGCGCGCGCGCGCAACCTGTGCCGCGTGCTCGGCTCGCTCGGGCGCGGCGGCGAGGCGCTGTTCGTCCCGCCGCTGGTCGCCCTGCTCGGCGGCGACGAGGCCGGCGTGCGCGTCGCGGCCGCGCGCGCGCTCGGCAACATCGGCGGCGAGCACGAGGGCGTGACCGCGCTGTCGCTCGCGCTCGCCGACCCCGACGCGGGCGTGCGCGCCGCGGCGTGCCGCAGCCTCGGCCAGCTCGGCGCCGGCGCGGCCAGCCAGGCGCTGCTGCAGGCGACGCACGACGACAGCGCCCCGGTCCGCGCCGCCGCCGTGCACGCGCTGGTCAGCCTCGACAACCCGATCGCGCTCGCGCGCCTGCGCGAGATCGTGCTCGTCGACAGCGCGCCCGCGGTCGTCATCCCGGCGATCGCCGGCCTCGGCCACTCCGGCAGCGACCTCGACCTGACGATGCTGATGAGCCTGTGCCGCTCGAGCGACCACGAGGTCGCCAAGGCGGCCGCGCGCGGGCTGGTCCGCTTCAGCGCCCACCGGGCGACCGCCGCGGTGCTCGGCCTGCTCGGCCACGAGCGCTGGGACGTGCGCTGGGCCGCCGCCGAGGTCCTCGCCGAGCGCGGCGACCTGACCGCCCTGGCCCCGCTGCGCCGCGTCCACGCCGTCGAGCACGACCCGCTGGTCCGCCAGGTGCTGGGCGGCGCGATCGGCCGCCTGGAGGGCCTCGCCGCCGCCGACAGCGCGGAGCTGCGCCCGTGAAGCGACCGGGCCCGCGGACCCCCGGCTCGGCGCTCGCCGACGCCGACGCGCGGGCCGGCGGCGTCCGGGTGCGCATCAGCCCGGAGGAGACGCGCCTGATGCAGGAGCTGATCCTCGACCACTGCGGCGTCAGCCTCGGCGCCGACGCGGGCTTCTTGTTCGAGCGCCGCCTCGGCCCGCGCCTCGACGCGCTCTCGCTGGCGACCTTCCTCGAGTACTACCACTACCTGAGCTACGACCTCGGCGGCCCCGAGGAGCTCGAGGAGTGCGTCGAGCGCATCACGACGCACGAGACCTACTTCTTCCGCGAGCAGTTCCAGCTCGACGCCTTCTCGCGGGAGATCGTCCCGGAGCTGGTGCGCGGCGGCCCCGGGCGGCGCGCGCCCGCGGTGTGGAGCGCCGGCTGCTCGACAGGGGAAGAGGCCTACACCATCGCCATGCTGCTGGCCGATGCCGCCCCCGCGGCGAGCCCCCAGGTGCTCGGCACGGACATCAGCGCCAAGGTCGTCGCCGCCGCCCAGCAGGCCGTCTACGGCCCCGCCAGCTTCCGCACCACCCGCGACGCGCTGCGCGATCGTCACTTCGAGCCCGCCGCCAACGGCCTGTGGCGCGTCGCCCCCGGCATCCGCCGCATGTGCAGCTTCGTGCCCCTGAACCTGATGGACACGCACCGCTACGCCGCGCTCGGCCGCTTCGACGTGATTTTCTGCCGCAACGTCCTGATGTATTTATCGAGCCAGGCCCGCCACCGCATCGTCGAGGGCTTCTACGACGCGCTCGCGCCCGGCGGCTACCTGCTGCTCGGCCACTCCGAGAGCCTGCTCAACGTCACCACCCGCTTCGACCTCGTGCACCTCAGCAGCGACCTCGTGTACCGGCGCCCGCCCGCGGCCGCGCGGGCCTGAAAAGCCGGGCTGCGAATCGCGACCCCGGGCCCTGTCGAACGCGTCACCCCCCATGGACATCCTCGACCCACCGCAGCGCGCCGCCGGCCAGAAGGTCCGGGTGTTGGTCGTCGACGACTCCGCCTACAACCGCCAGACGATCACCGCGATGCTCGAGACGGACCCGATGATCGAGGTCATCGGCCGCGCCTCGAACGGCAAGGAGGCGCTGCGTCAGGCCTTCGACCTCGTGCCCGACGCGATCACGCTCGACCTCGAGATGCCGGAGATGGACGGCTTCGCGTTCCTGCGCCTGCTGATGGCCAAGCGCCCGCTGCCGGTGATCGTCGTCTCCAGCCACTCGGAGCGCGACAACGTGTTTCGCGCGCTCGAGCTCGGCGCGATGGACTTCATCGCCAAGCCCGGCCGCCACATCGGCCCCGACCTGCGCACGATCCAGGACGACCTCATCGCCAAGATCCGCATGGTCCGCCGGCTCAGCGTCGTGCGCCTGCTGGCCCGCGCCCAGGCGCTCGTCGAGCAGCGCCTCGAGCGGACCACCGGCGAGGTCCCGGCCTTCGACAGCGGCCGCTACGAGGCCGCCGCGCAGACCCCCGGCCCGCTGCTCGGCCTGCTCGGCGTCGCCGCCTCGACCGGCGGCCCGCCGGCCATCCAGCAGCTGCTGTGCGCGCTGCCGTCGAGCCTGCCGCTGGCGATCCTCGTCGCCCAGCACATGCCGGCCCGCTTCACGCGGGCCTTCGCCGCGCGCCTCGACAAGATCTGCGCGTTCCAGGTCGTCGAGGCCGCCGACGACCAGATCCTCCGGCCCGGCGTCGTGTACATCGCCCCCGGCGCCGCCAACATCGAGGTCGAGGGCGGGCCCCCCGGCGTCGCCCGCGTCCGCGTGCGCCCGCCGCGGCCCGGCGCCAGCATCGTCCCGTCCGGCGACCTGCTGTTCAAGACCGCGGCCGACGCGTTCGGGCCCCGCTTCTGCGCGCTGGTCCTGACCGGCATGGGCTCCGACGGCCGCGAGGGCGCCGAGCTGGCGCGCCGCGTCGGCGCCACCGTGCTCGCGGAGGACCCCCGCACCGCCGTGATGCCCGGCATGCCCTCGTCCGCGATCGACGCCGGGGTGGTCGACCAGGTCCTCGCCCTCGAGGAGCTGCCGGTGGCGATCCAGCGCTTCGCCGACCAGTGCCGCGGCGGCGCACCCGGCACGTCCCCGGCCGGCTCCGCCGCGCCCGCGAGCTCGTCCGCCGGCAGCGAGCGCTGAGGCCGGCGCGGGGCCCCCGACCCGGTTTGGGGGCCCTGTGCGCGTGTTTTTGTGCGCGCCGGGTGCCGCCGGCCGCGGTCCGGCGGCGGCGCGGCGTGTTATCTTCGCCGGGATGCGTGTGCAGGACTCGGGACAGGGCGACCTCAGGCCCCGGAGCGACGCCTCTCTCCAAGAATTCTTCGGCCGCGGAGAGGTGTTCGTCCGTCAGTTGATCGCGGAGAACGAACGCCTGCGCGGCGAGCTGCACGGCCAGCGCGACGACCTGCCCGAGCCGACCCCGGCCTCGGTGATCGAGACCCTGATGGCCCGCGTCGCCGAGCTCGAGCGCGAGCTTGCGCATGCACAGGAGGTGTCCGCGGTGAACGAGCTCGGCTCGGATCACGGCGACCACCACGACGCCGAGCGAGACGCGGAGCCCGGGCTCGCCCGGCGCGTCGAGCAGCTCGAGCACGAGAACTACCACCTCGCGTCGATGTACGTCGCCGGCCTGCAGTTTCACTCGGCGCGCACGCTGCCGGAGGTCCTGCAGACGATCACCGAGATCCTGCTCAACTTCGTCGGCATCGGCGCGTTCACGCTGTTCGTGCTCGACGAGGAGCGGCAGATGCTGTTCGCGCTGGCCCGCGAGGGCGGCGACATCGAGGCGTGCGGCGAGGTGGCCGTCAGCGACGGTGGGGCCATCGCAGCGATGATCCAGCGGGCGCGCCCGTGGACCCGCGGCGATCCCGCATACGCGGACGACAGCGCGATCATGTATCTTCCTCTCGTCAGCAACCGCCGGCTCGTCGCGGTGCTGCGCCTCGAGTCTTTCCTGGCCCAAAAGCCCGGCTTCGACGACAACGACTTCAGTCTACTTTCTATGATCTCCGAACACGCGGGCATCGCCATCGAGACGGCATGGATCCGTGCCCACGCCAAGGCGGTCGCGTTGCAACGGCAAGCCGTCGAGCACCTCGTGGGAGCATGACCTTGGACACCACAGAACCGACGCGGCGACTCCACGCACTGGTGGTCGAAGACAGCCCGCCGATGCGCAAGATGATCGTGTTCGCCCTGTCGCGTATCAAGGGCCTCGCGGTCGCCGAGGCCGACGACGGCGTCGACGCGCTGCGCCGCCTCGCCGGCACCAAGTTCGACCTGATCATCACGGACATCAACATGCCGATCCTCGACGGCCTCAAGCTCGTCAAGCGCCTGCGCGCCGACGAGGCCTACATGCACGTCCCGATCATCATCATCACGACCGAGGGCGCCGCCGAGGACCGCCAGCGGGCCCTCGCGCTCGGCGCCAACGCGTACATCACCAAGCCGATCCAGGCGCCGCAGGTCATCAAGCTGGTCCGGGAGACCCTCGGCATCGTCGACGACGGGCGCTGAGAGCCGTGGCCCGCGCCGCGCGTAGACCTGTCCGCAAGGACAGCCCCGAATTGAGCCTCGACACCCTCGATGGGGCGATCGACGAGTACCTGCAGCACCTGAAGGTCGAGCGCCGGCTGCGGCCCAACTCGCTCGCGGCCTACGCCCAGGACCTGCGCGAGCTGGCCCGCTTCGTGGCTGCGCGGGTCGGCGAGCCGGCGCCGATCGGCCGCGTCGACCCGCCGCTGCTCGTCGCGTACCTCCAGGCGATCGCGCCGACGCTGGCGGCGCGCAGCCAGGCCCGCCGCGTGGTCGCCGTGCGCGGCCTGTTCCGCTTCCTGCGCGAGGAGGGCAGCGTCGACGTCGACCCGAGCCAGGGCCTGCGCGGCCCGCGGCTCGCGCAGAAGCTGCCCACCTTGCTCGGGCGCGAGGAGGTCCTGAAGCTGCTCGCCGCGCCCGGCGCCGACGGTCCGCTCGCGCTGCGCGACACGGCGCTGCTCGAGCTGCTCTACGCCAGCGGCTGCCGCATCTCCGAGGCCCTCGACCTCCCGCTGAGCCAGCTCTACCTCGACCAGGCCGTCGTGCGCCTGGTCGGCAAGGGCGAGAAGCCGCGCCTGGTCCCGCTCGGCGCGCCCGCGGTCGCGGCCCTGCACGCCTGGCTGCGCGACGGCCGGCCCGCGCTCGCCCAGGGCAAGCGCGTCAGCAACTGGGTGTTCCTCAACAACCGCGGCGGACGCCTGTCGCGTCAGGGCTTCTTCCAGAAGTTGCAGGACCACGCGCTCGCGGCCGGCATCACCCGCGCCATCTCCCCGCACAAGCTGCGCCACAGCTTCGCCACGCACCTGCTCGAGGGCGGCGCCGACCTGCGCGCCGTGCAGACGCTGCTCGGCCACGCCGACATCGCGACGACGCAGATTTACACCCACGTCAGCGACCAGCACCTGCGCGCGGCCCACCGCAAGCACCACCCGCGGGCCTGAGCGGCGCCCGCGGGCCCGAGCGGCGGCCGCGGGCCCGAGCGGCGGCCACGGGCCCGAGCGGCGGCCACGGGCCCGATAGGCGCCCGCCGTCGACGCTGGCTTGCGCACGTCGGGCCCACGGGCAGCGCGGGCCCGGCGCTGCGCCGGCGGGGGTCTGCGGGGGTGGTGCGGCGCCCGGGGCGGTCCGGCGCGGGCGTTGACGTCGGCGGGGCCGGCTGGTAATCCCAGGAGTCGGCGCCCGCGGGCGTCGCCCGGCCTGTGGATCGCGCGTTCTCCAGCTCCTCCGCGTTCATGTTGCTCGGCGTCGGCATCACGGCGGCCGACCTGCGTCAGGCGTTGATCTTCGTGCTGTGCCTCGTGGTCGCGACCGCGTTCCACGAGTTCGCCCACGCGATCGTCGCCCACCGCCTCGGCGACCCGACCCCGAGCCGCGAGGGCCGCGTCACCCTCAACCCGATGGCCCACGCCGACCCGGTCGGCACCCTCGCGCTGCCGGTGATCGCCGGGCTGATGCACCTCCCGGTGTTCGGCTGGGGCCGCCCGGTGATGACCCAGCCGCGCTTCTACACCCGGCGCTTCAGCATGCGCGCCGGCATGGCGATGGTCTCGTTCGCCGGCCCGCTGGCGAACCTGCTGCAGGCCGCGGTGACCCTCGGGGTGATCAAGCTCCTGCTCGTCGCCGGGGTCATGCAGCAGGGCCTGCTCGACGTCCTGCGCGTCTTCTTCCTCCTCAACATCACCCTCGCGTTCTTCAACCTGCTCCCGGTGCACCCGCTCGACGGCGGCAAGATCCTCGCGTGGCTGTTGCCGGCCCGCTTCGACTACATCGACGACACCCTCGCCCGCTACGGCTGGACGATCCTCCTCGCGCTGATGCTGATCCCCGGCCTCCTGCAGACGCTGTTCATCCCGGTGTTCCACGTGGCGGCCTGGGGCTGGAGCCTGCTCGGCGCGCTGCCCCGGGGCCTGGACGGGGCCGGGCTGTAAGCCACGGAGGGACGCGGCGTGGAGCAGGGCAGCGAGAGCCTCGCGGGTGAAGCCCGCGGCCGCGCGGCGATCTACTCGGTCGAGCTCGACGTCTTCGAGGGCCCGCTCGACCTGCTGCTGCACCTCGTGCGCCGCCACGAGCTCGACATCCTCGACATCCCGATCTCGTTCGTCGCGGTCAAGTACCTCGAGTACCTCGACCTGATGCGATCGCTCGACCTCGAGATCGCCGGCGACTACCTCGTGATGGCGGCGACCCTCGCGTGGCTCAAGAGCCGCGAGCTGCTGCCCGCGGCCCCGCGCGCCGGCGAGGAGGCCGGCGCCGACGACGAGGAGGGCGAGGACCCGCGCGAGGCGCTGATCCGCCGCCTCGTCGAGTACGAGCGTTTTAAAAATGCCGCGGCCGAGCTCGACGCGATGCCGATGTCCGGGCGCGACGTGTTCGCCCGCGGCGCCGACATCGACGTCCCGCCGATGGACCCGGGCCTCGCCCCCGTCACCCTGTTCCGCCTCGCCGAGGCCTACTACCGCGTGCTGACGCGGGCCAAGATCCAGAAGAGCCACGAGGTGACGATCGAGCCCGTCACCGTCGCCCAGCGCATGCAGCAGCTGACGCTGATGCTCGAGCAGCGCCAGGAGTTCGAGTTCGAGGGCCTGTTCCTCGGCCGCACCTGGGCCAGCGAGCACGAGCTGCGGTCGATGCTCGTCGTGACGCTGATGTCGGTGCTCGAGCTCGTCAAGCTCGGCGTCGCCAGGGTCCAGCAGGTCCCCGACACCGACTCGATCCGCGTCTACCGCCTCGTCGCCTCCGAGGAGGCCCTGCGCCTGATCGAGACCTACGACGAGGAGCAGAGCTTCGGCGCCCCGCCCGACGCCGGCCCGCCACCGCCGACCGAGGCCGAGCTCGACGCGGCCGAGGAGCGCACCCTGCTCGCCGAGGCGCTCGCGGGCGTGCTCGCCGACGACGCCGACCTCGGCCCCGAGGCCGCCGCCGCGACCGCCGCGAACGCGCCTGTCGCTTCGGACATGTCCGAAGGGGCAGACGGCGAGGCGCCGCGTCGCCCGCGACCGACGCTGGTCGCCGACCTCGTCGCGCTGCCAGAGGCCGCGGACGACGATGAAGGGCAGGGCGCACCTGGCCGCGAGGGCCTGATCGACGACCTCGGCGCGCTGCCTGCGGAGCTCGCGGCGGAGCGCGACGCGCTCGACGATGACGGTCGCGAGCACCTGATCGACGACCTCGGCGCGCTGCCTGCGGAGCTCGAGCACGGCGCCGTCGACGATGATGTCGGCGTCTCGGGCCCGGCAGAGGCGGACGTCGAGCGTTCGTCGGCGGGCGGCGCGGAGCTCGACGACGAGCTGCGCGCGCTCGCGGCCGAGCTCGCGGCGCTGGACGCCGCGGAGGCGGTGGCGGACGCGGTGACCTTCGCGCGCGGAGCCGCGGCGGACGGCGCAGCGCCGGCGAGCGCCGGTGAGACGTCGGATCGAGGCCTCGCCGCCGTGCTGGCGGACGCCCACGCCGCGGCCGCCCGCGGCGAGGCGGACCTCGCCGCGATCGATCCTGTGCATGTCGATCCTGTGCATGTCGATCCTGTCGCGGTGGTCGAGGCGCCCGAGGAGCAGGACGACGACCTGAGGGCGCTCGCCGAGGAGCTCGCGGCGCTGGACGCCGCGGAGGCCCTGCAGGCGGGCGCGGCGTCGAACGCGGCGGAGATGCTGCTCGACGCGGCGGAGGCCGCCCTGTACGCCGCTGCGGTCCGCACCGGGCCGGCCGCGGCCGACGGCGATGCGAGCCCGGACGACGAGGGGAAGTCGTGATCAAGGTCGAGGCGGCATGGTGAAGCAGCGCTCCCGCAAGCCCGGGCTCAAGGCCCCTCCTCGCGTGCAGGAGCTGCGCGCGCGTCCGCCGACGAGCGCGCGAGCGAGCGATGCGCCGCGCGACGAGCTCGACGCGGAGCTCGACGACGAGGCTGCAGCCATCGACCCGGACCGCGAGGACGAGGCCGACGCGCGTGCGCGCCAGGACGCGGAGCGCGACGCCGACCCGACGCCCGACGTCGCGGCCGATGAACCCGCTACCGACGCCTCTGGACCGGCCGGCGATGAACCCGTCGCCTCCGAACCCACGGAAACGGACGAGGGCGCGACCGCGGCGGACGACGACGACGCGGTGGTTGCGACCGACGACGCGGTGGTTGCGACCGACGACGACACTGTCGCAGACGAAGGCGACGCAGCGCCGGCCGGCGACACTGCGGCAGACGACGCGGCCGATGACGCCGTCGCGGCAGATACCGCCGCGGTAGACGACGCCGGCGCCGCCGCGACCGATGACGGCGACGCGGCGACTTCCGGCGACGCGCCCGGCGACGCCGCTGCGGAAGACGGCGCGGCCGACGACGGTGACGCTGCGACGGCGGACGACACGGCCGACGACGCCGTCGCCGCGGCAGAGCCCGCAGGCGCCGACGCTTCACCCGACGACGCGGGCGCCAGCGATCCGCTGGAGTCGATGATCGCCGAGCTCGACGCGTCGCGTCCGGCGACGCCCGCGGGGGTCAAGCTCAGCGAGGAGCTGCCGATCGATCCAGAGGACGACCTGCGGCAGGTCGAGGGCGAGGCCTCGCTGCGGCTGGTCTCGATCATCGAGAGCCTGCTGTTCGCCGCGGCCAAGCCGCTGCGCGTCCAGGATCTGCGCAAGGTCCTGGCCGAGACCTCGAAGCACCAGATCCAGCTCGCGCTCAAGCACCTCTTGCAGGTCACGCGCGAGCGCGGCGTGGTGCTCGCGCAGGTCGCGGGCGGCTTTCAATACCGCACCCACCCCGACAACGCGGTGTGGGTGCAAAAGATGCTGCAGGCCAAGCCGGCCCGCCTCAGCCGCACGCAGATCGAGACGCTGGCGATCGTCGCATATCGCCAGCCGATCACCCGCCCGGAGATCGACGACGTCCGCGGCGTCGACAGCGGCGCGGTGCTCAAGAGCCTGCTCGAGCGCGACCTGATCCAGATCGTCGGACGCAAGGAGGAGCCGGGTCGCCCGCTGCTCTACGGCACGACCGTCCGCTTCCTCGAATTTTTCAACCTGCGCAGCCTGCGAGACCTGCCGACCCTGCGAGACTTCCGCGACCTGTCCGAGGAGTCGAAGGCGACGCTGCGCGCCAAGCTCGGCCAGACCGAGGCCGAGGCGCTCGGCCAGGGCGTCCTCGGCCTCGAAGGCGAGACTGCCGAAGAGCCGTCGGAAGGCGCGGACGAGGATCCGTCGGACGCCGCGGACGAGGTCGCGTCCGGTGACGCCGAGTCTGCGGCCGACGAGTCGAGCGACGCGCCGCGAGCGACCGACGAGGCGACGGGCGAGCCCGCGGCAGCCACCGATGAGACAGCGAGCGAGCCCGCGGCAGCCACCGATGAGACAGCGAGCGAGCCCGCGGCAGCCGCCGCGGAAGAAGTTGCGAGCGGTCCCGCCGCGGTCGATGAGGCGACGGGCGAGCCCGCGGCGTCCGCCGACGAGACCGCGAACGAGCCCGCGGCATCGCCCGATGCGACGGTGAGCGAGCCACCGTCGGAGGGACCCGCGAGCGAGCCGTCGGAGCTCGCAGAGGACGTCGCGGCGGAGCGAGCGAGTGAATCGCCCGACGCGACCGGGGACGAGGCGCCGTCGACCGGGCTCGCGGACGAGCCCGTTGCACCCCCGCCGGGCGACGACGCATCCGCGGACGCAGCGACCGACGAGCCGGTCGCCGAGGACGCGCTCCGCGATCGCACGGCCGGGCCCGCACGTGAGCCCGCACGCGACCCCGACGACGAGACGAACGCGACGAGCGCCGCGCAGGAGCACCTGGGTGAGGCCCAGGAGTCCGGCTCCGAGAGTTCGGCCCGCGGCCTCACCGACAGCGCCCCGCGAGCCGCAGACGAGCCGCAGCACGAGCCGCAGCACGACCCACCGAGCGACCCCGTCGACACACGCGACGAGCCCCCCGCCGCGGCGCCTGCGCCCGACGCCGAGGCGACCGACGCCGCGACCGACGTCGCCGGGCCGGCGGTCGACGACGCGGACGATCGCTAGCACGAGGGCGCGGGCGCTTGCGTCCGCGGCGGCTTTGCGGGACAACCCCGGCATTCGGCGTCGACCTCGAAGGCGGCCCCGCGGAGCCCCATGAAACGACCCAGCGACCCCCGAAACACCCGCCGCTCCGAACCTGGCCCGAAGGCCAGGCGAGGCGCGGCCGCCGGCCCGAAGTCGGGCCCGGCCCGCACCCGCGCCGGAGCACCCGACGCGCGGCGCTCGCGACCGTCGGCGGACGCAGCCGAGGAGACCGCCCGCCCGCGCCCGACGGCGGGCCAGCGCAGCGACGGGGGCACGCGCGGCGCGACCACGGGCGCGGCCCGCCGCGGCGCAGGCGAGGGGACCGGCGAGGGCCGGGGCGCCGCGGACCGCAAGCGCGGCCCGGGCGGCGAGGGCCGGGGCGCCGCGGACCGCACGCCCGGCAAGCGCGGCCCGGGCGGCAAGTCGCGGTCGTTCGCCAGCACGCGCGACGGCGGCAAAGCTGGCCCAAAGGTCAGGTCGACCACGCCGCGCGGACCGATCGCCAAGGTCGGCTCGCGCGGACCGATCGCCAAGGTCGGGTCGCGCGGACGCAAGGAGCGGCCCGACGCCGACGTCGCCAGCGATCAGCGCCGCGTCCGGCGCAAGCCCGCGGCCGAGCCCGGCGAGACCGTGCGCGGCGCAGGCGGCGAGACCCCGCCGCGCCGCGGCTCCGCGGTCGCGCAGCTGCTGGCCGGGGGCGGCCACGGCGACAGCTTCACCGAGTCGTCGTTTCGCGGCGGATCGCGGCGAGGCACGGACGACGACGACGCCCCCGCGAAGCGCCCCGCCCGCGGCGAGCGCCCCGAACGCGACGACGCCGACCGCCGTCCGACCCGCGAAGGCCCGGCGAAGCGCCCGTCCGCGAAGCGCCCCGCCAGCAAGACGTCGACCAGCAAGACGTCGACCCGGGCGCGCGCCGGCGAGGCGACGCGCCCCGCCAGCGCGACCGGCGAGGCCAGGCGCCCGCGCAGCGACGCAGCCCCGCGGGCGCGCCCCGGCAGCAGGCCCGCGGCGCAGCGCCCCATCCGCGAGTCCGCGGCGCGGCGCGCCGCCAGCGAGGCGCGGAGCCCCGCGAGCGAGCCGTCCGCCCCGTCCGCGAGCCGTCCCGCCCGCGAGCCCGACGCGGCGCCGCCCACAGGCGCCGCGGCGAAGGCCCGCGAGCCCGCGACCCCGGGCGTGACCCGCGGCGTGCGCGGCTGGTCCGAGGCGCCGACCGGCAAGCCGCGGCGCGACGGCAAGGCCGCGAAGCGCCAGCCCGGCGGCGCCGAGCGGCTCGCGCCCGGCCGCGTCCGCCTGCAGAAGGTGCTCGCCTCGGCGGGCATCGCCGCGCGCCGCAAGGCCGAGGACCTGATCGCCGCCGGTCGCGTGACGGTCAACGGCCGCGTCGCCAGCGAGCTCGGGGTCAGGGTCGACCCCGAGCGCGACCAGATCCGCGTCGACGGCAAGTTCGTGCAGGTCGAGAAGAAGGTCTACTTCGTGCTCAACAAGCCCGACGGCGTGGTCTGCTCGGCCGAGGGCACCCAGGACGCCGAGGGCCGCCCGACCGTGCTCTCGCTGCTGCAGACCGTCCCGCAGCGGGTCTACCCGGTCGGCCGCCTCGACTATCACACGCGCGGCGTCCTGATCCTGACCAACGACGGCGACCTCGCCGCCACCCTCACGCACCCGCGCCACGAGATCACGAAGACCTACCACGTGAAGTTCCAGGGCCGCCTGGACGACGCGGCCCTCGCGGCCCTCGGCCAGGGGATCGCCCTCGACGACGGCGTCGTCACGCGCCCCGCCGAGGAGGTCAGCGTCATCAAGGAGACCGACACCAACACGTGGGTGCAGATCACCCTGCGCCAGGGCCTCAACCGCCAGGTGCGGCGCATGGGCGACGCCGTCGGCCACCCCGTGCTCAAGCTCATCCGCGTCGCCATCGGCTCGGTGACCGCCGACGGCCTCGAGGATGGTGAGTTTCGTCCGCTCACGCCCACCGAGGTCTACGACCTCATGGCGGCCGCGAGCAGGTAAAAGGCCCGCGAACCCCGTGCGGCCCCCGGCCCACTTGTACACTGCCCCGGGGCAGGGTACCTTCCCGCCCCTTCAAGCATCTCGCCAGCTCCCGCGCGGGGCTGTACGCCCGTAGGACATTCATGGCCAAGAACTCCCAAGTTTTGCGCGACCAGAAGCGCGACAAGCTCATCGCCAAGTACGCCGCCCGTCGCGAGGAGCTGCGCAAGCAGCTCAAGAACATCGACATGGACATCGAGGAGAAGCTCGCGGTCTCGGCCGCGCTGACCAAGCTCCCGACCAACTCGTGCCCGACCCGCAAGACCCGTCGCTGCATGCTGACGGGCCGTTCGAAGGCCGTGTACCGCAAGTTCGGGCTCGCCCGCATGGTCTTCCGCGACCTCGCCCTCCGCGGCGAGATCCCCGGCGTGACCAAGTCGAGCTGGTAATCCGGCGCCACCCGAACCCCCTGGAGGATCTTTCACCATGAAGTCCGGCATCCATCCCGCATACCGCAAGGTCCTGTTCGTCGACGGCGCAACCGGCGACGAGTGGGTCTCCTACAGCACCATGACCGGCTCCGACACCCGCACCCACGCGGGCGAGGAGCTGCCGATGATCCGCCTGGAGATCTCGGCCATGAGCCACCCCTTCTGGACCGGCAACGCCCGCGAGGTCGACACCGAGGGCCGCATGGACCGCTTCCGGCGCCGCTACAACGTCAAGGGCGGCGCGTCCGCGGCGCCCCCCGCGGCCCCCGCGACGACGACCACCCCGGCCAAGCCCGCCGCCGCGGCCGCCCCGGTCGCCGCCGCCGCAGCAGCCCCGGCCAAGACCAAGCAGGCCCCGAAGGCCAAGAAGTGAGCCCCGCGGCCTCGTACGGAGGCCGCCTCGCTCGCCGCCGAATCACCATCCGAAGCCCCGCGCTCGCCGAGCCGCGGGGCTTCGTCGTGTCCGCCGCGAGGCTTCGCGGCGCGCCGCAGGTCCCCTGAGCTCCCGGGCTCGTCGGGATCCCGGGCGCCCAGGCTTTCCTGTCCCATGAGACAGATCGCGCCCGTACGGCGCGTCGACCGGCTCGCAGGCGCGAGATCTGTCCTCGAGGACATGCGTAAGCGCGCATGACCCTTGGGACAGGCGCGGCCCCGGCGGCCGACGCGAGGCCCCGACGGTGCCCGCGTGTGCCCGCGCAGATCGAGCGCGCTTGATACACTGTCACAGTGCGCAGCCCGTCGCAGACGCCCGCGGAGGCCCCGTTCATGGCCGGCGCGACGGCCGTCGACGCGGCCCTCGCCGACCGCCTGCTGGCGGCCGCGCTCGCCAGCGGGGGCGACCACGCCGAGCTGTTCTTCGAGTACCGCCGCTCGCTCCACCTCGCGCTCGAGGACGGCCGCGTGCGCAGCGTCGGCGCCGGGGTCGACGCGGGCGTCGGCATCCGCGTGGTCGCGGACGGGGCGGTCGGCTTCGCCTACGCCGAGAGCTTCGAGCCCGCGGCGATGCTGCTCGCGGCGCGCACCGCCTCGCGCATCGCCCACGCGCGGGGGGTCGCGCGCCCGGGCCGGCGCGCCCGCCAGCACGTCGTGCGCGGCCCGGCGCGCCCGCCCGCGCCGCGCCCGGCCTCCGGCGTCGACGCGCCCGCGGCCGAGTTCGCGGCCGTGCTGCGCCGCGTCGACGCGGCCGCGCGCGCGGCCAGCCCGGCGATCGTGCGCGTCGAGGCCTCGCTCGCCGCCGTCCACCGCGAGCTGCTCGTCGCCGTCAGCGGCGGCCCGATGCTCCACGACGTCCAGCCGCTGCTGCGCCTCAGCGCCGTCGCGGTGGCCGAGCGCGGCGGTCGACGCGAGGCCGGCTCGGCGGGCGGCGGCGGCCGCTTCGGCCTCGAGTACTTCGCCCAGCGCCGCCCCGAGGCGCTCGGCGAGGAGGCCGCGCGCATCGCCCTCGTCAACCTCGACGCCCGCGCCGCGCCGGCCGGCACGCTGCCGGTCGTGCTCGCCCCGGGCGACGCCGGCATCTGGTTGCACGAGGCCGTCGGCCACGGCCTCGAGGCCGACTTCATCCGCAAGCGGACCTCGAACTACAGCGGCCGCGCCGGCGTGGTCGCGTCGGAGCGCGTGACCCTGATCGACGACCCCGGCGTCCCCGGCGGCCGCGGCAGCATCGCCGTCGACGACGAGGGCGTGGTCCCCGGCCCGCACCTGCTGATCGATCGCGGCGTGCTGCGCGGGCAGCTCCACGACCGCCTCAGCGCCGCCGCGGCCGGCCTGCCCCCGGGCGGCTCGGGCCGGCGCCAGAGCTTCCGCGACGCCCCGCTCCCGCGCATGACCAACACCTGGCTGGCCGCCGGCGACGACGACCCCGCCGACATCCTGCGCTCGGTGAAGCTCGGCGTCTACGCGGTGCGCTTCAGCGGCGGCCAGGTCAACATCGCCGCCGGCGACTTCGTGTTCGCGCTGACCGAGGGCTACCTGATCGAGGACGGGCGCCTGACCGCCCCGCTGCGCGGCGTCAACCTGATCGGCAACGGCCCGGCCGCGCTCGCCGCGGTCAGCATGGTCGGCCACGACCTGCGCATGTCCGAGGGCACCTGGACCTGCACGAAGGACGGCCAGAACGTCCCCGTCGGCGTCGGCATGCCGACCGTGAAGATCGACCGCCTCACGATCGGCGGCACCGCCCTCCCGGGAGCCGGCCCGTGAGCGCGTCGCGGCTGCCCGGGCGCGTCGCAGCCGGACGCGGCGCCGCTGCGTCGCGTCGCCGCGCACCTCTCCGTCCGGCCGGGCGCGTCGCAGCCGGACGCGGCGCCGCTGCTTCGCGTCGCCAGGCGCTCCGCGCTGTTCCTAGTGTGCGGCGGCGCGCCGCGACCGGAGCCGCCCCGTGAGCCTCCCGCGGACCTCGCAGCAGCTCCTCGCCGGGCTCGAGCGCCGCGCCGAGCAGGCCCTCGCCGGCCTGCGCGCGCTCGGGGCCGAGCACGCCGAGGTCCGCCTCGATCACGGCCAGACGCTCAGCGCGACGGTCCGCGACGGCGCGCTCGAGCACCTGAGCGAGGCCCAGAGCCTCGGCCTCGCGCTGCGGGTCGTCGTCGCCGGCCGCGTCGCCGCGCTGACCACCAGCGACCTGCGCCCCGCCGCGCTCGAGCCGCTGCTGTGCCGCGCCGTCGAGCTCGCGCGCCTCGCCGAGGAGGACCCGCTGTCCGCCCCGCCGCCGCCGCGCGCGCTGGCCCGCCGCTGGCCCGAGCTCGACCTGTTCGACGCGACGATCCGCCGCCTCAGCGCCGACCGTGCCGCCCGCCTCGCCCAGCTCGCCGAGGCCGCGGCGCTGCAGGCCGACCCCCGCGTCACGGCCTCGGGCGGCGCGCTGTGCTCGCGGACCGTCAACCACTCGCTGCTCGCGACCTCGGGCGGGTTTCGCGGCCCGAGCGCGACGACCCGCGTGGCCCTGCGCGCCCAGGCGATCGCCGAGGACGGGGCCGGGCGCCGCCGCAGCGGCCACTACTGGTCGGGCGGCCGCCATCTCCTCAGCCTCGAGCCCCCCGAGGCCGTCGGTCGCGAGGCGGCCCACCGCGCGCTGCGCAGCCTCGGCGCCGCGCCGATCCCCAGCGGCGTCTACCCGGTCGTGTTCTCGGCCGAGGCCGCCGCCGGCGTCGTCGGGCTCGTGGCGACATGCCTGCTCGGCGACGCCGTCGCGCGCCAGCGCAGCTACCTCGCCCGCCGCCTCGGCACCCGCGTCGCCAGCCCGCTCGTCGACCTCGTCGACGACCCGCACCGCGCCCGCGGCCCGGCCTCGCGCGGCTTCGACGGCGAGGGCCGGGCGACCCGCCGCCGCGTCCTGGTCCGCCGCGGCGAGCTGCACGGCTTCCTGCTCGACACCGCCAGCGCGCACCGCCTCGACCTCGCGCCGACGGCCTCGGCCGGCGGCGGCGGCGGCCTCGTCCACCCGACGTACAGCAACTTCTACATGCAGCCCGGCCGCCGCGGCCCGCGGGCGCTGCTCGCCGGGATCGAGCGCGGCCTGCTCGTGCGCGCGACCCTCGGCCTCGGCTTCGACCCCGGCAGCGGCCACTTCAGCCGCGGCGCCGAGGGCGTGCTGATCGAGGACGGCCAGCTGACGCGCCCGGTCGCCGAGATCACGATCTCACGCGGCCTCGACGACCTGCTGCAGGGCATCGACGCGGTCGCCAACGACTTCGAGCTGCGCACGGCCGTCGCCTCGCCGAGCTTTCGCGTCGACGCGATGACGATCGCCGGGACCTAGCCAGCGCCGCAAGTCCTTCGGGGTCGCGGGCGCTCGTGGAGCGAGGCGCGGGCCGGGTGGCACGGGCCGGTGCGGGTCCGGCTGGACGCCCGCGCAACCTGGCGCAGCCGGATGTCCGCAGGTGGCCCGGGACTCGGACACGGCGCAACCACCGTATCGTGTCCAGACACCCGGGTCCCGCCGGACTCGCCCCAAACCTCCGGCGGCCCTCCGGCACCCAGGCTTTCGCCGAGGGACGAGGCGGTCGGCGCAGCCGAGGCCGGACCCGCACCGGCCCTGATTCATGGATATGTCCGCACGGACATGTCCACCGAGACATGTCCTCCGCGACATGTCGCTCGTGCACTCGAGTCAGGTCACCGCGCGCAGGACATGCCCGCGTCACCCGTGAGCGCCCCGCCGACCCGCGAGACGTCGTCCGCGCCGCCCACCCGAAGCCCCCGAGGCGCCGCAGGTACCCAGAGCCCGCCGTCGCCTGTCCTCCAGAACATGTCCCCGGGGTCAGCCGAACCACCCGGCGACGACCGGCCCGAGCGCCGCCACGATCGCCGGGTGCTGCGGCCCGTGCGACGCCAGGATGCCGAAGTCGTTCGAGAGGTGGCGCGGGTCGTACACCAGCGGCGCCCCGCGCACGTCGCTGATCGCCCCGCCCGCGGCTCGCAGCAGCGCGTGCGGGGCACACACGTCCCACAGCTTGGTCCCGCGCGTCGGGTGCACGTAGAGGTCCGCGAGCCCGCGGGCGACCGCCATCATCTTTACACCGGTCGAGCCGACCCGGAGGTTGCGCGCGTCGGGGATCGCCAGCGCCTGCATCACCGCGGCGATCCGCGGCGACGCGTGGCTCTTGCTGCTGATCAGCAGCAGCGCGTCGAGGTCGCGCGCGCTGGTCCGCAGCGGCCGGACCTCGCCGCCCTCCTCGACCCGCGCGTACGTGGCCCCGGCCGCGCAGACGCCCCAGCTCAGCCGACCCGCGCCGGCCTCGTGCACGACGCCGAGGACCGGCTCGCCCGCGATGCACAGCCCGATCTGCACCGCCCACTCGTCCTCGCCGCGCGCGAACTCGGTGGTCCCGTCGATCGGGTCGACGTACCAGCAGCGCGCCCGCCCGGCGACCACCGCGTCCGACTCCTCGGCGATGACGTCGTCGCCCGGAAACGCCTCGCGCAGCGCGGCGACGATGCGCGCGTTGACCTCGGTGTCGGCCCGCGTGACCGGCCCCTGGTCATCCGGCTTGGCCCGCGTGTCGAGGTCACCGCGCGCCTGCATCGCCAGGGCGAGCGCGCCACAGCGGCGCGCGAGGTCGAGGGCGAGGCTCAGTTCTCGGTCGAGAGCGGCGGGCATGCGGACCCCAAGGTGCTCCGCGAGGGGCCAGGAACCCCGTCCTGACCATCTTCGAGCGAGGAGAGATCTCGCACGGGACCGCATGAAGCCCTCCACGGGTATAGGTCCTCATCCGCGGAACTGTGAAAAGAAACAACCGGTAAACTAGCGACAAAACTGCACTTCTTCGTCCGGTGCGAATTGGCATTCAAAGCGCCGAACGTCATCCGACCCGCGAATGAACTGTGTTCTAGTGAGGCGTAACAAATCGACGGACACCCGTCCGAATCGGACATGTGTTACCGATGAGGAATGTCACGGATTCAACGCGCAGGGCTTCGACAAGGGATCATTCAAACCAGCCTCGAGATCGGGAGCGAGCTCGGTGAAGAAGGGCTGACGATGCGCGGCATCGCCGCTCGACTGGGCGTCAGCGCGACGGCGCTGTACCAGCACTTCGAGAGCAAGGCCTCGATCCTGCGAGAGATCCGGCTCTACGGGGCCGAGCTGCTGCAGACCGACGTGGTCGACCCGGCCTCGTCGATCGCCGACCCGGCGGCCAGGCTGCGGGCGATGGCCCAGAACTACGTCGCCTTCGCCCGATCGCACCGCTGGCTGTACTCGGTGATGATGGAGCACGCGCAGCTCGACTGGTCGGCGATGGCGCCCGAGGAGCTCGAGCTGATGCTCCGCCCGCTCAAGACCTGCCAGCAGTGGCTGCGCGAGGGCGCCGAGCTCGGCTGCTGGCGCCGCGACCTGCACGTCGAGGCCGCCGCGTTCCGCCTGTGGCTGTCGATGCACGGGCTGTGCTCGATGCTCAACTCGGGCCGCATCGACGAGCGCCACCCGATCTTCCCGTTCGCGGATCAGGACACCTTCGTCGCGCACTTCATCTCCGACACAGTCCAGGCGCTCTGCGCCGAGCCCTCGGCGTAGCTGTCCTTTGGGACAGGCGCATCGGGCGAGCGTATCCCCACCGCTCGCCCGGGTGACCGTCTCGTTCGAGGCCCCGGCGTCGTGACGCGTCAGCGGGCGAGCAGGTCGTCGAGCGCGAGCATCCACTCGCCGCCCGGCGTGTGCACCCACGCCGACGGCCGCAGCCGCGGCTGCAGGGCCGCGCGCACCGGCGGCGCGAGGTCGGCGAGCAGCCCCGCGAGCGCGCCCGCGTCGGCGTCGTCCGCGAGCCGGCGACAGCCGTCCGGCCACGGCGCGAGCACGACGCGCCGGCCGTCGCGGTCGAGCACCGGCTGCAGGCGCGGCGCGTCGCCGGCGAGCAGGGCGTCGAGCTCGGGCTCGGTCCAGCTCGCGGCGACCTCGACGACGACGCCGCCGGCGCCGAGAGCTGTCTGTTCGGACATGGTCTTCGGGACAGCTGGGAGCGCGGCGTGCGGGGCGAGCTCGCGGGCGTCGGCGACGCGCACGCGCAGGCGCTGGAGCAGGGTCGCGGCGTCGGGGCGGCGCGCGGGGTCGGGGTCGAGGGCGTCGGCGATCAGGGCGCGCTCCGGGGCGGGCAGGCGATCGGCCTCGGCGGCGAGGTTGCCGGTGCGCAGCGCGAGCAGCAGCGCGGCGGCGCTGTAGACGTCGCTGGCGGCGCTCGGGCGCCCGCCGGCGCGCAGCTCGGGCGCGGTGATCGTCAGCAGCTCCTCGAGCGCGCCGGTGCGGGTCGCGACCAGGCCGGCGATCTCGTCGGCGCCGAACGGCCCGAGCAGCGGGCGGCCGACCGCGTCGCACACGATCTGCGCCGGCAGCAGCGAGCCGTGCACGAGGCCGCGGGCGTGCGCCGCGGCGAGGGCGTCGAGCAGGAAGCTGACGAGGGCGCGCGCGCGGGCCGGGGGCATGCCGGGGGCGCGGATCAGGGCGCGCAGCGACGGGCCGTCGGCGTGCGGCAAGATCAGCAGGCCGGCGTCGCGGTCGAAGCGGAGCAGCGGGCGGATCGCCGGGTGCGCGAGCTGGGCGGCCGCCTCGGCCCGCCGCGCGAAGGCGGCGATCGCCGCCTGCACGCCCGCGGCCTCGAGGCCGGCGTCCTGGACCTCGGCGAGCAGCAGGTGGAGCTCGACCTCCTGCTGCGTCACGCGGTCGAGGCCCTCGTAGGCGGCGCCCGAGAAGCTCGCGGTCACGGCCCGGCGCACGCGGTAGCGACCCGGCACCGCGGCGGCCCCGGCGGCCCCGGCCCCGGTCGCCTGCAGCACCAGCTGCGCGGCCAGCTCGTGGCCGAGCGCCGCGAGCCCGCGCGCGAGCACCCGCGCGAGCTCGGCCCTGTCCTCTGCGCCATGTTCTCCGGGACCTGTCGCAAGGGACATGGCCTCGGGGACAGGCAGCTCGCCGCGGCGCGGGCCCGGGCGCGGCGGCGGTCCGCGCGTGCCGCCGATGCTCGGCGGGGCCGGGCGGTTCGGGTCGGCGTCGGGCGCCGGCGGGCGGGCCTCGCGGGCGCGCATGGCCGCCTGGGCGTGGCGCACGCTGGCCTCGGCGTCGCCGAGCTCCCAGGCCAGGCGGGCGGCGAGGGCGAGGGTGGCCGCGGCGGTCGAGCCGGCCGCGGCGGTGGGGTTGGCGGTGACAGCAGAGCTGGCGACGCCGGTGGCGTTGGCCGCGTGGTCCTCGGGCAGCGGCTCGAGGGCGGCGAGCGCCTCGCGGACGAGGCCGGCCCCGGCGAGCGCGCGCGCGGCCCCGAGGCGGTCGCCGGCGCGGACGAGGGCGCGCGCGCGGGCGACGGGGTCGGCGTCGTCCGCGGCCAGCAAGCGCGCGGCCTCGCCGTGGCGACCGCGGCGCTGCAGCAGGGTCACGGCCGCGTCGCGCTCGCCGCGGGGTCGCTGCTCGAGCAGCGCGAGGGTCTGGTCGAGGAGGTCGGGGCGGCCGGCCTCGAGCGCGCAGCGCAGCGCGTCGAGCGGGCGCCCGGCGGCGAGCCAGCGGTGGTGCGCATTCGAGAAATCCCAGATCTGCTCGAGCACCCACGCCGCGGCCGCGGGCTGGCCGGCCGCGGCCAATTCGGCGGCGACGGCCTCGTGCGCGCCGCGGGCGAGGCGCTCGCGCTGCTCGGCGGACAGCAGGCTCTCGGGGCCGCTCACGGTCAGTGCTGCCCGGCCGCGAGCTCGCGGGCGCGGTCGCGGTAGAACGCCATGTGGTCGAACTTCGGGTCGGTGACGCCGAGGATCTGCCCGACCTCGTCGATGTGGTCGGCGATCATCTCGCCGCGGTACTCGCCCCACTTCGCGCTCTCGACGGTGACGAGCCCGTCGTTGGCGCCGCGGGCCTGCTCGAGGATGTCGTGGCTCCACCCGATCAGCGGGTCGCACAGGTCCTGGCAGTCGTTGGCCGGGTCGAGGTACTGCAGCGCGCTGCACGTGCGCCCGGTGTACGAGATGTACTGGACCCGCGGGTCGTCGGGGTTTTGCGGGTTGAACTCCTCCTGCATGTGCTTCTCGCTGAGCGAGTAGAACGAGGCCATCGCGTCCGACTTCTGCTGGGCCGTGACGGCGCCGACGAAGTTGAGCAGCAGGCCGACGAGGTCCTCGACGCCGCCCGGCGCGAGGCCCAGCGCGAGGTCGGTGACGTAGGTGCCGCGGTGCGGGCTGGCGATCGTCATCACCGCCGAGACGCGGTCGCCGTAGCCGAAGGTGCTCACGGCGCAGCGGCTGTCGACGCCGCCCTGGCTGTGCCCGAGCAGGTCGACCTTGCGCGCGCGCCACTGCGGGAGGATCTCGTCGATCTGGTCGACGAGCTGGCCCGCGCGCACCAGCGTGTCGTTGTACGGGTCGAGCACCGCGACGTGGTGGGCGAAGCCCATCTCCTCGTACATCGCCGCGACGCCGAAGAAGTAGGTCAGCGGGCCGATGCTCTCGAAGCCGGTCCAGCCGTGCACGAGCACCACCGGGAAGCGCGTGGTCTCCCGCTCGCAGCCGAGGACGCAGCGGATCTCGAGGTCGTAGGTCGCGGCCTCCTCGGGGTCGTCGGCGCGGACGTGCAGCGCGAACTCGCCCGAGCGCGGGACCGGGAACACCACGCTCGCCGGCTGCTCCGCCGCGAGCTCCGAGGTCGCCAGCGCGGCGCCCCACACCGACTCGAGCGGCTCGTCGGGGTAGGCGAGCGCGGCCGCGAGCGCGCCCCCGGAGGTGCGCGTGAGCAGGAGCTCCCAGGTGCTCTCGCTCGGGGCCGCGAAGTACCAGCGGTCCTCGCCGCAGCGGGCCAGCGCGACGCCCTCGCGCGACTCGCCGCGCGGGATGTAGCCGCGCTCCGCGAGCGTCAGCGCGTTCAGGTCGCAGGCGGCCGGGCCGGTGGTCGCGTCGAGGGTGGTCGCGTCGAGGGTGGTCGCGTCGCCGCCGGTGCTGCCGTCGCCGGTGCCGCTGCCCTCGTCGCCGGTCGTGGCCGGCTGCGTGGTCGTCGGGGTGCCCGGCGCGCCGGTGGTGTCGGTGCTCGCGGGCCCGGCCGCGCCGCTGCTGCCCTCGCCGTCGCCGGCCGGGGTGCCCGGGTCGCCGCAGCCGGACAGCAGCGCGCCGAGGAGGACGGGGAGGGCGATCCGTGCGCGGGGGAGGCGGGCCATGGCAGCCACGGACGATAGCCGAGCGACCCGGCCCCGAGAAGGTCCACCGCGACGGCGCCGCGAAGATCCGCTACAACGCGGGCCATGGACGTGCACGGGGCCGGCAAGCTCTTTCCCGACGTGGCGGCGGCGCTGTTCGACCTCGGCGACGGGGCGTCGATCGCGGTCGGCGGCTTCGGGCTGTGCGGCAACCCGGAGGCCTGCATCCGTGCGATCGCGGAGCGCGGCGCCCGTGGCCTGACGATCATCTCCAACAACTGCGGCAACCAGGGCCAGGGCCTGGCGATCCTGCTGCAGCGGCGGCAGGTCGCGCGGGTGATCTGCAGCTTCGTCGGCGGCAACCCCGACCTCGAGCAGCAGATGCTCGCCGGCGAGGTCGCGGTCGAGCTCAACCCGCAGGGCACGCTGGCCGAGCGGCTGCGGGCCGGCGGCGCGGGGATCCCGGCGTTCTACACGCCGACCGGCGCCGGCACGGTCGTCGCCGAGGGCAAGGACGTGCGCGAATTCGAGGGCCGGCCGTGCGTGCTCGAGACGGCCCTGCGCCCGCAGTTCGCGGTCGTCCGCGCGGCCCGGGGCGACGCGCTCGGCAACCTCCAGTTCTATCGCACGGCCCGCAACTTCAACCCGCTCGCGGCGATGGCCGGGCGGGTCACGGTCGCCGAAGTGGACGAGCTGGTCCCGATCGGCGCGCTCGACCCGGACGCGGTCCACCTGCCGGGGATCTTCGTCCAGCGCGTGGTCCACGTCCCGGAGCACGCCGACGTCATCGAGTTCCGGACGACGCGGCCGCGGCCGCCGCCCTCGCGCTGAAACAGCGTTTGATCGGCGATCTCGTCGGGATCTGCAGCATGCGCACCTCCGCGCACGGGGGCTGCGATAGGCTGTGTCCGCCCGGTTTCTTGGCCGGGTCCCCGTTCGCAGTTAGCGTGCCGACCCGGAAGGAGCTCCGCAGATCCCATGACGAGCGACGACATGATCGATGAGGTCGAGGTCGAGTCGAGCCTCCCTCGCGCCCTGGTCATCCTGGCCGAGGGGGCCGAGGAAAGCGAGGCCGTGATCATCGTCGACGTGCTGCGCCGCGCCGGCATCGAGACCGTGTTCGCGGCGCTCAACGGCGACGGCCCGGTGACGCTGAGCCGCAAGGTCCGCGTCGTCCCCGACATGGCCCTGGCCAACGTCAGCGGCGACTTCGACGTGCTGATCCTGCCGGGCGGCGCCGAGGGGGCGCGACGGCTCGCGGCGTCGGAGCTGGTCGGCGAGCGCCTGCGGGCGTTCAGCCGCGACGGCCGGCTGGTCGCGGCGATCTGCGCGGCGCCGCTGGCGTTCCAGACCCACCAGGTGTTCGCCGGGCGGGCGATGACCTGTCACCCGTCGGTCGCGTCGCGCATCGCGATGCACGGCAAGCTCGACCAGCGCGCGCCGGTCGTCGAGGACGGCAACCTGATCACGAGCCAGGGGCCGGGGACCACGTTCCTGTTCGCCCTGGCGGTGGTGCGACGCGTGATGGGCGAGCCGCGGGCCGCCGAGGTCGAGCGCGGGCTCGTGCTCCCGCGCTGAGCCGTTCGCTCACGAGAAGCCGACGACGAGCAGCCCGAGCGCGATCAGGTAGGGCACGAAGGGGAGCAGGCCGACGCGCACCAGGAGCTGCATGAGGGCGCGCAGCGTCAGGGTGCCGACGGCGAGGCTGACCATGAAGCCGACGACGAACGCGAGGGGGTCGACCGCCGCGCCGGCGCCGTGTCGCCACATGTCGAGCGCCTCCTTGGCCGAGGCGCCGAGGATCGCGGGGATCGAGAGCAGGAACGAGAAGCGGGCCGCGGGCAGGCGGCCGAGGCCGAGCGCCATCGCGGCGGCCATCGTCGAGCCGCTGCGGGAGATGCCGGGCAAGATGGCCACGAGCTGGGCGAGGCCGATGACGAGGGCCTGCCACGGGCGCGGGGCCTCGAGGCCGTCGGCGGCGCTGCGGCGGTGCGAGAAGGCGAGGAGGGCGGCGGTGAGGAGGAAGCCGGCGCCGATGTAGCGGGTGCTGCCCTCGGCGGTCAGGACGGCGGCCTCGACCGGGCCGGTCAGCGCGAGCGCCAGCGGCAGCGTAGCGACGATCAGCGACAGCAGCAGGGCGCGGGCGGTGTTGATCGGCGGGCCGACGCGGTTGGGCACGACGTCGACCGGGGGGGCCGGGCGCGGGCCGGGGCCGTCGATCAGGTCCTCCGCGATCGCCAGCGGCTCCTCGGGGATCGCCGGCGGGTGCGGGGTGTGGTGGATCGGGACCTGCTGGCGCTGGAACATCGCGCGGAGCAGGGCGCCGAGGTCCTCGCGGTAGAACACCAGCACCGCCACCAGCGTGCCGGCGTGGACGACGATGTTGAAGCTGTGGCCGGCCGCGGCCGGGTCGACGCCGAACCACCGCTCGGCCAGCGCGAGGTGCCCCGACGACGAGATCGGCAGGAACTCCGCGACCCCCTGCAGCGCGCCGAGCACGGCGGCGAGCCCGGGCCCGAGCGCCGGGTCGCTCATGCGTCCGCCTCGGCGGGGTCGTCGGCGGGCGGCGGGTCGCCGTGGGCCTCGGCGCGGCGGCGATCGATCACGCCGCGCTCCCACAGGTGCTCGTCGATCGCCTGCATCAGCGGGGCGGTGCTGCGGCGCTCGAGGGCGCTGAGGAAGAAGGTGTGGCGGTCGGCGTCGGCGCGGCGCTGGGCGAGCTCGTCGGGGGCGAGGCGGTCGGCCTTGTTGTAGACCCACAGGCGCGGGACGGCGCCGGCCCCGATGTCGCCGAGGATCGACTCGACGGTCTCGCGCTGCTGGTCCTGGTCGGGGTCGCTGGCGTCGACGACGACGAGCAGGAGGTCGGCCTCGGCGACCTCCTCGAGCGTGGCGGAGAACGCCTGGACGAGCGCGGGCGGGAGGTCGCGGATGAAGCCGACGGTGTCGAGGAGGACGACCTCGTAGTCCTTCGGGAACCGGATCCTGCGCACGGTCGGGTCGAGGGTCGCGAACAGCTTGTCCTCGGCGACGACCTCGCTCTCGGTGACGGTGTTGAGCAGGCTGCTCTTGCCGGCGTTGGTGTAGCCGACGATCGCCACGACCGGGACGCCGGTGCGGCGGCGCAGCGCGCGACGCTGGTCTCTTCGCTGCTTGAGGACATCGAGGCGGCGCTCGAGCTCGTGGATGCGCTCCTTGGCGCGGCGGCGGTCGATCTCCAGCTTGGTCTCGCCGGGGCCGCGCCCGCCGATGCCGCCGGCGAGCCGCGACATCGCGGTGCCCTTGCCGACCATGCGCGGCAGCATGTAGCGCAGCTGGGCGAGCTCGACCTGCAGCTTGCCGTCGGCCGAGCGCGCGTGCTGGGCGAAGATGTCGAGGATCAGCGTGGTCCGGTCGATGACCTTGAGGTCGGTCTGCTCGGCGATCTCGCGGGCCTGCGACGGGCTCAGGTCGGGGTCGCAGATCAGCAGCTCGGCGTCCTGCTCGAGCGCGCGCACCAGCACGTCGCGCAGCTTGCCCTGGCCGAAGAAGGTCCGCGGGTCGGGGGCGGGGCGGCGCTGGGTCGCGAGGTCGGTCAGGTGCAGGCCGGCGGTCCGGCACAGCTCGCGCAGCTCCTGCTCGCGCGCCTGCAGCTCCGGGCCGCCCTGGTGGACCATCAGCGCCATCGCCCGCGTGCCCTGCGACTCGGCGCGCGCGCCCTGGGCGACGGCGACGAGGCTGGCCTCGAGCTCGCGGATGAAGGCGGTGAAGTCCGCCGGCATGTCGGGGGCGGGCAGCGGCGAGTCGACGTCCTCGTCGCGGCTGAGCACGCCGAGCGGCACGCGCGGGAAGCTGCGGGCGACGAAGACGTCGCGCGAGCCGGGCGGGGGCGGGGCGAGGCTGGCGAGGTCGATCTGCACGCCGGCGGGGCCGCGGTGGATCGCGGCGACGAGGTCGAGGCGCAGCTTGGCGAGGTCGGCGAGCTCCTCGCGGGTCGGCGGGTCGGGGACGAGGTGCGTGAGCACCAGCCGGATGCCGCGCAGGCGCCCGCCCTGGCCGCGCACGCGCGTGAACTCCGGGAGGGCGAGGCTGTGCGCGTCGCCGAGGATCACGCGCTGGATGCGGCCGCGGCGGTCGATGAACAGGCCGAGCTGGCGGTTGATGACGTGCGAGAGCTCGAGCAGGTCGCGGGCCAGGACCGCCGAGATCACGCGGTCGGGCGGCACCGTGCGCGCGCCGAGCTTCTGGAGCGCGCGGGCCTGGCTGCTCTTGAGGTTCGCCGTGTCGCCGTGGACGATCTCGGAGCTCACGGGGCTTCGCCGTCGTCGAGGACGCGCAGGGCGACGGCCAGCGCCTGCTGGGCGTGCAGCGCGGCCTGCTTGCGCTTGTGCAGGGCGGCCTCGGCGCGGTCGAGCCCGCCGCTGAGCTCGTCGAGCGTGGCCTCGAGCTCGCGCTGCTTGCGGGCGGCCTCGTCGGCGTCGGCCTGGGCCTGCTCGCTGGTCTGCTCGAGGCGCTGCTCGAGCCGCTGGATCTCCGCGCGGGCGTTGGCCTCGGACTGCGCGAGGTTCTGGTTCAGGCGCTGGATGTCGGCGCGGGCGCCCTCCTCGGCCTGCGCGAGCGTCTGCGACAGCTGGGCGATCTGCAGGCGGGCGTTCTCCTCGGTCTCGAGCAGCGCCTGGGTCAGGCGCTCGCGCTCGTGCTGGGCCTGCTCGGCCTGCTCGGCGAGCTGACCCTGGAGGCGCTCGGCCTGGTCGGCCATCTGGCCCTGGAGGCGCTCGATCGCGGCGCGGTGGTCCTGCTCGCGCTCGTCGAGCTCGGACTGGTGCTGCGCGGCGAGCGAGGCGAGCGCGGCGGCCCGGTCCTCGCGCGCGGCGGCGAGGGCCTGCGTCATGTCCTGGCGGGCCTGGTCGAGCTCGCCGCGCAGGCGGGCGGCGTCGTCGCGGGCGTTCTCCAGCGACTCGCCGAGGCCGGCGATCTGCTCGCCGAGGTCCTGGATGCGGGCGACGAGCGCGTCGCGCTCGCTCTCGAGGTCGCCGATCAGGCCGCTCTGGGTCTCGATGCGCTGGCGGGCGCTGGCCTCGGCGGCGCCGGCCTGCTGCTGCGTGGTCGCGAGCTGCTGCTGGCTCGCGGCGAGCTGCTGCTGCGTGGCCGTGAGCTGCTGCTCGGTGTCCTTGAGCTTCTTCTGCGTGATCTCGAAGCGGGACTTGGTGCCCTCCTCGCGCTTGAGCGCGGTCTGCTTGTCGCGCTGCGCCGACTCGGCGGCCTCGCGCGACGAGAGGATCAGCTCCTGCGCGCTCAGCAGCTGCGACTCGAGCTCGCCGATCTGGGCCTGGAGCTCGCGGTGGTGCTTCTTGGCGTCGAGCACCGCGCGCTCGCGGGCCTCGAGGTCGTCCTTGAGCGCGAGGATCTCGCGGTTCTTGGCGTTGAGCTGCGACTTGAGCTGCAGCGCCTCGCGCTGGGCCTTGAAGCCGCCGCCGCCGCCCTCCTCGCCCTCGGCGGCCGGCTCCGGGCCCGACACGCGGCGCGCGCTCGACTCCTCCGGGGCCGCGCGGCGCACGGCGGACTCCTCGGCGGTCGGACCGGCGCCGGCGAGGGGGCCAGACCGGCGGGTCGAGTCCTCGAGCGTCGGTCGGCGCGCCGCCGAGTCCTCGCCGCCGCGGCGGGGCGGCGGGGCGGCGCGTCCGGGCTCGGAGGCGGCGCGGCGGACGGCGACGGTGTGGTCGTCCTCGTCGGCCCTGAGCTCGCCGGCGAGGTTGCCGAACTCGTCGCCGAACTCGCGCTCGAACTGCTGCTCGGGCGCGGGGGCCTGGCGCGCGCCGGAGGCCTCGCTGAGCTCGACGTCGAGGCGACCGCGGGGGCGCGGCTCGGGCTTCGACGGCGCGGCGGGGCGGGCGGGCTCGGCCTTCGCCGCAGTACGTTGGTCCTGGAGGTCGAGGTAGGGGCGCAGCGCGGCGACCAGGCGCTCCGGCTCGAGCGGGAGCTTGAGGTACTGATCGGCGTGGGTCTTGAGGTTGCGGTGCTGGTCGATGACGTCGTCGCTCGCGTTCGACGAATAGAGCACCAGCGGGATCTTGCGCGTGTCCTCGTTGCGCCGCAGCCGGTTGCACACCGAGAAGCCGGTGGTCAGCGGCAGCTCGGCGCGCAACAGGATGACGTCCGGCGCGGCCTGCCGCGCGACGTTCACGGCCTCCGGTCCGTTCTCCGTGACCGTGAACTCGAAGCCGTACGGCGCGAGGATGCTCTTGAGAGTGGCGGGGGTCTTTCCGTCAGCGTCGATGATCAGAGCAGAGAACACGGCGGCAGGTTATCCGACCTCGCCCGCCTGTGACCAGAGGCGCGCCGAACTTCGCTGCGTCTCCGCGCCGACCGCCCCGTCGCTGCAGGCCCGGCAGGCGGGCTTCGGGGCGAGACAATCAACGGCGGACGACCGGTGGAAGGCCGCGCGGGCGGACATGTGGGGGCTGGGGGCACCGGCCGGGGGATCCCGGAGATGCCGCGGGATCGCTGCGTCCTCGATCCGTGGCGCGGGGCGTCGGTCAGCGCGGCTCAGATAATTCGCGACGCGGGGCGACCCGCGTTGGCGCTCGTCGGTCGCTCGCGATCAGCGCGGCTCGTCGAGGGCGGCCGGGCTGGCGGGGTCGCTGCGCATCACGTGGCCGAGGGCGAGCAGGAACATGTACTCACGGTCGCCGGAGAAGCCGGAGCCGAGGCGCGTGAGGGTGTGGCGGACGCCGTCGGCCTCGAACGCGAGGGCGGGCTGGCCGTCGATCTGGCCGAGCCAGTAGCGGCCGCCGCGATACTCGCGGCTCGGGCCCGGCGCGGGGCCGCCGGCGGGCTCCTGGCGGTCGAGGACGCGGCGCGGGCCGACGTGCATCTCGACCAGGCGCGGCGCGGCGGGCTCGGGGGCGCCGACGCGGGCGCCGACCAGCTGGACGCCGGGGCTCGGTCCGCCGCCGAGGGCGCCGCGGATGATCGGCGCCGAGGCCAGCGAGATCGCGGCCGGGTCGGGCTCGATGGCCGTGGCCGCCGGCGGCTCGAGGGCCGCGCGGGTGACCAGGAACAGCGCGAACGCGGTGGCGCCGGCCGGGACCATGACCGCGGCGCCGCGGAAGAACGCCCGCAGGCGCCGCCACGCGGGCACGGCCGGCGCGGGGGCGGCGGCCTGCTCGCGGTCGACGGCGTCGAGCTCGAGCAGCACGCGGGCGTGGAGCGCCTGCGGAGCTGTCTCTCGGGGCATGTCCCGAAGGACCTGTCGGACGGAGCGCTGCTCCTCGACGATGTCCCGGAGGACGGGGTCGTCGGCGAGGACGGCCTCGACGCGGGCGCGGTCGGCGGGCGGGAGCTCGTCGTCGACGTAGGGCTGGATCAGGCCGATGAGGCTGTCGCTCGCGGAAGGTTGATTGGGCGTGGTCATGCGTGGCCTCGCTTGCGATAGGCGGCGAGTGACACCGGTTCGGCGTTGGCGGCGGGCGTGGGTAGCGGTGTGGCGAGGCCGTGCTCGACGGCCGCGGGGTAGAGGAGGCCGTGGAGCTGGCGGCGGCCGCGGTAGAGGCGGCTCATGACCGTGCCGATCGGGCACTCCATGGCCTCGGCGATCTCCTTGTAGGAGAGGCCCTCGATGTCGGCGAGGGCCACGGCCATGCGGTACTCGTAGGGGAGCTGCTGCAGCGCGGCGTCGATGCGCTCGCGCATGCCGAGCTGGGCGAGCGCCTGCTCGGGGTTGACGGCCTGGGCCGGGGCGGGGCCGCAGGCGGCGTCGTCGACGGCGCTCTCGTGGTGGGCGGCGAGGCTGGTCGCGGCGGCGCGGTCGCGGTTGCCGCTGTGGTAGCGGGTGATGAAGGTGTTGCGCACGAT
>Ga0075163_10001272_pt1 | contig 33682 bp, 22 predicted proteins | sample JI1023141ADNA_FD_71478 | JGI IMG/M metagenome (GOLD analysis project Ga0075163, IMG submission 71478) | Wastewater effluent complex algal communities from Wisconsin, to seasonally profile nutrient transformation and Carbon sequestration -... | ecosystem: Engineered > WWTP > Effluent > Algae...
CGTTCTCATCCACCGGAACGTAGCTCATCACAGTACCGAACGACAGGGGAACGTCGAACGTGTTGTCCAGTGTGTAGTTATCCTCCACGTCGGACTCAAGCGTGTAGTCGATCGAATAGGTACCTGAATAGCTCGGCTGGGTGAAGGTGGGAAGCTCAACGAAGAGGCTATCACCCGGGAACAAGGTCTGGTTGTCGGAGACCTCGCTGTACACCTCGGTCGCACCTTGCATAACCGTTGCGCGGAGCCGCGCTGTGGAGATCAGTTCCGATCCCCAGTTGTGGATGAACGCACCGAGCGGCACCTGGTATTCAGAAGCATCCACGGCGATCGCGGTCGGTACGGACAGCGCGCTGGGTACGAGGACATCGAAAACGCCGAAGTGTATGTTGTTGGGGAACGCCTGGAAGTTGTTACCGAGGAAAGCGGTTACAGGTTCCACGTCCATCACAGGGCGTATCGCCATTCCGCCTGTCTCGCTGATCAACGCTACGGGTATCGTGATGTTGGGTCCATCGGGACCGGCTCCCGGCCGACGGTTCTCCACCGTATCGCTGTCGAAGATGACCAGCACCGCGATGGCCCCGGCATTCTGTGCATTGATGGCTTTCTGTGAGAACGGACAAACACCGCGATAGAACACGGCGATCTTGCCAGCGACCTCGCTGCCGTTGACCAACGGGTCGCAGCCAAGGGTATCCGCTGCAGAACCATCCCGACCAAGGGCCAGTTCGCCGGTCACGGCATTGGCGGGATCCGTCATGTCCGGCACGCCCCATGTACTGATGGGATCCTCCGTACTGGCGATCGGCATGAATACGTGGCCCACAGGGCCTGCGATGGATGACGGGGTGAGGACTTGCACCACCACCGTTCCTTGGCCAACGAGCAAGCTCGAAGCCAGTAAGACACTTGTTGAGAGGAATGTTCTGATCATGGTAAGGTTCGATTGGATCCGTTCGGAGAGGTCAAAAGGATTTCGGGATCGCAATGTTAACCACCACGGGCGGGTTTGCAAGCCGAATGCGTGATCGGATCCGGGACCAATCCAGTAAGGCTGAGGAATGCGGACCTGGGCGGTCAGGCCGGGGTCAGATACGGGCCTGGTAGGTATACAGGTCGAAATAGCGGCCTTCCTTGGCGATCAGGTCCGTGTGGGTGCCCCGCTCGGCGATGCGCCCCTGTTCGATCACCAGGATCTCCGTGGCCTGGCGGATCGTGCTCAACCGGTGGGCGATCACAAAGGTGGTCCGGTCCTTCACCAATTCGTTCAAACTCCTCTGGATCAGGGCTTCGCTCTCGGTATCCAGGTTGCTCGTCGCTTCGTCCAGGATCAGGATCTTGGGGTCGGCGAGCATGGCGCGGGCTATGGCGACCCGTTGCCGTTGGCCGCCGCTCAGTTTCACGCCCCGTTCGCCGATCACGGTGTCCAGCCCAAGTTCCATCCGGTCCGTGAATTCGTTCACGTAGGCGCCCTGCACAGCTTTCATCAACTGGTCCTCAGTGGCGTCCGGTCGGGGGAAGAGGATGTTCTCACGGATGGTCCCTTCGAAGAGGAAATCGTCCTGTAGTACCACGCCCAGATGTTTGCGGTAACTGCTCAGGCTCACCTTGCTCAGGTCGTTCCCATCGATCGTCACCATGCCGGATGTGGGGTTGAGGAAGGTGGCGACCAACCCGGCGATAGTGCTTTTGCCACTGCCCGAGGTCCCGACCAATGCGATCACGGAGCCTTTGTGCGCCTCGAACGTGATCCCGTGCAGCACCTCTTTGTCCTCCTCATACGCGAAGCGCACGTCGTGGAAGGCGATGTCGCCCTTTATGTCATCGAGCCGGATCGGACGTTCATCCACGACATCCTCCGGCTGCATGTTCATGATCTCTTCCGTGCGGTCCAGTCCGGCAAAGGCCTCCGTAAGCTGGCTGCCGATGTTGCTCATCTGCACGATGGGCGCGATCATGAACCCGAGCAATACGGTGAACTGCACGAACTCTCCGCTGGTCAAGTTCCCGTCGACCATCTGGTAGGCGCCGATGCCCATGATCCCCGCACTGGCAAGACCAAGCAGCAGCGTGCTCATGCTGCTGATGAATGAAGTGGCCGTGAGGCTGGCCTTCACGTTGTCGAACAGGCGCTGCACACCACGCTCGAAGCTCTTGTTCTCCTGCTCTTCCGCCCCGAACCCCTTGATCACGCGCACACCGTTCAGCGTTTCCGTCAAACGGCCGGTCACTTCGGCGTTGATCACGCCGCGCGTACGGAAGATGGGTCGGATCTTGCCGAAGGCCTTCATGGCGATGAAGGCGAAAATGCCCACGGGCACCAGCGTGAAGAAGGTCATCGTTGGGCTGATGTTGATCAGCCAGACCAGGGAGATCAACGCTGTAAGTGTTCCACCGATCAATTGCACCAAGCCGGTACCGACGAGGTTCCGCACGCCTTCCACATCGCTCATGATGCGGCTTACAAGCGCACCACTTTTCGTGTTGTCGAAGAAGCTGATGGGCAACGAGAGGATCTTCCGCTGCACCTGTGTGCGGAGCTGGCTGATCAACAGTTGCGCCTCAACGCTGAGTAGTTGGGTGAGGACATAACTCGTCACACTTTGGATGATGAGGGCAGCAACCACGGCCGCCAGCAGGATCCAGAGCATGTCCAGATCACCCTGGCCGACGACATCATCCAACAAGTATTTGGTGGAACCCGGCAGCACCATGCCCGCCACACGACTGATCACGATCAGCACCAGCCCGATGAAGACGTTCTTGCGACGTGGCCAGATGAACTGACGGAATGCCGTACGCAAGGTGACCGTGGGCTTTGCTTTTGGCAGTTCGCCGGCCTGCGCGCGCACTTGGGCGCGGGGTCCGTTCGGGGTGCGCTCAGCGCGGGAACTGGGAAATTTGTTCGGGTTCAATCGATCGGGAGTGGTTGGGGGCCGCCGAACGTCAATTCTTGGGCCAAGCGGGAACCGAGCGACGGATCGTCAGGAAGATGCCCGATCGTGGCTGATCCGCGTTTACCGACCTTGCGCCGCCTTTCGCAGGCGCAACAGCACCACGACCATGAAGATGCGCATCAACAAGCTCCTGGATAGGGCGCTGATCCCCGACAACGGTGGCGAACTGCTGTTCTACCAGCGGGACGAGGAGTTCACCATTGAAGTGGTGGGGATCCGTGGCGAGTTGATGACCACTGCGCACCACGGCTCCGAGGATGCCCTCGCCGATATGGCGTTGAAGAAGGTGAAGAACGCGAATGAAGCAAGCGTCGTGATCGGTGGCTTGGGCATGGGTTTCACACTGGCTGCGGTCTTACGACTGGTAGGTGAGAAGGGGAAAGTGATCGTGGCGGAACTCGTACCGCAAGTGGTGGAATGGAACAAAGGACCCATGGGCGAACGTGCCGGTTATCCGGTGAACGATCCGCGGACGATCGTTCATCAAGGCGATGTGCTGGAATTGATCCGCAGCGGGAAAGGCCTGTACGATGCCATCCTGCTCGATACCGACAATGGTCCTGAGGGTCTCACGCAACCGCGTAACAACCGGCTGTATTCACATCGCGGACTTCGCTCTGCATACGAAGTGTTGAAGCCCGGCGGGGTGTTGGCGGTATGGTCCACGCACCCCCATGATCCGTTCACGCGCCGACTTGGCATGGCGGGCTTCAAAGTGGAAGAACAGAAAGTCTTCGCCCACCGGGACAAGGGCACGAAGCACCATCTGTGGTTCGCAAAGCGGCCGTAGTACCGTTCACTGTTTTACGATGCGCGTGCGCCGGACCTCACCGTTCGTTCGCGTTTCCACCTGCAGCACACCGGCTGCGTAGGGTCCAAGGTCCAGCGTTATCCGGTTGACCCCTGCGCTTGTCGCATGCACTGTAATGCCCAAAGCACGACCTAGGGCGTCGGTCACTGTCACGTTCGTGGTCCCTTCAACGGCGTTGCTGATGCTGAGGTCCACAACACTCGTAGCCGGGTTGGGGAACGCCACCAAGGGTTCATCCTCCTTGACGAAGTAGGCGGTCAACTGCCCGTCCTGTGCGAACGAACGACGGAGGGCCGCGTTCTGATCGTGGCTGTCGGGTTCGGCACTGTACCCCCAATGGTCGAAGGAAAATCCCGGCGCCGGAATCACGCTGACGTCGATGTCGTTCCCGTTGAAATAGATGCCTTTGAAGGGAAGCTCTGGTGTCAGGGTATTTACGCGCATGGTACCGGCCTCGGGTGGGAACACCGCGAACTGAAGGTCAGCCGTGTTGGGTAGTTCGTACCAGGTCTGGACATCTTCGCGCATGTAGCCAGCGCGTAGTTCCGCCCAAAGTGGGATCACGTCGTACACCTGCTCGTTCCAGGTCGCTGGGTCGTTGTTCCAGCGGTCGAAGTGTCGTGGTATTTCGTCCTTGATCGTCGACCGGATCCGTTCATTCTCGCGCAGCAACGCCTCCGTGCTCAAGCAGGTGTTCATCAGGTCCGCCAGTCGGTTCAGGAAATACCGTCGGAACTCCGGGCGTTGGATCAGGCTTTGGTATATCTCTGCGTGTATCATGCCTTCCCGATGTACATGTACCCAGTAGAACATGTCGAAATCGTTGGGGAGATACGATACCGGATCCATCGTGGCATCCATGTCGTACATCAAGTAGCGCCACTTTCCTGTGTCCACCGAAGGTTTCCAGAACTTCAGGTTGTTCGAGGGCCAATCGGAGTTGCCCGAGAACATCTCCAAGGCGAAGTAGTCCACTAGACTGCCGATGTCCAGAAGACTGTCCACATGGTTGAAATGGGCGTCGTCCGCCATATCGTGGTCGCGGATGTAGCGCTGGAGAAGGTCGAAATGGATGCTGTCGCCTTGGATGGGCCAGTTCTCCTCGTTCATCAGCAATAAGGAATCTGGATCCACATCATGGTTCGATGCCAGGTAATCCTCGTCCACGCGTTCGCGGATGTTCAAGATCCCCCAATATTCGCCGTTGATATAGACCACGCTGGGCTTGAAGGCGAGCACATCGATGTCCAGTCCCGCGTGCAGTGCGGTCTGGTGGAAGAACCCATCCCGGTAGTGCGCCTGGCACCAATCACTGCCCGAGTTGCGCAGGATGATCCGCTTGAACGCGTCCAGTTCGGGCTTCTCCGGGAAGAACGGGTAACGGATGCGGTCGTCGCCCAACTCATTACGCGCGGTCAATCGCAACGGACGTTGAGGCTTGTTGCGCGAAGCTCTTCCTCCGTGGATGCGCAGTTCCACATCCTGATCGATCCGGCGAACGCCCTGTTCATCAAAGTACTCGAACCGGACGGCTACGCCGCGCTCGTCCCAAAAATTCGCGCCCCAATAGGGATACACTGTATCCGCTTCTGGACCGAGCATGTAAAGCCCGATCTCTTCATCGAAAAGACTGTCGGGATGTGTGGAGAGCGCCACGACTGGCAGATCGGTGGCGCTGTTGATGAAGTAGGTGGCGGATGTAACGTCGGAGGGAAGGTGTTGCGGCCGGTAGGCGATGGCCTTCAACGTGGTCGTGTTATTGATCGCGATCGCACCGCTCACGCTTGCGGAGTTCATATCCGGCAAGCGTCCGTCCACCGTGAAATGGACCATGCATTCCGTGCAACCGCTTACCTGCACGCTCAATGGGTTGTTGTGGAATCCCGGTGATCGGTCCAGTTCAGGTGCTGGTGCATAACCGATGTAGCCCAAGCTGCTGTTCGCGGTACCTGGTGTTGGTTGGGCGAAGACGTACAGTGCGCCACCACCATCGATCGAGCGCCCGCAGGAGTGGTCCGCGCGCAAAGCAGGTACGTCCAATGCATCGATCGTGTTTCCTGCTGCGTCGCTCAGCAGCAATTGCTCACCGAGTTGATCGATCTTGAACGGGAAGTGCAGCCCGTCCACGTTCACATCCCCGTGGAACAAGAGCAGGTGTTCCCCAGATCCCAGAACGAAGTTCGGTAATGCCCACGCATTGGGTACAGCTTCATCATCGCTCAGGAAATAGTTGGCCAACGCGATCGGTGATGCCCCGGTATTGCGAACCTCCACCCAATCCGGACTATCACCGAAAGCATCCGCGACCGTGGTCAGGTTCTTCGAGCATACCTCATTGATCACCAACTGTGCCTGGCCCAACAGCACGCACAACAGCGCGAGGATAGTGGGAATGGCCCGTTCCATGAGGAGTGAATTTACGATGCCGGGATCGTGAGCGCATTGGTTTACCACCGAACATTCCAAACAACGGCCCGTCGATGGGCGAATTGCCTGACGAATGCCATGGGGACCTCCAGCGAAGCAGTGCCACTGGCACGGCTCAGTGCTTGAACCGCACGAACAGCCGCCCGAAGTTGTCGCTGTCCTTGTCGATGCGGTGGTACATCTTCTTGATGTGCGGCTGCTGAAGGAAGCGGATCACCTTCTTCTTCAATTGCCCGCTGCCCTTGCCGGGGATGATCTCCACCATCGGGATCCGCTTGTCCACGGCCTCCTCCATGATGTCGTTCAAGGCACGGTCGATGTCCTTCCCCTTGTTGAAGATCTCGTGCAGGTCGAGCTTGAGCTTGGACATGTCCGGTCAATGATCGCTGCCGATCGCGAAACGCCGAACGATCGTGTTGTCACCGCCTTCGATGATGATCAAGTACACACCTGGCGTGGAAGGTGCCGGAATGCTCCACCGTTGGCCAGCGGAAAGCAGTTCCGTTCGCTGGATACGACCACTGATGTCGATCACACGCAATTGTTGTCTCGGCAGTGGCACGTTGCTGACCATCTCGATGTTGCCGTTCTGGACGTTGATCTGAACGTGCGTCCGTTGTGCCTCTTCGATCCCGATCGGCGTGTCCGATGTCGAGCCGGAACAGATAGCGCCGTCCGCAGTGGTCACGGTCAGTGAGCAGGGTACGGCACACAAGGGAATGAGGAAGTTGCCCATGTCCTGGCCCCAGTTGTCGAGTTGCACGCAACCGCTCGGCTCCATGGTGAACGTGTACGGCGAGGAAGGGGTGCAGTAGACACTTGTGACCTGCACGGCCCAAACACCGTTACAACCGGCGGTGGGTGGCGTTACGTAGACTGTGGCGAACTGGCCTTGTCCAACGAATGCACCGCCAAGGAGCGCTGCGGCGATGAGGAATGTCTTGCGCATGATCCGGTATTTGTAGCGAAGATCGGTGTTCGCGGATCGATCCGTGGGTAGTGGGGCGTTCCGGCTCGAAGACTCGCCGTCGGGCTATTCGCTGCAAGTCCTCACCGAAGACGGCTCCAGGCTTTCCGCTGCTGTCCCTAACGCGAAATGCGAGAGCCTACAAAACCACACGACCACGGCCGGGACCATGAACCTGCGGACAACCATCGTTAGGCCCGTCATCGCGCCAGAAACTCGTCCTTATCGTTTGAGACGCTCAAGTTCAAACCCGATGCTGACATGTACGTCCACCGGCACTCCTTGGACCTTTCCGATCGACCACGAGCCTAGTTGTCGAATGGCATCGACGAAGACTTGGTCAACACAAGCATCCAAGCTTCTGGTTACTTCAGTATTCTTTATGCGCCCTTCCTTGTCAATCAAGAAGTCGATATAGACTTGGCCGACTTTGCAGTCAGAAGAACACGTCAACTTGGCCGTGGCATAGATCTGGTCCGATAGGCGGCGCATGACCGCATTGTAGTGTGGTGAAGGTTCAACATCGTAATAGGGTGTTGCCCCGTTCAACTTTTCCCGATCGATATGGATCGGTGCCCCTACGTTGTTGATGCGGTAGGTCTGGACATCCACTGGACGATCGATCGGTTTTCCACCCTCGTCCCAGTAATTCTCAGACAGCAGTTGGTTGTCGAGTTTACCCTGTGCCGCAAGCACAGGGTCGAACTTTGTGTAGTGCAACTCCGACTTGAGTTGCCCGTTTTCATACCAACTTGCCTCAGTTCCCCAGGCACGGCCTTGCCACAACACAGCCTGCCATTTCCGCTGACCGTTGCAGTAATACGAGATGGAGGTATCAAGGACCGTGATGTTCACGATGCCGGAATGAATGATCTGGCCGTTCTCGCACCATTCAGCACTGTAAACCCATCTGGAATCAACCTCACGATTCTCGTCCTTAAGTTGTCCGTTGGGATAGTAGTAGTAGCTGAAGAGGGTATCCTCTCGAGTAGAAAGTCTAGTGCAAATGCGAGTAAGCGCCTCGTCGAAGTAAATCTCCCATTCTCCCTTGTCAGTCAGGCCAGACTTGAGACAGTAAGTCGTGTCCGAGATGCGTTGTTGACAGCCAACGTAGTATGCTTCAACCACGGTGAGAACTGCTGTCGTATCAGAACGGTGCACTTTATGCATCGCGGCGTAGTCCCAGTCAGGGTCACAGTGGGTGTCCAATTGACGCTTATAGTGGTCAACACATAGCGCATTCGCAGAAGACCAGTCAATGCATGCTTCGCTCCTCTTTCCTGCTCTCAGGTTCAACTCAGCCCTCATGTCCAAAGCCCCACAGAAATTCGACCGCAGTTGAAGAGATCGATCGACGTCTTCCAGTGATCCCGGATAGTCGTGAAGACACCGTTTCGCCTGCGCGCGGAGGTAGTAGTAGTTGCACTGGTTTATCTCCAAGCCCACCCCAACCAGCGAATCACATAGGTGCAGCGCCTGTGCACAATAATCAGTATCATACGCGTCTTGTGCTTTCTGGTAGAGTTCCCATTCCCCTTGAGCGCACGAAATGGTGACCTTGATAGATGCAACGAGGGCGAGGACTGCGCGATGGAACATTCTATCCGTTTGATGGTGAATGACGGATGTGACCCATCAACTCCTCAATGATCCCCGCGCCGCCACGGGTATCCGCGTCCCCTGCCCGTAAATATCATAGCACCCGGCCTGTTTGAGGAAGTCAGCTGTATCCATGTTTCACAGGCTTGAGGGCCTGTCGTTTATGATTAGGCCAAAGTCCCGGTTGTTCACCTCTTCCACGAGCTCGATGATCATTGATCCCGGGATCTTGAGCGTGTCTCCAAGCTCAGTTCTCACGATCATGAGCCATGCCATGCCCGCGTAACTCTCCGACTTGTCTGGGTTTCCGATCTTTTCATCGCTGAGGAGCGTTCTCGGGGGAAGCACCACCCTTACGCTATCCATCTGGCCGAAGGAAGGCTCGTGCAACAGCGAATCCGGCCAGTAGCCGTCATCCTCCCTTGCCGAGAAAACCTGGGGGTCAGAGGTAAGGCCGCCGCCGTATACCCCTGGCGTGCGCTTGTAGATCACGACCACATCATGCGCCGTAAGGTTGACGATCAGGAACGAATAGTTGTACGAACAGCCCGAAAGGGATATTCCCAAGAGTACCGTCAGCAGGATCTTCCAGGATCTCATCGGGCACTGAGCGCTTCAATGATCCCCTTCGCCGCAACGGGTATCCGCGTCCCAGGTCCATACACATCAAAGCAGCCGGCCTGCTTGAGGAAGTCGTAGTCGTCCGGCGGGATCACACCACCGGCCACCACGAGGATGTCGGGGCGCTTGTAGGTCTCACGCAGTTCCTTGATCACCTCGGGCACCAGGGTCTTGTGGCCACCAGCGAGGCTGCTGATGCCCAGCACGTGGACGTCGTTCTCGATGGCCTGCTTGGCCACTTCCTGCGGCGTTTGGAACAGCGGGCCGATGTCCACATCGAAGCCGATGTCGGCGAAGCTGGTGGCGATCACTTTGGCCCCGCGGTCGTGCCCGTCCTGGCCCATCTTGGCCACGAGGATGCGCGGGCGACGGCCTTCAGCTTTTGCGAATTCGTCGGCGAGGCGCATGGCCTCCTTCATCTCGGGATCCTGCATGCTTTCTGCTGAGTAAACACCGCTGATGCTGCGGATGGTGGCGCTGTAACGGCCGAAGGCTTTCTCCAGGGCGTCGCTTATTTCTCCGAGGGTAGCTCGGTGTCTGGCCGCGATGACGGCGAGTTCGAGGAGGTTGTCGTGAACTTCGGGTCTATGGTCCGAGGTCGATGGTCTATGGCCTGAAACCGGATCGGGTTCAGGCCATAGACCTTGGACCATAGACCTCGGACCCTTCGCCGCTTCTGTCAACGCTTCTAAAGCCACCATCACCTTCTTCTCATCCCTCGCCTCCTTCATCTGCTTCAACCTCGCGATCTGCGACTCCCGCACCGCGCTGTTATCCACCTCGAGCAATTCCATCTTCGTCTCCGCATCGGTCACGAAAGCGTTCACGCCGATGATCTTGTCCTTGCCGGTATCGATACGGGCCTGGCGTTTCGCGGCCGCTTCCTCGATGCGCATCTTCGGCAGGCCGGTCTCGATGGCCTTGCTCATGCCGCCGAGTTCTTCCACCTCTTTGATGCGCGCCCATGCTTTGTGTACCAGCTCGTGCGTGAGGCTTTCCACGTAGTAGCTGCCGCCGAGCGGGTCGATCCACTTGGTGATGCCGCTGTTCTTCTGCAGGTAGAGCTGCGTGTCGCGTGCGATCTTGGCGCTGAAGTCCGTTGGCAGTGCGATGGCCTCGTCGAGCGAGTTGGTGTGGAGCGATTGCGTTCCACCGAGCACGGCCGCGAGCGCTTCAACCGTGGTGCGTGCGATGTTGTTGTACGGGTCCTGCGCGGTGAGGCTCCAGCCGCTCGTCTGGCAATGTGTTCGCAACGCGAGGCTCTTCTTGTCGGTCGCGCCGATCTCGTGCAACATCTTCGCCCAAAGCAGGCGGCCCGCACGCATCTTGGCTACTTCCATGAAGAGGTCCATGCCGATCCCCCAGAAGAAGCTGAGCCGACCGGCGAACTCATCCACCTTCATGCCTGCGGCGATGCCCGTGCGCACGTACTCGATGCCGTCGGCCAAGGTGTAGGCGAGTTCGAGATCCGCAGGCGCGCCGGCCTCGTGCATATGGTAGCCGCTGATGCTGATGCTGTTGAACTTGGGCATCTTCTTCGAGCAATACGAGAAGATGTCGCCCACGATGCGCATGCTCGGCCCCGGTGGATAGATGTAGGTGTTGCGCACCATGAACTCCTTCAGGATGTCGTTTTGGATGGTGCCTTGCAGGTCCTCGGACTTCACGCCCTGCTCTTCCGCCGCCACGATGAAGAAGGCCATGATGGGCAGCACGGCGCCGTTCATGGTCATGCTCACGCTCATTTTGTCCAGCGGAATGCTGTCGAAGAGGATCTTCATGTCCTCCACGCTGCTGATGGCCACACCGGCCTTGCCCACATCGCCTTTCACGCGCGGGTGATCGCTGTCGTAACCGCGGTGCGTAGCCAGGTCGAAGGCAACGCTCAATCCCATCTGACCGGCGGCCAGATTGCGGCGGTAGAAGGCGTTGCTCGCTTCCGCCGTGCTGAAACCCGCGTACTGCCGGATCGTCCACGGACGGATGGCGTACATGCTGCCGTAGGGGCCACGCAAATACGGAGGAGTGCCTGCGCCGAACTTGATATGCTCGAGTTGCTCGGTGTCGAGGCGGGTGTAGAAGGACTTCAGGGGGATCTCTTCCCGGTTGGGAATTGCAGCCTCAAGCTTCGAGCCACTAGCCTCAAGCTTTTCGCCCACCGGGCTTGTAGCTTGAGGCTTGAGGCTTGAGGCCAGCACGCTGGTAATTTGCTCAACGGTGTGCGAACCTCCCAGCGGATCCGCCACCCGATCAAGGAAAGATTCATCGCGCAGCAGGTTGTGGATGTTGCGGACGACACGACGCGCGAGTACATCACCTTCGGGAAGAGCAGGAACGGGGATCGTCAGCCCGTCGCAGCCACCGGTGATGGCGCTGACGGCTTGCAGCGTAGCCCGGATGCAGTTGTCGTACGGTGACTTCGCATCCTTCGGGTAGGTGACCACTGCTTGGATCCACGTGGTGTGCGAGCAGTCGTGAGCGGGGTTGAAGCCATCGACGACGCTTGCCCACGCTTCGCGGAAAGCGCGAAGTCGAGCGGCCTCGACAAAGAGATCATCACCGAGAGGCAAACGGAATTGGATGCGCGCGCAGGCATCGTCGACCGGAAACCCCTGGGAAAGCAATCGGTCCAGCAGGCTCCGGCCTTGTTCGATATTCTCCGCGGTGAAGAGGCGGACCAGCGGGTAATCCGCGACCTGCTCGCGCACTTCAGCCACATCGGTATTGTGCGGTAACCCGATACAAAGGCCGAGTTCCGAGGGAACGACTTGCTGTTTCTCGGCCTCCTTCAACAACCATTTCAACGCGGCCACGGATCCTTCCTCGAACTGTATGTCGACCCCGGCGAGGAGAACATCCTTCAATGCCTCGGCCGCGTTGGCATGCGGGCCCCGAAGGTCGATGCCATCCGCACCGCCCATCAATCCATCCAGCACTTGATCGTTCGCGTCTGGATCGCTGGCATCCGCCATGATCATGCTTCGCCACGGATTCCCGGAGCGCTTCACGCCCCTGCGTCGGGAACTGGATGGCACTTCATCCGCTGCCGTATGAAAAGGTCGAAGGGTGGCCCCATCGGCGAGTTTGATGTCCAATGTGCCGGGATCAGCACCCTTGAGCTCCTTGGCGATGATCGCCTTCCATTCCTCACGGCTGGTTGCCGTGAACGCGCTGAACAACGTTTCCATTGTGCCGAAGATCGGGCTTGTCCGGCTTGTTCCGGCGGTTCCGCTCCATCCCTGTCTTTTCCCGGTTCGTCAGGATCGCCATTCCGGGGTGCAACCATCGGAAGGTGCCCCCGCGTCATCTTGCAAATCGCTTCGATGACCGTTCGCTACGTCCTCCCATTGTTCGGCCTGCTTCCAACGACTTCCGCGCTAGCGCAAGGGGCTGGGGATATGCTCTTTGATACCGATCAGGTGATCGAGATGCGTTTCACCTTCGCGGAAAGCGACTACTGGAACCAGCTTTCCATGGAACATGCTGCGGATAATGGGGTTTCCCTTCCGGCCGATCTGGTCATCACGGATCTCTCCGGCGTTTACGAGTTCGATAGCGTGGCCGTGCGTTTGAAGGGCAATAGTTCCTTCGACTTCTATCCCACCAGCAAGAAGCCGATGAAGTTGGAGTTCGACGACTTCGTTGACGGCCAGGAATACCATGGCTTGAGGAACCTGAACTTGAACAACTGCTGGAGCGACCCCACGTTCCTGCGCGAGAAGGTCTTCATGGATGCGTGTCGACGCGAAGGTGTGCTGGCGCCGCGCATGAACTTCGCGAACGTCTACCTGAACGACATTTTCTGGGGCTTTTACGGCGTGGTGGAGCAGGTGGACAAGACCTTCCTGGACCGCTGGCTCGGCGACAATGACGGCAACCTGTTCAAAGCCGGGGACAACTACACACCCGACGGCGGTGGAGTGGGAGAGGAGGCCGATCTCAACTACTACGGCGCCACTGAAGCGAGCTATACTGGGCGCTATGAATTGAAGACCAACGAGACCCAGAACGATTGGACCGACCTGATCGAACTGTTGGACGTGATCGACAATTCGTCCACGAACGAATTCGTGGCGCAGTTGCCGGAACGCATGGAGTTGTCTGGAACACTGCGTTCTCTCGCGTTGGACAACCTGTTCGGGAACATGGATGCCTACTATGGTTCATCGCGGAATTACTACTTGTACCACGACAGCACGACGCTGAAATGGAATTGGATCCATTGGGATGCGAACATGAGTTTCGGCCGCTACGTGCCGCAATGGATCGACGATCCCGCTCTGCTACCCGCCACCTTTGTGACCCCGGGTCGCCGCATGTTGCAACGGGTAGTGACGAGCAGCGTTCTGCGCGGGACCTACTTGGAGGAGTTCTGCGCGGCGTTCGAGCACTTTACCAACGAGGACCTGGATCCCCGCATTGACGTGTTGCAAGACCTGGTTGCCCCCCATGTGAACGCTGACTTCAACAAAGAATACGCGGCCGGTGTGTTCGAATTGAACATCGCGCAGACCGTTACCGCGCAGAGCGGCCAATTCTGGAACACCTTTCCCGGCCTGAAGTCCTTTATCACGGACCGCAGGATGAGCCTCTTGAACTCCACGCTGGATTGTTCATCCGTAGGGCTTACCGAAATGCAGGTTGATGATGTCCTGCTGGTTGCGCCTAACCCGACACGGGACCGGGTGATCATGAGCTTGCCCAACGGAGCCACGCCCAAGGCCGTTGCACTGTTCGATGCTACAGGGCGCAAAACGCCGATCGAGGTCACTGGAACAACAGTGGATCTGTCACTACACCCGCCGGGTGTCTACATCCTGGTCGTGGATGTGGCGGATGGTCAATTGCGCAAAAGCATTGTGAAGGAGTGAGCGATACGTTCCTCACCGTTCATTGTCAGCTGCCACGCCTATGCGGGATCTTTAACAAACTCGCTGGACATGTCTCGCCCTTTCGCGCTTCCTTTGCACGATACTTGTCAGGACCGCACTTCAAACCCGACCATACCAGCATGAAAAAGTTCCTCACCCTTCTTGCCTTCATGGGCGTTGTTGGCGCTGCCACGGCCCAAACCACGACAACTACGACGGAGACGAAGAAAGACGAAAAGGTGGAAAAGGCGCACGTTGGTTGCGCTGGCCACGGTGAAGCAAAAGCGGCCAAGGGAGCTTGCTGCGCTGGTCACGGGGATGCAAAGGCGTCCGCAACTGCAACGGATGCTACCGGCGAGGCCAAGCCAGCTGCATGCTGCGCGGGCAAAGCATCCGCTGGCAAGAGCTGCCACGGTGCGGGGGCCAAAGCCGATGCAGGCCATGACCATGCCACTGGCGAGATGAAGGAGCATGCCTGCACCGAAGCGTGCAAGGATGGTGCGCATGCCTTCGCGTGTGGCGAAAAAGGACACGTTTGTTCGGAGACCTGCCACGCCAAGATGTAGGAACTGGACCGTACGGAAAACCAAGGGCCTCGCAGCATGCGAGGCCCTTTTTCGTTTTTGCCGCGTCCGGCTTCGGGCATCACTTCGGTCACGGATCTTACCTTCGTCGGCTCTTTACCAACCCGATGAAGATCACCAAGAACTCCGTAGTCTCTTTTCATTACACCCTCAACGATGCCGACGGCAAGATGCTGGATACCAGTGCCGGTCGCGAGGCGTTTGCCTACATCCAAGGGCAGAGCATGATCGTGCCCGGTCTCGAGCGCCAGTTGGAGGGCAAGAAGGCCGGTGAGTCCTTGCTCGCCGTGGTGGAACCTGCCGAGGGGTACGGAGAACTGGATCCTTCCTTGGTGCACAAGGTCCCGGCGGATCGTTTCGGTGGCCAAACACCTGAGGTGGGCATGCAGTTCCAGGCTGGCAGCGAGGACGGCGGTGAAATGGGTGTCTTCACCGTGATCGGTGTGGAGGATGGGGTCGTGGCCTTGAACGGCAACCACCCGCTCGCTGGCGTCACCTTGCATTTCAACGTGGAGATCACCGATGTGCGTGAGGCTTCGGCCGATGAGCTGGCCCATGGCCACGTGCATGGTGCCGGTGGTCACCACCATTGATCACTTTCCTGGTCCATGTCCGGATCCGTGCGTGGCTTGATCGCCAACCTGGTGTTCAGCGCGCCGACGTTGCTCTGGGCGCAGGAAGCAGGGACCGATAGCACCGAGGCGAAGCATGTCCGGTTCTCGGGGTTCGTGGATGTGTACTACGCTTATGATCTAGGGCATCCGAGCGACGATGAGCGCCCGCAGTTCCTGTACCAGTATGATCGCCACAACGAGGTCGATCTGAACCTGGGCCTCGTTCGTGTGGACTATACCAAGGAACGGGTTCGGGCCGCCTTTGGCTTGATGGCGGGAACCTATGCACAGGCCAACCTCATCAACGAGCCGGAACTCATGCGGAACATCTACGAAGCACGCGTAGGCATGAAGATGAGCCGCAAGCACGAGCTCTGGTTGGACGCTGGCATTTTCACTTCGCACATCGGTATGGAGAGCGCCATCGCAGTGGACAATTGGGCACTCACCCGAAGCATCATTGCGGAGAACACACCGTACTACCTCAGCGGTGCCAAGCTCACCTGGACCCGGTCGCCGAAACTGGAACTGGCGTTGGTGTTCATGAATGGCTGGCAACGGATCAGGCGTGTGCAGAACGATACGCCCTGCCTGGGAACACAGATCTTGTTCACGCCTCGGAAGGGTGTGCAGTTCAACTGGAGCACGTTCGCAGGCAGCGATACTCCGGACAGCCTTGGCTTGTACCGGGTGTTCCACAACCTGTGGTTCTCGCACGAACGGGAGAAGTGGGGCTACCGCGTCGGTGCCGATGTGGGCGTGCAGGAGGATCCCGACAACGGATGGAATTCCTGGGCGGGTGCGTTGGCCATTGTGCGCAGGAAGTTCGGAGCGGACCATGCGGTCGTGGCAAGAGCGGAGTACTACACCGATCCCGATCAGGTGATGGTTTCCACAGGCACGCCGCACGGTCTTACCACGCTGGGCTACTCACTAGGAATGGAGACCATGGTCATGCCTGATGCGGTGGTGCGCTTTGAAGCGCGCACCTTCCACGGCGTGGATCCGGTGTTCACGAGCACGCATGGATCGGTGCGCGACAATACGTGTTTCACCATCTCCATGGCCGCGCGCTTCTAGCGAAGGGGTATCCGTTGCGCGGTGTCCACTATTTTCGTCGAGGGCTGGATCCGCATCCGCTCGGCGACCCATGCTCTTCCCCTCGTTCGCTTTCCTCGTCTTCCTGCCCTTGGTCTTCGTGGCGTATTGGTATGTTTTCGGCAGGAGCTTGCGCTTGCAGAATGCCTTCGTCCTTGTCGCCAGCTATGTGTTCTATGGCTGGTGGGATTGGCGCTTCCTCGGTTTGCTCTTCGCCAGTTCCATAGGGGACTTCCTGCTCGGACGGGCTATCGAGGGGGCCTCGGGCGAGCGTGCCCGCAAGCGCTGGCTGGTGCTGAGCCTGGTGTTGAACTTGGGGCTGCTCGGGGTGTTCAAGTACTTCAACTTCTTCATGGATGGCATGCACGACCTGCTGCTCACCATCGGTATGCGACCGGATCTGCCGACACTACGGCTGCTGCTTCCGGTCGGGATCAGCTTCTACACCTTCCAATCGCTCAGCTACACCATCGATATCTATCGTGGACAGCTCAAGGCCACGCGCGATCCCATCGCCTTTCTCGCCTTCGTCAGTTTCTTCCCGCAGCTTGTTGCCGGGCCCATTGAACGGGCTACGAACCTGCTACCGCAGTTCCTCGTTCCGCGTTCGTTCAACAAGGAGCATGCGCGTGATGGACTGCGCCAGATGCTGTGGGGCTTTTTCAAGAAGCTGGTGATCGCCGATACCTGCGCACCGATCGTCAACGGCATCTTCGCCGGTGATGTCTCTACCACACCCGGCATTACGCTGTTCTTCGGGGCCTTCTTCTTCGCCTTCCAGATCTACGGCGATTTCTCCGGGTACTCCGATATCGCCATCGGTTGCGCACGGCTTTTCGGGATCGGCCTCAGCCAGAACTTCGCTTTCCCGTACTTCTCGCGCAGCATCTCCGAATTCTGGCGGCGCTGGCACATCTCATTGAGTACCTGGTTCCGCGATTACGTCTACATGCCTTTGGGCGGCTGGCGAACCAAGTTCGGCCGCTTGAGGAACATCTTGATCACGTTCACGGTAAGCGGCTTCTGGCATGGCGCCAACTGGACCTTCATCGGCTGGGGTGTGGTCCATGGCGCGTATTACGTGCCCGAGATCCTACGCGATGGGAAGGCCCGGCGCGATGTGCCCGTTCTGCGCGATCTGCCAGCCATCATCAGCACCTTCCTCCTGGTCGTCCTGGCGTGGGTCTTCTTCCGCTCTTCAAGCATCCATACTGCTGGTGCCTACCTGTTCTATATGGTGCGGAACGCCTTGGTAAGTCCAGGCGCCTTGCTCGTCTGGTGCTTGCGGGCCGAAATGGGCTGGATACTTTTTGTCGTGGTCCTGGAATGGATAGCTCGTCGTGGACAGCACGCGTTGGAGGTCTTGCCGCGACCCACGCCCTTGCGTTGGGCCATCTACTTTGCACTGACGGTCGTGATCCTGCTCCACATCGATATGCAGACCTCGCATGAGTTCATCTACTTCCAGTTCTGATCCCTTCCGGTTGCTGTTGCGCGCGCTGGGGTTCGGGGCGTGCGTAGGAGCTTTGTTGCTGATGGCCTTGAGCTTCGGACCAAATGCCTCGCGGGTGGACTATATGGGCGCGGTGGCAACGAAGCATGCCCGTTTGCGATCATTGCCCTCACCCAAAGTGGTCATCATAGGTGGTAGCAATGCCGCTTTCGGCATGGATAGCGAACGACTTGGGAAAGCCTTGTGCAGACCTGTTGTTAACATGAGTATCCATGCGAGCCTCGGATTCAAGTTCATGGTGGAGGAGGTGAAGGCGGAGTTGGATAATGGCGATCTTGTGATCGCAGCGCTGGAACATTCCGGTTACAGCAAGCCGGTAAAAGACAACGACCTGCACATCCTTACGGTCGACCGGTTCCCGGAAGCACTTGGCTTCGTGCCTTGGACAACACGACCGCGCTTGGTACTCGGCGTAGGTGTCATGCGCTTACAGGCTGCGTGGAAGGTGCTCTCCGGTGCTTGGAAGGATGACTCCCCGGCACCCATTTATAGGGCCAGCGGGTTCAATGGGGAAGGCGATCTGGTGAGCCATTTGGGGTTGCCCGCAGTGGACCCCGACGCCGTGGAGAGGACCGAGTACCATGAACCGATCATCGCGTCCGAGTTCTGGTCCATCGCCCAGGAACTAGCCGACAGCGTCAAAGCGCACAAGGGAGAGTTGGTGTTCATTCTGCCAGCCATCGCCCGTTCCAGTTACCGCCCGGAGGTGGATCGCACGATCCGGACCGCGCTGGCCGACCATGGGTATACAGTGCTTGGCACGGAAGGGAACAACGTGCAGCCCGACAGCTCCTTCCACGACACGCACTACCACTTGCGAGCTGTTGGGCGCCAACTGCGGACGGCTACGTTGATCGAGGATCTTTGCCGCTCGGGAACGGTGCAATGCTGCCCGGGTGGGGAGGGGCCTTAGCGCTTCTCCGGTACCAGCACGAAGATGTCCTCGTTGTCGCGCTTCATCAGGTAGCGCTCGCGGGCGAACTTCTCCAAGAGCTCCTTGTCGCTGGACAATTCGTGCAAATGTTCCTTGGTGCGACCGATCTCTTCGCTGATCCATTCCTTCTGCTCGCGCATGCGGGCCAGTTCCCGCCTGTTCTTGAACGTGGTCCAAGCGTCGTTGCGGTCGAAAAAGGTGATCCAGGCCAACAGCCCGAGCACCCCGGCAACGTAACGGTTGCGCAGGCGGGAAGGAATGCGGGCCAGCAGTCTTTTCACGGCACGAAGCTATCAGTACCCCTTCCCGAACGTTGCGCCGAGAGGTCTTGGTATTCAACGATCCCGTGTTGGGTTCAGAGCGCGCCGCGTTTGCCCAGTTCGATCACCTCCAGGTCCTTCAACTTTTCGTTCTCGATACCGAAACGCAACACCGTGCGCATGGTATGCCAGCCGTGTCGCCCAGCGGCGCCGGGGTTCATGTACAAACAGTTCAGTTTCGGGTCGAATTGCACCAGGCAGATATGCGAATGCCCGCATATGAAGAGGTCGGGAGGAGATGAGCGCAGTTCACCGATCACCTCCGGGTTGTAACGTGGTGGCCGACCACCGATGTGGGTCATCCAAACGCGCACACCGCCTAGGGAGAACCGTTGATGCTCCGGATGCACCAGCCGGGTCCGCCCGTCATCGATGTTGCCGTAGATGGCCCTTAACGGTTTCCAGCTGGCCAGTTCATCCGCTACCTCCAGGCCACCGATATCACCAGCGTGCCAGATCTCATCGCACGCCGCAAAGTGCTCTTGGATCCGTGGGTCCAGCCAGCCATGGGTGTCGCTCAACAGGCCGATCCGCATGGGGCAAAGGAAGAACGAAAGGAATATGGAAATGTGGGAGTGGAAGGGAATGTGGAAATGCGCCGGATGGTCGCGGAACTTCTTCGTGGGGGCAAGTCGAGGAGTACGCAGAGTTCCACCTTACTAGCACTTCCACATTTTCACATCCTTGGATTAATGCGCCGGTACCTTTGCGCCCTTCCCGCCAGACCGGTGCATGGAGATCCTCCCGCGTTACTTCCTTCAGTTGGCTTATGACGGTGCACCCTACCGAGGGTGGCAACGACAACTTGCAGCACCCAGCGTGCAGGAGGAAATTGAACGTGCCCTCCGCACCATCCTACACCGACCGGAACTATACGTGGTAGGGTGCGGCCGGACCGATACCGGCGTGCATGCCACGGATTATTACCTCCATTTCGATGCTCCTTCGGAGAGCATTGTGGATGAGCGTCTGGTGTTCAGCTTGAACAGCTTGCTACCGGATAGTATTGCCATTAAGCGCGTGATCCCGGTTGCGGATGATGCCCATGCCCGCTTCAGCGCCACGGAACGCGGCTACACGTATTTGATCCTCCATCGGAAAGATGCTTTTCTCGCGGATCGCGCGCATGTGCTTCACCCGAAGCTGGATGTGGATGCTATGAACGCGGCGTGCAAATACTTGATCGGGAGGCAGGATTTCTCCAGTTTCTGCAAGGCAGGCAGCGATGTAAAGACCATGCTCTGCGATGTGCGCCTGGCGCATTGGGAAGCCGTTCCCAATGGATATCGCTTCCGGATCCGCGCGGATCGCTTCCTGCGGAACATGGTACGGGCCATTGTAGGCACGTGCATCCGCATCGGCAGGGGACAAGCAGCGCCGGAAAGCATGGCCGAGGTGATCGTAGCGCTTGATCGTGGTGCGGCCGGAAAGAGTGCACCAGCCCGTGGCCTTTACCTGGAGCACATCCTGTATCCCTTCATACCCGCTGCTCATCCGGAGCCGTTGAACGCATGAGCGCTACTGCAACAACAGCCACCGCAGCGCCTCCCAATACGAAGGCCAAAGGTCCGGACACAGTCCAAGGCAAGGCCTTCGACCGCAAGCTCTTCGGGCGGGTATTCGAATTCACCCATCCGTACCGTGGCATATTCTGGTGGGCCGTAGCCCTCACCTTCATCCTCAGCATTGTCGGGGTCATCCGCCCCATCATGCTCGGCTGGTTGGTGGATGTGGCGGCCAACGCCTACGAGCAGCTCTTCGTGATACCAGCGGGATCCAACTGGAATGCGCGCAGCATCGCCTGGATGGCCGGTTCGATGAGGGGCATCGTCGGTGCGGGCACGGGCCCGCTGGTGTGGGCCATCACCATCGTCGTGATCATGCTGCTCATCGTGGAAACGGTGGTGCAGTACTACCAGGCCTATTGGACCGCCTGGCTCGGTCAGGCGGTCACTTTCGACCTGCGGCAGAAGCTCTACGCGAAGGTGCTGGGCTTCAAGCTGCGCTACTTCGATCGCACGCCGGTGGGTACGCTCGTGACCCGCGTCATCAGCGACATCGAGACGATCGACGACATCTTTTCCCAAGGCCTGCTCATGATCATGGGCGACATCCTGAAGCTGCTCGTGGTGGTAGTGGTGATGTTCGTTTACAACTGGAAGCTCGCGCTGCTCAGCATGGTGCCGATCCCCTTGTTGTTGTGGAGCACCAACATCTTCAAGAACAGCATCCAGAAGAGCTTCCAGGATGTGCGTACCCAGGTAGCACGGCTCAATGCCTTTGTCCAGGAACACATCCAAGGGATGGCCATCGTGCAGCTTTTTGGACGGGAGGAGCAGGAGTACCGGAAGTTCCAAGCCATCAACCGGGAGCACCGGAAAGCGCACATCCGTGGTGTGCTGGCCTACAGCATCTTCTTCCCGGTCGTGGAGATCCTCAGCGCCATTTCCATCGGGTTCCTGGTCTGGTGGGGTGTGGGCGATGCGCTTGCCGGCATTGTCACCATGGGTGAATTGATCGCCTACATCACCTTCATCAACATGCTGTACAGACCGATCCGCCAATTGGCCGACCGGTTCAATGTGCTGCAAATGGGCATGGTGGGGAGCGATCGGGTCTTCAAAGTGCTGGATACAGAAGCCACTTTGACCGACACTGGAACGCTTTCCACCGAGGATCTGCGTGGCGATATCAAATTCCAGAACGTCTGGTTCACATACGACGATGACGCAGCAACAAATACGAACGAGGAGGTACAGGCCGATGGCGCCGCAACGAACTGGGTGCTGAAGGAGATCTCCTTTGAGGCCAAGGCAGGCCAGATGGTCGCGTTGGTAGGAGCAACTGGATCGGGGAAGAGCAGCACGATCAATATCCTGAGCCGAGCTTATGACTTCCAACGTGGCGAGGTCCTTTTGGATGGCACTGACGTACGGCGCTACGCTTTAGCCGACCTACGCAAGAGCATCGCGGTGGTGTTGCAGGATGTGTTCCTCTTCAGCGATACGGTGCACAACAACATCACACTGGGTGATCCCTCCATATCCCGGGCGGATGTCATCGAGGCAGCCAAAGCCGTGGGGGCCCACGATTTCATCATGCGCCTGCCCAATGGATACGACATGGATGTGCATGAGCGCGGCAGCATCCTCAGTATGGGCCAGCGGCAGTTGATCGCATTCATCCGCGCGGCGGTCAACAAGCCCAAGGTCCTGGTCCTTGACGAAGCCACAAGCAGCGTGGACAGCATGAGCGAGCAGCTGATCCAACAGGCCACGGAAAAGATCACTAGGGGCCGTACGAGCATCGTGATCGCCCATCGGCTCAGCACGATCCAGAAAGCCGATCGGATCCTTGTGCTGGACAAGGGCTGTATCGTGGAGCAGGGCGACCATCAAGCGTTGCTCGCCCAGAACGGTCCGTACAGGAAGCTGTATGACCTACAGTTCCGATAGTATTGTACTGATAAACAGCGAATTAAAAGAGGCTTCAGGAGACTTGTAGCCTATTGCGGGTCGATCCTTTGATTCCCTATTTTGGCGCGGGCAACGATTCCTGCCAGTTGGTCGTCTTTCTCGTACTCTCAGAACCGCGATACATGATCACTTGGCGACCGTCTTACTCCCTACTGCTCCTTTTCGCGCTTGTTGCCACACCAGTTCTTGGGAATGATGGACACGACCATGGGCCTGCCCATGTGCGGTTCACCCAGAACAAAGGCCAGTGGGATCCAGCAGTCCTGTTCCGGACCGGAGTGAATGGGGCGACCGTATTCCTTGAGCGGAACGGTGCTTCCTGGGTCAAGTATGCGGCCGGTACCGATGATCTGGTCCATGATGCCATGAAGATGTCGCGGGCAGAGCAAGAAGCGACGATGCTCCACGGTCATGCTTGGCGCATGCGGTTCCACCAGCCCAATGGGGACCTTGCCATGGAGGCCAAAGGCGTACAAAAGGGCTATGAGAACTTCTTTATTGGCAATGACCCCGCCAGATGGAAGGGGCATGTGCAAGGCTTCGATGAGGTCATCTATCGCGGTGTCTGGCCGGGGATCGATGTTCGCTACCACTCCACCGAGGGCCATCTGAAATATGATGTTCTATTGGCCGCCGGGGCGGAGTCCGACCGTGTTGCATTCCGATACGAAGGGATCGATGGGGTCGTCGTGGATGCCGAAGGCCGACTGGTCCTGTCCACTTCGGTAGGCGATGTGTTGGAGCTGAAGCCCGTGGCCTTCTATACGGATGGGGACAACGGCCCGATCGAGTGTACCTACCGAGCGCACAACGGTGTTGTCCACTTCAACCTGCCTGCGGATTACGATCGTAGCCGTCCGGTCACGATCGATCCGGTGCTTATCGCCAGCACGCTCAGTGGTGCCACAGGATCGAGCAATTACGGCCATTGTGCCACCTACGATTCCAACGAGAACATTTATTCCGGTGCACGGAACTTCGGGCCTACCTATCCAGCCACTGTGGGCGCGTTCCAAACGTCCATGGGGGGTGGTGGAACGGACATGTCCTTCAGCAAATACAACCCCGATGGCAGCGACTTGATCTGGGCCAGCTATTTGGGTGGTGATCAGGGCGAGAATCCCCACAGCATGATCGTGAACACCTTGGGGGAGTTGTGCATCTTGGGCACAACGAATTCGGCGGATTTCCCGATCTCCAACGGAGCCTACGACAACACATTGGGTGGTGTAACGGATATTGTCCTTACCCACGTTAGTGCGGACGGCAGCACGTTGATCGGTTCCACCTTCCTTGGCGGGGCTGATTCTGATGGCCTCAACCAGATGTTCGCCAATTACGGAGAGCAGTATCGTGGCGAGATCTTCTTGGATGGAGCCAACAATATCATCATTGCAAGTTGCTCCTCCTCCTCGGATTTCCCGGTCACCAGTGGAGCCTTCCAATCGGTGCTTGGAGGGGGGCAGGATGGTGTACTGGCAGCCATGTCACCCAATTGCGGGAGCCTACTGTGGAGCTCGTTCCTTGGGGGATCCGGCGAGGACAATGCCTTGGGCATCCGCCTGGCCTTGGACGGTGCGATCATCGCAACAGGCTCTACAGAGAGCACGGATTTTCCCACCACTGCTGGTTCCTACCACCCTGCACCGTTCGGTGGCCGTGATGGTTATGTGGTGCGGATGTCCCCAGGTGCAACAGGCATGGTGGCCGGCACCCACTTCGGTACGGCGAATGATGATGGGTCCTATTTCGTTGATACGAATTTTGCCGATGATGTTTGGATCTATGGCCAGACCGATGGGAGCATCCCCATCTCTCCATCCGGAACGTATGGCCAGGCCGATGGCCCGATCTTCATCGCGAAATTGACCGCTGACCTGAGCAGTGTACCCATTACAACCACCATCGGTCCCGTTGGTGGTGGTGGATTCGGTGGTGGAACCGTACCCGTGGCGTTCCTGGTGGATGTTTGCGACAACGTCTATATCTCCGGCTATAACTCCACCGATGATCTGCCCACCACCCAGGATGCCCTCTACCAGAACCTGAGCTTCTATCTGGCTGCATTCGAGCCCGATATGGCGAACATCCTTTTCGGCACCTATTACGGCGGCAGCCACGTGGATGGTGGTACCAGCAGGTTCGATAAGAATGGCGTTGTGTACCAAGGCGTTTGCAGTGGCACAGGCAGCCTACAGACCACTGCTTGGGCATGGGCCACCGACCAGACCATCGGTTGGGATATCGGTGTCTTCAAGATCGACTTCGGTGTGGCAGGGGTGAATGCGGCCGGTGCTTCGGCCATCAATACGGGTTGCGCCCCGATCGAGGTGAACTTCTCCAACGCCAGCACAGGTGATACTTGGTTGTGGGATTTCGGCGATGGATCGCCGGTGGTAGAGGCCTTTGAGCCGAGCCATACCTATACGGAGCCGGGTGAGTACCAAGTGATGCTGATCGCTCAGGATTCCCTTGCCTGCAACTTGGCCGATACCGTGTACTTCCAGATCCAGATCGGTGAACAACAACCCGTGGAAGCGGCGTTGACCTGGAGCCAGGAGCAGGATTGTACCGAGTTGCGGATCAACGCTGTCAACAACAGCACAGGTGATCCGTTGGACCACATCTGGCAACTCGATGGTGTTGAATACACTGCTGATTCCATTACGCATGTATTTGATGAAGAGGGTACCTATGATGTCCTGTTGATCGCCTTGGATCCAACAGGGTGTAGCCAGAGCGATACCGTTCTGGTCCCCATTACGGTAGCTCCCATAACATTCGACTTCGAAGTGGTCGACCGTGTCCTCTGCGAGAATACGAGCGTCACGTTGGATGCCAGCTTCTTCGTCGGTGACTATATCTGGAGCACTGGCGCCACCACGTCCAGCATCGTTGTCGATGAGACCGGTGAGTTCTGGGTCACCATCTCGAATCCTGCTGGTTGTATCGGTACCGATACGGTGCAAGTGGCCGAACCACCGACCTATGACCTGGCTTTCGAGGCCATGACCTGTCCGGGTGTCAAAGTTCCGCTTCGCATACCACTCGACAATGCTGTAGCCTATCTCTGGGAGAATGGCAGCACGGAGCGGACCTTGGACGCACCGGGTGAGGCGGCCGTATACGACTATGCCGTTATCGATCAGTACGGCTGCATCTACCAGGATTCGGCCAAGGTGGTGTTGTATGATTCCGATGTTCAGTTGTTCACTCCGAACGCCTTCTCGCCCAACGGCGATGGGATCAATGACAAGTTCGAGTTCCTCGGTTATGGCGATCGTACCCTGGACCTCACGATCTACAACCGCTGGGGTGAGCAGATGTACCAGACCATTTCCATGGACAAGCCATGGGACGGCACGTTCGATGGTAAGCCCGTGACCAACGATGTGTATGTCTATGTTCTCAAGTACACCGGTATGTGTACGGGCCAAGAAGAATTCCAGCACACCGGTCATGTGACCGTTGTGCGATGAACTGAGCACCTGCAAGCTCTCAATTGAAAGGAACCGATCACCGATCCATGAAATACCTCCTCTCTTTCTCCCTTGCCGCATTGTCCGCCACGGTCGTGTGCGCCAATGTGAACGATCCCGAGCATGGTCACGCACATGCGTCCCCTGCACAGTCGTTCGTCGAGAACCTCGGCCAATGGCCGCAATCATTCCTGTTCCGCGCTGGCGTGAACGGTGCTTCGCTCTTCGTTGAAAACGACGGTTGGACCTGGTCGAAACTCGAGGAAAGCGCTTCTGCCCGCATGCACGATATCGCCCTGATGTCCCCTGCGGAACAGGCTGCTTTGCGTTTTAATGGACACGCTTGGCGGATGCGTTTTGTTGGCGGGTCGACCTCCATCGCGGCCAAAGGCTTGGACAAGGCCGATCACTATCATAACTACTTCCTCGGCAGCGATCGCACGAAATGGCGCGGGCAGGTAGGTGTATACGGCGGCGTTGTGCAGGAAGATGTTTGGCCGGGCATCAATGTTGTTCTTGCCAAAGTGGATGGGAATTTCAAGTACGACATAGTTCTTGCAGCTGGCGCCGATGCGGATCGCATCGCTCTGGCCTACGAGGGCTTGGATGGAATGGCGTTGGCAAAGAATGGTGGCTTGGTCATGACCACGTCGGTCGGTGACATCACCGAGCTGGCCCCGGTCGCTTACTACGGCGATGAGAAGGGTGGCCCCGTTCCATGTGCATTCGTGTTGCACGGTTCCACCGTCGGGTTCAGTTTCCCCAAGGGTTATGATAGGACACGACCGCTGGTGATCGATCCCGTCCTTGTCGCCGGAACGTACTCGGGCGGGACCGGTAGTGACAACTACGGGCATTGTGCCACCTACGATAACGAAGGGAATATTTACACCGGCGCGCGAAATTTCGGGCCCACCTACCCGGCTACTGTCGGCGCATTCCAGACTGCCTTTGGTGGAGGAGGTACCGACGTTTCCTTGAGCAAATACACACCCGATGGTAGTGCCCAGATCTGGGCCGCATACCTGGGTGGGAATGCGGGCGAGAATCCGCATAGCCTGATCGCCAACTCCCTGGGCGAACTGATGGTCCTTGCGTCGACCTCATCCAACGATTTCCCGATCACGGATGGGGCCTTTGATGAAACCTTGGCCGATCAGGATATCGCGATCGTTCATATCAGCGCGGATGGAACATATTTGATAGGCTCCACTCTTTTGGGTGGCAGCGGTTCCGACGGGACCAACGCCATGTACGCGAACTATGGAGAGCCTTATCGTGGGGAGATCTTCACCGACGCGCTTGGGAATATCCTCGCCACCAGCTTCACGAGTTCTTCGGACTTCCCGGTCACCGATGGGGCCATTCAAACTGCTTTGGGCGGTGGACAGGATGGTGTTGTGTTCAAGTTGAACCCGACGTGCTCTGAGCTTCTGGCCTCTACCTATATCGGAGGGTCTGGTGATGATAACGCGATGGGCATCCGTATTGCCGCCAACGGTGAGTTCTTCGTCACGGGTGCAACGGCGAGCAGTGATTTCCCGATGCCCACAGGTGGTTACTTGAGCACATACCAAGGCGGCGAGCGCGATGGTTATGTCCTGCGCCTGAATGCCGACCTGACTGCGGTCATCGCTGGTTCATTCTTCGGTACGACCGATTCGGACCGCCCATATTTCATTGATACGGATAGTGAGGACAATATCTGGATCTATGGTCAGACCGATGGCACGGTACCGGTTTATCCTACGGGTACCTATGGGTCCACAGGAGGGAACATCTTCCTGGCCGAGTTCCTTTCCGATCTGACCAATGCCCCCATCACCACCATGATCCCGGGCAACACGGTTCCCGTGGCATTCCTGGTCGATGTGTGTGATCATATCTATATCTCCGGCTACAACACGAACGGGAACATGCCCACTACGCCTGATGCCTTGTATAGCGACGGCAGTTTCTATCTCGCCTCCTTCGATGTGGACATGAGCGGTATCCTTTTCGGTACGCACTACGGAGGCAGCCATGTCGACGGAGGAACGAGCCGATTCGATAAGAACGGTATCGTCTACCAAGGTGTGTGCAGCGGTGGCAATAGCATGCAGACCACCTCATGGGCATGGGCCACCACGAACAACCTGGGCTGGGACATCGGTGTGTTCAAGATCGATTTCGAGACCGCTGGCGTGCAGGCCAACATTTCGGCCAACGCGATCACGGGTTGCGTCCCCGCAACCTTCGTCTTGAATGCGAACGGCGAGGCGGTGGAGTTCATCTGGGACCTCAACGATGGATCCCAGCCGCAAACAGGTGAGCAGATCACCCTCACCTACAATGAGATCGGTACACACATCATCACGCTCATCGGCACGGATCCCGCCGCCTGCAACCTGGCGGATACCACGTACATCACCCTTAACGTGTATGACCCGAACGAGTTGCTCGCTGATTTCGAAGTGAGCCCGCAAAGCACCTGTGATGGTTACATCCTGGAGTTGACGAACAACTCGGTCGGAGCCACACAATACAACTGGGATTTCGGTGACGATGCAACGGCGGTCGGCTTGGCACCGCTCCACGAATACGATGCACCGGGGACCTACATGGTGAGCTTGGAGGCGCTGAACACAGTGTGTGCGGATACGGCCAACGCTGAAATACCGGTCACCTTCGTTGTCCCGACTTTGCCATTCAGCCCACCCACACCGGTGGCGATCTGCCCTGGCGGTGCAGCTGTACTTACCACTGGTGGCGTGTACGATTCCTATGACTGGTCCACCGGATCAAGTGCCGCAACGATCTCGGTCAATGTGGTGGGTTCATACGATGTTACGGTAACGGATGGCTCGTGCGAAGCGAGCGGAACCATCAACGTGATCGAGGCACCGCTTCCTCCGCCATCGCCGGACGTGGTCAAGTGCCATAACGGAGCCGCTACTGTGCAGCCTGGCTTTGGAACAACGGACATCCTTTGGAGCACCGGCGGCACCACGCCCACCATCTCGGTGGAAGAGCCTGGAGTGTACACCTTCACAGGAACGGATCTTTACGGTTGTGCCGTTGCGGGCGAGGTCTTGGTCATTGAACTACCGGCGACACGAGCGAACAACTTCATCCCGAACGTCTTCACACCGAACGGCGATCACAAGAACGACACCTTTGCGGTGGTAGCGGACGGGCTGGAGCAATTCCACATGGAGATCTACGACCGCTGGGGACTGAAGATGTACGAGACCTCGAACCAAAAGAACGGCTGGAATGGTGGTAAGGACAATGGCGTGTCCGCAGCAGTGCCGGATGGTACCTACTACTATATCATCGACTTCCGCGACCTCTGCTCCGACGAACCATTCACCAACAAGACCGGGCACGTGACCCTGTTGCGCTGAGCGAACACTTCAAAAGAGGAAGAGGCGGCCACGTGCCGCCTCTTTCATTTCAGAGGACGAAGAGTGCAATACTCATGGACCCTCCCTGTCCGCCGACGTGGCGGGGGATCAACGAACCGGGCCGAGGTGCTGTCCGGTATAGGAACCTACAATGGCTGATATCCCTTCCGGTGGTCCTTCATAGATCACCATACCACCACCATCGCCGCCTTCGGGGCCAAGGTCGATCAAGTGGTCGGCGCGCTTGATCACCTCGGTATTGTGTTCGATCACCAGGACGCTGTGCCCGTTGGCTATCAGCATGTCGAAGGCCTTCAGCAATTTGGCGATATCGTGGAAGTGCAGCCCAGTCGTCGGTTCATCGAAGATGAAGAGCGTGGGCTTTTCGTCCTGGCCTTTGGTGAGGAAACTCGCCAGCTTGATCCGTTGCGCTTCACCACCGGAGAGCGTGCTACTGCTTTGTCCAAGCTTCACGTAGCCAAGGCCGGTCTCTTGCAACGGTAGCAGCTTGTTCACCACGCGCTGACAAGCGTTAGAGGTCTTCGCCTGTTCTTGGAAGAAGGTGATACCATCGTCCACTGTCATGTCCAGGATCTCGGCTACGTCCTTGCCGCCTACTTTCACGTCGAGGATCTCTTCCTTGAAACGTTTGCCGTGACAGGCCTCGCAGGTAAGGCTGATGTCCGCCATGAACTGCATCTCGATGTGGACCTGGCCTTCGCCCTGGCAGATCTCGCAACGGCCACCATCCACATTGAAGCTGAAGAAAGCCGGCCGATAGCCGCGCACTTTCGCCACATCCACGTCGCTGTACAATTGCCGGATCTCATCCCACGCTTTCACGTAGGTGACCGGATTGCTGCGTGAACTGCGGCCGATCGGGTTCTGGTCAACCATCTCCACCGCTTCGATGCGGGCGATGTCACCTTCCAACGCGCGGTGTTCACCGGGCCGCTCACCGAAACCCTCCAACTCCCGCTTGATGGCCGGATAAAGAATGCGCTTCACCAAGGTCGTCTTGCCGCTACCGCTCACCCCGGTAACTACGGTAAGCATGTGCAAAGGGAAAGAAACGTCGATGTTCTTGAGGTTGTGTTCCCTTGCACCGCGCAAGATCAGTTTGTCACGGACCGCCTTACGCCGGTTCGGCTGTGGAATGGTCTCACGACCGGTTAGGTAGCGCGCCGTAAGGCTATCGCTCTTGATCAACTCAGCATGTGTGCCGCTGAAGACGACCTCGCCGCCGTGCGACCCGGCCATCGGACCCATGTCGATGATGTGGTCCGCTGCACGCATCACTTCCTCATCGTGTTCCACCACGATAACGGTATTGCCGAGGTCGCGCAGTTTCTTCAGCACCTCGATCAAGCGCAACGTATCGCGCGGATGCAGGCCGATGCTGGGCTCGTCCAAGATGTACAAGCTACCGACCAAACTGCTGCCGAGCGAAGTGGCCAGATCGATGCGCTGTGTTTCACCTCCGCTCAGCGTATTGCTGCGACGTTCAAGCGTGAGGTAGCCTACTCCGACATCCACGAGGTAGGTCAAGCGATTACGGATCTCCTTCAGCAAACGATCGGCGATGCGGTGATCGTGTTCGTTCAACTTCAGTCCTTGGAAGAACGTGAGACAATCCGCGATCGGCATGCGCGCCAATTGGGTGATGTCCTTTCCACCCACCTTCACATACCGCGCTTCGGGACGAAGGCGTGTTCCATGGCACAACGGACAGGTGGTCTTGCCACGGTAGCGACTGCCGAGCACGCGGTATTGGATCTTGTAGCTCTTCTCCTCCACGTACTGGAAGAAGCGATCGATGCCGGCCAGACCCTTTGCACCCTTCCACAGGAGTTGTTGCTGTTCGGGAGTAAGGTCACGGTAGGCTCGGTGGATGGGGAAATCGAACTTGACGCTGTCACGGATGAAGTGGTCCTTCCATTCGCTCAACTTCTCACCGCGCCAAGGAGCCACCGCATCATCGTAGAGGCTCAGGCTTTTGTCCGGGATGACCAGATCGTTGTCGATACCGATCACATTGCCATAGCCTTCGCACTTTGGACAGGCTCCCACCGGATCATTGAAACTGAAGAGGTTCGGGCTGGGTTCCTCGAACACGATACCGTCCAATTCGAACTTGTCGCTGAAGCCCATCTGCCGCGGCTTGCCCTTCTTGTCCTCGCCTAGGAGGATAAGTTCGCCCTGACCTTCGAAGAACCCGGTCTCCGCACTGTCGGCTGCGCGGCTGTCGTTCTCGCTATCGCCCGGGGTTACTGTGAGGCGGTCCATCACCAGGAACCACGTTCCCTTCACGGCTTTCTTTCCGGTCAGCAGCTCTTCGATCCGATGGACCTCGGTACCGTCGTGGACGCGCGCGTAGCCTTGTTGCTGAAGAATATCGAAGTGCTCCTTCAAGCCTCGACCGGCCGGCAGATGCAACGGGGCGAGCATCATTACCGTGGTCCCTTCGGGAAAGCTGTTCAAACCGGCCACCACGTCCTCGATGGTGTTGCGCTTCACCTCTTCACCGCTGGAAGGGGAGAGGGTGTGGCCAGCGCGCGCGAACAGCAGTTTCAGGTGATCGTAGACCTCGGTGCTCGTCCCCACCGTGCTGCGTGGGTTGCTGGTCATCACCTTTTGTTCAATGGCGATGGCAGGACTGATCCCGATGATCCTGTCCACATCCGGCTTCTCCAACCGGCCCATGAACTGCCGTGCATAGCTGCTCAAGCTCTCCACGTAACGCCGCTGACCTTCAGCGTACAACGTGTCGAACGCTAGGCTGCTTTTCCCACTGCCGCTCAGCCCGGTGATCACCACCAGTTTGCCGCGCGGGATGTCCACGCTGATATTCTTCAGGTTGTGTACACGGGCCCCCTGTACACGGATGAGGCCACCGTGGGCACGGTGCGTTGCAGCATCGCGGCCGTTGGAGGCTGCGGTTGCAGGATCGATGGATGTAGGAGCAGGCAAAGGCGGCGCGAATTTAGGCATCGGTGGACCTGAGAACGGGGGAGAAGCTATCTTTGGGTTGTAGCTGAAAAAGAATTTTCGCCCACGGACAATACTCCACCACAAGGCAACGTTTGCAGCTCCAACTACGTCTAAACCACGGACCCACGAAGGGCCGTTACCCGAGCAACTAACCCACCCCAAGCATAGCAAGGACCTCTACCCTGTCAGTTTTCGATCCGATCCACGGACCTAAAAGGGAAGGCCATGCTAACCAAGGTGCTCAACGACCAAGAGCTTGTTCACGCTTATCTCGAAGGCAATGAAAAGGCCTTTGAGTTGCTGCTAAGTCGCCACAAACGCAAGGTGTGGTCCCACATCTACCTCTTGGTCCGCGACCGGGAGTTGACGGAGGACCTCTTCCAGGAAGCGTTCATCAAAGTTGTGCATACCCTTAAAACAGGGCGGTACAACGAGGAGGGCAAATTCCTTCCATGGGTGATGCGGATCGCACACAACCTGGTCATCGACCATTTCCGGCGCACCAAGAAAATGCCGCTGGTCCGGAGCAATGAAGACCATGACGTTTTCGGCACCATCGCGCAACCTGGCAAGAATGTGGAGCAGCGCATGGTGAACGTGCAGATCGACGAGGACGTGCGCAAACTGATCGACCACCTTCCCGATGAACAGCGGGAGGTGGTGATGATGCGGACCTACCTGGGCATGAGCTTCAAGGAGATCTCCGAGCACACCGAGGTCAGCATCAATACCGCGTTGGGCCGCATGCGGTATGCGCTGATCAACATGCGGAAGATGATCAAGGAGCACGAGATGGTGCTGGATAGGGCCTAGGTCCACCTAAGTTCCTGAATTTCAATTGGCGGCGGGCTTCCGGAAAGGAGGCTCGCCGCTGCTTTTCCGGCCGCACCACGAAATTTTCGACGGCCGGTGCAATACGGCCGTCAAGGGTCCCGTTCATGGAACACCAAATCTCACGTAAAGCTCTCTCATGACAAACTCTACACTTCGTAAGACTACCCGCCGCCCGAAGAAGACCATGAAGACCGAAC
>Ga0075163_10001273_pt1 | contig 33662 bp, 19 predicted proteins | sample JI1023141ADNA_FD_71478 | JGI IMG/M metagenome (GOLD analysis project Ga0075163, IMG submission 71478) | Wastewater effluent complex algal communities from Wisconsin, to seasonally profile nutrient transformation and Carbon sequestration -... | ecosystem: Engineered > WWTP > Effluent > Algae...
GGTCGTGCCCGGGCGCAGCCGGCCGAGGGCGATCGCCGCCTGCGCGCGCGAGCGGGTGTCGGAGCCGTAGTAGTAGAAGTCGCTGTTGTGCTTGTCCTTGACGAGCTTCGCGTCGGGGTCGAAGGCCGCCTCGATCTCGTCGAGCAGCGTCTTCACGCGGTCCTCCTGGCCCTTCAGCGAGCTCAGCGCGATCGCCAGGCTCGCCTTGCCGAACACGCCCTGGTCGCCGCGGCGGTCGTAGAGCGCGTCGGCGCTGCTCGCCGGCAGGCTGCCGAGCTCGCCCAGGCTCAGCGCGATCGAGGCCTGGACCTCGGCCTCGATGCCGTCGCTGAGCAGGCGCTCCTGCAGGTACTCCTCGACGGTCGCTAGCAGGCCGTCGGGCAGCCTGATGCCGGCCGTCTTCGCGGCCACGATCGCGCGCGCGGCGTAGGCCGTGCCGTACACGTTCGGGGTCGTGTCGCCGGGCCAGTAGCCGAGGCCGCCGCTGCCGGTGCGCATGGTCGCGAGGCGCTTGAGGCCGGCGTCGATGCGCTTGTCGAGCTCCTCCTGCGACAGGCCCGTGAAGCCGATGCGCGGGAGGATGTCCTTGGCGGCGAGCAGCGGCAGGGTGCCGGAGGTCGTCTGCTCGACGCAGCCGTGGGGGTAGTCGAGGAGGAACTGCATGCGCGCGCCGAGCTCGGGCCACAGGTGCTGGCCGACCTGGACGGTGACGAAGTCCTGGTCGCCGCGGCCGACGAGCACGGTGTCTGGGACCTCGAGCTTGATGAGCTGCTCGCCGACGAAGGCGCCGGCGAGGTGCGGGCGCTCGCTGAGGCCGGCGACGTCGACGGGGATCGTCGAGACCACGGCGTCGCGGACCTTGTCGCTGCCGTCCTTGACCGAGAAGTCGAGCTTGAGCTCGCCCGGGCCCTGCGCGCTCAGCGGGAAGCCGACGCGCTCGTGGCCCTGCGCCTTGACGGTCACGGCCTGCTCGCGCTCGTTCATCATGACCTTCGCGCTCAGCGGCTGGTCGGTGTTGTTGTGCACCATCGCCGCGACCTCGAAGTTGTCGCCGACCGCCGCGAAGCGCGGGACCACCGGCACCATCATGACCGGACGACGGACCGTGAAGTCGCTCTCGGAGCCGACGCCCTTGCCCTCCTTGTCGATCACCACCGCCATCATGCGAAAGCGCGTCAGGTTGTCCGGCAGCGTGAAGGTCGCGGTCGCGCGGCCGTTGCTGTCGGTGCGCAGGTCGGGCTTCCAGAACGCGGTCTGCAGGAAGTTCTTGCGCGCGTTGTTGACGGTCGCGGTGCCGTCGCCCGCGCCGTCGCCCGCGCTCTGGCTGTGGCTGAGCAGCGCGGCGAGGCGGTCGCGGGTGTCGCTGACCTCGAAGCGCAGCGGCTGGCCGGGGCGCAGCGCGGTCGCCGGGTCGGCGGCGTGGAAGTTGGTCATGCGAAGGATGCCCTCGTCGACGACCGCGAGCGCGATCTCGGCGCCGGCGACGGCCTTGCCCTTCTCCTTGACGTCGATCGTGACGGTGACCTCCTCGCGCGGCTCGTAGGTCGGCTTGTCGCTGCGGACCTCGGCCTGCAGGCGCACGTCGTCCATGGCGACGGGGATGCGGATCGCGCCGATCTTCCAGTCGGTGCGCTCCTCGCCGCCGCCGATCGGCAGCAGCGTGACGGTCGCGTGCACGTGCGGCGCGTGGCCGGCCTGGATCGGGACCTCGAACACCTTGGCGGCCTCGTCGAGGCGGACGACCTGATGACTGAGCAGGCCGCCCTGCTCGAGCGTGAAGATCGCGGTGGCCGACGGGTACGGGTTCTGGACCAGCAGCTTCGCGGTCTCGCCGGCGACGTAGCGGCCCTTGTCCGGGATGATCTCGAGCGTGCGGCCGCGGGTCGGCACCGCCTTGCGCGCGCCGCCGCTGCCCCACGCCCACAGCGACGCGACGCCGCCGGGCTTGCCGTCGATCTCGGTGATGACCTCGTACGAGCCGTTCTCCGGCGGGACGAGGTCGCAGCTGACCGCGACCGAGGCGCTCGTCGCCGTGCAGCTGCCCGCGGGCTTGACGGTGCGCTGCCACTGGTACTCGTAGCCGCCGCGCTTCTGCGGCTTGCGGCTGTAGGTCCAGTCGACGAGGTTGAGCTTCGCGGTGACGGGCACGCCGGCGACCGGCTTGCCCTCGCGGTCGATGACGCCGAGCTGGACCGGCACCGCGACGCCGACGTCGCCCCACGGCCGCGCGATCTTGACGCCGACGTAGCGCTCGGCCGGGTGGACCACGACGCTGCCGCGGCCGGCGATGTGGCGGTACGAGGTGTCGGCGACGTCGGCCTCGAAGGTGAACTCCTGCGGGCCGACCGAGCCGCCGAGGTCGAGCTTCTGGCTGACGGTGAGCACGCCGTCGGGGCCGAGCTTGCCGTCGCCGGCGCGCGACCACGAGCTCTCGCGCTCCTCGTCCCACCAGTTGTAGCGGTTGTCGGTGAAGTGAAAGCCGCCGTCGGTGAACGGGCCGTGGGGGAGGTCGGCGGGCTCGCGGGTGAGGGTCCACGCGACCTCGGCCCCGTCCATGGCGGCGCCGAACAGGTACTTGCCGAGGATCCTGGCGCGCAGGCTGCCGAGGAAGACAGTGGAGTCGACGTCGACGGTGAAGCGGGGTGGTTCGAACTCGGCGACTTGAATGACGTCCTCGTCGAGGACCTTCTCCGGGTCGGAGGCCTCGGCGACCTCGATGCGGTGGCGACCGACGCGGGCCTCGGCGGGGATCTGGTACTCGCCCGAGACGCTGCCCATGTCGTCGGTGACGAGGGCGAGGTCGGCGAGCTCGTCGTCGGTCGGGCCGAGCACGCGCACGTGCACCGGCGTGTGCGCGATCGGGACGATCTGCTCGCCGAGCTTGCGGCGCACGCTGGCCTTGATGAAGACCTTGCTGCCGGGGCGGTAGATCCCGCGGTCGGTGATCACGAGGGCGCGGCGATCGCCGAGCGCCGGCGCCGACTCGGCGGCGTACTGCGGGAACAGCCGCGCGTCGCGGTTGCCGTCCTTGAGCGGCACCTGCAGCGTCGTCGCGCCGTCCTGCACCATCAACAGGCCGGCGTCGGCCTGGCTGCTGCCGACCGGCAGCATCGCGAAGCCGCTCGCGTCGGTCACCCGGCCGGCGAGCGCCTTGCCGTCGAGCATGAAGCTGGCCCCGGGGACAGGTTCGCCGGTGGCCAGGCGCGCGACGTGCACGAGCGTCGCCTCCGGCGTGACGTGGGTGTGGACCGCGAGCGCCTGGTCGTCGCCGGGCGTGACGAGCGTCAGCGGGCTGCGCGACGCGCTCATCCACGACGGGTACTTGACGGGCTGGGCGTCGAAGGCGGGCTCGTCGAGGACGAGCGAGAGGATGTAGTTCTTGCCGGGGCTGAGGCGCGAGAGCAGGTCGACGGGGGTCTGCACGAACTCGTTCTTCTTCGGCTCCGGGCGGAAGGGGAGCTCGAGCTCGGTGATCTCGGTGGGGACCTCGTGCTGCTCGACCTGCGAGCGCGCCTTCTTGAGCGCGGCGGCGTCGTCCTGGACCAGCCAGGCGAGGATGCGGCCCTTGGCGACGTTGCGGGTGGTGACGGTGAACGTGCGCGAGGCGCCGCCGTCGAGGATGAGCACGCCCTCGGGCATCGACACGCTGGCGGCGAGCGGCGCGGTCGCGACGACGAGGTCCTGCGCGGGGATCTCGTCGCCGTAGCGGTCCTTGAGCGCGGGGATGCGGATGTTGTATTCGGTCGACGGGTCGAACGCGCCGGAGATGCTGATGCGGCCGCTGTTGTCCCAGCTCCCGCCGCTCCACACGTTCATGTTGGCGAGCGGCGGCCACACGGCGATCGCCGCCTTGAGCTGCTTGTCCTCGTTCGCCAGCGCGTTGCTGTACTCGAGCACGACCTCGCGGCCGTCGGTGCGCAGGCGCGGCGCGACCCACTCGCACACGCTGCGCTCGTACGAGTAGCCGCAGCCGACCGACTTGAGCTCGAGCGGTCCGGCGACGTGATAGCGGAAGGTCGGGGCCTCGTCGCGGACGGACTCGTCGGAGAACTCGAGCGTGATGTTCTTGCCGGGGGGCAGCGGCGCCGCGCCGCGGACCTCGACGATCTGGCGCGGGTTCAGCGTATAGCCCTCGAGCCGGCCGGACTTCGCGTTGCTGAACTTCGCGGCGATCTCGTCCTCGACCTTGCCGCCCGGGGTCTGCTCGTCGTCCGGGATGTTATCGGTGAGCATCGTGATCGCCTCGTCGGCGGCCTTCGGCGAGATCGGCTGGTCGAAGACGACGCGGATAACCCCGTCCGGCGCGATCCTGCTGCCCGAGCTCGGGAACACCTCGACCAGCAGCGGGTTGCCCGGCGTCGGCAGGTAGCTCAGCACCTTGCCGGCGACCTCGATGCGCGGCTCGGCGGTGAACTTCGCGGTCCACGGCTTCTCGAGCGCGACGTCGTCGGCGGTCGTCACCCCGGCCACGGTGATCGTGTAGGTCTGCTGCGGGTCGAACGGCTTGTTGGCCGTGAACTGCAGCGCGTTGTTCGAGGTCCACACCGTCTTGCCCGCGACCGCCGGCTCGATCGTCAGCAGGCCCGCCGCCGCCGGCACCGTCTTGCCGTCCTTGACCGGCTTCGCCAGCTTGACCGGGCGGTTGAACACGACGCGCAGGGTCTGGCCCTCGACCTCGAACTTGTCGGTCTTGTCGTCGAGCGCCGGGTACTGCACGCGAAAGCCCTGGTTGGGGTCGGTCTCGTCGGTGCCCGCGATCTCGAGGTTGGGGCGCGGGCGCCGGCCCTGCGGCCCCGGCGGGAACACCAGCGTCCCGGCCACGTCGGGCACCGTGCGCGCGAGGATCTCCAGCGGCCCGGTCGGCTCCTCGGCCTCGGCGTTCGGCGCGGGCGGCACCGGCGTACATGCGAGGGTCGCAAGCAGCAGCGGCGAGACGGAGAGGACGGTGCGAGCGTGGCGGCGAGAACAGCGTGGAGCCATGGCGGGCGAATTGTGCAAGACCGGGGGCTTGGGAGAAAGCCGAGGAGTTACGCACCGGTACGCGCACTTTTGGCGCCACGCCGGCAGTGGCGCATGGACTCAATGTACGGATGTCATGAATCGTTGCATTGTGGTCCCCTGCCCGCGCCGCGCTGCCGGCTGCGCGGGGGGTTAGATCCGTGATGTTACGCATCATGACTTTCGCGCGAGCGCTCGCTATCGCGGGCGCGGCGAAACAGCGTCACCACACGCTTGTCGCGCGCGTATTGACGCGGCTATGGCATGAGGATGAGTCGCATGACCTTGCCGCGAATCGCCCCGCTCCTCGCCCTGCTCTTCACCTCGTGCGGCGACGCCGGTGACGCGTCGACCGCGGCGAGCAGCGGCGACGCGGGCACCACGGCGCCGACGGGCGCGGGCGAGTCGTCGAGCGGCGCGAGCGCGCCGACGACCACCGACCCGACCACCGCTCCGACCACAGGGTCCACCGCCGACCCGACCGACGGCGACGTCGCGGGGCTCGAGCTGATGCCGCGGCTCGCGGGGCTGTGGAGCGGGCCGGCGACGATGACCCCGCTCGGCACCTTCCCGCTGATGAACATGGACATCCGCGCGGCCTCGTCGCAGGTGTTGTTCTCGCGGGCGGACCTCGACGAGCAGAACAGCCTGCGCTTCGCGTTCGAGGTCGAGGCGCCGGGCGGCGCGCCGACGCTGGTGTATCGCAACGGCGGCTACTTCCTCGGGCTGCTGCGCGACTCACGGACGGCGCTGGTCGAGCAGGGCGCGGACAGCTGGCGGTTCTGCTCCACGGGCCCGCAGGGCTGCGACTACATCGACGCGCGCTGGAGCTTCAGCGGCGCCGACGCGCTGGTCTTCGACGTCAAGGTGAAGGGCGCGCAGCACGTGTACTGGGAGGCGACGCGCAAGGAGACGCGGGCGCTGGCGGGGCCGTTCCCCGGCGACCTCACGCCGCTCGCGAGCGACGCCGAGTTCCCGCCGATGCCGGCGCTGAAGATCGACGTCAGCTGGATCGGCGGCCTGGCCGAGGACGGCGAGGTCTGGGCGATCTTGACGACCACCGACTGCGACCTGCAGCTGTCGTGCACGAGCAGCCGCTCGCTGCGCAAGGCCGCGAGCGCCGGCGCGACCTCGGCGACGATGACGATCGACCAGATCCACGCCGGCGACTACAAGCTCAACACGATCCTCGACCGCAACCGCAACATGGCGACCACGCTGTACCCCGACAAGGGCGACGGCCTCGGCACGCTCAACCAGGCGGTCACCGTCGCGCCGACCGGCGAGAGCCAGGCGAAGTCGACGATCCTGTTCACGCTCTGAGCTGTCCCCGGGGACAGCTCACTCGATCGCTATGTCTTCCTCGTCGGCCGGCACGCCGACCGCGGGCACCGGGCCGGTGTTGCCGGTCGCCGCCGGCATCGGCCCCGACGGCCCGTCGATCAGCCCGCCCGCCTTCAGCGGCCGGCGACCGACCAGGAAGTACGTGCACAGCGCGCCCTTGCCCTTGACGTGGATGATGCCGCGGCGCTGAAACGCGTACTTGTGGCGCAGCCGCTTGTACGTCGCCTCGGTCACCTGGATCGCGTTGGCGATGCCGTGCGACTCCATGCGGCTGGCGATGTTGACGGTGTCGCCCCACAGGTCGTACGCGAACTTCTTGGTGCCGATGATGCCGGCCGTGACCGGCCCGCAGTTCATGCCGATGCGGATGCGGACGCCGCGGTTGCGCTTGGCGTTGAAGCGCTCGATGACGGCGAGCATGTCGAGCGCCATCTCGGCCATCGCCTCGGCGTGGTCGGGGCGCGGCATCGGCAGGCCGCTGGCGGCCATGTACTCGTCGCCGATGGTCTTGATCTTCTCCAGGCCGTGCTTCTCGGCCAGCTGGTCGAACATCGAGAAGATCTTGTTGAGCATCGCCACCAGCTCGGCCGGCGGCAGCTGCTCCGACATGCGCGTGAAGCCGACGAGGTCCGCGAACAGCACCGTCACGTCCGGGAACACGTCGGCGATCGTCCGCTGGCCCTCCTTGAGCCGCTCGGCGATCGGGCGCGGCAAGATGTTGAGCAGCAGCTGCTCGCTGCGCTCCTGCTCCGAGCGCAGCTTCTTGATGTACGCGCGCTCGCGGTCGCGCAGCCGCTTCTTCTCCAGGCACGCCCCGATGCGCGCGCGCAGCACGACCGGGTTGAACGGCTTGGACAGGTAGTCCTCGGCGCCGAGCTCGATCGACTTGACCGCCGTGTCGAGCTGGTCCAGCGCCGAGATCATGACCACCGGCAGGCCGCGCAGCTTGTCGTCGGCGTGCAGGTGCTCGAGCACCTGATAGCCGTCCATCTCCGGCATCATCACGTCGAGCAGGACGAGGTCGAAGTCCTCGGCGCGCAGCATCTCCAGCGCGCGCAGGCCGTTCTCCGCGAGCTTGACGCGGTGGCCCTGGCGCTCGAGCCGGCGCGACAGCATGTTGCGGTTCGACTCGTTGTCGTCGACGACGAGGATCTTGCCGGTGTCGGTGTGCGGGGTGACGCCGCGCCGCGGCACCGAGTTCGGCAGCTCGCGGATGACCGACGGCTCCTGCGGCTGCTTGGTGCTGCTCAGCGCCTTCGTCACCGCGCCGCCCGAGACGATCTCGTCGAGCCGCTTGACCGCCTCGAGGATGCGCTCGATGTCGTCGGTGATCTCGGTCTGGCCGCGCTGCTGCGCCGTGTGCACCAGCCGCTCGACGTGGCTCAACAGGTGGCTCAGCGGGAACAGCAGGTCGCGGTTGAGCCGCTCCTGGCTCGGCCGCTGCGCGTGCGGGTCCAGGATCTCGTCGATCAGCGCCAGCAGCTGCTGCGCGTCCGTCAACACCTGCCCGATGTTGTTCGACACGAATTCGTTGCCCGAGGCCTCCGCGTCCTCGATCAACATCTCGCTGTATCCGATGATCTGGTTGAACGGCGTGCGCAGGTCGTGGCGCAGCTGCGCCGCCGTCGTCCGCTTCGCCGGCACCCGCGGCGCGTCCGGCTCCGGGACGACCGCCGCCGGCACCACGACCGAGGCCTCGCTGTTCACCAGCGCGAGCACCCGCGGCGGCTCGTGGTCGTCCTCGACGTCGACGTCGACGCTGCCATCCTCCGCGGACGGACCCGGCCCCATGTCGTCGCCGTCGAGCGTCATGTCGGCGAATTCGTCCGCCGGCGACTCCGCCTCTTCTTGTACGATCCGGACCTCGTCCTCCTCGACGAAGGTGTCGGCCAGGATGTCGTCATCGTCGTCGTCCACCGGGATCCCCGGCCCCGCCGGCGCGGCAGACGGGTCCGCCGGAGGCTCCCCGGGCGCGCGACGATTTGGGTCGTTGTCTCGCATGCGATGAGGTGCTGGCGCCGCGGCTTCGGAACGTTGGAGCCTAACGGAGATCGTACCGACCGATGGTACTGCAGCCCCCGTGAGAGCGGTCACGGCTTTGGCGCCGCGTCCCGCATGCCCTATGCTCGCCGCACCGGCAGGCCAGGACAACCGCCACCTCGAGCCCTGCGCCCCACGCACAGTGCGGGATCGCCCGCATGCCCGCGAGCCGCGGACGCCGACGCGCGCCGCGACGACGGGGCCGTGTCGCGCCAACTCCAGCCAGAGCCGCCGCAGGGCCCCCTGAAGCCCGCCCTGGGCCCGCAGCCAGCCGGACGCGCGAGCCCGTGCGCGCCGAGAAAACGCCCGCGCTCACGGGGGAGCGATCCCCCAGCATCGGCAAGCGCAGGGCCGCTGCTCGGCGTCCGTCTGTCAGCCGAAGCGGCGACCCGGAGCGCCGCGGCGGACCGACGCGCTCGCTGTCATCACCACATCGACGTCGCGTCCCGTCGCGACCGGGATATGGCGCGAGCATCGACGATGCGCTCGCGCCGATGACGTTTCGCGTCGCGTCGCGTCGAGTCGCGTCCCGTCGCGCGGCCGACTCGTGCTGGCATCACCGCGAGCACGCGGTGCTCGTGACGACGCCGCGAAAGCTCTGCAGGTGGCGACGTTGGTGATGGTGCGACGCACCGACGTGCGCGCCTGACATACAAATTGTCGCGCGACTTTGACACTGTCAGCGCCGAATCGAGCGGCGAATCGAGCGGCGGATCGAGCGGATCCACTGTCATTAGCCAGGCGGCCGAGCGGCGCTGCGGCGGCGACTGCGGCGCTGCAACGCGTCGCAGACCGCGGCGCTGCGATGATGCTTGACCGACTGGAGCGAAGCCCCGATGATGCGAGGAGGTGGGGTCGCTGGTGCAGTGACGCGCCCCGGGGTTTGCAGGTCGTCGAGGACAGATCATGCCAGAGATCCGCGATGTATATACGTTGAGCCATCCGATGTCGCTCCCGGAGGGGGTCGCGTTCGATGCGAAGTCCCGCCGCTTCTTCGCCACCGGCCTGCTCAGCGGGCAGATCACGCAGATCGACGCGGCCACCGGCGAGGAGACCGTCTTTCACAGCAATGACGGCGAGCCGATGCAGTTCTCCGGCGCCAAGGTCGACGAGGAGCGCCGCCGACTGTGGGTCTGCGCCTCCGACATCAGCGTGCCGCGCGGCGGCGTCTCCGTGTTCGACGTCGACACCGGCGCCCTGCTGCGCCACATCCCGCTGTCGCGCGCCGGCATCTGCAACGACGTGTGCCTCGACGCCGACGGCGTCGCCTACGTCACCGATTCATTTCAGCCGGTGATCTTCCGCGTCGACCTCGACGGCGACGCCGGCGAGTTCGTGCGCGACGACCAGATGTCCGCGCCGATGGGCCAGCTCGGCCTCAACGGCGTCACGGTCACGCCCGACGGCAACCACATCATCGGCGGGTTTAGCTCGCCCTCGAAGCTGTTCGTCGTGTCCCGCAACGAGCCGGGCCGCGTCCGCGAGATCGCGCTCAGCGGCGACGCCTTCGCGATCCCCGGCGACCCCAACTTCACCGGCGCCGACGGCATCATCTTCCTCGGCGACAACCTCTACGTCATCCACGACGGCGGCGTGCAGGAGGTGACGTTCAGCGCGAAGGACTACAGCGCCGGACGGGTCAAGAGCGCGGTCGCGCCGGAGCCCGGCCTCACCACCGCGACCGTCGCCGACGGCGAGCTGTACGTGATCAAGGCCGAGGTGCTGCGCGCGATGCATATGCGCATGCCGCCGCGCCTGCCGTTCAAGATCTACAAGTTCCCGCGCTCCGCCTTCGCGTGAGCGCGGGCCCGCGACGCCGGCTCAGTGCGCCGACTTGCGGGTGTTGCTGATGTGGATCGCCTCGCCGAGCGCGTGCTTGGCGGCCTCCATCACGGCCTCGCCGAGGGTCGGGTGCGGGTGGATCGTCAGGGCGATGTCCTCCGCGAAGGCGCCCATCTCGATCGCCAGCGCGGCCTCGTTGATGAGGTCGCTCGCCTCGGGTCCGACGATGTGCACGCCGAGCACGCGGTCGTCCTTCGCGTCGGTGACGATCTTGACGAAGCCCGCGGTCTCGCCGATCGCCATCGCCCGGCCGCTGGCCGCGAACGGGAACTTGCCGACGTTGGTCTTCAGGCCCTTGGCCTCGGCCTCCTCGACGGTCAGGCCGGATGACGCGATCTCCGGCTCGGTGAACACGACGTTGGGGATCTGGCGCGCGTCGTTGATCGCCTTGCGGCCCGCGATCACCTCCGCGACGACCTCGCCCTCGTGCGACGCCTTGTGCGCCAGCATCGGCTGACCGACGACGTCGCCGACCGCGTAGAGCCCGGGCACGTTGGTCTGCAGGCGGTTGTCGACCTCGATGAAGCCGCGCTGGCTGACCTTCACGCCGGTCTTGTCGAGGCCGAAGCCCTGGGTCACCGGGCGGCGCCCGACGGCGACGAGGATGACGTCGCACGGGAACTCCTGGACCTTGCCGCCGACCTCGGCCTTGACCACGGCCTCGCCGCCGCGCTCCTCCCAGCCGAGCGCCTTCGCGCCGGTATGGATCTGGCCGCCATCTTTCTTGATCTGGCGGGCGACGACCTCCGCGGCCTCGGCGTCGACGCCGTTGAGGATCCGCGGCAGGCCCTCGAGCACGATCAGCTGGGTGCCGAGGCGCTGGAAGGTCTGACCGAGCTCGAGCCCGATGATGCCGCCGCCGACGCACACCATGCGCTTCGGGACCACCGCCAGGTCGAGCGCCGAGGTGCTGTCGAGCACGCGCTTGTGGTCGTACTTGAAGCCGGGGATCTCGATCGGCAGCGAGCCGGTCGCGATCACGATGTGCTCCGCCTCCACGATGTCCTCCGGCTTGCCGTCGCTGTACGTCAGCTTGACCCGGTGCGCGTCGAGGAACTCCGCCGTCGCCTTCACGTACTGCGTGCCTGCGCCCTTCACGAGCGCCTGCACGCCGCCGGTCAGCTTCTTGACGATGCCCGACTTCCACACCTGCATCTGCGTCATGTCGACCGCGGGCGCCCCGAAGCTCAGGCCCATGTCCGTGACGTGCTGGGCCTTGTGATAGAGCTTGGTCGCGCTGATCAGCGCCTTGGACGGGATGCAGCCCCAGTTGAGGCAGACGCCGCCGGGCTTGTCCTTCTCGACGAGCATGGCGTCGACGCCGAGCTGACCGAGGCGGATGGCGCACGGGTAGCCGCCCGTGCCGGCGCCGATGACGAGCGCCTTCTTCTTGATCGTGGCCATGGTGCGAGGTCCTTTCAGATTCCTGCGAGGAGGAGCATGTTCGGGTCCTCGAGGTAGCGGCGGACCTCCTGCAGGAAGTTCGCGCCCTCGAAGCCGTCGACGACGCGGTGGTCGAGCGAGACGGACAGATTCATGAGGTGCCCGACGACGATGTTGTCACGCTCGTCGACGATCGGCACCTTGCGGATCGCGTGGACGCCGAGGATGCCGACCTCGGGGAAGTTGATGATCGGGGTGGCCAGCACCCCACCGATCTGGCCGAGGCTCGAGATCGTGAAGGTGCCGCCGGTCAGCTCCTCGCGGGTGCAGGCGCCCGTCCGCGCCGACTCGCCGAGCCGCGCGATCTCCCGCCCGATGTCGAGGATGCTCATCCGGTCGGCGCCGTGCACCACCGGCACCATCAGGCCCTGGTCCGTCGCCGCCGCCACGCCGATGTTGTAGCGCTTCTTGACGATGATCCGACCGCCCGCCTCGTCCAGCTCCGCGTTGACGATCGGGAACTTTTTCAAGGCGTGCACGACCGCCTTCACGATGAACGGCAGGAAGGTCAGCGTCACGCCCTGCGCGGCGGCGACCGCCTTCGCGTCGGCGCGCAGCTTGACCAGCCGGGTGACGTTCACCTGCTCGACGTAGGTGTAGTGCACGGCGGTCGTGTACGAGCGCACCATGCTCTCCGCGATCCGCCGGCGCATGCCGCGGAACGGGATCTCCTCGTCGCCCGCCACGGAGGTCGCGGCGTGCGGCGCCCGCGGCGGGGTCGCGGGCTTCGCCGCGCTCGCGGGGGTCGCAGGACTCGGCGCGGGCTTCGCCGCGGTCGTGTAGGCCGCCACGGCCTCGATCACCGGGGCCGGCTTGGGTGCGGCCGCCGGCTTCGCGCCGTAGGTCGCCGCGACCGCGACGACCTCGGCACCTGTCCCGGGGGACACCTCGGCCTGTCCTTTGGGACCTGTCCCTGCGGACACCTCATCGCGGGCGCGCAGGACGTCGCCCTTGGTGATGCGGCCGCGCTCGTCGGTCGAGAGCGAGTGCAGGTCGATGCCCGACTCGCGGGCGAGGGCGCGGGCGGCCGGGGTCGCGAGCACCGGGCCGGTCGAGACCGGAGTCGCGGCCGGGGTCGCGCTCGCGGCCGGCTGGGCGCTCTTCGTCGCGGTCGCGCCGGGGACGAGGATCGCGATCACCTGCTCGACCGCGCAGATGTCCCCGACCTGCGCGACGATCTCGCGCAGCGTCGCGGCGACCGGCGAGGGCACCTCGATCGTGGCCTTGTCGGTCATGACCTCGACGAGCGCCTCGTTGGCCTGCACGAAGTCACCGGGCTGCTTGTGCCAGCGGACGATCTCGCCCTCGACGACGCCCTCACCGATCTCTGGAAGCTTGAACTCGAGCATGCCCTGGGCTCCGATCTCTCAGTACGTGGCCACCTTCGTGATCGCGGCGGCGATCGCCTCGACGCTCGGCAGGCCGGCGTCCTCGCCCTTGCCGGTGAGCGGTCCGTCGGCGCCGCCGACCCGCAGCACCGGCGCGTCGAGGTGGAGGATCGCCTGGTCGGCGAGCAGCGCGACCAGCTCGGCGCCGGGGCCCTGCGTGCGGCCGCCGGCGTGCGTCACGACCAGCTTGCCGGTCCGCGCCGCCGCGACGATCCCCGCCTCGTCGAGCGGCGCGAGCCCGCTGACCTCGACGATGCCGACGTCGAGCCCGGTCTGCTCGACCGCCGCGAACGTCTGGTCGACCGCCGCACCGATCGCGTACACCGTCGCCGCCGCGCCCTCGCGCACGACCCGGGCCGCGCCGAGCGGGCGACCGAGGCCGTCCTTGAAGTCCTCCGGCATCATGTCGCGCAGCACCAGCGCGCGCGGCAGCAGCAGCAGCGTCGGCGCCTCGCTGTCGTCGAAGCTGGCCGCCGCGCGCAGCATCGCCACGGCCTCGCCGGCGTCGCCGAGCTCGAGCACGCGCAGGCCCGGGACGGCCGTCAGCGCGGCCCCGGGCGACTCGGCCCCGTCGCCGCCGAGGCCGAAGCCCGGGCCGGTGGGCGCGACGATCAGGACCGGGGCCGAGCGCTCGCCCTGCGCGGTCGCGCTGACGCGGCCGAGCTCGCGCAGCGCCGCGTAGCCCTCGAGCAGCGCGGTCGCCGACGCGAGCAGCACGATCGGTCGGCGCCCCGCGAGCGCCAGGCCGGTCGCGTGGGCCAGCGCGGCCGCGGGCGTCAGCGGCGTGCCGAGCACGCGCAGCCTCAGCGCCGCGTCCTGCATCGCCCCGCGCGACAGCCCGAGCATCCCGCCGTCGCGCACGTCCTCGCCGAGCAGCACCCGGCGCAGGTCCTCCCGCAGCAGCTCCGCCACCGCCTCCGACAGTCGTTCGAGCACGTTCATGGCGCCTCCTTGCCCGCGACCACGACAGAAGACGCGGGCGCGACCACGGCCGTCTGCGCGTGGCGGAACGCCCGCTCGAGCTGGCCGCGGACCTCCGCCTCGATGACGTCCTGGAACGTCGGCGTCCACTGCTTCTCGCGGTCGAGGTGCCGGCGCAGGCGCTCGAGCGGGTCGCGGTGCGCCGGCACGTCCGCGCTCTGCTCGCCCGGCTGCAGCTGCGTCACCACGACCTCGACGAGGCCCGGGCCGCGGCCGTCGCGGGCGCGGCGAAACGCCTGGTCGAGCGCCGCGTACACGCCGACGACGTCGGCGCCGTCGACCCGCCGCGCCCACAGCCCGCACGGCTTGACGCGGTCGGCCACGCTGTCGCCGAGCAGGCCGGCCTCCGCGGGCGCGCCCTCGGGCCACAGCTGGCTCTTGCACACGAGCACGAGCGGGAGGTCGCAGGCGACCGCGAGCGCGACGGTCTCGTGGAAGTACCCGGTCGTCGTCAGGCCCTCGCCGAGCAGCGCCGCGGTCATGCGCCCGGGTCCGCTGAGCTTCTGCGCGTGGGCCTGTCCGGCGGCGAGCGCGAGGTGGAGCCCGAGCGCCTCCGGGGCGTGGGCGATGCCGAGGTCGGCGGCCGCGACGGCGCCGGGCCGGCCGTTGTACGCGGCGCCGAGGACCTGCTGCGCGAACTCGTCGAGGTCCATGCCGCGGATCGGCGCCAGCGCGAGGTCTCGCACGCTGGGATACAGCCAGTCCTCGGGGCCCGCGAGCGTGGCGCTGAGGACGGTCGCGGCCTCCTCGCCGGCGCTCGAGGCCCACATCGGCAAGCCGAGGCGACCGAGGCGCAGGTCGAGCAGCCGCGCGGCGACCATGCGTTTATAAAGGGCCCGGAGGTCGAGCCCGTGCGCGGCCCGCTTGTCGAGGAGCTGGCCCTCGGGGTCGAGGCTCTGCTCCACACCTTCGGGATCCCAGGGAGAAGGTTCCATGGCCACGCTGGGGACGGGTTTTATCTGCCCCCCAAAACCCCGTCAAGGCCGGAATTGCCGGCTATTGCGTGCGTTTTGCGAATCCTTCACGCCTCAGCAGGCCCAGCCACCGTCGACATCCAGCACCTGCCCGGTGATGTAGCGCGCGCCGTCGCCGAGCAAGAACTCGACCGCCGGCGCCACGTCGGCGGGCTCGCCGACCCGCCCGAGCGGGACCTCCTGCGCGTACGCGGCGTAGCCCGCCTCGCCGAAGCCCCGCGTCATGTCGGTGCGCAGCAGCCCCGGCGCGACCGCGTTGACCCGGATCTGCAGCGCCCCGAGCTCGCGCGCGAGGGCCCGCGTCGCGCCCTCGAGCCCCGCCTTCGCGGCCGCGTACGCGACCATCCCGGCCAGCCCCCGCCGCGCGAGGTTCGAGCTCACGAACACCAGCGAGCTCCCCGCCGCCAGCCGACCCTCGCGCAGCAGCGACCGACACATCCGCAGCGGCGCCGCCAGGTCGCCCTCGAGCTGCGCCGCCAGCGGGTCGACGCCGTCGACCGACTCGTCCGCGAACGCCCCGCGCAGCGACACCCCGGCGTTGAACACCACCCCCGCGAGCGTGCCCGCCGGCCCCAGCGCCGCGTTCATCGCCGCCACCACGCGCGGCCAGCCGTCGGCGCGCGTCAGGTCGGCCATCACGAGCTGCACCGCGGGCCCGAGCGCGGCCTCCGTCGCGGCCGCGGCGACGACGTCCCGGCGGTACACCCCGAGCACCCGGCGCCCGCCGGCGACCGCCCGCTCCGCGACCGCGCGGCCGATCCCCCGGGTCGCCCCGGTCACGAGCACGAATGGTTCTGTCTTTTCCGACATGTCGCTTCAGACCTGTCCCAAGGAGCTATCGACGAGGATCTCGTCGGCGGGGATGAAGCGCGGCTGGTCGCAGCAGAACACCGTCGCCACGCCCGCGCCGGTGTTGGTGTAGTCGTGGACCTCGCCGCGCGTCCAGGTCTTCGGGGCGAAGCCGACGAGGCGCTGGCCACAGCGCGTCAGCTCGCCGCGCACCGGCCACTCGAGCTCGCGCATCGCCTGATGATGGTGCGCGGAGATCTCGCGGCCGGCATCGATGTGCAGCAGGTACAGCCCGGCCTCCGCCGTCTCGAGCACGATCTCCACCGAGCCGAAGCGCGACACCTCGTAGCGCCGCGGGAAGTCGCCGGGCCTGCGCAGCACCTCCACGCCGGCCGAGCGCGCCCGCCCGCGCAGCGCCTCCGGCTTGTCGAGCCGCAGCCGCACGGCCTCGACCACCGGGTGGACCGCGAGCAGCATCGCCGACAGCTCCTCGGCCGCCGACTCGAGCAGGCGGTAGCGACGAAACTTGAGCAGCGCGGCGACCTCGTCGGCGACGCGGTCGTAGTTGCAGGTGGCGGAGATCGTGCCGGAGCGCCCCGCCGCGGCGAGGTCGAGCGTCAGCTCGATCTGGGCCAGCAGCGGCTGCTCGCGCGTGCGCTCGTCGGGGTTCACGCCGATCGTGCAGCCGAGCTCGAGGTCGCAGATCCGGATCGTGTCGCGCGCCATCCACCGCCTTTTAGGCCAGGTCCGCGACCGCCGCCAGCCGCCCTGGTATAACCCGCCGCGTGACCTCCCCGTCGTCCACCTCCGAGTCTGGCCCCGGTATTGGCCCCGGTATTGGCCCCGCGGTCGGCCCCGTGGTGATGAAGTTCGGCGGCAGCAGCGTCGCCGACCTCGAGCGCCTGCGGCACGTCGCGCGCCGCGTCGTCGACCGCGCCGCGCGGCAGCCGGTCGTCGTCGTCGTCTCGGCGATGGGCAAGACCACCAACGCCCTGCTGGCGCAGGCGCGCGCGCTCGCCGACCCTCCGCCCGCGCGCGAGCTCGACATGCTGCTCAGCACCGGCGAGCGCGAGTCGATGACGCTGCTGGCGATCGCCGTCCAGGCGCTCGGGCGCCGCGCGATCAGCCTGACCGGCTCGCAGTGCGGCATCATCACCGACCATCAGCACGGCCGCGCGCGCATCATCGAGGTCCGCCCGTTTCGCATCGCCGACGAGCTGGCCGCCGGCAACATCGTCATCGTCGGCGGCTTCCAGGGCGTCAGCTACAAGCGCGAGGTCACCACGCTCGGCCGCGGCGGCTCAGACACCACGGCCGTCGCGCTCGCCGCGGCGCTCGCCGCCGACTGCGAGATCTACTCCGACGTCGACGGGGTGTACACCGCAGACCCCGGCGAGGTCTCCGACGCCCAGCGCCTCCCGGAGATCTCCTACGAGACGATGCAGGCGCTCGCCCGCGCCGGCGCCCGCGTCCTTCACACCCAGGCCGTCCAGCTCGCCGAGGACTGCGGCATCGCGATCTACGCCCGACACACCCGCCCCGAGCACCCCGGCGAGACCGTCATCCGTCGCAACCCCGCGCAGGGCCCCGGCGTCCTCGCCGTCGCCTCCGACCCCGCCGTCGCCGCCCTCCACCTCGCCCTCGTCCCCGGGCGCGCCCACCTCGCTCCCCGCCTCTCCGCCGCGCTCGCCCCGCTCGGCCTGCGCTCGCTTCACGTCGACGAGCGCGGCGCCACCGGCCTGCTGTCGTGGACGCAACGCACCGAGGCCGGCTCCGTCCTCGACCGCGTCGGCGCCCTCGCCCGCGACCTCCACGCCGACCTGCTCGAGCTGCGCTGCCGCGACGGCCTCGCCCTCGTCAGCTGCATCGGCGTCGGCCTCGAGGACCGCCCCGAGCTGAGCCTGCGGGCGTGCGAGGTGCTGCACGCCAGCGGAGTTGTGGTTTTGCAGCTCCTCACCGACTCGCGCACGCTGACCTTCGTGGTCGCGGCTGCGCAGCGCGTACACGCGGTGCGGGCGCTGCACGCCGCGCTGGTGCCCGCGCGCGCGAAGGCGGACGCGCCCGTGGCTTGAGGCGCGCAGGCATCATGGCGCATCGGCGGACGACAGTTCGCCCAGAGTCGCCGAGGTAGCTCGCGCGAACCGTCGATGACTTGGCGGTCTGGCCGCGGAGGTTTACCTTCTCGCCCCCCGCCCTGCCGGCCGGTGAATCCCACCCACCTCCTCACGTCTGAGGCACCGCTTGGCCGCAGGGCCGCACCACTCGCAAGAGCACTAAAGGAACCACTCCCATGTTGAAGAACCTTACGATCCTCGCGCTCGCCGGCGCCCTGCTCCCGGCCTGCGTCATTAATGCTGGTGGCACGGACACGGCCACCGACTCCGACACCGTCACCCCGGACACCGGCACCGACGCGTCCGGCACCGACAGCTCCGGCGGCACCACGGCCGAGCCCGTCACCGACTCGACCATCGGCGGCACCGGCACCGGCACCGGCACCGACACCACCGACGCGCCCACCACCGACGCGCCCACCACCGGCGACCCGACCTCCGTCGGCACCACGACCGAGCAGACCAGCGGCACGACCGAGGGCACCACCGGCGAGGCGCTCTACGGCAACTGCGGCTGGTACGCGGACCCGGAGCCGCGCAACCCCGACGTCGAGGGCAACTACTACGAGTGCGCGGACGCGGAGAACGGCGTCGTCGGCGGCGTGTCGGACCCCGAGGGCCTCTCGCCGATCGACTGCCCCGCCGACCTCGTCGAGGGCGAGAAGTGCGACGAGGACGTCGGCCCCGTCAAGGGCGTCGGCTGCTGCACCCCGGAGGGCGTCCTCTACTTCTGCGACAGCAACGACACCAGCTCGATCAAGAAGGTCGACTGCGGGGCCTGAAACCCACGCGTCGCGTCTCCCGAGACCCCGGCCCACGCCGGGGTCTCGGCATTTAACAAGAAGCGACCCGCGTCACGCGTGCACGATGACCGTGCTGCCCGGGCTGTCGTCGGTCGCGTTCACGCCGTGCCAGCCGTCCGGCAAGAACGGCGTGGTCCACTGGAACAACCACCGCGCGTCGCTCGGCCCGAGGTTGACGCAGCCGTGGCTGCGCACCGCCCCGAAGCCGCGGTGCCAGAACGCCCCGTGCAGCGCGTAGCTGCCGTAGAAGAACATGGTCCACGGGACATCCTGGATCGAGTAGTTGCCGTCCGACGCGGAGTTGCCGTCCATCGTCGTCGACACGTGCTTGCTGTAGATCCGCCAGCGCCCGGTCGGCGTGTCGTACGGGTCCTCCTTGGTGCCCTTGCGGCCCGTCGACACCAGCGTCACGTACACCGGCCGCGTGCCCTCGTACGCGACCAACATCTGCGTGCCGAGGCTGACGTCGATCCACCGCTCCCACGGCTCGAGCCCCTTCGGCAGCGCCTGCGGCTCGGGGATCAGCAGGTGGTCCTTGCGGACCAGCAGCCCCTCCGCCGTCCGCATGTACGCCTGACCGCTGACCTCGACCTCCTCCTCGAGGTCGACGAACACCCGCTTCTCGAGCGTCTTGACCAGCTTCAACTTGTTGTCGACCGTCAGCTCGATCAGCTTGGTCTCCTTGCGGGTGTACCCGAACGGCCAGCTCATCTCGCCGAGCGCCACGCCCTGGAAGTCCTTGGCCTCGTAGCGCGACACGTCCCCCAGCGACACGTAGGCCCCGCGCGCCGTGCGATAGAAGGTGCGACCGCCCTCGACGACCTTGTCGCCGAGCGAGAGGAAGAACCCGCGCTCGAGCCACGGCGTGTCCGGGCTCAGCGGCAACTTCATCGCCAGCAGCTCGTCCTGCGACACGCTCGGCGGCGCGGCCGGCTCGGCCTCGACCGGCTCGGCGTCCGCGGGCGACGGCTTCTCGTCGGCCTTGTTGCCGCCCTTCTCCGCCGCGAGCGCGAGCCGCTCGCGCTCCCGCACGACCCGCTGCGCCTCCATCGCCTGCAGCTCCGTCGCCGTGGGGATCCGCCACCACATCGGGCTGTTCCACCGCCGCACGAAGCCGTAGTCGTACGGCAAGCCCTGATCGTGCCGCGGCGCCGGCGGCGGATACTTCGCGAACGGCTCCTTCTCGCGGTCGACGACCAGCCCCTTGCTCGCGCACGCGAAGCCGCCCGCCGGCAGCCCGTAGAACCCGGCCTTGCAGCCCTCGCCCTCGACGCGCTCGGTCACCGGCGTGCGCGTGCCGATGCGCATGTAGCCGAGCTTCTCACCGCCGACGTCGGGCCGGCTGTACACGGTGACGACCTCGTAGCCGGCCATCGCATGCACGGTCAGCGCCTCGGCCTCCGGCACCGGCATCGGCGGCTTGATCCTTCCATAGTCCTCCGGCGCGGCCGGCTCGGCGTCGACGGGCAGGTCCGGCGCGACCGCGGGCAGGTCGCCCCCGGCCGCCGCGCTCTCGGCCCCGACACCCTCGTCTCCGCCCGCCTCCGCCCCGCTGTCCGGCTCCGGCGTCGGCTCCGGCAGCTTCCCCGGCGTCTGCGACCGCTGCTGCGCCCGCCGCGGCGCCTCCACCGGCCCGCCGTCGCCGCACGCCCACAGCGTCGCCCCGCAACACGTCGCCAGCAGCCACTGCCTGGGGAGACTGAACATGCGCACTGCATAGCGCACGCGCGCGCCGTGGGGAAGATTCCGGCACATCGCGCGTGTAAGCGCAAGAAACCGCCGCAGCCGCCCCGTCATCACCCCCCGGCAGACCCGCGACCCCGCTCACGCCGACCTCTCTCCATAAAAATTAAAACTTCGCCGCGCCCGGCGCCACGCTCGCCGCGAGCTCAACCCGGCGGACGCCGTCGGCGAACCAGCGCGAGCCCGCGGACGCACGTCAGCGGACCACCGCGCGAGCTCGCCGCGAGCTCACCCCGCCGGACGCGTGTCGGCGAACCAGTGCGCGAGGGTGTCGGGCGCCCTGGCCGCGTTGAGCCGCTCCTTGGCCTCCTTCATCTCCTCGCGCTTGCCGCCCTTCTCGTCGAGCAGGATCAGCAGCGGGTACGAGCCGGTGTTGCCGGTCCAGCGCCGCCGCAGCGCGTCGAACTCGTCCATGCGCGTCGCCGCGACCCAGTCCTCCTCCTTGAGCTCGAGGATCCGTACGTCACCGATCGCGCTGGCCGGGTGACGGTTGCCCAGCTCCGTCTCGAGCTGCCGGCACGGCTCGCACCAGTCCGCGCTGAACAGCACCGCCGCCCGCTTGCCATCCTTCGCCGCCTGCGCGAGCTGGCGGTCGAACATCACCGCCAGCGTCTCCTCGTCGCGCGGCCGCAGCCGCCGCAGGTCGTAGCCGACGCTGTCGTCCGCCGCCGCGACCACCGGCCGCGCCGCCGCGACCTTCGGCTCCGCCGCCGGCTCGCCGCACCCGCACAGCAGCGCCAGCGCCCAGACCAACCTGTCCTTTGGTACATGTCGCATCGCACCTGTCCTTCAGTTCAGGCCTTTAGCTCGGGCTCAGCTCGCCCGCGAGGTCCTGCTGCATGCGCGCGCGCACCTCCGCGGGCGCGAGGCCGGCCGCGAGCAGGCAGTAGAGCTTGGTGAGCGCCGCCTCGGGGGTCATGTCGAAGCCCGGGATGACCCCGCAGCGGGCCAGCGCCGCGCCGGTGCTGTACAGCGTCTGGCGCACCGAGCCGCCGTGGCACTGCGAGCAGTTGACGACCACGACCTCGCGCGGCGCCGCGGTGGCCGCCGAGATCGCCGCGAGCAGCGCGGGGTCGCGGCTCGGCGCGTTGCCGACGCCGTAGGTCTCGAGCACCACGCCCTGCATCGGCGGCGCCAGCAATTGCTCGATCATCCGCGCGCCGATGCCGGGGAACAGCCGCACCGACGCGACCTCCGGCCGGCAGGTCAGGGCCGCCGCGGTCAGCCGCCCGTTGCCCGGCGGTCGCAGCAGGTGGGTGTTGACGTCGATGTTGACGCCGACGGTCGCCAGCGGCGGGAGGTTGCCGCTGTCGAACGCCACGAAGTCGTGATTGTGGATCTTCTGCGCGCGGTTGCCCCGCAGCAGCCGCGACGCGAAGTACAGGCACACCTCGGGGATCTCGAGCGTGCCGGCGAGGATGATCGAGGTGATGATGTGCTCACGCCCGTCGCTGCGCACGTGCTCGAGGCTGAGCTGCGAGCCGGTCAAGATCACCGGCTTGCTCAGGTTCGGCAGCAAGAACGACAGCGCCGAGGCCGTGTAGGCCATCGTGTCGGTCCCGTGCACGACCACGAAGCCGGCGTAGTCGTCGTGGCGCGCGACGATCTCCGCGGCGATGCGCACCCAGTCGTCCGGCGCCATGTCGGCCGAGTCGAGCAGCGGCTCGAGCGACACGACCTCGTGCGCCGGCAGCTCCGGCCGCTGCAGCTCCGGCATCGCCGCGATGTGCTCCTGCAAGAACCCCGGCCGCGGCTCGTACCCCCGCGCCGTCTTGACCATGCCGATCGTGCCGCCGACATGGAGGACACAGACCCGTGGGCGAGAGCGCGCGCGCATGCGGGCGCATCATGCCAAAGCCCGCGCGGCCGCGCCAGCGCGCGAAAAGGGCCCGTGGGGCGAGCGCGAGCGCGCCCCTTTTCAGCCGGCCTGGTCGCGGGCCGCGTCGGCCCGGTCGATGCGCTGCAGGAAGGCGCGCGCGTCGCTGACGACCTCCTCGCGCAGCTCGGGCGGCTCGATCGACTCGAGGCCGTCGACGATGCTGAGCAGGCGGCGGGCCAGCTCGCGGCACGAGTGGTACGGCACGCGGCGCTCGAGCAGCTCGCCGGGCTCGATCCAGCGGTCCTCCTGGCCCGGGTCCCACACCATGTTCCCGATCCATCGCGCCACGCCGCCGCGCACGCGCAGCGTGGCCACGCCCGGCCGGTCGCTGTCGATGCCGAAGCCCGGGTCGCTGCTGCCCCACAGGTTGCCCTTGACCGGCTGCGGCTCGCGCGGCGTCTGGCCCGGCAGCACCCGCGCGTGGACGATCTGCGCCACGCGAAACACCCGCGCGTCGCCCGTCGTCCGCGAGTACGCCCGCAGATACATCACCCCGTCGTGCACCCGCAGCTGCCACGGCTCGAGGTCGTGCGTCTTGCGCGTGCCCGACCACGGGCTGTCGTACTCAATGCGCACCACCCCCGATCCCACCGCCTGCAGCAGCCGACCCACCAGCCGCGAGTCGATCCGCGTCCCCGTCGTCACCGTCGCCGTCACGCTGCGCGGCCGCACCTTGCCCGGCGCGTCCGCCTTGGTCTTCGCGCTCTCCTCCACCGCCGCGTCCATCTGCTCGACCAGCCGCTTGACCCGCGCGTTCAGCTCGGCGTCCGCCACCGGCGACAGCAACGCCGCCGCGAACACCACCGCCGCCAGGTCCTCCGGCTCCGGGTCCGTCAGCGGCAACGTGAAGCTCGCGTCGAGCAGCCGCCACAGCTTGCTGCCGTGCACGAAGTCCAGCGGCGCGTCCCACTCCTCGCGCATGTACTTGAGGGCCCGCTGCACCGTCACCCCCGCCACGCCCGCCTTGGCCGCCAGCGCCTCCTTGGACGCACCCTCCGGGTTGTCTCGCAGGTGTCGAAGGATCAGTCGGGCGGTCTCCTGCACGGTCCTGGACGAGTCTTGCTTCGCTTCGCTCCGGTTCACGGTGGCTCCCTTGGGGGCGCCCATCCTACCGCCTGTGCGGCCCTGGACGGGCGCCGGAAAGTGACGAATCGCGCGTCCCGACGTTCGGGTTCACGCGCGCGCGGCTTCGACGGAGGCATTCAAACCCGCAGTCACGCCCCGCAGACGCCTGATCTGCTCCAGATCAAGGGTGCCCGGCGAGGGCCGGCCCGCGGGCCCGCGAATTCCCTCGCCTACGCGCGAAATAGCGCCGATCGCCGACATCCGTGAAAAATCGCCGCGCGAGCCATCCATCTTCCGCACCGCCTCGCTGCGATCTCCGCTGCGGCCACGACCGCGATCCATGCCGCTGCAACCAGCCTGCGATCCCCGCGCCGTCCACTTCACCGCGAGCATCGACCGCTCGCGCGACGCGGCCGCGATCACCGGCGCCTTTGCGGTTGCGCCGCGATCTCGCGGGTGCCACTGTCGCCCGCGTGATCACGGTCGTCCACGCCGCAGATCTGCACATCGACAGCCCGCTGCGCGGCCTCGGCCGCCTCGAGGGCGCCCCCGTGGACGACCTGCGCCTGGCGACCCGCCGCGCCTTCGTCCGCTTGATAGACACCTGCCTCGAGGAGCAGGCCGCCCTGCTCGTGCTCGCCGGCGACGTCTTCGACGGCGAGTGGCGCGACTTCAACACCGGCCTGTTCTTCGTCCGCGAGCTCGCCCGCCTGCGCGAGGTCGGCACCCAGGTCGTCATGGTCCGCGGCAACCACGACGCCGAGTCCGTGCTCGCCCGCCACATCCCGCTGCCGGACCACGTCTTCACCTTCGCCGTCGACGCCGCCGAGACCCGCGAGTACCCGCGCCTCGGCCTCGCCGTGCACGGCCAGAGCTACGGGGCGCGCAGCGTCGAGGACAACCTCGCCGACGCCTACCCGACCGCCCGCCGCGACCTCTTCAACCTCGGCGTGCTGCACACCAACGCCGTCGCCAGCGCCGAGCACGGCAACTACGCGCCCTGCACCGTCGCGCAGCTGGTGCGCCACGGCTACGACTACTGGGCGCTCGGCCACGTGCACCGGCGCATGGTCCTGCACCGCGACCCGTGGGTCGTGTACCCCGGCAACTTGCAGGGTCGGCACGCCAACGAGGTCGGCGCCAAGGGCTGCACCATCCTTCGCCTCGACGGCCTGCGCGTCGACGCCGTCGAGTCGCGCGAGGTCGACGTGCTGCGCTGGACCGAGCTGGTGATCTCCGCCGACGCCGCGCGCGACATGGACGACCTGCTCGCCCAGATCCGCGGCGACATGGAGGGCGCGCTCGCCGGGGCCGACGGCCGGGCCGTGCTCGCGCGCATCACCGTCGAGGGCACCACCGACCTGCACGCGGCCCTCTCCGCCGACCCGTCCAGCGTACAGGCCCAGGTGCGGGCCCTCGCCGCCGAGCTCGGCGAGGTCTGGCCGGAGAAGATCCGGTTCGTCACCCGCCCCCCGCTCGCCGAGCTCACCGAGCTCAACGACCTCTACCAGGCCCTGCGCGACGAGCTGCGCGGCCTCGCCGACGACCCCGCCGCGCTCGCCCGCTACACCGAGGGCCTCGCCCCGCTCGTCACCGCCGCCGCGCCGTTCCTCGGCCACCGCCCCGACGACCCGGAGCGCCTCGTCGCCCGCCTCGGCGACCTCGAGGCGCTGCTGCTCGCCCGCCTCGGCGCCGCGCCACCTGTCCCGAAGGCCAGCTCACCGCAGCCCCACGCCACGCCGTCCGCGTGGGCCGAGGGCGCCCGCGCGCATGATGTCTGAGCGCAGGGGGCCGCGCGCATGAGGTTCGAGCGCCTCACCGTCGAGCGCTTCGGCCACTTCGAGTCGCTCGAGCTCGACCTGCGCGGCCCCTCGGGGCTGGTGGTCATTCACGGCCCGAACGAGGCCGGCAAGACCACCCTGCTGCGCGCGATCCACGGGCTGCTGTTCGGCATCGACGAGCGCAGCCCCTACGCGTTTCGCTACCCCTACCAGGCGATGGCGATCCACGCGACGCTGGTCGACAGCGCCGGCCAGCGGCTCGAGCTGACGCGCCGCAAGAAGCGCAAGGACGCCCTGCTCGGCAACCTGCGCACCGACGCCGGCGAGGTCCCGCTCGACGAGCACCGCCTGCACCGCTACTTCGGCGGCGTCACCCCGGACCTCTACCGCTCGGTGTTCGGCTTCACGCACACCGACCTCCAGCAGGGCGCCGAGGTCCTGCAGGTCGCCGGCCTCGCCGAGCTGCTCGGCGGCGGGGCGCTCGGCGGCGGCGCCGAGGCCGTGCGCCGCGTCCTCGCCGGCCTGCGCGACGAGGCCGACGCCCTCTTCAAGGGCCGCGGCAAGAACCCGCCGATCAACCGCAACCTCGCCGCCCTGCGCGACACCCGGGCCGCCCTGCGCGACGCGACCTTCCAGCAGCCGCAGTACCTCGCCCTCACGCAGGCGCTCCGCGACGCCCGCGAGACCCTCTCCACCGCCGACGCCGAGCTGGCCCGCATGCGCCTCCGCAGCGCCCGCGTCCACACGCTGCTCGCCACCTTCGAGGACTTCCACGCCCACCAGCGCCTCGCCGCCCGCCTCGCCGACCCCGAGCTGCACACGCCCCTGCGCCCCGCCGACGCCGAGCGCGCCCCGCCCCTGATCTCCGCGCTGCGGGCCCTCCAGCAGCGCCACCAGACCCTCACGACCGAGCTCGAGCGCCTCGAGCGTCGCGCCGCCCAGCACCCCGTCGACCACGCCCTCCTCGCCGAGGCCGCCGCCGTCGACCGCCTCGTCCGCCGCGTCGAGTCGGCCGCGACCCAGCGCCGCGAGCTCCCGCGCGAGCGCGCCCGCCTCGACCGCGAACACGCCGCCCTCCTCGCCGAGCTCGCCCGCCTGTCCCGCGGATCCAACCTGTCCCCGGGGACATCCTCAAGAAATCTGTCCCCGGAGACATCTTCTCAAGACCTGTCCCCGGGGACATCTTCCCAAGACCTGTCCCCGGAGACATCTTCACGGACCCCGGACCCGACGCCGGCCCAGGTCTCCGCCGCCGAGCTCGAGCAGGTCCGCCTGGCCCTGAGCCGCTGGCAGCGCGCGCGCCAGGAGCTGCAGGTCCTCGCCCACGGCGAGGCCGACGACGAGGCCGAGCTCGCCGTCCTCGCCGCCGACGTCGCCGCCCTCACCGCGCAGCTCCCCGACGAGCAGGGCGCCGCGCTGCTCGCCGAGCTCGAGCGCATCCAGCCCGCGCACGCCGAGCTCGAGCGCGGCGAGCACGAGCTGCTGCGCCTCGCCGCGGAGATCGACGTCGCGCTCGCGCGCCTGCACCCGCGCCCGGCCGCCGCGCTCGACCGCCTGCCCCTGCCGAGCTTCGCCGCCGTGCAGGACATGCAGTCGCGCCGCCTCGACCTCGACCGCGAGCGCCGCGACGCGCAGCTCCACCTGTCCCAACAGACAGCCGAGCTCGCCGCCGCCGAGGCCGAGCTCGCGCGCCTCGCCGCCGACGACCTCCCCGACCCCGCCCAGCTCGCGCACCTCCGCCGCCGCCGCGACGACGCCTGGATCCTCGTCCGCCAGCAGCTCCTCGCCCGCGCCGACACCGGCCAGCGCGACCTCTTCGTCGACCCGCACGCCGCCGACCCGCCGTCGACCACCCCCCCCGTCCACGAGCCTGCCCCGGCACCCGCGGCGCGCAAGCCGACCCGCCGCTCGCGCGCCGCCAAACCCGACCCGACCTCCGACCGCGAACAAACCCCGCAGGCCCATGCCACCCACGGCGCCGTCGACAAACCCCCGACCCCGCCCGACCGCGACATCGACAAGCGCTCGACCTCCTCCGCCGACCCCGCCAACACCATCGCGCCGCCCGCCCGCGTCGCCGATCGCCGCACGCTCGTCCGCGGCTTCGAGCGCGCCCTCGCCGACGCCGACGAGCTCGCCGACCGCCTCCGCGCCGACGCCGACCGCCTGGCCCACCGGGCAGCCCTCGCACACACGGCCGAGCGCGCCCGCCTCGCCCTGGCCCGCGCGCGCGACCGCCTCGCCGAGCAGGACGCCGCCGAACGCGGCTGGGCCGCGACCTGGGCCGCGCTGTGGGAGCCGACCGACGTCGCGCCCGGTCCCCCCGGCTCGATGCTCGCCTGGCTCGGCGACGCCGCGAGCCTGCGCGACCTCGCCACCGCTCGCCTGCGCCGCGAGCACGCCCTCGCCCCGCTGCGCCCGGCCGTCCGCGACCTCGAGGCCCGCCTGCGCGCCCACCTCGGCGCCGCCCACCTGCCCTGGCCCGCCCTCGTCCAGCACCTGCGCGACCACGAACGCGGCGCCCAGACCCGCCGCGGCCGCCTCGAGTCCGCCCTCGCCCGCAAGTCCGCCCTCGAGTCCGCCCTCACCCGCACCCGCACCACCCGCGCCCTGCGCGAGCGCGACCTGCAAGCCGCGGCCGCCGAGCTGCGCCGCCGCACCACCGCCCTCGGCCTCGCCGCCGACCTCGACCCCGAGACCGCCGTCGAGCGCCTCGAGGCCCTCGCCGACCTCTCCGGGCGCCTCGCCACCAACGCCGCCCAGCAAGCCGCAGCCGACCACTCCCTCGCCGCCCTCACCGACTTCGACGCCGAGGTCGCCGCCCTCCTGGCCCGCCTCGCCCAGGCCCGCGCGACGACCGACACCGCGTCGCCTCACCACGCGACGACCGCCACCGCGTCGCCTCACCACGCGACGACCGCCACCGCGTCGCCTCACCACGCGACGACCGCCATCGCGTCGCCTCACCCCGACGCGACGACCGCCATCGCATCCCCGCCTCACGACCTCGAGCCCGCCGCACACGCCCCCGCGCACCCCGCCGACACCACCCCCGAGCAACAGGTCGAGGCCCTGAGCCGCGCCCTCGCCGACGCCCGAGCCGCCGCGAGCACGCACGCCCTCGCCCGCGACGAGGTCGCCGAGCGCCTGCGCGAGCAGACCCGCCTCGCCGCCGACCTCGCCGAGGCCCGCGGCGAGTACGAGGCCCTGCTCGCCCGCGCCGGCGTCCGCGACGAGGCTGCCCTTTTGGCCATGTCCGAGAGGACACTCTTGCGCGCGCAGCTCGAGCACACCCGCGCCGACCTCGACCTCCGCCTCGCCCGCGCGCTCGGCGAGGGCGCGGCCCGGGCCGCCTACGAGGCCGAGCTGCTGGCCGCGCGCCGCGAGGCCCTCGTCAGCGAGCAGGACGCCCTCGCCCGCCAGATCTCCGAGCTCGACCAGCGCCGCCTCGCCGCCGTCGAGCAGAAGGGCCGCCGCGAGCACGAGGCCCAGCAGCTCGGGGGCGACCGCGCGGCCCGCCTCGGCGCCGAGCTCGAGGTCGTCCGCAGCGAGCTCGAGGAGCAGATCGACCGCTACGTCCTCGTCCACCTCGCCGAGCGCGTCCTCGACCGCGTCACCGACCGCTACGCCCGCGAGAACCAGCCCGCCCTCTTACAGTACACATCGGAGCTGCTCGCCCGCATCACCGCGGGCCGCCACCTCCGCGTCGTCGTCCAGCCGGAGACCCGCTCGCTCGCCACGGTCGACCGCGCCGGCCAGCTCCGGGTCCCCGCCGACCTGTCCTCCGGGACACGTGAACAGCTGTTCCTGGCCCTGCGCCTCGCCTACGTCCTCGACTACTGCGACCGCAGCGAGCCGCTGCCGGTGATCATGGACGACGTGCTGGTCAACTTCGACGACGAGCGCGCCGCGGCCAGCCTCCTGGCCTTCCGCGACGCCGCCCGCGCCACGCAGGTGATCCTCCTGACCTGCCACGACCGCTGGCTCGACCTCACCCGCCGCGTCGCCCCCGACGCGCAGATCCTTCAACTCGCCCCGGAGGCCGCGCCCGCCCGCTTGCAGCGCCCCGCCGACGCCTGAGGCCCATCGGCACCCCGCTTGCAGGCCCGCCGCCGGCTTGACAGCGCCGGCCGGCGGCGCCTTACTCTGGCAGGACGGAGGGCGCGCATGGGCACCGACGACGACGCAGGACCAGGCCACCACATCTCGATCGCGGCCGCAAACAAGGCACCGGCCACCAAGGGTGCCGTCGCCCTCTTACCGGAGCCCTTCAAGGTCAACGCCGAGGCCGTCGACCTCGCCGCCGCCGCCGCCCGGGCCGCCCTGCGCCGCACCACCGGCGTCTTCGCCCGCTTCCCGCGCCCGGCCCCGACGCCCGCCCCCGACCCGTTCCTGTCCGCCGTCGAGCCCCTGAAGCTGCCCTGATTCGCGAGCCCCTGCTCGACCCCCTTTCGATCGAGTCGAGTCGAGCGCAGTCCTTCCGCGTCGAGCACCTCGCTCCGCCGACTCTCCTCGCCGACCCGCCCGCTGCGCTCAAAAACCCTCCTGGTCGGCCCTCCGCGAGCCCCTCCGCGTCGAGCCCCGCGCTCCGCCGATCCTCGCTCCTTCGCATGATCCAGCGCGGATCCGCCGACCCGCGCGCGATCGTGTATCATCGTGGTCCGCTGGGCCTGTGCCCGCGCTCCACCGCACGTGCGCATCCTTCACCTCTCTGACCTCCACCGCGCGGGCTCGACCGAGACCCTGAAGGCGATCTGGGGCGGCCCGCAGAGCGCTTTAAAAAAGCTGCCGGAGGCCGAGCAGCGCTTCGACCTCATCGTCGTCAGCGGCGACCTCGCCGGCGCCGCGCGACCGGCCGAGTACGACGAGCTGCTCGAGTTCTCGGCCCACAACCTGCTCCCGCTGCTGCGCGACCCGGAGGCCCGCGCGCGCGTCGTGTTCGTCCCGGGCAACCACGACGTCGACTGGAGCGCCGAGCTCGGCCGCCCGCTGCAGCTCGCCGACCTGCTCCAAAAGCCAGGTGGCTCCGAGCAGCTCGCGCGCCTGCTGCAGCGCTACCGCGAGGACCCGGCCCGCTCCGGCGTGCGCCAGGTGATCAGCAAGTACGGCCACATCGAGTGGATCGCGCTCGACGAGGCCCGCCAGGGCGCGCGCATGGCCAACGTCCAGCGCTTCCTGACCGACTTCTACGGCGACGCGCTGCGCGAGCCCGGCCGCGCCTTCGACCTGCTCACCGCGCAGGAGGGCCTCGACTGGTCGGCGCACGTGTTCGCGGACGACCGCGTCGCCGTCTACGGCTTCAACTCCTGCTTCCTCAACGACCGCCACTGGACCGGCGCGGCCATCTCGCGCGAGTCGATCGCCAACGCCGCCGCGCACGCGGCCGAGCACGCCGACGGCTTCCTGCGCGTGGCCGTGTGGCACCACGGGATCCACACCGACGGCTACCGCCCCGACTACCTCAACCAGGCCGACCTCGGCGCGCTGATCGTCGCGGGCTTCCACGTCGGCTTCCACGGCCACCTGCACAAGGCCGGCGCGCAGCAGCTCGGGTGGCTGACGGACCGCTTCGTGCTGGTCGGCACGGGCTCGCTCGGCGCCAACCAAAACCACCGCCCCGACGCCGTCGGCAAGCAGTTCTCGGTCGTCCAGATCCACCCGCATCAGGTCCACGTGCAGGTGTACGAGCGCACCGGCGACGTCGCCGCGTACACGCGCCGGCCCGCGCGCACGCTCCCGCTCGGCGGCCAGAGCGAGCGCGAGCAGCACGAGATCTCCGCGGGCGAGCACCACCGCCACGCGCACGTCGACCGCCAGGGCATCAGCACCGTCGAGGTCCGCGTCGCCGAGCTTCGCACCCCGCACCCGATCCAGATCGCCGAGCTGCCCCCGCCGGTGTGCGAGGCCCGGGCCGAGAACCCGCAGCACTCGCCCGGCTTCGAGGTCCGCCAGGCCACCGGCCAGGACGGCGTGATCCGCTTCACCCTCTACCCGCCCGACCACCGCCCCACCGACCTCGTGTGGCGCTACCAGGCCAGCAACATCGTCCCGCTGACCCAGGCCGAGGTCCCCCGCTACAACTTCGCCGGCGCGCGCGGCCTCGACGGCGCCGGCGACAGCACCGTCGTCCGCGCCCACACCGTGCGCATCCCCTGCCGCCACCTGACGCTGAAGTTCACCTTCGACGAGCCCGTCGTCGACATGCACAGCGTCGAGAAACGCGTCGAGCGCTGCGTCACCCACAACGGCGAGCAGCACTGGGAGCGCGTCGACAGCGAGCAGCGCCGCTGCGAGCTGAGCAAGGTCTCCGACACGGAGATCGCGCTGCGCATCGAGGCCCCGATCGTCGGCTACCGCTACGAGATCGCCTACCGCCCGAGCCTGCCCGGGCACCGCCTCGACCACAGCGCCGACCTCATCGCCACCAAGCTGCTCGACCGCTGCATCGCCGACCGCGAGGTCGGCCCGATGCTCTCGTACCAGCTCGCCGAGACCGTCGCCGCCGCGATCTCGGCCGTCTTCAACGCGTCCCCCGGCGCACTGTCATGGATGGGCCTGCTGTGGAACGAGCGCCACAAGCGGCTGCTGCCCGCGTTCGGCAACTTCCCCGCGCGCGAGTGGGTCTGCTCGTACCCGTGCGGCACGGGCGTCGCCGGCCACGCGTTCCGCTTCAACCGCCCCGCGGTGTGGTGCCGCAGCGGCGAGGCCAGCAAGGCCGCCCTCATCTATCAGCAGCGCCCCGCCTACCAGTACTGGAAGCCCGAGCACGACTGGATCGTGTGCGTCCCGCTGGTCGGCGACCTCGATAAAAATCCGCTCGGCGTCGTCCAGTTCGAGGGCGGCGGCAAGCAGAACGGCCTCGACGACCTGTTCCGCGACTTCGCGATCGCCGCCCTCGCCCGCGCGGTCACCAAGGGCTCGGCGTGGGAGGTGTTCCAGCAGAACCTCAGCTCCGCCGTCAACACCGGCTTCTGGCAGGCCTGCGCCCTCGCCGAGTGCCTGGTCCACTACCGCGGCTACGTCCGCCACCTGATCGCCAACCTCGGCCTCGGCGGCCTCCCCGACGAGGCGTCCCTGACCGACGGCAGCTCGATCCGCCCCTGACTTTTCAGACATGTTCCTGAGAACATGTCCGAAGAGACAGCGGCTGCGGGTGACGATGGGGTGCGCTCGGCAGGATTCGAACCTGCGGCCCTCGGGTTCGAAGCCCGATGCTCTATCCAGCTGAGCTACAAGCGCAAGGGCCCGGAGCTTAGCCAATTCCCCGCCCGGCGTGAAGCCCACCACCACCCCGGGATCGCGCCGTAGAACGCCCGCGGTCGAAACATCCTCGCCGAGCCGCCCGCCCGATCGCCGCGACGCGGACCGGCCGCATCCTCGCTCCCCGGCCTCGCGGCGGCCCATTGCACCGCCGCGCCCGTCCGCGCCCTGCGACCGACCCCCGAAAGGCCGTCCTCGCCGCCGCCCGCGCCGTGCATGCGACGGGCCAGCCTCCTATACTGGACCGACTCGGCAGCTTGCCGACCAGGAGTCACTTCATGCGCGTCGCCTCGGTTCTACTGCGTCACCGCCCGCTCCTCGCCGGCGCGGGCCTCCTCGCCCTCGCCGGTCTGCTCGCCGTCCAGCACCGCCCTGAATCTGGGGGCATCGCTGCTGCCGAGCTCCCGGCGCTGCACCCGGCCGAGGTCGGCGACGCCGGCACCGGCGCGCTGCTCCTCGACCTCGTCGAGCCGGAGGACGGCGAGGGCGGCAGCGAGGCCGAGCTCGCCGCGCTGCTGTCCGAGCTCGGCCTCGCGTACGAGCCCGCCGGCTTTTACAGCGAGGGCGAGCACCTGTTCCGCGTGTACGGCGACGAGGCCGCGCTGACCGCCCTGCAAGCGCGTCTGCAGGGTCACCCGCTGGTCGAGGTCGTCGAGCCCGAGCTGACCTACGCGCTGATCGACGTCGATGATGTCGATGATGTCGATGATGTCGATGACGCGGAAGCGCCGACCTCCGAAGACGACGTCGAGGCCAGCAAGCGCCAGCGCGAGCGCTTCGTCCCGGACGACCCGCTGTTCTCGCGGCAGTGGCACATGGAGATGATCCACACCCCCGAGGCGTGGCACATCACCAGCGGCAAGGGGGCGATCGTCGCGGTGATCGACACCGGCGTCGCGTGGAAAGACGTGCCCGGCGTCGCCAAGCAGGTCCCCGACCTCGCCGGTACGTCCTTCACGCACGGCGCGACCTTCGTCAGCGGCGCCCTCGCCGACGGCCTCGACGACCACCTGCACGGCACCCACGTCGCCGGCACGATCGCGCAGACCACCAACAACGCGCTCGGCGTCGCGGGCGTCGCCTACGAGTCGACGATCATGCCGCTCAAGGTGCTCGGCGGCGACGGTCGCGGCTCGGTCCCCGGCATCGCCAACGCGATCCGCTACGCCGCCGACCACGGCGCCCACGTCATCAACATGAGCCTCGGCGGCCCGCTCC
>Ga0075163_10001274_pt1 | contig 33661 bp, 25 predicted proteins | sample JI1023141ADNA_FD_71478 | JGI IMG/M metagenome (GOLD analysis project Ga0075163, IMG submission 71478) | Wastewater effluent complex algal communities from Wisconsin, to seasonally profile nutrient transformation and Carbon sequestration -... | ecosystem: Engineered > WWTP > Effluent > Algae...
CACCACCATCTGCACCCCACCAGCAAACACATGCCGCGGCAACGTCCGCTTCCCCACCAGATCCAAGCTCCCCACCTCCTCCGCCAGAGCCCGCACAACCTCCACGATGAAAAAGGCGTTGCCCTCCGTTTCTCTCGTCAGCAGGGCGAGCAGGTCGGGGTGGGTTCCGGCTTCGCCGAGCATGGATTCGCTGAGGGTGGCGATGGCGTGCTGATCGAGGCGGGCGAGGCGAAGAAGAGCGGCGCCGGGGAGGGCGCGGGTGATGTTGGGCTGCTCGTCTTCGCGAGCACTGGCGATGAGGAGGAGCGGCTGGTTGGCAGTCCTTGGCAGCAGCTCTTTCAAGAGCTCGATGCTGTCGGGAGCGGCCCACTGGATGTCTTCCAATAAGAGCAGAATGGGCTCGGTTGGACGCGTGAGCACGTCGAGAAGGACGCGCCGCAGGCGCTGGCGTGTGGCTTGCGCACCGAGGCTGGGCGCATCACCGATCGATCTTCCGAGCAGAGCCGGCAGGTCTGCAAGCAAGCCCTTGAGCACAGAGGCCTCAAGCTCTTGAAGCGGCGTGTCGAGCACCAGGGCGCGCAGTACATCAAGAAGGACCTCATAGGATCCACCCGCGGTGCTGACACACTGACCGCGCAGCACGCGAACGCCGCGCACGAGCGCGCTGCTGCGCACCTCATCGAGCAAGCGCGACTTGCCAACCCCGCTCTCACCGGTGAGAAGGATGGCGCCGCCCCTGCCCCTGCGCGCCTGTTCGAGGGCTTCGGTCAGCTGCCTGAGCTCGCGCTCGCGCCCGACCAGCACAGAGGCAGCCAGAAAGCTCTCACGTGTTGCCGCGGTGTCGAGCTGCAGCGGCCTGCCAATTGCAGCGCCGAGATCTGCGAGAACCTGACCGACATCGCGATAGCGCTCGTTGGGATCGCGCGCAAGCAGACGCTGCACCACAGCGCCCAGCGGTCCGGAGAGCTCTGTCACAGCGCCCACAGCTCCGGTTCCGGTCTGGCGGCTTTCCTGTGACTCCAGCGCAGCGCGACGCTCTGCGGTCACCACTTCCAGCGGCCGGTTGCTCAGGAAATCGGCAAGCTGCGGGGGCATCGTGGGATTCGACTCCGTGTTCCTTTCCTGCGACGCCGAGCCGCTGGTTGCTCCAGGCGGAATATGGGGATGGCTACCGGTCAGCATCTGGTACATCATGACGCCGACCGCATAGAGATCTGCCGACTCTGTGGGCGCCTGACCAAAGAGCACTTCGGGCGCCATATACTCAAGCGTTCCTGCCAGCTCGACGGCAGAGCCCCGCGTGGTCGCGATTCCGAAGTCGAGCACCTTGACCTCCAGAGCAGTGCCTTTTTTGGTGACCAGCACGTTGCTCGGTTTGAGGTCGCGGTGCACGATGAGATGCCGGTGCAGATAGGCCAGTGCGCGGAGCAGCTGCACGATCAGCTCGACCTGATCTTCCAGCGCCAGCCCGGCGCCAGCAGCGACGAGGGTCTGGGGCGATGGGAGCAGCTCCATCGTGAAAAATGGAGTCTGCTGGTTGTCGAAGCCGTAGTCGAGCACGCTGATGATGTTCGGATGGCGCAGGGCTGCGAGTGTGTGAAACTCCGAGGCCAGCGCCGCGCGCATGCCGCGCAGGTGGGTGCTGTCGGCAGCCTTCCCAATCTGCGTTCCGCGCGCGGTCATCATGGTGCTCCAGACCGTTTCCAGGGGCACGCGCTTGAGCGCAACGCGACTGCCAGTGAGACGATCGTAGGCTTCGTACACAACGCCCATGCCGCCCTCGCCCAGGCGCGAAAGAAGCTCATAGCGACTCGCGATGAGCTGGACAGCGCGCGGCGCCGCCAGTGAAGCGGATGAGCCAGGAAGATCCGGCGGGCGTTTGAGATCAGGAGCAGGCATGCAGCGGGTTTGCCTTGCTCTGCATGTTATCATGAGACGCTGGCGGACGACGCGTAGTAAGATGGTGCGGTGTCGGCCTCAGCTCATCCGAGCGCGACTCCGCTCGCACATCTGCTCATGAAGTCCGCGCAGATTTTTGAAGCCAATGCCCCTGTCCGTGAGCTCCGCCATGCGCCTGGATGATGAACGTCTGATCGGTCTATCTTCTCGAAGAGGCGGAGGCTGGGATCGAAAGCAGTGGCCGCGGCAGCGCCAGGATCTCTACCTGCTGCGCACGGATATCGAGCAGCCGCTCTCCGTCGACATCTGGGTCTGGCCAGCGACCGAGGCAGGCGATGCAGGCTGTCCGATCGCAATCACGCTTGTGGATGATCCGCAGGGCAGCGACCCGAGCGGGCTGCATGCGGAGTGGGAGTCTCCGCTTGAATGGCCGGCGGGATCGCATTCCTTTTTGGGCTACGATGTCGCTGATGCGGGACTGACCAGCGGCTTGATGAACTGCGGCTACACCGACGACGCCACCCAGCTGCGCGAGCAGTGGGCGCGACACCTGAACCGCAGCCATCTGTTCAGCGATCGCGCCCGCGCACTGCACTTCCTTCGCATCACAAGTGAGCGGGTTCCCGAGCACGTCCCATTTTTCGTCTATGGGCTGTACCTGCTAAACCCGCTCCCCTGCCCTGCTTAGGCAGCGCGCTAATCTGCGGCGAGCTGCTGCTCTTTTGCGACCCGCCGCGCACGCGGCTCTTTTTCAGGGGGCTGCTGCGAGAGCAGCCGCAGTGGGCGAGCCAGCTCGCGATAGACCCGTGACACGCGCTCGATCTGACCGCGGGCCGGAAAGCGCTCGTAGAAGCCCTCGGCGCGGAAGTCGCGTCGCATCGCATCCCACGGCCGCAGCCGCTCCTCCCAGCGCACCGCCCGGCCCACGCTCGGCACCGAGTCTTCGCGCGCCAGGTCGGCCAGCACGCGCAGCATCGCCTTCAGCGTCACGGGGCGCGTCACCATATACGACTCGTGCCCCCACGCTTCGCCCCACACCCGCTCCGCGGCCTTGAGGAAGTCGCGCACCATCTCGTAGCAGCTGTCGAGCCCAGCGCTGCCGCGTCCAGACAGATCCTTCCAGTCGGCCTGCACCCAGCGGTAGAGCTCGTTGTAGAGCTCGGCCTGGAGGATCCACTTGGCCTGCTTCGACCGCCCGCCCAGACGGTTGATCTTGTAGCGCAGCGGGCTGTCGGAGTCGCCATAGAGCCGCTCGGCGAGCCGGGCGGCGAACTTCTTGTCGGGAGCCCCCCACGAGACCTTCTCGTAGAGATCGATGAGGTGGCTCTTGTTGATGCGCGTCGGCGTCGAGTTGATCGTCACGAACATCTCGGTGGCGAAGTCCTCGCTGCGGCCGTCGAAGATGATGCAGGGGACCGCGATGGTGCGCGCGTCTTCGGGATGGTGCTGGCGATAGAAGTGCAGCGCTGCCAGCCGATGCTGCCCGTCGATGATGAGGTACTTGCCCGCTGGCTCTTCCAGGTTGCCCACGTTTTCAAAAGTGCCCACAGGATCGAACTTCAGCGTCTCCGCCGTAAACAGCAGCACCGTACCCGGGATCGGCGGCTGGGTCATGGCCGTCTCATAGAAGTTCTCGATGGCCGCGACCTTCTGCCGCGACAGCTCGCGCTGGAAGGCCTTGTCGGTGCGCTCGATTCTCGAGATGAAGCGCCCCACATCGTCGCCCGGAGCAACCTCCTCGGCGGCGAGCTTTTCCCCCTCGCTGTAGAAGCGGCTGATGAAGCGCACCTTCTCGAGGAGGTCCTCGGCAGGGTAGGAGATAAAGTAAAAGACCCCGTCCTTTTGTCGTATCTGTGTTCCCAGCATGGCTCCGCCTTTGCGTTTGTTTATCAATACATAGAACCAGCGCACTGTCAATGCGTTCAGGTGAGCAAACATCTTAGCACGGGCTCTGACAAGCGGTAGGGTGAACGCGAGCATCGGCCCTCGCAAGACGCGCAGGAATTCCCATTGCTGCGCGGGCAAGTCAGGGCTGCGGCAGCGGTGTCAGGCCGTGCTCGCCGAAGTGCCGAAGTCGCCGAAGATCGGGTGCATGCCGGATCAAAAAGGGGCGCGGGCGGAATTGGTGCTACGATCAAACTAAGAGGGCCCAAGAAGTCCTCTGCTGGAGGGACCATGCATCGCCTCGTTGTGGCGGCCCTTGCCGCCCTTGCAGTCAGTGGCTGTTACGCCGAAGGGGCGTATGTTGAAACCGGCTATAGCGACGGCTATGGCGGCATCGAAGTGGCGTCGGCGCCGCCTCCGTTGCAGTACGAAGCGGCCCTCACGTGCGACGGCTCCGTCTGGGTGCCCGGATCCTGGGACTGGACGGGCAGCTGGGCGTGGCGCTCGGGTCAGTGCATGCCCTATCAGTCGGGCTACGTCTACAACCAGCCCTACTATAACGGCGGCCGCTACTATCGCGGCTACTGGGGTCGGCCGGCGGCCTACTATCGAGGCGGCTACGGCGGAGGCTATCGCGGCAACGGCTACTACAACCGCGGCTATGTGGCTCCCGCTCCGGCGTATGGTGGCCGCGGCTATGTGGCGCCGGCGCAGCCCTACGGTGGGCGCGGCTACGTCGCACCGGCGCAGCCCTACGGCGGGCGAGCCTACGTTGCGCCAGCTCAGCCATATGGCGGTCGCAGCTACGTCGCGCCAGCTCCGGCCTATCGCGCACCGGCATCAGCTCCGGTCTATCGCGCACCTGCTCCGGCAGCTCGCTCGTATGCCCCGGCGCAGCCCTACCGCCGCTAGCATGTCAGGTATTCGGCAATCATGAGCTTTCTCGGCAACATCTTCTGGCTGATCTTCGGCGGCTTCGTGACCGGCTGCGGCTATATCCTGGCCGGTCTGCTCCTGTGCCTGACCATCGTGGGCATTCCGTTCGGGCTGATGGCCATTCGACTGGGAATCGCCACGTTTGCGCCGTTCGGCAAGGAGATCGTCGAGCGCCCCAACGCCAACAGCTCGCTGCGCATCATCTTCAACATCGTCTGGATCCTGCTCTTCGGCTGGGAGATTGCCATCGGGCACTTGATCTCGGCGGGGCTGTGCGCAGTGACGATTGTCGGCATTCCCTTCGCCGTTCAGCATCTCAAGCTCGTCCCACTGGCCTTGATGCCGTTCGGTCGCGATCTCAGATAACAGGACTGATGCTCACTGTTGAACCCGCCTCGCGGATGGTCTATGACCAGGTACGTGCATGGTGCGGGGCGTTCGATGATTCGGGGATTTCTGGTCAACACTTCCTTTGTCCTTGAGTCGGGCGCGCCGCTCCTGCGGCTGTATGGGCGCAGCGAGGATGGGCGCGTATTTCTGGTGCGCGAGCGGCGCGCGCGGCCCTATTTTTTCGCGGATGCGAGGCGCGCAGACGCGGTTCCCCATCCGCAGCCGAGCAACCTGAAGACGCTGCTGGGCGAGCCGGTCGTGCGCGTCACCGTGCCGCAGCCAGCGGCGATGAATCAGCTGGTCGAGAGCTTGGAAGCGCGCGGCGTCCGCTGCTTTGAGGCCGATCTGCGCTTCACTTCGCGCTATCTGATTGATCACGATCTGCGCGGCGCCGTGTGCATAGATGGACCGCACCGCGAGCACGGCGAGCTGCGGATCTTCGACAATCCCGAGCTAACGCCAGCGCCCATCACTCCGCCGGCGCTGCGGCTGCTTTCGATCGATATCGAGACCGATGCCAATGCAGAGCGTCTGCTGTCAATCGCCCTGCACGGAAGCGGCCCCGATGAAGTGCTCCTGTTCGCACCGCACGCGCGCACGCCGCTGCCTCTGACGCGGCTGTTTACCAGCGAAGCTGCGCTGCTGGTGGCGTTCGGCGAATCGGTGTCCGTGCGCGATCCGGACATCATCACCGGCTGGAACGTGATCGACTTCGATCTGACCGTACTGGAGCGGGTCGCGGAGCGAGTGGGCGTGCCGCTGCGACTGGGCCGCGATGGCAGCCAGCCCTATCTGCGCAAGGCGCGCTCGACCTGGAGTCGCTCTGCGGCCGACATCACCGGGCGCGTGGTTCTCGACGGAATCCAGCTCTTGCGCGGCGCGTTCATGCAGTTCGATGAGTATGGACTCGACTTTGTGGCGCGGCAGGTGCTGGGCACGGGCAAGACGCTCGCAGCACCGAATCGTGTGGAGGAGATCCAGAACACCTACAAAGAAGATCTGGAAGGTTTTGTCACCTACAACCTGAACGATGCCGCGCTGGTCACGAGCATCCTGCACAAGCTCGGCCTCGTCGAGCTGTCGGTGCAGCGCAGCCTGCTTACCGGCATGCCGCTCGATCAGGTGTCCGCGAGCATCGCATCTTTTGACGCGCTCTATCTGCCCGAGCTGCGCAGGCGCGGAGCCGTAGCGCCGTCCGTGCATCGTGACGACGGACCCGTGGAGCCGATGCAGGGCGGCCTGGTGCTGGAGCCGATGCCGGGGATGTACAAGAACGTCCTGGTCTTCGACTTCAAGAGCCTCTATCCAAGCATCATTCGCACCTTCAACATCGATCCGCTGGGCCATGTGCGCGGCCCGGGTGCAGAGGACGACATCCTGGCGCCAACCGGCTCGCGCTTTCGCCGCGAGCCCGCCATCCTGCCGCGAATTCTCGACGAGCTCTTCCCGCGCCGCGAAGAGGCGAAGCGCAGGGGCGATGGCGTCGCAAGTCACGCGATCAAGATCCTGATGAACTCACTTTATGGTGTGTTCGGAACTCAGAGCTGCCGATTTTTCGATGCTGAGATTGCCAACGCGATCACCGGCTTTGGCCGCGATATCCTGTGCTGGGCCAAGCTGCGCATGGAGCACGCCGGCTATCGCGTTCTGTATGGCGATACGGACAGTCTCTTTGTGCATGCTGGGACAGATGATGAAGCGGCCGCAGCCGCAATCGCGCAGACGCTGCTGCACGACCTGAACCGCGAGCTCTGCGGCTATGTGCGCGAGCGCTGGAGCTGCGAGAGCCGCCTTGAGCTGGAGCTCGACGCTCACTATCTGCGCCTGCACCTGCCGACGATGCGGCAGCGCGAAGGTGGCGCGCGAAAGCGCTACGCGGGCCTCATCGAAACCAGCGGCACGCGCAGCGTTGTGTTCACCGGCATGGAGGTTGTGCGCCGGGACTGGACGCCTCTTGCCAAGCGCGTGCAGCGCGAGCTTTATGAGCGCCTCTTTTCCGATCGCGCGGTCGATTCCTATCTGCGCGAGACGGTCCGCGCCGTGCTGGCCGGAGCGCATGACGATCTGCTGATCTATCGCAAAGCCCTGCGCAAGCCGCTGGAGAGCTACACCGCGAGCACCCCGCCGCACGTCGCCGCGGCGCGCAAGCTCGAAGGCGCCCATTCGCGCATCATCTCCTACGTCATGACGCTGCGCGGGCCCGAACCGGTCGGGGCACAGCATCATCCAATCGATCGCGCGCACTATGTCGAAAAGCAGATTCGACCGGTTGCGGAGCAGGTTCTCGACGCGCTGGGTCTGGACTTCGACACCGTGGTGCAGGCTCCGGGGCGCCAGCTTTCGCTGCTGTGATCGGCCGGCAACTTTGCCTGCTGCGGACCGATAACGCGAAGAGCAAGCGTGCGTGCACCACCGCCCCGCCGTGGGGTCGCAGAGTGGGAGCTTCCCATCCGGTGTGCGAATACGCGGGAGATACCCATGCCTGTGCAGCAGCAGCGTCCCAGCGATGCCCTCGGTCCCATCGGAACTCTCACAGAGCAGCGCCCAGCGGCTGCGCCGGCTCTCGCTCCGGCTCCAGCGCCCGGCGCGCAAGCGGGGCCCACGGCGGCGCCGCTTGGTCCGGTGGGTGCAGATCCCGCCGCCGCCGCATCGGTCCTGTCGCACTGGGGCAGTGATGCTGCCCCGAGCGTAGCGACAGCGGCACAGGCACCCTCCCCGGCCCAAGCTCCGGCACCGACTCCAGCACAAGCTCCAGCACCGACGCCAGCACAAGCCCCAGCGCCGGCCCAGACCCAGGCGCCAGCGACCAGCGCGGCGCCGCCCGCCGGCACCACGGATGCGGCTCAGCAGGAAGCCGAGCCCACGCATCTCGATCGTCATGTGGTGACGCGCGCGCTTGGCACCGGATCCAACGGCGACCAGGTCAAGGCGCTCCAGCGCTTCCTGGGAATTGACGAAACCGGCGTCGATGGAAAGTACGGTCCAGGCACCGCGAAGAAGGTCAAGGAGTGGCAGAAGGCGCACGGCCTGCCCGAGACCGGACGCGTCGATGACCACACCATCGCGGCCATGCGCGGCGATCCCTACATCTTCGGCTACAGCTTCAGCCACGATCCCGGCAAGTTCGTTCCCAAGTACGCGATGACCGCGTATCACGAGTCAAATGACATGCGTACCGCAGCCGATCCCTACGCGACCGGCTGCATCACGCACCCCGACCGCAAGACCGATCCCGGCGGCCAGACCTACGGCACCTACCAGTTCGAGTCGTACACCTATCCCGGCGGCGAGAGCGCCGGCAAGGACAAGGTAGCCGGCTCCACGGTGTCGCGATTTGCCAACTGGAAGGACAATCCCTACGGCCAGCAGCTCAAGGCCGTCATCGCCCAAAACGGCATCGGCAGCGCAGAGTTCGATGCAGCGTGGAAGCAGCTAGCGGCCGAGCACAATCGCGAGTTCGGACAGGCGCAAGAGGCATTCCTGGAGTTCGATAAAGCAGCCAAGGTCAAGGCCATCTTCGACGAGCTGGGCGCCTCCGAAGAGGTGCGCAAGGATCCGCGACTCGTGGACTTGATGATCGGCACGACGAATCAGCTCGGCGGTCTGTCCGACACCGTCGCCAAGGATGTCAAGGCACAGCAGACCAAGAGCGGCAAGCCCTTCAACGCGGATCAGCTTGCCCGCGCCGTCATCGACGACAAAATCGAACACGTCGATTCGTTCTTTTCCAGCTCCAAGAAGGACACGCGCGATGGCGTCCGCGCTCGCTACAACGACGAGCGCACCGTCTTCCCAGAAAAGAAGCACGATCAGACCAGCGCCTGAGCTGGTCGCTCGGCGAATCGGTCAGTGGGATCCGGCGTCTCCAAGGTCAGCGGCAGAGTCTGTCGCGAATGCAGGACAGGCCAGCGGCTCATCGGCGCCAGCCTCGGGATCGCAGGGCACCAGCTCTTGCAGCGGTGGATTCGGACGGCCATCTTCGCGCGAACAGACAACGAGCGTCGAGGCTCCGCAAGCAAGCAGCAGCCACCAGAAAAGCCCGAGCTTGGTCTTCATCGCACACCTCCTTTGCTCAGCGGAATGGTCAGCCGGATAAAAGCAGAGCGCGGCGCCGCATACGAGCTGCCGACAAAGGCGTTGCCGATCCGGTACGCGTAGTGCGCATCAAACAGGTTGATGACATCGATCGCCAGCCGCGGCTTGAGCGGGATCATGTCGAAGGAATACTGGAGCGTGGCATCAAAGCGGATGTGCTGCGGAACCGACTGATCGTTGGTGGGACCGGTGCGCAGTCCAGAGCCATAGCTCGCCAGCGTGGTAAACGACGCGCCGCTGTGCTGGAGCGTAAATCCAGCGTTCGCAGTCCAGGTCTGCGCGTGATCCAGCGTCTGCCACGACTGATCCGCCAGCTGCTCAGCATCAAACAGGAACTTCGCGGACGAGACGCCCTGCCCCTGCGCGATGAGCCAGCTCATGTTCGCAAACGCGGTCAGCCAGTCGCGAAAGACGAAGTCCGCAGTGAGCTCCACGCCCACCGCGCGACCACGCTGAAAGTTGTAGTTGGCGATGAGGTTGGTCTGTCCGATCGCGACATTGTCGAGCTGATTCCACGCATAGCGCCCCCATCCCACAGCCCCGAGCTTCAGCCGCTTGAAGAGGCGCGCCGTCAGCCCGAGCTCGCCGTACAGATTCGTCTCGGCCTGGATGTCGTACGGCACCACGCCGCCCACGGGCACAACGCCCAGCGCGCGCGCTGCGTTGCCGGCATCCAGCGGAGACGGCGGCTGAAAATTGACCCCGACAAAAGCGCGTCCGATCAGCTCCTTCAGGAATGCAAACGAGACGCCGACGCGCGGGCTGACACCCACATGATCGCTCGTTTCGCCGTTGCTCAAAAGCACATGCTGCCAGTCCCAGCGCGCTCCGTACTGGATGCCGAGCCTTCCATAATCCCAGCGATCCTGAAGATAGAAGCCGGCAAGCAGCGCATCGGTCCGATCGCTGCCGCTGCCGCCCAGCTGCGCATCGATGCCACCGCTGGGTGAAGTGTCGTCGCGCACGAACTGCGTAAAGTCGGTCCGTCCGCGCAGATAGTCGATCTGCATGCCGGACTTGAGCAGATGGTTGCCGCGGCCGAGCGAATAGTGAATGACGCCTCCCATGTGATCCGCGCGCCGATCCACATCGCTGACCGTGGAGCCCGGATCTGCAAGCGCACCCAGCGCGTGCATCGGATCCGAATCGAGCGCCCCGTACGACATCTTGTAATACGGCGCGATCTGGAGCTGACCGCGCTTCTCGAAAGAGTGAATCCACGATGCGGTCAGGAACAGCTCGTGCTCGCTCTCGGTTGCGTCGGTGTCGTGGGGAACGAAGCCAGCCGAGGAGTTGCCAAACGCGTCGACTGGTCGCACAAAGTTTGGCCGCAGCGGATCCAGCGGCACCACCGTGGGATCGATGGGCACCTGAAAAAAATTGTGCGCGTAGTTGGCGAAGAGCTCGATGCGATCCCTGGACGTGGGAGCCCAGTCCAGGCGCAAGAACGCGCGACCATTGCGGCCATCGTCATGCAGGATCGGCGTGATCGAAGGCGGATCGAGCATGCGCTGCGACTGCATGTAGGAGCCGCCGACAAAGAAGCTGAACTTGCCGATGCTGCGGCCGTAAAAGGCGCTGGCCTCGACGGTCTGAAACGAACCGTAGCGAATCTGCACGACGCCTTCGGGCGCAATGCCGCCGCGGCGGGTGTTGATGTTGACGACCGCGGCCAGACGATTTCCGAACTCGGCCGGCATGCCGCCGCTCAGGATCTCCAGGCTGTCGATCAGGCGCACCGGAATCGCCTGCGCAAACAGACTGCCCACGGAATCGGGAATCGGAATGCCATCAATCTGGTACTGGATGTTGGCGTGATTGCCGCGCGCGTAGACGTTGCCGAAAGCATCCTGCACAAAGCCGGGCTGCGTGGTGACAACTTCGGTAATGGGACGGTCGTCGCCCTGCGGCAGGGTCTTCAAGGTGTCGCGCGTGATGGTCGAGACGCTGCCCACGGCGCGGCTCGGCTTGGCGACTTCGCGCTCCTCCACGATCACCGCTTTTTCGGTCGCGGCGACGCAGTAGAGATCAACCGTGAGCACCTCGGACGAGCCCACCTGCACGTGCTGGTGCGCTTCGGTGCGCCCGGGCGGACGGGTCTCGACGTTGTATTCTCCGAACGGAACGCCGGTAAAAAGGAATGCGCCGTCCGGGTCGGTCTTGGCTTCGCGCACCACCCGGCCCTGGGTGTCGTGAAGCACCACCGGAACGCCGGCCAGCGGCTGCAAGAGCTCGTCCTGAACCGTGCCCTTGATGCTGGTATCGACTGTCGCCCAGGCGGGCAGCGCCAGAGCGGTGAGAAGAAAAATGACGGCCGCGCGAATGCGCATGTGCACCTGGGGCACGGGCCAAACAAATGGATGTCGCATCGAAGCTCCCTGAACTCGCAACAGGACCTGAACCTGGACCGGCTCCGCGCCCGGCACATGCTGCATGTGTAGCTGCATGTGCGCAGAGGGTAAAGAAGCCGCCTTCGACCGCCGCCGGGCCCGAAGAGGGCCCACTCAGCGACGCGAAGGAAACCTGACCATCAGCTGCGACTAGACCGGCGGCGAGTTTTTGGGAGCGATGCGAAAGACGCGGAAGGACTTGGAGCTGCGGGAGGCGAGCTGCGGGCCCGGCGAGCGCTGCGAGAGCGGCGGCCGCAGCGTGGACTGCCCGGAGCAGAGCTGGCGATGCGCGCGCTCCTGGCGGTGCGCGCCGCTGACGCAGTGGTCGTGCTCGTGGCCATCGGCACACTCGCAACCTACTTGCAAAAGCGGCAGTGCGCTCTTTTGCGCCAGGCGCGGCGCGGACGAGCGCTGATGGTCCTCGTCCGGGTGAATGAGCTCGCCGTCATCCGGACACAGGCTGTGCTGAACCGCGACCAGATGCACCGAGCCCGCCAGTCGACCAAGCATGAACAGGCAGACAAGCGCAACGGCGAGCAGGCGCAGCTGCGCGGAGCTAAACCGGGCGGAACTGATGCCTGACGAAGTTCTGATCATGGCGGTGCGATGACTTAAATAAGCATAAGTCGCAGGCGCCCGCTATTTCAAGCAACTTGCAACAAACTGCAAATCTCGAGATGGCGCACCCCGCAGGCGCACCGCTGCCCATCCCGACCGCAGGCAGCCAGGCAGCGCGACGCCAAAAAGCAGGCTTGGAAGCGACTAGAAGACCGTGATCGGAGGCGGAGGCGGAGGCTTGCGCCAAGGACGGCCCTTGCCCGGCGGGAGCGGGCCCTTGCCGCCGGGGGCAGCGGGGTTGCCGGCGCCGGTTCCCGTGCCCGCAGGCCGCTGCCCGGGCTTCAGCACAGCGGCGCCCGCGTCGAGAGGACTCGGCGGTGCAGCGGGAATCACGCGCAGGTGGCGCAGGTGCTCGGGCAGCTCGTACATGCGCGCTTCAGAGTTGGGCATCGACAGCGGCGGCGGCGGGAAGCCCGGCAGCAGCGGCCCACCGCGATCGTTGGGCTTGATCGTCGCTGGCTTCTCAAGCGGCAGCTCGCTCAGCGGCGCGTCGTAGTTGGCCGCGTACATGTAGCGGGTCCACATGGGCACGCTGATCGTGAACGATGCATCGGTGTAGCCCAGCTGGCGCTCGTAGGTGTCGTCGCCGACCCAGGCCGTGGTCAGCCAGCGCGACGTGTGGCCGACGAACCAGACGTCCGAGGTGCGGCTGGACGTTCCGGTCTTGCCGGCGGCAATGATCTTCGCGTCGCGGATGGGCTTGCTGTGCCCCTGCGTGACCACGCGCCGCAGCAGCGTGCCCGTCAGATACGCGGTGCGCGGCGGGATGATCGGCCGCGCCACCCGTCCCGCCATCGCCACGATGCGATCCAGCCGGCTGGCGCCATCCAGCATGGGATCGTCCCAGCTGCTCGCGTCGTACAGCACATCGCCGCGCCGCGAAACCACGCGCTTGACCGAAACCGACTCAATCGGGCGGCCTCCGGTCGCAAACAGCGCAAAAGCTCGCGAAAGCTCGTCCATTCGCACGCACGAAGCGCCCAGCGCCAGCGCGTCATCGGCGTGGATCGGCGTGGTCATGCCCAGCCGCCGCGCCCACGACGCGACATCCTTGCGCCCCAGCGTCTTGAAGATCTCGAGCGACGGCGGATTCTTGGACCACACCAGCGCGCGCTCCAGGTTCACCACCTGGCCATAGCTGCCGTCGATGTTCTGCGGAATCCACTCTTCGCCGGTGACCGGATCGACCTCGGTGCGCACCTTGTCGTTCCAGATGGTGTCGAAGCTGTAGCCGCGGTCGAGCGCCAGCGAGTAGTACACGGGCTTGTAGGCGCTGCCCGGCTGCCGGCACGCCTGCACCACGCGGTTGAACTCCGAGCGGTCGTACTCGTTGCCGCCGGCCATCGCCAGCACGTAGCCATTGTGAAGGTCGAGCGTATACAGGGCGCCCTGCGGCCGCGGCGCCTGCTCCAGCACCACCTCTTTGAGCGCGGCCGGGGTGGGCTTGCGCGTCTGCTCGGGCAGCCACACCGCCTCGCCAACCTCGGTTCTCTTGCCGGGGGCCGGCGGCTGCGCGGCCAGCTTGGCGCTGTAGCCGTCAAAGAGCACCGCCACTCCGGTTCCCGGCACATAGCGCGGACCGATGTTGACGGCCGGCGTCTCGCGCGGCGTGCCGCCGTCGGTGCCGTGAGTGCCCGGCTGCGGGTTTGCGCCCGTCGGCCGCCGCTGCGCCACACCCTTCTGGGTGCGATTCTTCGCGGTGGTGCTGCCGCGGCGACTGGCCCAGGTCGGGCGCTTGTCGGCAGGATGCGCGGCCGCCGCGGCGGGGGCAGGTGCGGCCGGCGCCGGGGCTCCGGTCGCGCCCTTGTCGGCCACCGCGTCGCTCTCCTTGGCCACCGGCTTGGTCGTCAGCGGCACGTACACGTACTCGCTGAAGCGCGCCACCTTGGACTTGAACGCCAGCTTGACCCAGATCACATCGCCGGGACGCAGCGCCTCGCTGGCAGAGCCGATGAAGCGATCGTTGGTCGAGTCGTGCGGGATGTACTTGGCCGCCCACAGCATGTTGAACAGCGGCAGCTCCATCGTGTGCGGGCCCACCTGCACCGTGGCGCCGCTCTGGCGCACCGCCGTCACCAGCCCCAGATACAGCGTGTTTTCGCGCATCGGCCCGGCGTAGCGAGCGTTGGCGCGAGCCAGAAACAGCCGCTGCCCGTCTGGATCCAGCCGCGCCTCGGGCCCGCGATATCCCTGCCGCTTGTCGAGCTGGCGGGTGGTGTGCTCGACGCTGTCGGCCGCCAGCACATCCATCACCGGCAGCACCGTAGTCTCGACGCGAAAGCCGCTCTCGTAAAGGGACTGCTGGCCAAACTGCTTGGTCAGCTCGCGGCGCACATGATCGACGAAATAGGGCGACACATCGCGAGACGTATCGCGGCGCGGATGCAGCACCAGCGGCTGCCCCAGCCGCGCCTGCGCCTGGTCCGAGGGCAGGTAGCCGACCTCCACCATGTTGCGCAGCACGGTGTCGCGCCGCGCCTGGGCGGCCAGCGGGTGCTCGATCGGCGAGTAGCGCGTCGGCGCCTTGGCCAGCCCCGCCAGCAGCGCGAGCTGCGACAGGTCGAGCTCCCACACATTCTTGTCGAAATAGCGACGGGAAGCGGCCTGAACGCCGTAGCTCCCGTGTCCCAGAAAGATGTGGTTCAGGTACAGCGTCAGGATCTCGCGCTTGCTGTAGCGGGCCTCAAGCCGACGGGCCAGAATCGCCTCGCGGATCTTGCGCGTAAACGTCCGCTCCGGCGACAAGAACGCCTTTGCAACCTGCTGCGTGATCGTCGAGCCGCCCTGCGAGATGCGCCCCTGCCGCAGGTTTTCGCGCAGCGCCCGGCCAAAGCCGCGCAGGTCGAGCCCGCGGTGCTCGTAAAAGCGGCGGTCTTCGGTGGCAATCACTGCGTCGAGCAGCGGCTGCGGAATCTGACTGAGGGGCACGACCTCGCGCCGCTCATTGGCCAGCTCTGCCAGCAGGGTGCCGTCCCCGGCGAAGAGCGTCGTGATGCCAGGCGCGCGCTCCGCATAGGTCGCCAGGTCGGGAACTGGCGGCACCGTGCGGGCAAAGTAGACGTAGATGCCGCCGAGCACGTGCAGGACCAGCATGGCCAGGCCCAGGACCGAGAAGCACAGGTACTTGAGCAGCCAATAGAAAAACCCACCGTCGGCGGGGTTGCTGATCTCGATGCGCGGTCGGAGCATGGACATAGGGGCCGAGTGCAGGCCCGTTCATGCACCGTAGCACAACTCGCGGGCGCTTTTCGACAGTCAGGTGCGCTAAGGCATGTCTGGAGCGGTCGACAGATCGGGGTGGGCGGTCAGGTCGGGCAGCGGCTCCGCCATATCGGGGCTCGGCGCCGGCGGACCGATGTCGATGCTGACGGTCGTTTTTTCGCGCCCGTTTATGGACACCGTCGTGGTGTTCTCACCGAGGATGTCAAACTCGTCGCTGAGCGCGCTCGTCTTGAGCGTGAGCTGCCCTTTGAAGAGGTTGTCGAACTCGCCGAACCGGATCGCGAAGCGCAGCGGGTAGGTCAGCGGACTCTTGGGCTCCTTCTTGGGCGTGAGCACCGTCGAGGTATCCAGCCCATCGTCGACAAAGACGCGCACCCGGTAGACGTTGGCCGGGCCGCTCTGCACCGTGACGCCGAGGCAGGCCAGCACATAGCCGTCGCAGTGGTCGGGAACGACCTCGCACCCGCCCGCCAGCAGGGCAAGCGTCAGCAGAGTGGGCAGCGCGCCGATTTTTCCGAGAATTTTGTCGAGCATTTGGCCGCTCATTTGGACAGGTCCACGGCGTCGAGATCCGAGCCCGGAGCAGTGTGGTTGAAGGAGCCCGACGCGCCGGCCGCAATCAGGGCGATGGCCGTCACTGCGCCGCCTCCGATCGCCGTCCAGAACCACCATTTTTTGTAGAGCGGCTGCGGCCCCTTATCGACCACCTTCTGCGGCTCCTGCAAGAGCCCCAGACCCACGTCGTCGCGCAGCAGCTCGCCGGTGACCTCGCGCGACTCGCCGGCGGCCAGGTCGATGGCGACCTGATAGTCGCGCAGTCCGGGCGACATGACCCGCAGCCGGTGCATGCCCGGCGCCACCCACAGCGGCTCTGCCAGCATGCCGCCGGCCAGCGGCAGCGACGGGCGATCGTCCACGGACAGCGAAGCCTCGGCCGTCCCCGGTGGCAGCGAGATGCGGGTCCGCAGCCGAGCCAGCTGCTGCTTGTATTCGGCCAGCCGCTTGCGCGCATCGGCGATGCGCTCGGGCAGGATGCGCGTCGGGTCGGCGGCGCTCAAGAAGCGATCCAGCGCGCGCGCAGCCTCGGTGCCCTGGCCGAGCTCGCTGTAGACGACGCCCAGGTTGTAGTCGAGGCTGGGATCGGGCCGCAGTCGCCGCGCCTGTTCGAGCAGCGCAGCCGCTCCGGCGCGGTCCCCGCGATCCATGTGCTCGCCGGCCTGACGGACCAGCGTGCGCACCTGATCGCGCAGCGCCGTGTCGGCCGGCGAAGGCGGGGCAGCGGGTTGAACAGCACTTCCAGCTGCGGCCGGAGAGCCCTCGGCCGCCAGCGCCGATCCGGCTGAGGCAGCAGCAAGAACAGCGACGGCACTGGCGACAAGATAGGAACGGAGGTTGGGCGGCATGGCGATGGAAGGGCGCTACGCTAGCACGCGCGCGCGCAGACCCGTCAAATGGAATCGGCCGGCGCCGGGCGGCACAATCGACACTTGACCGCGGGCACGCTCCGCAGTACCCGTACCGTCGTGCAGTCCGCCAAAGGCGCTGATCCCGCCCCGCCACGCCGCGCAGGTCGGAGCCGAGTCGAGACAGCGCCGCCATTCGCCTGGCGCGCTGGCGTCCACGTGCCGGGCACAGGGCTGTGGTGCGACGCGCTGCGGACGCAGGATCTGTGCTTTTTATCGAGCGCGCAGGTGTCTGCGGCAGCGCCGAAAAGAGGCGGCGGTCTGGGCGCGCTGCTCTGTAGCGAACGGACCTGGCGATTTTGTCAGATGGCGCTTGGACTGGGTCTAAAGGATCCGCCCGCCTCGCTGCTGCTCTCACCGACGGGGCGACCGTTTCAGCTGGGCTCGGCACGCATGGAGCTCTTCCCTTCCGGCGCCCTGCCCGGGGCGACGTCGCTGTGGCTGCGGCTGCCGTCGGGGAAGCCGGTTGTGTATGCCGGTGCGCCCAATCCCGCTCCGAGCCCGCTGTGCGAGGCGATGCAGCTGCGCTCGGCCGAGTCCATGGTCTGCCACGCGCCGCTGGCGCTGCTGGAGGCGGCGCTGCCCAGCCGAGAGGCGGCGCTTCAGTCGCTGCGCGACGCACTGGCCGATGCGCAGGCCGAGCAGGCGCTGACGCTGATCCTCTGCCCGCCGCTGGGAACTGCGCCGGAGCTTGCGCACGCGCTGGCAGGCGACCAGTCGGAGGTGATGCTGTTCGGTCCGCCGCAGGTTCGGCGAGCCTGCGCCGCCTACGGCGAGCTTTCGCAGGCGCTGGCGGGCAAAGCAACCTCAATCCGCTCGATTCCGCGCCATCTGGCCGAAGGCGGGCTGCCAGCGGGCGCGGTGCTGTTCTGGCCATGGCTGCCGACCGCCCAGACAGGCAGCGTGCCGCTTCCGACGCGGGCCTTGCTGGGAGCCGTCGGGCGGCCGGTGCGCGCCATTCTGTGCACCGGGGCGGCACTCCTGCCCGAGGCGGTCGCGGCCTGCCAGACGCAGCTCTTGCAGCGCGGGCTGGAGCTCACCTGCGCCCTGCCCTACCCCGACGCGCTCGATCGCCCCGGGCTGCTGCGCTACGTGGCCGACAGCGAGGTGCAGCGCCTGTTTCTGACCGCGGGCTACAGCGACGCGCTGGCAAAAGAGCTGCGAGCTCGCAAGGTGACCGTCGAGCCGCTGGGTCCGCCGCGACAGCTCGCGCTGTTGCCCTAGCGGGCCTAGGCGCTCTCGTCGTCGTCGTCGTCGTCGGAGGAGGCGCCGGTATCGGTGCGATCGAGCTTGCGATAGATGGTGCGCGTGGCGATGCCGAGGAGCTGGGCCGCCAGGCGCTTATCGCCCTTGGTGTACTGGAGCGTCTCGCGGATGACATAGCGCTCGATCTCGTCGAGCGGCGTGCCAATAGGGAAGCTGAGACGCGGCGGTCCGGCGGCGTGGCTGCCGTCGCCAATCGCGCCGCCGCTGCGGATCTCGTGGGGAAGGTCGTCGACGTCGATCACCGGCTGGCGACACAGGACCACGGCCCGCTCGATGGCGTTTTCGAGCTCGCGCACGTTGCCGGGATACGAGTAGCGCATCAGCAGCTCCAGCGCCGGGCGGCTGATGCCGGTGATGGCCTTCTGGTTCTTGTCGCGAAAGCGGGTCAGGAAGTGGTCGCAGAGCAGCGGCACATCGTCGAGCCGCTCGCGCAGGGGCGGCACGCGCACGGCAATGACGTTCAGGCGGTAGTACAGGTCCTCGCGGAACCGTCCGTCTGCAACGGCCCGGCGCAGGTCCTTGTTGGTCGCCGCGACCAGGCGAATGTCGACCCGGCGCATGCGGCCGCCGAGGGGCTCGATCTCGCCCTCTTGCAGCACGCGCAGGAGCTTGACCTGAAGGTGCAGCGGAACCTCGCCAATCTCGTCGAGAAACAGGGTGCCGCCGTCGGCCTGGGCAAAGCGTCCGTCGCGCCGGCTGGTCGCGCCGGTAAACGAGCCCTTCTCGTAGCCGAAGAGCTCGGCCTCCAGGATGCTCTCGGGAAGGGCGGCGCAGTTGACGGGGATGAAGGGGCGGCCGGCGCGCGGCGACTGCTCGTGCAGGTGGCGGGCGAGCAGCTCCTTGCCGGTGCCCGACTCGCCCAGCAGCAGCACCGTGGCCTGCGACGGCGCCGCCTGCCCGAGGATGTCGAGCGTGCGTCGCATCGCCAGCGACTGACCGACGATGGGACGCTGCTGCGCGGCGGCGAGCTGGCTGCGCAGCGCCCGGTTTTCCGCCACCAGGTTCTGACGCTCCAGCGCCTTGCCGACCACGCGCAGGATGTGGGCGCGCTTGAGCGGCTTGGTGATGAAGTCGTAGGCGCCGTCCTTCATGGCCTCGACCGCGGTCTCGATGGTGCCGTAAGCGGTCATCAAGATGACCTCGGTCTCGGGCGAGAGCTTGCGCGCCGCCTTGAGCAGGTCGAGGCCCGACAGCCCGGGCATCATCAGGTCGGTCAGCAGCACATCGATTCGCTGCTTGCGCAGGATCTCCAGCGCCTCCTTGCCATCGCGCGAGGTCAGAACGACGATGTCGCGGCCCGCCTCGGCGGCGTAGTCGTCCGGCGAGCTCGGCGGACTGCCCGCTGCCGGCGGGCGACCCCAGCGCGTGAAGATGCGTTCGAGCGACTCGAGGTTCGAGGTCTCATCGTCCACGACCAGGAGGGTTTTGATGCCAAGAGAAATCATAGGATGGGCGCCGCTCCAGAGGGCTATCCTTGCACAACGCGACGCGCTGCACCAACTGCACGAGCATCAGACGCCGCAATCGGGCCGACGCGCAGGATGGCCAAATCATGTAGTTAATGTTGTTTCAAATACCAATAATAGTGTTCGTGATAACCTGACCAGAACTTCCACTTCCAGCATCGCTTAAGGGGGAGACATGCGCTCTAGCTCAACTTTTGCTCGTTTGGCTCAACGAATTGGTACGACGACCCTGTTTGGAACCATGACCGGCCTGGCCCTGTGGTACGGCTGCGCTGGCTCGAACACCGACTATACGCCTCCTGACGATGTGAACATCGTCGGAGACGCGGGAATTCCAGTCGTCGATCCGGGCTGCGTGAAGGGCCCCGACGAAGATAAGCCCGATGATGCCTTCGCCGACTCGAACTGCGACGGCATCGACGGCGACATCACGCGCGCGGTCTTCGTGGCGCCGGAAGGCAAGGACACCTACCTGGGCACACCCGAGAGCCCGGTCAAGACCATCGCCAAGGCGCTTGAGCTGGTGGCGACGGCCAACGCTGGGCAGCCGCAGCCGGTCAAGGTCGCCATCTATCTGTCAAAAGGTGACTTCAATGAGAGCGTCACCCTTGCAAATGGCATCCATATCTATGGTGGCTACGATGCGCTTGCCCGCTGGCAGCGCAATGCGACCAATGTCTCGCGCATTGTGGGCGGCCCGACTGCCGTTACGGCAACTGGCATCTCGGCGGAGACCCACATCGAGCTAGTGAAAATCATCGCGGCGCCTGGCGCTCAGCCCAGCCAGTCGAGCTACGGCCTGCTGGCCATCAACAGCCCGGGTCCGCTCGTGCTCCACAATGACCGCATCGAAGCCAGCGACGGTGCCAACGGTGCCAACGGTACTGCGGGCTTGAATGGCGGCAACGGTGGCGATGGCGCTGTCGGTAAGGACGGCTGCGATGGCTGCAACGACAACGGCACGGGAGTGGGCGGCGCCGGTGGCGCATCGGCCTGCGGAGCCGTCGGCGGCAGCGGTGGAACCGGCGGCTACGACGGAAGCGGCACGGGAGGCATCAACGGCGCCTATGCCACCAACACGCCGGCCAGTGGCCTTGCCGGCGGCGGCGGCGGCGGCGGCACCTGCGTAGTCGGCCCCAACAACCGTCCCGGCGGCGATGGCCTCCCGGGAAAAGATGGTGTCGACGGTCAGAATGGCGGCCCTGCCGCGAACCTGGGCGCAGCTGGTCCAAACGGCTACGTGCCGGCAGACGGCAAGGCGGGGGCAAACGGCACCAACGGCGGCGGCGGCGGTGGCGGTGGCGGTGGTGGCGGCGGCGACGATGCCAACGTCCTTGGAGCCGGCTGTCACGGAGATAAGGGCGGCGGCGGCGGCGGCGGCGGGGCTGGCGGCTGTGGCGCAACCGGCGGCGGCGCTGGTGGCGGTGGCGGCGCGTCGGTGGGCATCTACGCCTACGCAAGCACGCTGACGCTCAGCGGAACCGATGTCATCAGCGGTCGTGGCGGCAACGGCGGCAACGGCGGCAACGGCGCGACGCGCGGCGCGGCAGGTGCTGGCGTCAGCGGCGGTGCGCAGAAGGATGACTCGGGTCGCGGCGGCTCGGGTGGCAAGGGCGGCATCGGTGGCCACAGCGGCACCGGCTCTGCCGGCACTGGCGGCCCGTCCTTTGGACTCTGGAAGGTCAACAACGCGACCGTCACGATCGATGATCTGGCCCACGTGCAGGTCCAGGGCTCGGGTGGCCTGGGCGGTGCGGTTGGGACAGGTCCGATCCAGAGCCCCGGTCCGTACGCCGGCCAGAACGCGCCGAGCGGCAAGACCCAGACCAACTGATCATATCTCCCCCGCCGCTGACCTCCCCTCCGTCTCTGCTGAATCTAGCCGACGGCCTCGAACCAAGTATACTGAGCGAGTAGCACTTCGAGAGGCGGAGGACTTTTCAAATGGCCATTGGGCGTGCGCTATTCGGCTTAATCAAGGGGCTTGTCGTCGGTGGAGCCTTTGGTTATTGCCTCCTTAAGCTGGGCAATCCGAGCGGCTTTCTCGTCTACCTGTGCTGCGGCATCGTCGGCGCGGTAGTGGGGCTGTTCTGCGGTCGGGTGCCGTGGCAGGCCGAGACGATCTGGACGCCGGTCCTGAAGATGATCTTTGGCCTGGGCATGGGCATGGGCATGTATGCGATCGGCCACCGCTTCATGCCGGGGATGAGCCTGACGATCCAGGGCCTGACCGAAGCGGTGCCGCTGAGCTCGGGCGCTGTGCTGGCGCCGCTCGTGGGCGGTCTTTACGGACTGTTCGTGGAAGTGGACGACGGTGGGAGCAGTTCGACGGCAGCCCTGCCTGCCAAGTCGAAGTCGTCCAAGTCTGCGGAGAAGGCGCTGCCCGAGGCGGACCTCAGCTAAGCAGCGCAGTCAGCTGGGCACGGAAGCGATCGACATCGCCCTTGCCCCCAAAGCCGGCGTTCACATGGCGGAGCACGCCCGCCTTATCGATGACGTAAGACGACGGCATCTTGGGCGGATCGTAGGTTTCCGCCACCTTTCCTTCAGGATCCAGCAACACCTTGAACGTCAGCTGGAGGCGACGCACCAGGTCGACGGCGTTCTTCTTTTCGCGGTCGAGGTTTACGCCCAGGAACACGACGCCCTTCTCCGACAGCTCCTTGTGCAGCTTCTCCAGCTCGGGCAGCTCTTTCAGGCACGGATCGCACCACGACGCCCAGAAGTCCACCAGGACCACCTTGCCGCGCTGCTGGGCCAGGCTGGTCGCAGCCCCGCTCAGATCCGGCAGCGTGAAGTCCGCGGCGGCCTGGCCAACCTTCAGGCCAGCCGCAGCAGTGCGCGGCGCCAGGCCACACAGCCCGAGCGCCCCCAGTCCCAGCAGCGCGCTGCGTCGTGAAATGCTGACGTTTTGAAACATCGTCGGCCTCCTCGTCATCGGCCCGCGGCTACTGGGCGAGCTCCGCCTCGATGTAGCTCGTGAGCAGCTCCAGCGTTGGCGTGCCTTCGACCTTGTGGCAGTTGATGAACATCGACGGAGTGCCGGTTAGATCGAGCGTCTCGCCGATGTCACGCTCGCGCTTGACGCGGGAGCGCAGGGCCTCGGTGTCTGCCTGGAAGCGCTTGACGTCGAGCTTCATCTCCTCGGCGTACATCACCAGGTCCACGGGACGCTGGCGGTCCTGGTGCTTAAACAGCTTGTCGTGAAACTCCCAGAACTTGCCCTGCTTGCCGGCCGCCAGGGCCGCAGCGGCGGAGTTGGCCGCGTTCGGGTGCATCGCGATCGGGTAGTTCATGAACACCAGCTTGACGTTTTTGTACTGCTTGAGGAGCTGGTTCAAGATCGGATCGGCCATCGCGCAGTGCGGACACTCGAAGTCGGCAAACTCGACGATGGTGATGGGCGCGTTGGGGTCGCCCTTGACCTGAGCGCCGCTCGTATCGATCTGGTAGCACTTGGCCGACACGTAGCGCTTGTTGTACTTCTCGTCGACTTCGCTCTCGAGGAAGCCGTCGGAGAAGAGCTTGGCCATCCAGCGCGCCGCGACCGCTGACTTGGTGCACTTGGGGTCGGTGCGCAGCGACGTGATGAGCGAGTGCGACTTGCCGCAGGCCGACGGAAACTTTTCGAGCAGCCGCCGCAGGGAGTCACGCTCGGACGGCGTCATGCTCTCTGTGTTGACCTGTGGGATGCCGTTGTCAGCAGCCGCTCCAGGCTTGGCGCTAGCGCCAGCGGCCGGGGTGGCGGGCTTGGCTGCGGGCGGCGGGGCGCTTGCAGCCTGGCCAGCGGTGAGCCCGAGAAAGCCGAGCCCGAGGAGCATCGCGATCGTGTTCCGAGTCGCAGTCTTGTTCATGAGGGTATCCATACAGTGTGAACGCTTTGACGGCGCAGCACCCGATCCTTATCACACTTCTCGGCCGTCACGGCGTCCGGCTCGCCTCTAGCGCCTGGAGAATCGGGTTTAAGTAGTCGGAATGGCGGGCAAACACGCCCTGGAGGCCGCGTCCGCCGGTCTCGGGTCGCTTCACATCGGCAAAGACGCCGCGCCCGATGGCCGAGAACAGCCCCTCGGCGGCCACCACTTCCAAGAGCTCCTGCGACTCGCGGAGCACCTGCTGGGCGCGGGCGACGACCCGGCCCTCGGGGTTCCAGCGCAGCTCCTCGGACAGGTGGCGGGCGGCATTGAACACGTAGGCGGCGCCGGTGATCGCAGCGAAGCGATCCTGGAGCAGCGGCGTGTGGATCGACTCGGTCATCATGCCCAGAAGCTCGATCGTCTGCTCGGTCGCGACGCCCACCAGGTCGAAAAGCCCGTCGACGCGATGCGACCAGAAGATGTCTCCGGTCTTGTGCTTGGTCGCCGGCATCCACTTGATCGGGTGGCGCGGAAACACCTGCCGCACCAGCTGCGCCTGCGCCATCTCCATCAAGAACGAATCGGGCAGCGCCTTATCGATCTCGAAGGCGTGCCCGAGGCCCATCTGCTCCTGCTTGAGGCCGGCGTTGAGGGCAAACGCCTCGTTTATGAACTGCGACGCCAGCACGGTGTGGGCCGCGCTCACGGCGTCGGCGGTGGTCAGATAGTTGTCTTCGCCGGTGTTGATGATGATGCCGGCGCGACTGATCACCCGACGGGAAAAGTACTGGTCGCAGAGCGTCCGGCGCGGGTTGATGTCGCGAAACAGGATGCCGTACATGGCGTCGTTCAGCAGCATGTCCAGGCGCTCGATGGCGCCCAGGAATGCGATCTCGGGCATGCACAAGCCCGACGAGTAGTTCACCTGCTGAAGGTATCGCCCGAGGCGCTCCTGCTCTTCGTCGAGCGCGGTGCGGACAACGCGAAAGTTCTGCTGCGTCGCCCACGTGCCGCCGTAGCCCTCGGTGGTCGCCCCGTAGGGCACGTAGTCGATGAGCGACTGCGCCGTCGAGCGAATGACTGCGATGATGTCAGCGCCGACCTGGGCCGCCGCGCGCGCCTGATCCGCGTCGTCGTAGATGTTGCCGGTGGCGACGATAACATACTTGAGCGGAGGCCCATCGGTGGGCCGCACGATGTCGCCCTGCGGTGGATTTCGCCCCGGACCAAAGCCGAGCCGGTGCCACGCCGACAGCCGCTGCGCCCGCGCCCGGTCCAGCGCAGCCAGCGCCTCCCGCGTCGGCTCCTCCAGCGCCCGCACGACGGCCTCATGCACCGCGGACAGATCCTTGTCCCCGACAATGCCCGGCGCGTCGCCGTAGGCCATCTCCTCGGCCGCCTCCTGCGGCGTCGTGCCCGGCCGGCGACTGAGGGCCCAGCCGAGGAAGAACGCGATGCCATGCTTCAGGAGTCCGGCCTCCTGGTAGCGCTCGACACAGCGGTTGACCAGCGGCACACCCTGGTCATCCACACCGTCGATGCCGTAGGCGCGGAGCACGGTGCGTTCGATGGAAACTGTCGAGTGCTCGTCGATGAAGCGCTGCACGCCGCCGGCAACCGCAGCCGCCAGTTCCCGGCAGCGAGCCACCACGTCGTGATCAATGGGCAGAGAATGCATGGACGGCAGCGTATTTCGCCGCCCTTCCAGAATCAACATCAACCGGGGAGCGGCTCTGGCGCTTTCTAGTACAGGATGCGGGTGCGGATGCTGGTGCTGAGCTCGCGCAGCCCTTCGAGGACCGCATGCGAGACATCCTGGTCAAGGTCCATGATCAGGTAACCGATGTGCGCGTCGGTGGACAGGATCTGGCTGTGGATGTTGGCCCCGAGCTCGGAGACCGCTCGATTGATGTCGCGGAGCACGCCGGGCACGTTGCGGTGGACGTTCAACAGGCGGTGCGTGCGCTGGGTCGGCGGCAGCTCGATGGCGGGAAAGTTGACGGCGCCGGTGGTCGCTCCCTGCGTCACAAACTTGACCAGGCTGCCCGCCACCTCGCGGCCGATGCTCGCCTGCGCCTCTTCGGTCGAGCCGCCGATGTGCGGCGTCAAGATGACGTTCGGCAGCCCCTGAAGCGGCGTGACGAAGCCGTCGCTATTTTCCTCGGGCTCCTCGGGAAAGACGTCGATCGCAGCGCCGCGGATGTGGCCGCTCTTGAGGGCCGCGGCCAGCGCGTCGATGTCCACCACCGTGCCGCGGCTGGCATTCAGCAGGTAGCTGCCCTTTTTCATGCGCCCGAGCTCGTCGGGGCCGATCATCATGTGCGTCTGCGGCGTCGCCGGGACGTGCAGCGTCACGAAGTCAGACTGTTCCAGCAGCTGGCTCAGCGTCTGGCAGCTCTGGCAGTTGCCGATGGCCAGCTTGGCCGCGACATCATAAAAGAGCACCCGCATGCCAAGCGACTCGGCCAGCACCCCGACCTGGCTGCCGATGTGGCCGTAGCCGACGATGCCCAGGGTCTTGCCGCGCAGCTCGTAGCAGCCCACCGCCACCTTGCGAAAGGTGCCGCTGTGCATCTCGCGGCTGCGATCGCTCAGCTGCCGCGCCAGCGCGCCGATCTCGGACAGGATCATCTCGGCGACGCTGCGAGTGTTGGAAAACGGTGCGTTCCAGACCGGCACACCGAGGCGATTTGCCGCCCCCAGATCCACCTGATTCGTGCCGATGCAGAAGCAGCCGACGCCAAGCAGCTTCGGCGCCGCAGCCAGCAGCTCTTCAGTGAGCCGGGTCTTGCTGCGGATTCCAATGAGATGCGTATCCGCCAGCTTCTGCCGCAGCTCTGCGGGCGGCAGCGACTTGCTGAGCCGCGTGACATGAAACGCCTGCTGCCCCGGCTTGCCATCGCGCTCGCTGCTGGTGCTGGCGCCGGCGAAAAAATCGATCGCGGTCTGGTGGATGTTCTCAAGCAGCAGAACATTGATGGCCTGGCTGCTCACCGGCTCCTCCAGGCGGGTCGTCGTCTTGGTTTCCATGCCACCTTCCGTGCTCATCGTCGTCTCCAGCTTGCCTCTGGCGGCCCATCCCGCAGAAGCGACCGCTCAGTCTAGCAGCTACGGCGGCGCCCTTCAAAACGCGACGGCCTTGCTGGCAAGAACCGGCAACGCCGGAAGGCAATGGGCAAAAAAATTCGCAATCGCTCGGCCTTTTTCCTGGCACCACCCCTGGTTAGGTCGTAGTGTATTTTGTCCGTTAATTTGCACCTAACACCAAGCTAGCTCATACTGTCGCGCTGTTTGCACGAAACGGACTGTCAGACCCACGCAGTAAATAGGAGCTGTTTTTCAAGCACGGAGAACCGAGATGAACCAGTCACACACCCACACCCCCAACGTCCCCGCGCCCGACACTGCGAGCCGCCCCACTGAGCTGCCATCGCGTATGGCGCGTCTGCTAGGCGCTTGGCGGGCCCGTCGGGCCACAGTGACACGCTCAGAGCAGCAGCTGAATGGCGCGCCTGAGTCCGATGACTTCGAGCAGCCGCCCGTCGAGTGGGCGCTGCGCCTTATGATGTAGCGTAACCCTAGCGACCCGCGGCTCTCTCGGGAGCCGTGGGGCCCCCCCGCCCCCAGCCAATGCCCTCTTCGTCGTCAATTACCAGAGCGCGCAGCGGCCTCGACCGATCCCGATACACCACAAAGATCACCTCTGTAGAGCGATCGCGACGCAGCCGAAACAGCAGCTCGCTCGCCGCCCCCGCAACCAGATAAAGCCCCACCCCAGCTCCGCCCGCCTTCTGCTCCAGAGGGCTGCTGCGAGCGGTCTGCGCCGTCGCGCAGCGGATGAGGTAGCTCAGCACCGTGCCGCGCCGCAGGGCGCCAAACCGATCCCGCACTGACACCACCACCCGACGCGAGTCGGCGCCAAAGCGAACCTCCGCCTGCTCGCCGGGAAGCGCCTTGCTCTCCAGCCGCTGCCGCGGCGACAGCGCCACGTAGCGCGGCCTGCCGCTGGCATCCTGCGGCGCATCGTACAGGGCATTGAGCAGCAGCTCGTCGACCCCCTGCTCCAGCGACGCCACCGTCCTGGCGTTGAGCCCCAGGTTTGCCGCCCATCCCGCCACCTGCGTCACGGTGGTGTCCTTGCTGCGATAGTCGCCGACGATGAGCGTCCGCAGCGCCGTCTGCCGGGCCAGCATCGGATGCACCGGGCGCCGCACCGAAAAGGGCCGGCTCAGTCCAGCGCGCAGCTCGGCAACCTGCTCGGGTGAGAGCCCGCCCATCGCCACCACCCCGCGCTGGCGGCTGTTCTGAAGCGACGTCGCCATGCCCAGGATGTCCGCGTCGCCCACCAGCAGGATGTCGGCGCTGCGCCGGCGTACCCGCACCAGGCGCTGCGGGCCGCGGGGCTCCGCCGATCCCGCCATGCGTCTAGGTTCCCTGGGCGCTGCGGGAGCGACGCGACAGCCACCCCAGCGTCAGACCCACAGCGATCATCGCCGACGCGATCAGAAAATCGTAGAACCCGACGCCGCGCAGGAAGACCAGACAGCCCATCAGCGCCAGCACCGGCACCAGCGGCCCGAACGGAATCACGAACGCCCCGGCCGGCGCCGGCGACTTCCACCGCAGCACCAGCACGGCGACGCAGGTCGCCATGTACTGCACCACCACCGCGATGTTCGACACCGCCGCCAGCTGGTCAAAGTTCAGCCCCGAGACCAGCAGCGCAAAGACCAGCGCCGACAGCACCACCACTGCCGCGATCGGCGTTCCGAACCGCTCCGAGCGCCGATGCAGCAGCGCGGGCAGAAAGCGGTCCTCGGAAAAGGCTTCCAGATATCGCGGGCCCACCAGCGCACTGCTAGCACAGAATCCAAACGAGGAGATCAGGGCCGCCAGGCCCATGATCATCCGGCCGCGGTGCCCACCGAACTGCCCCGCGGCATCGGCCAGCGCCGTCTCGGACGAGCCCAGGTTGGGATGCACGCCGGACGCGACGATCTGGACCAGCACATAGATGAACGTGGTCCCGAGGACGCTTATCACCATCGCCAGCGGCACCGTCCGCCGCGGATTCTTCGCCTCGCCGGCCGGCACCGGGATGTACTCGAAGCCCGTGGTCGCAAACAGGCCCGCAAACGCCGCCGCCAGCAGGCCCGACTGCTCGCCCACTCGCGGGTGGGGCAGCGCAGCCAGGTTCGCCGCCTTCACAAAGAACATCCCGATCCCGACAAACAAGAGCAGGCTCAAGAGCTTCACGGCGCTGATCAGATCGCCTGTTCGCGCACTGCGCCGCACGCCCACGATGTTGACGATGCACAGCAGCACCACCATCCCGCACGCCAGCTGCACCGCCATGGAGCCCTGCGCCGCAGGGTCAAAGACCTTGGCCGCGGTATCGCCAAAGCCCCGCGCGACCGCGGCATAGCCAAGAAGCGTGCTAAGCAACGTAACCCAGCCGACGGCAAACCCGATATAGGGACCAAAGGCATCGGCCGCATAGCGATACGGCCCTCCCGAGCGATCCGTCCGCGCCGCCGCCTCGGCGAAGCACAGCGCGACCAGACAGCACAAGCCACCGACGATAAGCCAGGCGAGCGGGGCGCGTCCTCCCGCCGCCCGCCACAGCGCAGCGGGCAGCAAGAAGATGCCTGAGCCAACGATGCCGTTGATCCCGATGCCAAGGCAGTCGATCAGGGTTAGCTGGCGCTTGAGAGCGGATTCGTCAGTACTGGACACGGCAGCAGCGTACTTATAGCCTCGGCTGCCGCCAAGTCCTCTTTACGCAGAGTGGGGAAGCAAGCCTGAGGCGCGGGGTTACGGGGCAGCGGGCTTGGCGGCTTCGGGAGCCTCAGCAGCAGGCTTGGCCGCCTCTTCGGTCTTGGGCTTGGCCGCCTCTTCGGTCTTGGCCGGCTCTGCGGGCTTGGCCGGCTCCTCGGCAGGCTTGGCCGGCGCCGCGGGCTGCTCGGCCGGAGCGGCCGGCTCCTCGGGCTTCTTGGCCGCTTTGCCCTTCTTACCAGCGGCCTGCTCCAGCGTTGCGTTCAGCGTCAAGACCTCTTTCTTGTTGCGCAGCGTGAACGCCTCGGCGTCCGAGACCGTGTGCGTCCAGGTCTCAAAGCCGGCGCGGCGGATCTCGACGTTCATGGGCTTGCTCAGATCCAGCTTGCGAACGATCCACGGCGTGCGGCCCGCCTTCTTGCCATCGATGTACACGTCCGCGCCCTTGGGCACCGAGATGATCTCGATCTGGCGCTCGATCGGCGCGAGCTTGAGCTGGATCGGCTTCTTGTCATCGGTGAGCTTGATCTTCTGCTTGATCTCCTGATAGCCGCGCAGCGTGACCTTGATCTCGTACAGCTTGCCCGCGGTCAGACCCGGCAGGCGCGTCGGGCTCACGCCCACTGGCTTGCCGGCCAGCTCCACCTGCGCACCCGGCGGATCGGTGACAAGCTCCACGCCGTCCCCGGCCGCAGCAGCGGCGTCTGTGGTCTTGTCAGGCTCCTTGCCGCCCGGCGTGGCCGCCTTGTCGATGGCCGCCTTCTCGGGAATCAGCACCGGCGGCTGCGGTGGCGGCTGCGGCGGCTGCGGCGGCAGCTGCTCCGTCGGGGTCGGCTTGTTCTCCGGGGGCGTCGGCTTCTGCGCCACAAAGACGAAGTAGCCGGCCGCCGCCACGAGCAGCAGCAAGAGCGCCGCGCCCACCAGCAGGCCAAACGACGAGCCGCTCGCAGGCTTGGCCTCCTCGGACGGCTTGGTGCTCTCGGCTGGAATGGACTCGACCGGCGCCGGCTCCGGGCGCCCCGGCGTGAGCTCCGGCGCAACGGGCTCTGGCTTGGCCGAGTTCGGACCCGACGCCAGACTCTGCACGCTGCCGGGGATCGGCGTCTTTTCACCGCTCAGCAGCGCGCCCGTCGGGCCGCTCGGCTGGCTTGGCGGCGTCTCGCTCGGGTTGGTCGGGGTGCGCTGGCTGTCGGCGACGCGCGCAGCGACCTCCTCGGACTTGACCGGCGTCACCTGCGAGTCGAGCGGCTGGCTGGCCGGTGCATCGATCTTGCCGGCCGCCAGGGCCGGATTCGACGGCTCGGGCCGCAACGCCGGATTCACCAGCCCGCCGCCCACACCGCCGGCCAGGCCGGGGTTCGACGGCTCCACGCGCGGCGCCAGGCCAAAGCCCTGGCCGATCAGCGTGCTGCGAACCATCGGGGTCGCGCCCGGGCTCTTCATCGGCTCCATCTTGGGCATGCCCGCGGGAAGTCCCGAGGTGGGAATCGCTGGCAGCGAGCCGCTGCCATCGCCGCCGTTGCCCGCCAGCTTGCGCACTTCATCGGCCAGATCCGGCGTGACCACGCCATGGCGGGTCGGCTGATCTTCCTCGATGGCGCCGCGCTGCATCGCCTCGGCGAGCTTGTTGACCTGATCGGCCGCCATGGCGCGCGTTGGCTCATCGCCAAACATGTTGTTCTTGGGCGTCTCTTGACTGGGCGGCGGCTCTGCGGCCGCTGCCATGGCCCGCACACCGGCGTCAAAGCGCGACTCCAGCTGCGTGTCGCCGCGCTTCTCTTTCTCGCCGAGGATGCGCTCCAGGACGGCCTGACTCTCCGGCGTCAGCTTGTCGAAGCGCACACCCATGCCCGGGGCGACGTTCTGCCGATTCGGGTCGAAGGCTCGGTTCCAGACCACGGTGCCGTCGCCGCTGATGAGCGGCGAGGCATCTTGCAGCTGAAACTCGAAGCGCAAGGGGGTGCCGACGGCCAGCGGCTCCTTGGTCCGAATGAAAATCCCACCGCGGCTGACGTCCACCGAGTAACGCTCGATAAACTGTTCGAGGCTGTTGCTCTTGAACTTGATCTTCAGCGTGATGGGGTTCTTGGTCCCTTTGTTCTCAGGCGTCGACATCGTTAGCTCTCGCTTGTCGCTGAATCGCTCGCTGAATCGGTTTCTACCGGCTCAAGACCGGCTGCCAAACGCACACTTCAAACTGCTCGGGCGACAACTGAATGGGCTCTTGCGGCCATCTCCCCGGCTCCCGGCAAACTGTCGTAGGCTGGTCACCATGCGCTACGCAGATCTGCTGGCCAGGGGTACCCTCCGAATGTAGGGCAGTTTTCATAGAGATGATGGAAAACAATACCATGACTGACATTTTTCTGGTGAGTTCCCTTCCAACTAAGTTAGAGGGCGCTCAACCCACATCCACCCTCCCCGGCTCCACCGCCCGCGTGCGTCCCCGACTCACGCTGGCGCTGCTGACCGCCGTGCTGCTGCCGGCGGCACCAGCGGTGGCCGCCTACCGCGAGCCGATTCAGGGCCCCGCCGGCGCTGTGGCCGCCGACCACGAGCTCGCCTCACGCGCCGGAGCCGAGGTGCTGGCCAACGGCGGCAATGCCGTGGATGCGGCCGTGGCCACGGCGCTGGCGCTGGGGGTCGTGCAGCCGTCGGGCTCCGGCCTCGGCGGCGGCGGCTTCCTGGTCTCGCGCAAGGCCGACGGCACGGTGCAGGTGCTCGACTTCCGCGAGGTGGCACCCAAGCGGGCTCGCCCCGATATGTTTGTAGATCCAACTACAAAGCTGGTGGTTCCAGAAAAGTCCAAGGTGGGAGGTCTGGCCGTGGGCGTGCCCGGGGAGGCCGCAGGCTTTGCGCTGGCCCTGCGCGAGCTCGGCACCCTCAGTCCGGCCCAGGTCGTGGCCCCTGCCCTGCGGCTGGCCCGCGAGGGCTTCCCCGTCGGGCGCCACCTGGCGCGCACCGCCGGGCTGGCCGTGCCCAAGCTGCGCCCCGAAGATCCCCTGCGGCTGGTGCTGGCTCCGGGCGGCGCCGCGCTCAAGGCCGGCGACCTCTGGCGGCGTCCGGAGCTCGGTCAGACGCTGGAGACGCTGGCCAAGCAGGGCTTTGCCGCCTTCTATCGCACCGAGCCCGGCAGCATCGGGGGCGAGATCGTCCGCGCCGTCGAAGCCTCGGGCGGCGTGCTGACCGCCGAGGATCTGCGCACCTATCAGCCCGTCAAGCGCACCGCCCTCGAAGGCCGCTACCGCGGCTGGCGCCTCTACACAGCGCCGCCTCCGGCCGGCGGCATGACCGCCCTTGAGGCGCTGAACATCCTGGAGGCCCGCCCGCCCCTGCGCGAAGGCCCCGGCGCATCCTCGACGCTGCACGAGATCATCGAGGCCTTCAAGCATGCCTTTGCCGACCGCGTCCGCTTCCACGGCGACCCCGCCTTTGACAAGGTGCCGCTCGACGAGCTGCTGAGCCCCGCGTACGCCGCCGCCCGCGCCGCCCAGCTCCAGCCCGAGGGCGTGCTGCCTGCCGACCAGTACGGCCGCCCCAAGGCCGGCCCCCCGGCCCAGGCGCCGCGCGACCACGGCACCACCCACATCTGCGTCATCGATAAGAACGGCAACGCCGCTGCCCTGACCACGACCGTGAACCTCTCGTTCGGGGCCCGGCTGGTCGCCGGCAAGACCGGGGTGCTGCTCAACAACCAGATGGATGATTTTGCCGCCGCGCCCAACCGCCCCAATGCCTTTGGCCTGACCGGCAGCGGCGTCAACGCCGTCGCGGCCGGCAAGCGACCCGCTTCCAGCATGACACCGCTCATCGCCGTGGCGCCCGACGGCACCGTGCTGTGCGTCGGCGGCTCCGGCGGGCCCACCATCGTGACCGGCACCGTCCAGGCCGCCATCAACGTCATCGACTTTCACATGACCATCGAGGCCGCCATCGCCGCCCCGCGCATCCACGCCCAGTACATCCCCGAGACCGTCTTCGTCGAGCCCGACCTGCCCGCCGACGTCCAGGCCGCCCTCCGCCGCCGCGGCCACAAGCTCCTCGTCACGCCCACTCCCCTCGAAAACGCCATCCAGGGCGTGATCTACCGCCCCCGCCCCCCGCGCCCCGACGCCGACAAGGCCAAGACCCCCGACGCCGAGGTCCTGCCCGACAAGGATCCGCCGCCCTCCGCGCGCAGCTTCACCGCCGCCTCCGACCCCCGCAAAGGCGGCCTCCCCGCCCTCCCCTAGCCCCGCCTCCCGAAATCTTGACCTACTGCCCCCGTCCCCTCTCCCTCTGGGAGAGCAGGTGTGTCTCCGGTCAAGGGTTTATGTGGAGGGGAGCCAGGTGTGTCTCCGGTCAAGGGTTTATGTGGAGGGGAGCCAGGGTTTTTGGTCGCGGACCATGGCGTTGAGGAT